>ERZ795051.672-NODE-672-length-50099-cov-26.289225_pt1 | contig 50099 bp, 30 predicted proteins | sample MGYA00375135_ERZ795051 | MGnify/ENA primary metagenome ERZ795051 (study PRJEB30180, sample SAMN05720222) | activated sludge metagenome | isolation source: Anaerobic digester | place: Japan | collected 2015-05-26 ... | reverse complement strand
CAGGTTTCTTCCTTTGAGGAAATGATTGCCGATATGGGAGTGAGCGGCGCTGCCGTCGTGAACGCAGCAGGATTGACAAGCACCATTCAAAAATTTTCCACAGCCAAAAGAAACCTGGAGCAAATCATCACCAAGATCGAAATAGAAGAAGAACGGGTCAATACCCTCGAAAGCCATCTGGCAGAACTGGAAAAAATGGCTTTAACCGGCACGGTCACACGCGAAGTAACACGAGGGGGACAATATGAAAGCTACCGTCGAGGCCGCGCACAGCTCAGAGACCCCGACCGTTTCTGGAACCGCTACTATAACGAACGAGACTACCTCAGCGACGATATCCCTCTCCAAGACCGTTACGGACGCGATATTCGACCGAGGGATCGCGGACTCACCGGCAGGGAAAAGGTCACCGAAGAGCAGCCCGCCGGCAACATTGCAGATGTCCGAAGGCAATTAATTGTCCTGACAACAGAACTGATCGCCAATTATCAGCAGGCAATCGGCCTGGCCCGCCGCTGGCCGGGCGCCTTGCCCCCAGGCGTTACCCTCGATACACTTCAGAAAAATCTCGTTTCGGCACAAACCCTGCTGAACATCCAGCAGCGAAGGTTGACGCAGGGATACTAATAATACATAAGCCGCAGATACAACGCAATCTGTTGTGTCTGCGGCTCCTTTTTATAAATACAGATTGTGCTTGACGCTCGAGCGGATTTTATCTATCCTATCTTCCCATTCCCGGAATAGAAAAAGTAGATTAGAAAATGGAGATGGACAACCCCGCAAGGGCCTGTTCATCCTTTTCAGGAAGCGGCATTATGAAGAGAAAACTCTTTTCTGCCCAAAACAGATTGCCTATTTTCACCGCAGCAATCATACTGGCAGGTTTCGGCTGTACCCCGACTCCGAAACCCGCTTCTCTGCTCCAGGCACCGGTTGACCTGAATACCACCATAGGAACCCTTGCTGAAATCTACCATTTCAATGCCCTCCAGGTAAGAGGATTTGGGGTAGCAGCAGGCCTGAACGGCACCGGCTCTTCTGAATGTCCGCCGGCTTTGCGGGCAGAACTGGAAAGGTACATCCGACAGCAGCTGCCCAAAGCCAGAGAAATCAGCCCGCGCCAGTTCCTGGACAGCCCAAACACAGCCGTAGTGGAAATCAACGGGACTATCCCCCCCTTTGCCGAACGGAAAGAAACCTTTGACCTCCTCGTGTTTCCTATCGACCGCGCAAAAACAACCTCGCTGGATGGGGGCTATGTTTATACCACCCCCTTGAAAGAACGCAGCACCCTTGTTCGGTATGACCAGTATGCCAAAATCTTTGCCACAGCACAAGGACAGCTCTTTCGAAACACCCTCGACGACGAAAATGCCTCCCAGTGGTACCTGCTCGGAGGAGGCATTGTAGAGAATGAGGCGTCTGTTTCTCTCATCCTCAAAAAGCCGTCTTTTGAAGCCGCCAATGCCATTCGAAACAGAATTAACGGGCGATTCGCTCCCCAAACGGCAGCGGCCATCTCCCCAGCAGAGATTTCTCTAAAAATCCCAACCCGCTTTCAGCACCAGAAGGAGCGTTTCCTTCAGATGGTCCTGCGGCTCTATCTCTCCCATGACGAACTCTCAGTCAATCGCCATATTGAGCAGTTGGTGGACAATCTGGCACACCAGGACAACAAGCTGGAAGCCGAACTTGGCCTGGAAGCCGCCGGAAAATCGGTGGTTGACAAACTCATCCCCTTCCTGACTTCCGAAGACCCGGCCGTTCGCTTCCATGCCGCCCGCTGTATGATTCATTTGGGCAATGAAGAAGCCCTTCCGACCCTTGAGAAATTCTGCAGGGACACGAACAGTCCCTATTGTATCCCCGCTTTGGAAGCAATTGGGTTGACGGTGCGTCCCCGCAAATCGGAACCCATTCTCCTGCGGGCAGCGGAAAATGCTTCTATCCCTGTACGGCTGACTGCATACAAACAATTGGAACTGATTCAAAGTCCGGCAATTTCCCGCGACTTAATCGCCGACAGTTTCATAATTGACCGCGTGTTTTGCGGCGGACGTCCTCTGATTTATGTCTTTCGCGCCGACTCCCCAAAAATTGTCCTCTTTGGAAGCCCTATCCACTGCAAACCTGATTTCTTTTTTCAATCAGATGACAGCAGTATTCTCCTCAACGCAAAACCTGAAGATAAAATGATTGCCGTATCACGCCGCCATCCGGCACGTCCCCGACTCATCGGACCTATCTATTCAGGCCGCGAACTGTCGCTCCTCATTCGAACGCTCGGTGAAAGTGCCGACACAAGCAGTAACCCAAGACGACAGCCGGGATTGGCTGTCCCCTATCAAGATATTATCCTTCTGCTCAAACGCCTGTCCGAAAATCAACTGGTCAACGCCGATTTCCAGGCAGGACCAATGACGCAAGCCGGCTCTTTCTTGCAGAATTTGACACAAAGCGACCGATAATAACAGAAAAGAGCTGTCATTAAATAAGGATATACCCGATAGAAATTATAGAATACTGAGGAAAATGGATGAAATTGGAAAAGATTGTCATCAATGGCTTTAAAAGCTTTGCAGATAAAACAGAATTTCAATTCAACCAGCCCATCACGGCCTTGGTAGGACCCAACGGCTGCGGCAAAAGCAACGTTGTCGATGCCATTAAATGGGTTCTGGGCAGTCAAAGTCCCAAAAGTTTGCGAAGCGGCCAGATGGCCGACGTAATTTTCAGCGGCTCCGGAAGCCGAAAGCCAAGCGGAATGGCAGAGGTCTCTCTCCATTTTTCCGAAGGCCACACCCTCGGACTCGAGCAGGACGAACTGACCATAACCCGCCGACTCTATCGAAGCGGAGAAAGCGAATACCTGCTCAATGGAAAACCCTGCCGGCTCCGCGACATCCGGGATATGTTCCTGGACACAGGCATCGGTGTCAGTGCCTATTCCATCATCGAACAGGGCCAGATTGATCAGCTGCTCCAGGCCTCGAAAGTGGACCGCCGGATTATTTTTGAGGAAGCCGCAGGAATCAGCCGCTTCAAAGTCCACAAAAAAGAGGCCGAACGAAAACTCGAGCGGACCGAACAAAATCTCCTCCGGCTGGCGGACATCGTCAATGAAATCCAGCGCCAGCTGCGAAGTATTAAACTCCAGGCCGGCAAGGCACGAAGCTACCTCGAATATACCCAGCGCCTCAAAGAACTCCGCGCGCGCTTCTGCCTTTCGGAGTTTCACAAACACAAAACCCAGCAGAAAGAAAAAGAGCAAATCCTCGCCCAATGGCAGCAGCGCTTTGCCCAAACGGCCGCTGACGTCTCGAGAAGCGAGGTCATCGCCAGCCAGCTCCAGAACCAAATCCTCCAGCTCGAAACGGAAATTACCCGATGGGACAATACCCTCATTTCCGCCCGCAGCCGCATTGAACAGCAGCTCGAGCGGATTCGCTTCCTGAAAGATCGGCAGATGGACCTGCACAAACGCAAACTTCAGGCCGACGAACAGATTCAAACGCTGAGCCGTCAGTGCGGGCAATCTATTGAGGCATTGGAAACCTGCCGCAAACACCTGCAAAACAGCGACACACAGCTGGCGGAACTGAATCAGCGGCTCCTGCAGCAGGAAGAACAAATTCGGCAGGACAGCCGCGTTTGTGCCGAAATCCAGGCCCAGCTCGAAGACGAAAAATCCGGCATCCTCGACATCGTGCGAAGAACGGCTCAGCTGCACAACGAAATCCAGAGTCTGGATACCTATCGAAACAATCTCGCCGGCCAAAAAAGCCGTCTCAGCGGCAAGGCCGCCCAGGCCCAGGAACAGACAGCCCGCCTGCTTACCGAAAAAGCTCAGCATCAAACCCGCCTGGAAGACATCCAAACCCTGCTGCATCAGCTGAACGGGACGCTGACCGAGAAAAAAGCGGCCATGGAAGCCATCGGCCAGGAAGAAGCATCTCTCCGAGAGGACCTCGAACGGCTGAAGGAGCAGCGGGGAGGACTCATCGCCGAACTGAACGTCCTTCAGGAAATGGAAAACCGGCGGGAAGGACTCAGCGAAACCGTCAAATCCATTCTGGAGCAGCACCGTCAGAATGGAAACACCGACTTCATCGAAGGGGTACTGGCGGACATTCTGCACACAGATCTCCAGTATGCTCCCGCTGTAGAGGCAGCGCTGGGGCCCGCCCTTCAGGCCCTCCTGGTCAACAATACCCGCCGATTCATGGAGGAACAATCGCTGCTTTCCAAACTCAGCAGCCGTGTCGCCGTTCTCTGTATGGATCAGCTCAAGCCGTTCCAGGATCGCCTCAATATTCGTGAATTTAGCGGCATCATAGGCCGGCTGGTTGAATTTGTCCGTTTCGAAGCACGATACGCACCCCTCTGCTGGTCCCTCCTCGGAAAAGTGCTTTTGGTCGATTCAATCGAAACAGCCCTGGACCTGGCCGGACGCCTCGGCAGGGACTATCAGTTTGTAACACGAGACGGCCGTCTTTTAAGCGGGGGAATGCTTCTGTCCGTCGGGCCGATGAACCGCTCGGCAGGCCTGCTTTCCCGCAAAAGCCGAATCGAACAGATTGAGACCCTTCTCGAAGACCTTCAGGGACGTATCAGCGTTCAGGAACAGCATCTTCAGCAGGCCGACCAGAAGTATCTGCACCTTTCCAAACTCTGCCAGGACCTTCGCACCAGCATCTACGAGGCAGCAACCGAACGGCTCGATACAGAGTCGCGCCTTCGCCTGATTGAACAGAACCTCAAGCGGATGACGGAAGAGCAGCCCCTCCTCGCCGAAGAAATGAGAATGCTCGAGGAGGAAATTCAGCAGTCTGTTCGACGCCAGCACGATTCCCAGGACAAACTGAAAGAATTGGAGGAACTCAATCGGCAGCGATCCGAACAGATTGCCGCCCTTCAGAGCTCACTGGACAGCAAGAAAGCCGAACTCGAAAAGCAGATGTCGGCCTTGACAGAACTCAAAATTCAGCATGGGCAGCTCACCGAACAGCAAAAGTCCATTCGCCAGCAGATGGCCTCTCTCCAAAGCCAGATTCAGCACACTCGGATGGCGCTGGAGGCCGCACGCACGCAGCAGCGCAGCAGCCAGGAACAGGCACTCCAGACGGAACGCTCCATTTTAAGCACCGAGTCGGAACTGAACCGTCTCTATCTCGAAAAAGACACAGCCCAAATGCAAAGCCGTCGGCTCCACCAGGAAGTCCGCAAACTTCAGGAAGAACAACAGCAGAACGAACAGCAGCTGCGTCAGAGCCGCCGTCAGCAGCAGGAAATTGAAGAGGCAATGCACCAAATTCAGATTGACCTAAGCCAGATTCAGGTGCGGCAGGACGACCTGCTCCAGCGAGTCCGAGAAGAGCTCGGAATGGATCTGGCAGCCGAATATGAAACCTACCAGGAAGACCAGACCGACTGGCAGGCCGTTCAGGAAGAAATACGTCTCCTGCGGGAAAAAATCGAACGGCTCGGCCACGTGAACATCGAAGCCATTGACCAGCAGGAGGAACTCGAGAAGAGAGCAAACTTCCTGACCGCCCAGGTGGAGGATTTGCAGCAGAGCAAAACCCGCCTGCTCGAACTCATTGAACGAATCAATCGCGAAAGCCGCGAAAACTTTGCAGCAACCTTTGAGCAGGTGCGAGTGCATTTCCAGCAGATTTTCCGAAAACTCTTCGGCGGAGGCAAAGCCGACATCTTCCTCGAAAATCCGGAGGATGTGCTCGAAAGCGGCATTGAAATTGTCGCCCGCCCGCCCGGCAAGGAAACACGAACCATTTCCCTCCTCAGCGGCGGCGAAAAAACCATGACGGCAATCGCCCTCCTCTTTGCTGTCTTTGAAAGCAAGCCCTCGCCGTTCTGCATCCTCGACGAAGTGGATGCGGCCCTTGATGAGGCCAACAATGAACGCTTCAATCTGATTGTGCAGGAATTCAAAAAACACAGCCAGTTTATCATCATCACCCATTCCAAACGGACGATGAGCATCGCCAACATCCTGTACGGCATTACCATGCAGACCCAGGGGGTCAGCAAAAAAATCAGTGTTCAGTTTGAAAACGTCGATGAAACAGTCGGGACCGCTGTGGCCTAACCAGCCGAGGAAATACCAGCTCGCCTTCGAAGAGAAAATTTAACAGAAAACCGGAACAGAAAATGACAGAACCTATTGAGCAGATTAGACTAAACAGCGGTTTGAATGTGATTGTCCAGCCCGTCGAGCATGTGGAATCGGCCTCCTTTACTTTTCTTCTGCCCGGCGGCAGTGCCCTCTTGCCCGACGGCTGCTGCGGGGCGGCCGCTGTACTCAACGACTGGCTGTTTCGGGGAGCAGGCCCTTACAACAGCCGCCGGCTCATTGACGCCCTCGACAGTTTGGGCCTTCATCGTCAAAGCGGTGCCAGTCCCGACTATCTTTCCTACGGCGGCTCTCTCGAATCCGGAAATCTTTTCAAGGCCCTCGAACTTTATGCAGAGATTCTTCTCCGTCCTCATCTGGACAGCACTCTCTTTGAGCCCAGCCGGCAGCTGGCCCTGCAGGAATTAGAAGCCCTGGAGGACGACCCCCCTTCCAAAGTAAGTCTTTGCCTCTACGAGCGATTTTATCCGGACCCCTTGGGACGGCCGCCTCTCGGAAAAGAAGAAGACCTGCGCCGTCTGACACCGGAGCAGACCCGCCAGGTAAAAAGCCGCCTCTTCAACTGGTCTGGTGCTGTGCTGGCCGTCGTAGGCAAAATCCATACCGACGCCCTGCTGAGCCGCATCGAATCTTTATTTGGACAAACACCGCCCTCCAAGTCCGACCAGTTTTCTCTGCGTCCTCCTGCCGGAGGATACCAGCATATTCCCAATCCGGGCGCTCAGGTCCACATCGGCTTTATGACAGAAGTTCCGCCCTTTGGTTCGCCGCTTAGTTATCAGATTCTGGCGGTTTCCGCCATCTTCGGCGGCGGAATGAGCAGCCGCCTCTTTACCGAAGTGCGTGAAAAAAGGGGACTCTGCTACGCCGTAGGCACACGATACCACTCGCTTCGTTCCCGAGCCGGTCTCGTCGGCTATACTGGAACCACCCCCGACAAAGCCGACGAAACACTTGCCGTAATCCTGTCCGAATTTCAGCGGCTCCGCAACGGCGTCACAGAAGACGAACTCAGCCGCGCCAGAACCGGCCTCAAAAGCACCATGATTATGCAGAATGAATCTACCGCCGCTACCGCCTTTCGTCTGGCGGCCGATAAGTTTTTCCTCAATCGCATCCGCCCCTTGGAAGAAATCCGCCAGGCCATCGAATCCCTGACACCCCAATCGGTCCAGGAATTCCTCGATGGTCCCTTTTTGAAACAGTTTACATTCGTTTCCCTCGGTCCAAAACCGCTTCAGATATCTCAAGAGAATGGATAAAATCTGCTATGCATTTTCAGCAAACCCAATTGAAAAACGGTCTGACGATTATCGGCGAAGTCAGCCCGACTGCACAGTCGGCAGCCGTTGGTTTTTTTGTGCGAACCGGTTCCAGAGACGAAAATTCTCAGATTAGCGGTGTGTCTCATTTTCTCGAACACATGCTTTTCAAGGGCACAGACGGACTGTCTGCCCTGGAGGTCAACGAGGCCTTCGACCGCCTTGGAGCCAAATTCAACGCCTTCACCAGCGAAGAAAATACAGTTTATTATGCGGCTGTCCTGCCGGAATATTTCCCCCAAGTCGTCGAATTGTGGTGCCGGCTGATGCGCCCGGCACTCCGCCAGGAGGATTTTGACGTCGAAAAGCAGGTAATCCTCGAAGAAATTGCCATGTACAAAGATTTGCCCACATTTGAAGTCTTCGACCGAGCCAGACAGCTGCACTTCGGCAGTCATCCCTGTGCCAACAGCGTGCTCGGAACAGAGGAAAGCATCCGTGCTCTGACTGCCGAACAAATGCGCAGCTATTTTGCCAAGCGCTATGCCCCCAACAATGTTGTGGCGGTCTGCTGCGGACAGTTTGATTTCGGCCAAACCTGCCGCCTCATTGAAGACCTCTGCGCTTCCTGGCAGCCGAACGAAGCCCCGCGGCTCCTCGCCGATTTCAGAGGAACCGCACAAAAACAGCGAAAAACAAAAGAGGGCCTCACTGGAGAGCATATTTGCCTGATGAGTTCTTCCGTCTCTATGCAGGACCCTCGCCGCTATGCCGCGTCCCTTCTCTCCCTTATCGTAGGAGACAAAAGCGGCTCTCGGTATTTTTGGGCATTGGTTGACCCCGCAATAGCAGATACCGCAACAATGCAGTATGAGGCAATGGACGGGGTAGGAATATTCGCAAGTTATTTCCACTGCCGCCCCGAAAACAGGGAAAAGGTACTTCGCATCACTCAGGATATTTTCGATGAACTTTTGGCAAAAGGCGTTACGGAACAGGAACTGAATACCGCAAAAAACAAAGCCCTCAGTGCCTTGACAATCGAATCCGAACGGCCGATGGGACGCCTTGTAAGTCTCGGCTTTAACTGGGCTTATCTAAAGACCTACCGTTCTGTATCCGAAGATGTTCAAGCGGTGAAGGCCATCACCGCCGACCAAATCAATGAGTTAATTCGAGAACATCCGTTTCAGAACTATACCGAGTTTAGTTTAGGACCTGCAGAGCCATAAAACATAAAACGAAAACACATCTTGAAAATATTGCCCTATTTTGCTATATTGCCTATTTTGTAAAATAATTAGGTGAGCTCTGAGATGACGCAAGAGAATAATCTGGACGAAGATATCCTCCAATGCAGGGCAGAAATTCTGCGTGCCCTCGGAAAACCCGACGAGGACGGCAAAGAGGACGGCAAAAGCGAAGCGACGGACAAACCGGAAAACAAAAATCCAGACAATTCCGATTTAGAAAACACTGTTCTTCGGCCGGAGCAAGACCCTGTCGAGACGGAAGCCCCCCTATCTGAACAATTCCTAACGGAAAACTGGATAGACCAGACCCTTTCAAATTCGGGCTCTTTTGAAAACATATCACTTCCTGACAAAGAAGACCCTATAAACAGCGATTCCGCCAACGGCTCGACCGATTTTTCAGCCGAAAAAGAAGAGCAAGAAAATCCTTCAAGTCCTGCTGAAAATCATCCGCCCATCGCAGAGCAAACATCTCTCTCGCTGCCGAAAGCGATCGAATCCCTCAAAAAAAGACTCCGCATACTCAAAAAACAAAAAGAAAATCTTTCCCAAACCTGTCAGGAACAGGAAAAACATATTGCCCGCCTCACCGACGAAATCCAGAATCTTCAACAGCAGCTTCAGCAGGCCCAGCAGACCAATGCCGACTTTTCAGCCCGGATTGCCCATCTGCAGTCCTCTCAGGAACTCGCCGAACAGCTCAAAACGCAATTGGAACAGACCCAGCACGACCTTGAACAATTGCGGGGCCGGATTCTCTCGCTCGAACAGCAGAACGCCCGCCTGGCCGAGGAAAACAGCAAACTCACCCAGACCTTTGAACTCGAGCGTCAGCACAAGCAGGCATACGAACGTGAACAAACGGCAATGCAGGAAGAAATGAACATTCTCAAAAAGAAGAACGACGAACTCCAGCAGACCGTGGCTCTTCTAAATCAGGAGAACGAACATCTCCGGCAGGAAAAATCCTCGCTTCAGCAGCAGGTGCATTTGCTCCAGCAGGGCATCGCCCGGCAGCAGACCGATTTTCAGAAAACGACGGCTTCTCTTCGCGAAGAATTGAATACGAAAACAGAACAGATCGAATACTGGAAAGCAGAATATACCCGCCTCAGCGAGCGGTCTGCCTTTATCCAAACCGAGCCGGAACCGCAAGATTTTTTGCCCGATGAAATACCCGCTCAGCCGGAAGAATCGGCTTTTTCAGACTCCAAAAAATCCGCCGAAGAGCAGCTGAAACCCGCTGAAATTTTCAGCCGCCCAACGAAAACCGACTTCTCGATCCCTTCTTTCAACCTCTCTGAGCAGATCCTTTTCGCCCAGCGCAAAATAAACGGCACACGCCGACAGTCGCCTTCAAACAATACGGCAAACTTCAATGAGTCGCTGCGCCAGGTGGTTCGGCAATTCGTCAGCACCCCCCAGCCGCCCTCGACCCCCAAACCGGCCGTTGCCAAAGAACCCTCTCAGCCGACGCCTCAACCGAAACCCATTCCAGCACCGCCGGCACAGACCGCACCGGAATCCCTCATTTCCGAAATCGTTCGCAGGGATATTGAGGAGTTTTGCCGCAATCATCAATGGGTTTATGTGGAGTTCCCCAGCGGATAAAAATTATGTCTGAACTCATCCTGTTAAGCGGATCCCAAGGATGGCTCAAGACAATTTTCGCAGCGGTTTGGACCTACATTTTTGTTGGCTCCTTCTTCGCCCTACTTTTAATAGGGATGCTGATTGGCTTCCTTCGCACTGGTGTTTTTTCCAGAAGTAAACCCCGCCGAAAACAACCCTCCCCCTTTTCAGATTTATCCGCCGACAGCGAAACACATTTGTTTCAGGTATTGCAGACAGCAGGCAAACCTCCGCTGACAGTCCTTTTGGCCGCCGCCGGGCTGGATTGCCTTCCCGTCACCGTACCCATTCGGCTGGCAATGCTTTCCAGCCGCAAACACCGCTGCTTGCTGATTGACCTGGACACCAGGCGAGATGCCGTCTGGAAAGCATTCGGAAAGACCTCCCCCGTCACCTTCTCCTCTTTGCCGGCTCCCTCCGGCTTTGAGAATCTTTTCATCATACCGGCGCATTATTTCGAGCAAAGTCGGCAGATGAACCTTGGCCCTATTTTGCAAAATGCCGAAAAACAATTCGATTACATTTTCATCAATACCCCCTATTTAGACGGCCATCCTGACCGCAATCTCATCGCCTCCTTTGCCGGCTGCGCCTTTCTCTTTGCCAGGGACGAACCGCAATTCCGCCGCCTGACAGCGCTCTGCCGCCGTCAGAAATGCAAAATCCTCGGCTGCTATAAACCGCCCGCCTCTGCCTCCTTAGAAAACTCCCCCAGCAAAGATGCCGCAGCCGAATCGACCACCCAAACAGTCCGATGCAGCACCGGCCAGAGCTGATGAGCCGGATAACCGGACCCCTCCGGCGAATGCGTAAGCAGCGTGCAAAGAATAGGGGCCTTCTCAGCACCGCTCACAAGAACAAGTATCTCGTCGGCGGCCTGAATAACCGGAACCGTCAGCGTCAGACGATTCAATCCGTCCGGCCCCCTCACGACTCGAACCAGCAAACGCTTCTCCCCCAGCGCATCTGACCCGGGAAAAAGAGAAGCAATATGACCGTCCTGCCCCACACCCAGCACAATCAAATCCAGAGAAGGAATCTGCCCCTCGTCCACACTAAAAACCTTCCGCAAAGTCTTTTCATACCGTTCCGCAGCCGCCTCCAAATCGGCTGCTTCCCCCTCCATCCGATGAACCTGCTCAGCCGGGATAGGCAGCTTCTTTAGAAATGTCTCCTCCGCAAGGCGATAATTGCTGGCCGCATCGGCAGGTCCCACCGCCCGCTCATCCGTCCAGAACAGGTGAACTCGGCCCCAGTCAATCTCCCTGGCTTCTGCACAATCGCCGAGCATCTCAAAGAAACGGCGAGGGGTCCGCCCCCCGCAAAGAGCAGCCGTAAAACGCCCGCTCCGCTCAAGCGACTGCCGGGCTTGACTCAAAAACTCTGACAACGCCAGCCGGGCCAGCGATTCAGCATCTGCCGCACGAAGCAATCGCCCCGAAAAAGAAGAAATCGCTGCTTTCCGGGCCTCCAAAAACCCCTCCAGAATCGCCGCCGCCGCGACAGCGTCCAGCCGCTTTTTGCGGCCTTTACGGGTGAGCTCCATTGCCGCCAGTTTCTCCGCCGCCGCAAAACTGCTGAGCCGTTCATCAAAAAAAACAATCGGAAGCGCAAGGTGCTTCTTCAATTCCTCCCCAAAACGGCGAACTTGAGCCGCACGGGGACCTTCCGTCCCATCCATATTGTACGGCAGCCCAATAACAACCGCCTCAACCCGATACTCCTTGGCGGCATTCGCAATTTTCGAAACGCAATTATCCGCCCCCGCCAGCACCATCAAGGGAGAAACCACCATTTCAGAAGCATCGCAAACAGCCAGCCCCGTACGCCGCTCCCCGTGATCAATCGCCAAAAAACGCATCCCCGACGGCTCCGAAGTTAGAGATAATCCCTTTTGCCTTCTTGCTCGAGCCGCCCCAGCATCTCCTTAATGCGATGGGCCTGATGAAACGGACAAATCAGCGTTGCGTCGGGACTGTGAACCACAATCATATCCTCCAGCCCAATCATCGCAATCAAATGCTCCGGCGCCTCCGTAAGCACAATCGTGTTGCGGCAGTCAAGCAGACACTGCTGGCCGGCAAGAACGCCCTTCTGCTTGGGGTCCGACGAAAGAAACTCAGCCAGCGCCGCAAATGAACCCAAATCAACCCACCGGCAGGGAAGCGGTATCCCGTAAACCTCCGATGCCTTCTCAAGAACCGCATAATCAATACTGATTTTAGGCAGCTGAGGAAACCACTCCTCCAGCACCGACTGCTGCTGCGGCCCTCCCCAGCCGCGCCCAATCTCCTCCAGCGGTACGGCAGATTCAGGCAAAAAGGCCTTCAGCAGGTTCAAAATCGTCTTCGCCTTCCAGACAAATATCCCCGAGTTCCAGAAGTATCCCCCTTCGGCCAGATACCGTTTCGCGGTTTCTTCATCGGGCTTTTCGCGAAACGCACTGACAGGAAAAACCTTCTGCTCTTTGCTTGCCGCTGTCGGCAGGCGAATATACCCGTATTGAGTAGCCGCAAAGGTTGGCTCAATCGCAAAAGTAACAATGGCATCCGGATGTTCCTGAACAAAACGGCTGGCGGTTTTCAGGGCATCCAAAAACGGCTCTGCCGGCTCAAGAATATGATCAGCCGTCACCACCGTCATCACGGCTTCCGCATCCGCCTTCGTCAGTACAGACGCTGCCAGCCCGATAGCCCCCACCGTATCCCGAACACACGGTTCCGCAATGATATTGGTTTCGGGCACCTCGGGCAAAGTTTCACGAATCTGCTCCGCGTACTCCGCGTTAGTCAAGACCAGAATATGCCGAGGGTCAAAAACCCGATTCAGCCGCTCAAAACATGCACGAAGAAGACTTCGCCCATTCAGCAGATTCAGCATCTGTTTCGGTCGAGACTGCCGGCTCAAAGGCCACAGCCGCTGCCCCGACCCGCCTGCCATAAGTACAGCAAAATCCATTTGCTCCTGCTCCTTGGCATTCGCCGCCGGCTGATTGGCCTGCCGGAAAACCCCAAAATCAGCGTTTTACCCGTGCGTTGCCTTCCCAGATACTCCAGATTTGCTCTTCATCCGCCGGCTGGGCATAATCCGTCAGCAGCGTCGTTGCCAGCGCACCGGCCGCCCATCCAAACTGCACCCATTTGGCCGGCTCCCACCCCTTTAAAATCGCATAAAGCAGACCGCCGACAAAGCCGTCACCCCCGCCGATACGGTCCAGTACAGTAATTTCCCGCGGCTCAACCACATGCCAGTGGCTGCCTTCAGACAGAATAGCACCCCAAAGATGGCTGTTGGCGCTAAGAACCTGCCGAAGGGTCGTTCCAAAAACAGAGGCATGCGGGAAGGTTTTTTTCGCACACGCAATCATCCCCTTAAAACTGTCAATTTTTGCGGCAATGTCCTTGCCCCCCGCTTCAGGACCTTCGATGCCCAGTGCCAGTTGGAAATCCTCCTCGTTGCCGACCAGAACATCCGACACAGAAGCAATTTCCGTAAAAATTTCCCTTAATTCTTTTTCACGATTTTTCCAGAAAGAAGCCCTGTAGTTAAGATCAAAAGAAATCCGGGTGCCGTACTTTTTGGCATTCCGGGCTAACTCCAGACAAAACTGACCTGTTTCCGGCGACAACGCTCCAATCAGACCCGATAGGTGAATAATCTGAACCCCTTGTTCCCCGAAAAGCCGCTTCAGGTCAAAGTCCTTTACATTGAGCGTCCGCCCCACCTCTCCGGCCCGGTCATTGTGCACTCGCGGACCTCGGCTGCCCCAGCCGCTGTCGGCCAGATTGAATTGATGACGATAGCCCCACGGCCCCCCTTGCGGAACCTCTTTGCCCTCATATTCCATATGACGAGACGCCAAGTCGTCTTTGATAAACTGAGCAATCGGGCTGTCTTTCACAAATGTAGTCAAAACCTTCACTCGAAGCCCAAGAAATGAAGAAACACTGGCGACATTCGTTTCCGCACTGGTGGCCTGCATCAGAAGCGTTCGGGCACAATGCATGGGCTGGCTGTAAAGAGGGGTCAGGCGAACCCCCATGCTCGACGGAACAACAAGGTGATACTGACAATCTTTTCGCAGCTCAAGACTCATGAAGACACCCTTTCCTTTTCAAAAACAAACCAATTAACTTTTTTGCCCAGACCGCTTGTACCGCAAAAATCTGGATTCTTCAAGTATTTTTCTGCGGCCCTTCCTCAGCAAAAATCAATCAGGCGGATTTGACAAAGGGGCTCAGCTCCCGAAGCCGATGAATAATAGGGCCGATTTTTTCCCCAACAAAATCGACCTCTTCCTGCGTAGTAAACCGGCTCAAACTGAAACGCACCGAGCCGTGAGCAGCAGTAAAAGGAACCCCCATCGCCCGCATCACATGAGAGGGTTCCAGCGAGCCGGACGTACACGCGGAACCGGAACTCGCACAGATGCCGAACTGATTAAGCAGCATCAGAATCGATTCGCCCTCCACATACTCGAAACTCACATTCAGCGTGTTTGGAAGACGATTTCGCCGGTCTCCATTGACCATGCTGTCCGGGCACGTAGCAAGGATTTTCGCCTCCAGCGCATCCCGAAGAGCCCGCACCCGCGTATTCTCATCGTTCAGATACTGTTGAGCCAATTGAGCCGCCTTGCCAAGACCGACAATCCCGGGGACATTTTCCGTCCCCCCGCGCCGTCCCGACTCCTGATGGCCGCCAAGGATAAAGGGAACCAATCGCACCCCTCGTCGAACAAACAGAACCCCAATCCCCTTCGGAGCGTGAATCTTATGACCGGAAAGACTGAGCATATCAATGGTGCTGTCCTTCAGGTGAATGGGAACTTTGCCGACCGCCTGAACAGCATCCGTATGAAACGGCACCCCACGTGCCCGACATAGGGCTCCAATCTCTTCGATCGGAAAAATCACCCCCGTTTCATTGTTGGCATACATAATGGACACCAGCGCCGTGTTATCATCGAGAACCTCGGCCAGCTCATCCGCATTCAGCCGACCCTGCCGATCCACAGACAATTCATAAATCTCATAGCCCTGCTGTTCGAGCTGTCGGCAGGGACTCAAAACCGCTGGATGCTCCACACGCGTAGTAATGATTTTGCGCTTGCGGGGATAAGCCGCCAGCGTGCCGTGAATCGCCGTATTATTGCTCTCCGTGCCCCCGCTGGTAAAAATAATTTCATCGGCCTGACAGCCAAGAAGTTCGGCAATCCGTCCCCGCGCTTCCTGGATGCTTTTCGCCACGCGGCCGCCGAAACTGTGCATGCTGGACGGATTGCCGTACCACTGTCCAAAATACGGCATCATCTCCTCAATCACAGCATCATCCACCTTCGTGGTAGCATTATTATCCAGATAAATCACACGTTCCATATCAGTTCTCCCCGCCGGCGGCAGGCCGCTCGGCAGTATCTGTTTCTTCCTCAACCGTCAGATCCGGACTCACATATTCGTGAAGTTTGGCCTCGACGATTTCCTTCAAAGTATAATCAGCCAGTTTGCAGCTGGCGCACATCCCGCGAAACGCCACCAGAACACGATTGCCCACAACATCAATCAATTCAATATCCCCTCCATGCGCCCGCATAGCCGGACGAACCTGCTGCTGAAGAACTTCCTGAATCAGAGCAATCTTCTGAATGTTGGTAAGTTTTCGCGGCTGGGGCTCCGGATGAGAACGGAGTTTGCGAACCTTTTCCCCCTGAACTTCCTCAATAAGTTTTTCAATCTGGCCCTTGCAGCCGCCGCAGCCGCCCCCGGCCTTGCAGTAATTGGTCACCTGCTCAACCGTCGTCAGGTTATTGTCCCGAACCACCCGTCGAATCTCGTCATCCGTCACCCCAAAACACGTGCAGACAATGCGGCCGGTTTTCGGAGCCGCCGCCGGCACCTTCCCTTTAGACCGGTAATTGGCAATAGCAGCCATCAGCGCTTCGTGTCCCATCACCGAACAGTGCATTTTCTGTTCGGGAAGTCCCCCCAGCCGCTCCACAATATCACGATTGGTGATTTTTTCGGCCTCTTCAAGCGTCAACCCCTTCACCATTTCCGTCAGAACAGAGGAGGAGGCGATGGCACTGGCACAGCCGAAGGTTTGAAACTTGGCATCGGCTATCCGTCCGTCCGGACCCAACTTGAAAGTAAAGGTAAGAGCATCCCCGCAAGCCAGCGAGCCAACCTCGCCGATACCGTCAGGATTCTCAATCCGCCCCACATTCTTCGGATGGAGGAAATGCTCCATCACTTGTTCCGTATAATCCCACATTGTATTTCTCCATTGCCGCCGATAGAACGGCGTTTCGCCTTCGGTTTCTAACTTTCAGGCAAAATCTCCATCATGCGCTCCAGGGCCTTTCGGGCCTTCTGGGCGGTAGGTTCAGGCACCTCAACACGAACCTGCATCTCCTGGAGTGACCAAAGCACCTTCTCAAGTGTAATTTTCTTCATATTAGGACAGACGGAAAACTCGCTGACCGCCGCAAAAGTTTTCTCCGGATACTTTTTCCGAAGGGTATGCAAAATCCCTTCTTCAGTTGCAATAAGAAAACTCTCCGCTCGGCTCTGACCGACAAACCGAATCATTCCCCCCGTGCTGAGCAGTTCATCCGCCAGACGCCGAACCTCCGGCCCACACTCCGGATGAGCCAGCACAAGCGCCCCTGGGTACTTCCGGCGAGCCGCTTTAATCTCTTCTGCCGTAATCCTCAAATGCGTCGGACAGTAGCCGGGCCACAGAATCAGCGAGCGGCCTGTCCGCTCCGCGGTGAACTGCCCCAGATGCTGGTCCGGAACAAAAAGAATCGGCCGCTCCGAAGGAAGCCGGCTCACCAGCGGAACCGCATTGCTGCTGGTGCAGCAGTAGTCACTGAGGGCCTTCACCTCGGCAGAAGAGTTCACATAACAAACCACCAAAGCATCCGGATGTTTCCGCCGCAGTTCTTCGAGCTGCCGGGCCGTAATCATATCGGCCATCGGGCAGCCGGCGGTAATATCCGGCAGCAGAACCGTCTTCTCCGGCGAAAGAATCGCCGCTGTTTCCGCCATAAAAAGAACACCGCAGAAGACAATCACATCCGCTTCGGTTTTGGACGCCTGAATACTCAGACCCAGCGAATCGCCGACAAAATCAGCAATATCCTGAATCGGGCCCGGCTGATAATTATGAGCCAGGATCACCGCATTCCTCTTCTGCTTCCAAAAAAGAATTTGTTCCTCAATAGAATTCATTGTTTTTCGGGAGTTTGAGATTTTGACCGCTCCCGGTTTCGGGTTACATAAAGAGATTCCGGCTTGGCAACCATCACAACCGCCCCGGCCGGCACCGATTCGCGTATCCAGACATTACCGCCGATGACGGCCCCGCGCCCGATGGTAATATCGCCGAGAAGAGTTGCACCGGCATAAACAGTTACATCATCTTCCAGCGTAGGATGACGCTTCTGACCGCGAATCAAATGGCCTCGTTCATCCTTGGGAAAACTCAGCGCACCCAGCGTAACCCCCTGGTACAGTTTGACATTGTTTCCGATAACCGACGTCTCGCCAATCACAACACCTGTGCCGTGATCAATAAAGAACCCTTTGCCGATTTTGGCACCGGGATGAATATCAATGCCGGTTCGGCTGTGAGCCCATTCAGAAAGAATGCGCGGAATCAGCGGCACCTGCATCTCAAACAGCTCATGAGCAATCCGATGGGCCGAAATAGCTGTAATAAAAGGATAACTGATCACCACCTCTTCCAGCGATTGGGCGGCAGGATCGCCGTCATAGGCCGCCTGAACATCCGTCTTCAAAATCGTCCGAATCTCTGCAAGACGGCTCAGCAGCCGGTCCGTACATTCCGCCGCCAGACGCGGACAGTCGCACGTCGGACAATCCGTCAAACGGCAGTTATGACGCAGTGCCCGTTCAATCTGTTCAGCCAGTTCACGACGAACCGTCAGCAGCAGCTCCTGCACCACAGAAAAAATCGTGGACCGCTTAACCGTCCGTTTGCCGGTATAGCCCGGAAAAAGAATTTCAAACAAAAGGTCTGCAACGCCAATGATATGCTCACGAACAGGCAGATTCTTGATGTCAATAAAATTAATGCCCGTATCGTCTTCATAGGTCCGGACGATTTGTTCAGCCGCCGCCTCATAATTGAAAACTCGTTCACAGTTCATAGGAAAATTCACAGTTGGGCATACAAATCGGTTGAAAGATACCGCTCGCCGGTATCACACAGAACAAAGACGATCGTCTTGCCGTCATTTTCTTTTCGTTTCGATAACTCGACAGCCGCATAACAAGCCGCTCCCGTACTGATACCCCCCAGTATGCCCTCCTGGCGAGCCAGTTGACGGGCGGTCTCAAAGGCCTGCTCATTGCGAACCGTCATCACCTCATCATAGATGCCCGTATTCAGAACCTCCGGAACAAATCCGGCCCCAATCCCCTGAATCTTATGAGAACCCGGCTTTCCGCCCGAAAGCACCGGAGAATCAGCCGGTTCAACTGCAATCACTTTCACGCTCGGCTTTCGCTGCTTGAGCACCTCCCCGCAGCCGGTAATCGTTCCCCCCGTTCCCACCGCCGACACAAAAATATCAATCTTTCCGTCCGTATCGTCCCAGATTTCCTCCGCCGTCGTTCGCCGATGAATTTCAGGATTGGCTGGATTTTTAAACTGCTGAAGAATCAGGGAATTGGCGATAGTTTTCTGCAGCCGCTCGGCCTCCTGAATCGCCCCGCCCATCCCCAGCTTCGCCGGCGTCAGAACCACCTGCGCCCCCAGCATAGCCAGCAGTTTCCGCCGCTCAATACTCATCGATTCCGGCATCGTCAAAATCAGTTTATACCCGCGGGCAGCGCAGACAAAAGCCAGCCCGATGCCCGTATTTCCGCTGGTCGGCTCAATCAGAGTAGTCTGCGGATTGAGAAGCCCTTCCTTCTCCGCCGCCTCAATCATCGCCGCCGCAATCCGGTCCTTCACGCTGTGGCAGGGATTAAACGACTCCATCTTGGCCAGAATCGTTCCGTAAGGTCCCCCCAGCCGATTCAAACGCACCAAAGGCGTCCGCCCTACTGTCTGCGTAATATCATTATAAACCCGGCCCATCAATCCAGACCTCTTCAAGCCAGCCGTTAATTCTGAAAGGTTTTTGTCCCCTGCTCCTGGCCTGTTTGTTCAAGCAGGTCTCTGAGAGTTTTGGAACTGAGAACATTACTGATAGCATCTTGAATCTCATTCCAGATTTGACGCGTTGCACAATCCGTACAATTGGGAGTAAACTCAGAATGCTTCAGACAGTCCACAGGAGTAATAGGGCCTTCGAGCGTTACAAAAATGTCTTTCAGTGAAATTTCCTGAGGCGGCTTAGCAAGCATATAACCGCCGCGCGGTCCCCGAACACTTCGGACCAGTCCGGCACTTTTCAGCATGGCAATCAGCTGCTCAAGATACTTATTAGAAATATTCTCCCGGTCGGCAATAGATTTAATCTGGAGTGGTTTCTTGCCGTATTCAAAAGCCAACTCGAGCATCGCCCGGATTCCATACCTTGTACGAGATGACAGTTTCATAGCAAACTCCTATTATAGATAGTTTTATTTTCTATACCGAAAAACCTCTCATTTGTGCGTATTAAAATACAATATTCTTAAATGTATATCAAGAATAAGACCAACTATTTCAGGTAATAGTAGATACGCTTATTCTTTATAGCAAAGACTTCTCAGCACGATTAGGGATTGCACCTTTGCCGCAAAGAGGGTATAAAAAGAAGCGGCCTATTTAGAAACAAGAGAAATTTTATGAAAATTACGACCTATAATGTCAATTCCATCCGAAGCCGAATCTCATTGCTCAAAAACTGGATGGCCAGCCGCAAACCGGATGTCCTCTGTGTTCAGGAAACCAAGGTTCAGGATGACGAATTTCCCCTTCACGAGTTTGCACAAACCGGCTATGAAGTCGTTTTTCGCGGCCAGAAAAAGTATAACGGTGTTGCTATTTTCAGCCGATTGCCCCTCGAGGATGTAGAGACAAAACTTCCCAACGACCCTTTCGATGAGGCACGTTTTCTGAAGGCAAAAGCGGGAAAAGTAATTGTCGTCAACACCTACATCCCCCAGGGCCAGGAGGTGGATTCAGACAAGTTCCAATACAAATTGAAGTATTTCCGCCTCTTAAAATCCTATTTCAGCGAGCGATATAACCCCAAAAAAGACCTTCTCTTATGGTGCGGCGACTTGAACACGGCAAGAGAACCCATCGACGTTTACGATCCCGAGGGACTCTGGGGACATGTCTGCTATTGTCAGGCCGTCCAGGAAGCACTTGAGGATGTGATAAAATGGGGCTTTATAGACCTATTTCGTCTTTTTCATCCCGAAGGCGGACATTACACATTTTGGGACTATCGCATCCCGAATGCCTTCAAACGAGGAATGGGCTGGCGATTGGATTATATGCTGGCTACCCAACCCCTTGCAAAGACCTGCCGGGACTGCTGGATCGATTTGGAAGCACGACAAGCCGAAAAACCAAGCGACCATACATTCCTTACAGCCGAATTTTTATTGTAAAAATAGGCAAATTCGCCTATGAAAATAAGGGCCAAACCAGGATAATTCTAAACTTTGCAAACTGAAAGGCCGCATAGACGATATACTTACAGACAGAAAACCAAAATGGAGAATAAAACTGTCCTCAATAAACCTTTTTACTCTCCGATAGAGATAATATTATGGTACCGCCAACAATATCGTATGAAGAGTTTCAGCATCTAATCGCTCAGCGCTCCGGGGCGCTGCTGCGCGCATCATCTTTTCTGGTTGCCTACGGCCAAAGCCCAAAAATCCTCACACGCCCCCTCCTCGGGGAACTTTTGTTCCAATCCACCCAGCTCGAAGAACTCCTCGACGCCTACGGTGCGAGAACCAATTCTTTATGGGAACGGTTCCGCTCGCTGGTCGCCGCCATTAAACTCTTTTCCTATGTCAGTTATGAACTTCTTCATATTCAGCACAGTATCCCGGCCTACCGTCTTTTGGATATTGGAGAGGACTTCGAAAAACACACCGTAGAGGCGATTGCCTTCACCAAATCCATCCTGGCCGAAGCCGCTCGTCGTCTTCTCGAAGAGGCCGAACGCCTCCATCTGCCCGTTCCTGAGATTGACCTGCCGGAAGAATATTACAGTGAACGGCTTCCTCCGGGTCGTCTGCCGCACGATTTAGATACCCGAAAGCTCGATGCCGTTTCGCAAACCATTTCCATGCTGGCCACCTCGTTTCTCAACCTGGCCGCAGAATGCAAACAATGGCTTCCGAAGGATTCCATGAAGACCGACACCCAGCTTTGTGATTACATCGGCCCTCTGCGAGAGGACAAACTCCGCTCCTTCGAACTGCGATTTCATAACCTTCAATCCCTCTACGATACCTATGTTTCGACCACAGAAACAGAAGGAGTGGACCCGGAGATTCCCGTTTTGCGCGGACATATCAGCGTCGTCCTTCACCTGCTCCGCATCGCCAGAGATTTTGCCCACTATATTGAACGGCACGCAGGCCCCTACCGGATTCATCTGCCGCCGGGACGAAAGCGGCTGGTAGAACCGGAAGTGCTCCTGCGGATGATGCTGAATTATTCAATCCATTTCGTCATTCAGTATCTAAACAGCGCAGAAAACCTCTGCCGTCTGATGCTCCATCGCTATACGGAAATCGGCAGCGTGGAAGTGCCGGTGCCCCCCTATCGCGGATTCCATGTAAGACCCTCCACCCTGATTGCCAACATTGTTCTCCATTACGGCAGCGATGTTACAATGGAACTGGACGGCAAGACCTATGACGCCAAGGCCCCCCTGCATCTCTTCCGGGCCAACGAAGAAATCAATGCCCACAAACGGCGTGATATCGCCAACGAAATCATCCGGATGAATTTGATTCCCGCCGATTCAGACCAGCAGGACATACCCTCCTTGATTCGCTCCATTCTGATGACGCTTGCAGAATACAACAAACTGATCATTTACGAAAAACCGCTTCACATTGAGCCCACACCCCCCGACAAGAATGTGCCGCTGCTCAAACTGGTCATGGATGAAATCATCCGCCTCCAGGCCGCCGGCAAAATCGACATCTTCACCGATACCAAAGTCCGCTTTATCGGCGACAAACGCGTCCTGGCCGACATTGAACTGCTGGCCAGGCACAGCTACGGCGAAGACTTGTTCGGAAACAATATTCCCCTGCCGGACGGCTTGGAATACCTCCGCTACTACCGCTGAAAGCACCCCCTCACGGCTCGGCCTCCACAGGCGACTCTTCGGAACCGCCATCCTCCGCCGCCGGCGAAGCAGAAGCAGGAGCCGGCTTGTCTTCCGCCAAATCCTCCAGCGGCCGTGTCATTTCCTCCCCCTTATAGGAAGGAATAACATAGACCCACCCGCTATGTTTGGCCGTAAATGATTCCGCCGTATCACGGGCCAGGAAGAGCGCCTCACGTTCTTTCAGCTGCTCTTCAGATTCCTCCTTCTGCTGAACCTGGGGCTCCGGCCCCGTATAGCGTGCCGAAAGGCGGACATAACATTTGCCGTCCTGCTTGGCCAGACGAACGGTATAAACCAGATGGTTCTTCAATTCACACACATAAGACCAGTCAAACTGAACAGAAGGCGCCTTGGAAGCAGCCATCACATCTTCAATCCGCAAATAAGTCAGCGAGGTAAAGGTCGTTTTAGCATTGGCCTGACGCACCTGCTTGTCTGCCGGCAGCGGCTCCAGAAGCAAATCCGAAGAGTCAGACGAAGCCGTCAGGGTATAACTCCGCTGATTCGGGTCCGTCACCGTCACCCGCGCAATCTGCTCACGCTCCACCTGAAGAATCTGCGTCTCAATATAATCCATCGGCCGAACAGAAATATAAGGGGGCTCATTCAGCCGATAAACTTCCGGCCTGTCCAGCCGGCGAACGGCGCTGAAACGGCCCTGCTCCCCTTGGGATTTGGGTTCGGAAATCAGCAGCCCTACAATGGGTTTTTGTTCTGCATCGAGAAACTCAACCCGATACTGGGCGGTTTCCGGCGTTACACCAATCTCCGCATGATTAGCCGGATTGGACGTAATCAGCGCATCCGAAGTAATCCGAATATCCAGACAGTCGGAGATAAGCGAATTTACCTTGCTCATCACCGCCGGATAATTATCTTTTTCCCGAACAGCAAACCCCTTGCCGCTGCGGTCCAGGTGAACCCCCTCAGATCTGTCTTTCGACCCCACAGCAATGGTCTGGATGCGTTCCACATCAAACCCTTCAATCAGAGGAGCCAGCGTAATCTGAGGAGGCGTATAATCCCGACCCAGCCGGGACAGCAGCACCGCCGCTCCCGCAAACAAAACAGCTAAAACGGCAAGGACAGCCAGTTTTCGATCACTCATCGCGGTTTACTCCCAACGGATTCAAGCCTACAGAATTACGGTTCACGCATATGGTGGATAGAACGCCTTCTCTTGACGGAGCGATAGATTGACAGAGCAACGGCCGCCGCCAGCACGAACAGCGGACCCGGCAGCGTGCAGAAGTTGCGGATGCGGTTTTTCAGGGCCTCTTTCTCAGCCACTTTCTTCATTTTCACATCCCGCAGCCGCATCTCCGCCTCATGAAGTTTCAGTTCGATGTCCTTCTTTTCTTCAAGAATAGTCTTAGTAATCAGTTCCTGTTCCGTACTCTGAAGAGCCCGGAGTTTTTCATTCAGTTGGGTTTCAAACCCTTTAATCTCGGCCAGAATGCGGGCTTCTTCTTCAGCCGTCTTTTCTTCAGCCGCTTTTTCAATTTGGTCCACACGAGTAAAGGGACGCTTGTAGCCCCCGCGAGAGCGAAGGCGGATCAAATCCGTCGAGCCGGACAGCTCTTCCAACGCATTCAGAACAAAGGCGGCATTGTCGCCCGCTGCAGCCAAACCAAAAAGAGTCTCCTGATACGCCAGCACATCACTGAGAAAATCCACATCCGCAACCACAACAACCGCTGTCGGCTGCACGGCCTGCGACAAATGAGCAGACGCAGCGGAATCGTCCTCTTCCTTCTCTTCCTCCTCCGCTTTCTTTTCTGAATCAGAAGAAGATTTCTCCTCCTTCGGCGGCCCATCCGGGAAAGCCGAACGAAGCGTCCCAGACACCCGATAAGCCAAAACCACCGGTGAGCTCCCGTCCCGAAACCGGCTGAGAATAGCCGCATAATCAGGGGCCCTCAACTCATAAGGACTGGAAATGCTCCATGCGTTCCCCTGGCTGGTGGTCATCAGCAGCGGAGTGCGCTCCACATCAGCCGGCAGATTCTGAACATCGCTTTTCTCCCGCAGAACCCCTGAAAACCAAAAAGTCATTTCATTCAGGGAAGAGGTCATCGGCACCTCTTTATTAAAACAGTTGTACGAAGAAGTCAGTTTCAGATAAGGAAGAATTTTTTCAGGCCGCCGGTTCGGCGAAGTGGAGCCAACTCCCGCCAAAACGCGGTCACCCGCAAAGGTATCCGCCGGCATCTCCAAACCCCACGCCGCCAGCAGTTCTGGCAGACTGGAAGATGCTTTATGCTCTATCCCGTACTGCATCATCGCCGGATCAGGCCGATCAACCACCGAAAACGGATCCAAAGCAATGAAGGCACGGCCGCCTCGAAGAATATATTGATCAATGGCATATTTGGTTTTAGCCGGTAAATCCTTCGGATGAATCACCAGCAGCAAATCCACATCCCGAATTTCCTCCGTATCCGTCGGAATAGACCGAACTTCCGCATACAGCTCCCGCAGCTGACGGACGATCCCCCATGGACGCCGCGGCTGCTGGCCCTGCATCCGCATCATCGCCGCCATATAACCGCTCAGTTCATCACCCATCACCGGCAGCGAACTAAGAATCCCTACACGCGTTTTAGGAGGATTGACCGCTTTATCAATTAAAGAGGTAATATCATATTCTATCAGTTTCTCCCGATCCGGACTGAAAAAGGGAATGGTTTTGATAACACCCAGTTCCGTCTGAAGCACCAGCCCGAAGAAAAAACTCTCCTCTTCCGTAATGGAAAATCGCTTCAGCCCGTAGCGAATAGCCGCCAACTCCTCCTGCGAATAAGGACGGGGATCGATAATTTCCAGCTTGACCTTCCCCTTGGACTGACGCACATATTCCTCCAGCAGCGCCTTCACATAATCATAATAAGCATTGAAAAAACGAATTTGATCGGGTGCCCTGAGCGTGGCCGTCTTCGTATAATAAAGCCGCAGCGTAACCGGCTGCTGAAGATTTTGAAGAATCCGCCGTGTACCATCCGACAGCGTATACAACCGTTCCTGAGTAATGTCCGCCCGCAAGTTCCCGCAAAGCTGCTGCACGATCTGGATTGCGGAAACCGCAATAATCAGAATAAAAACAACCGCACAAATCAGACGCACAGTTCGATTCATCAGCTTGCCTTCCTTTCTTCAACGACAAACATAGACGCATAAATCCAGGCCGCAATGAGAATCAGAAAATACGCAACATCCGCCGCCGCAATCACTCCTCGCCTCAGCGAATCATAATGAATCTGGATACTTAGAGATTCAATCACTGACAGCACGCTGTCCGGGAGCATATCCGACAAATATTCGAGCGTTGAAGGCATACCCGCATAGACAAGAATCCCGCAGGCAGCCACAGAAAGAATAAAACTGACAACCTGATTCTTTGTCAGCGCCGAAAAGAACGACCCGATAGCCAGAAAACCGCCGGCCATCAGAAAGGACGCCAGGTAGCCCGCGATAATCAGCCCGGGATCCGGCTCCCCCAGATAAAACACAGCCGCCGGCAGCGGAAAAGTCAGCACCAGCGCAATCGCCAGAAAAGCCCACGCCGCGAAAAACTTGCCCAGAACCGCCTGAGGAACCGTAATCGGCAGCGTCAGCAGCAGCTCTATCGACCCGGTCCGCCGCTCTTCCGCCCACAGACGCATCGCCGTCGAAGGAACCATAAAAATAAACAGAAGAGGCAAAATCTGAAAAAACAGATTTAAATCCGCCTGCCTTAATTCAAAAAAACCCTCCCGAAAAGGAAGATAGCCGGCAAAAAAAAGAAAAATTACCAGAAAAACATAGGCAACGGGCGTTGAAAAATATGCTTTCAGTTCCCGTTTGAAAACCGCCCAAAAGCCGTTCATTTGTCGGACTCCTTATTCTCCAAGTCTCGTTTATTCCTGCTGTGCCGCCTAAGCCGTCTTCTTCCCCAGCGTAATCTTGCGGAAGACCTCTTCGAGCGTTCCGCGATAATCCTGCTGAAGTTTCTGGGGAGTGGAATCGACCAGAATCCTGCCCCGCGCAATAATAATCGCCCGCGTGCAGATTTGCTCGACCTCTTCAAGAATATGTGTCGAAATGATAATGGCCTTTTCTTTGGCCATCTTTAAAATCAGCTGACGAACCTCATGTTTCTGATTGGGGTCCAGCCCATCCGTCGGCTCATCCAGAATCAGTACCGGCGGATTATGGATAAGGGCCTGCGCCAGACCCACCCGACGCTTGTACCCCTTCGAAAGAGTATCAATAGTCTGATGATAGACATTCTGGATGGAGCAAAGCGGAACAATCCGCTCAATCGCCTCCCGTCGGACAGCCCCCTTCAGTCCTCGTGCATCGCAGACAAAATGGAGAAAGCCGGCCACAGTCATTTCCGGATAGAGAGGAGCATTTTCCGCCAGATACCCAATCGAACGGCGAACCTGGAGGGATTGACGGATAATATCATACCCGCAGACCGTTGCTGTCCCGCTGTCAGGAGAAAGAAAACACGCCAGCATCTTCATCGCCGTACTCTTGCCCGCCCCGTTGGGTCCAAGAAAGCCCAGGATATCCCCTTTTTGGACATTGAAGGAAATCCTGTCCACTGCCACAATCGGCCCGAATCTGCGGGTCAGCTGCTGTACTTCAATCATCTGCTTTACTCCCTTTCTTAACTGTTATACAGAAAACAGAATTGAGCCCGCCGCAGTCAAGCCCGTCAAAAAACAGGGCTCTGCTCTTATGAATTGTATTCTTATTACCGCCCCGACCAAAAATGTCAACCCTCAAACAGATTTTTTTACAGGAAGATAACAGATATAGACTGTCCACTTCGAACAGATCCATCAAAAAAGGGCCGTCCGGTTTATTCCGGACGGCCCTTGAAAACTCCTAAGTCCTTACAAAAACTTTAGGGAAGAATAGCCAGATTCGGACACGTTTCCGCATCCTGGCCGGCCCTGCACCTGGCAGACGGCTGCGCCTGGTTCTGATTCGGCGAGCGGTCGCGCACCAGAATGTAATACTCATAAGGAGCACTCGACGTGTACACCGGCACCCAGTACTCATTAGGCAGACGCGGCGTGAAGTCCGGATCAACAATATCCGCAACGCTCTCCTCATTTTGCCAGCCGCTGCTCAAACTCGAGAATGACACACAAACAAACTTATACTCAACTCCGCTCTCGTCCGCCGCTTCCACTGCTCTCATATAGTGATACCACGTATCCAGCTGAACATGCATAGGCCAGATTTCCCACTGAGCCGGATTAGGCGTCGGCGGGGTCAAATCGACCTCAATGGCAGAAGCTCCATAAACAGCAGACGGCTGCGTCGAAGCTACAACCCGAACAGAGCCCGTCGCCGTTTCACGGAAGACCAGCCGAGTAAACACACGATAGTAATACGTCTGACCAAGAACCAAACCCGTATCGGTAAATTTCCACGGTGTCAACGTATAAATCTTACCCAATGGGTTGGACGGGTCATAATTCTGCTGCACAATGGGGTTGCTCCCAGCCGGCAGATTGAGCGGATTCCCCGCCGCATCCGTCTTCCAGAAGCAGTACTCCACATGGAAGGTGCCTTTGCCGACCAGCGGTGCTGGTACTGCCGGCACGCCCGTTGCCTGCATAGCCGTCATCACTATGCTGTCCGGCCCCGCACCAGCCGGCGGAATCTCAAATTCAGACGGATTGGGCCCCAGCAAATCATAATTGCTGCCGGCTGTCATCGCACTTTTCGGCGAAGGCTGGGTAACATTGCCGCTGGGGTCGCGAGCATAAACCACAAACTCATAGGGCTCCCCAGGATACAACCCCTCAATCACTCTCGCCAATTCCTTCGTCCAGACAAGCGGCGTCGTTACAGACGGATGAGAAACGCATTCAACTGCATATTCCAAATATTCATCCGGCCACCACCCATCATGGGCCTGAGCGGCCTTCATCGCCGCCTTATCAATTCGGTAAGCCGGGTTCGTTTCACCGGTTTCCGTCCGAAGCGGCAGCGGCGCCGGCACCTCGGCCCACTGCATCGGACTGGGAACAGGGGCATCTTTATCCGATTCCAGCCAGCAGACCGCCAGAGAAGCCATATCAGACAAATCAACAAATCGGTCGAAATTAAGGTCGGCCCCTTCACACCAGCTCGGAGAGCCGCAGGACTGCTTGAGCCACTGAGACCCAAGATTAGCCAGGTCGCCAAGGTCAATCACACCGCTTAAAAGAAGGGCATTATCCACCTTAGCACATTCCTTCCGATGGATCACATAGTAATGGTATCCCAAATCGACCTCTCCACGATCGAGAGCGCCGTTTAACTGCGTCGTGTACCCGTCCAAATCCAGATTGCGAGCCAAATCACTGCCCGCATCAATGCACGGACTGGCCGGATTCAGATAGTAATTCTCCTCAGGCAGAATCTCGCGCGTCAAATCTTCCGGCCCTTCAAAGAGCGGATCGGCACTGAAGACCCCCGCCCCTATGGTAAGTTTGCTTCCCGGCCGCACATAAACAGCATTGCCGGACGTGGTAATATTCAGCACATCCGAGAAGGATAGGTTCATCACGGACGGATACGGCTCGCTGTCGAAACCCGAGCCGACCGTCGCCTGAGCCCCCTGCAGGGCATAATTAAGCCAGAAGATGCTGTCAATCACATTCACACTGCTGCCGTAGCCGACATACAGACCGCCGCCGCTGCCGCTTTCATAGCCGGGGCGGCCCGCCACCGTATTGTCCGCAAAGGTGCAGTTGAGAATGTTCGGATCCGCTCCCCAGTACACCGAAGCGCCGCCGCCGTCCCGACCGGACGCATTCTGCGCAAACAGACAGTTCTTAATCTCAGAAGCCGGCGTGCTCAGATTGGTCATAAACAGACCGCCGCCGGAGAAGTCGGCCGCATTCTGCACCAAAACCACATCGCGCATCTTCAGCCCCACATTACCGGCATAAAGACCGCCGCCCTGACCAAGAAAGACGTTTTCGACCGGCCCTTCAAACGAAGGACTGGTCGCAAGATTCCGGCGGAATTGGCTGCTGTCCACCGTTGCCTGCTCGTAAATCTGGAAGAAGCCGCCGCCCAGATAGGCCGTATTGTCAACCACATTGCAGTCCTGAATTACCGTCTCAGAAGCATTGGCATAGACCGCACCGCCGTCGCTGGCCTGGTTGCCGCTGAACGTGCAGCCGGTAAACTTGGCCGTGCAGTCATACTGATACGCCACCGCACCGCCAAAGGCAATATGGATCGTGTGCGGATATTGCTGAACTTGGGTATCCGCATAGTTATTCGACAGAATGCAGTTTTCAAACTCCAGATTGCAGTCATACATCGCATAGACCGCACCGCCGGCATTCGGTATATCCAGGGCCCGATCCGGCTCAGGAACATCCGGGAAACCCGCTGTCCCGCCGACACCACTCACGCCGCCGTTGCTGCTGTTACCTTCAAAAACACAGCCGACAAACTTGGCGCTGCTGCCGTAGGCACAGAACACTGCGCCGCCGTAGCCGCCGTGGCGCCAGTAGGACAGACAACTATCATACGGATTGTACTGATAATACGTATAGAAGTCCTTCCAACTCCGGTACTTGCTCGTATCCAGTTCAAACCACTTCGCAAACGTATCCCAGTCATACATCTCAAAATATGTCAATGGATAGTCGTATTTATCGCCGTTCTGCCAGCCGTCCCAGCCGCGCTGAATCAGCCAGCCGATTTCGACCTGGTCCGAGTAATTCCACCCGCCGCCCAGACCGCCATAACCGTCATTCGGGGGACCGTTGCCATTGCCGCCGTTGCCGCCATTGCCGCCAAGAACATAATTGTCGCGGAAGGTGCAGTTTTCAAAGGTCGTCTCACTGCTGAACTGGCAGGAAACAGCCCCGCCGTAGGCCCAGCCCGGCCAGCCGCCGTCGCCGCCGTCCGGATGACTGTCGCAGCCGCCATTCCCATTGGTTCCATCTCCGCCAAACGCAGAATTGCCCTCAAACAGACAGCCGATAAAGTGAACCGAACTTTCAGATATTTCAACCGCTGCCCCTTCTACACTTCCGCCATTGACACCATCCTGCGCACATCCAGGCGGCGTTTCCCCTATTCCGCCGTACCAATTGCAGCTGACAAACCGGCAGTTTCGGATAAACAACGCCGAACGAACAATAATCACGTTACTTTGCCGGAAGGTAAGACCTTCAATCAGCGAGCCCTCTTTCAGACCCACCAACTCCAGACCATGATGGTCCAAAATGGTGTTCTGAACGGTCTCCGGGTCCTCTGGATTAGAGCCGCGAACAATTAACCTTTTGCCGCCAAAACTCAGCCACGTCTCAATATTCAGATCCGTATTGCTTGTACTCTGATAGAGACCCGGATTGACAATAATGATATCCCCGTCCTGGGCCTTATCAACGGCCTCGCTCAGCGAGTTATAAGCAGCCGAACCGCCGACATACAGAACCTGCTGCTTTCGAACCTTCACTGTCACAGTCTTATTGCCGTCAACCACAGCACGATTGGTCAACGAGGTGCTGCCGTCATCAATCGTACCCGACCAGCCGGTTATCACATAACCGTTTTGGATCTGGGCAGTCAGCTCGACAATCTGCCCCTTATAATAAGTCCCCCACGCCGGACTTACCGTCCCCAGCCCATCCTGAACAGAAGCCGTCAGCGTATAAGTCGCCAGACTGGAAGCAAACGGATAGTGATACCCCAAATCCGCCATTCCCGTATCTGCCGCCGCATCCGCCGGATCGGTCGTAAACTGGTTAAGACCAACAGAAGCCGCTGTAACCTTGCCTGCATCCACCGCAGGACTGGACGACTGATTCAAGTAGCGGCCGCCCAACGGCCCCTCCTGGAATCGCGGATCGGCCTTAAGGGTACCTGCCGGCAATGTCCCGGAATAATCTGCACCCAAATTGCCGTAAAACAGACAGGCCTCGAACGTTGAATCCACCGGTGCATCTTCCGATACCGCCGTGCCGTTGCTGCCTGCCACAATTGTATGACTGAAGTGCGCTCGTCCATTCGGACCAATGTACAGCGCCCCGCCGGCTTCCCCAACCGTGTTGTCCGCAAAGGTACAGAACTCCACGATCGGGCTGGAGCCGACTTTAGCGGCAATCGCTCCGCCGGACTCCTGTGCCCAGTTGCCATCAAAGAGGCAATTGCTCACCTCATGCGTCCAAAGAATATCGCCGTTGGTGAAGTTAACGGCACCGCCTTGACCGGTTTGACCTTGGGCTTTGTTTTCAGCAAAACGGCAGTTCCAGATGTCGGCCTTCGCATTCATACAGGCAATACCGCCGCCCTGGCCTTCGCCGCTGACCGTCTGATAAAAGCGCCGGATGCCGGTCGCAGTATTCAGCGTAAAGGTGCTGTTGCCAATGTTCATCTCGCCTTCAGTCAGATAAACGCCGCCGCCGCTGCGGGCCTGGTTTTCAACAAAAACACCCGCTTCCACCGTCAACTGCGTCAACCGTCCAAAGACAGCACCGCCATTTAAATAGGCCGTATTGTCCGCAAACGAGCAGTCTGTTATCGTCAGCGACAAGGTCCTGGCGGGCTCGTTACCGCTTACATTGTAAGAAATCTCCACCGCGCCGCCGCAGCTGGCCTCATTCCCGCCGAACGTGCAGCCACTCAGTGTCAAATGGCTGTCCGAACGAATCGCACCGCCATGGCCGAGCGTGTAGTTGCCGAAGAACCGGCTGTCCTGAACAACAGCGCTGGGAGAGTTCTTGCCGACGACAAGCCCTCCGGCCTGGCCCAGCGACTCCATCAGCTCCGAAAACAGCGAAGCATCCGTAAGATAGAGCAAAGAAAGTTCATATTCAGAGTAGAAATCATACCCAGGCACCTTGTCATACGCGCCGTTATTGATAAATTCACAGTTATATACGCCGACAGCCGTCGAATCATCACACCAAACAGCACCACCCATATTTTCCTGGAACACGCAGTCTTCCAGATTCAGCATACTGTTGGAGCCGACAGCAATCGCACCGCCGTCTGTGTACAGATGCCACGCAATGGGTACCAGGTCATCCATCCAGGATTCAATGGTGCTTTCGAAAGCATAGTTCCCCTGAAAACTGCAGCGGACCAGCGTGGCCTGGGCACCATTACCCAAACGCACGGCACCGCCGTCCAGCGGCTGACTCGGATCAACCTCCACGATACCGTCAGAGCCGGCCGAGAACCTATCCCATGGCTCCTGATAATTCTGGCCCACGCCGGGTGTGCCGCCCGTGCCGGCAATACCATGCTGGGCAATGTTGTTCTCAAAAACACAATCGGTAATCACCGGCTGACAGCCCGTAGCCGCATAAACCGCACCGCCGACACCATTGCCGTGAGCGCTGCCGCCGCCGCCGCCCCAGCTGCCTTTGCCGTTGCCTTCCGCATCACTGCCGTTGCCGCCATTGCCGCCGCAGCCGCCCATCGCCTTATTATTGCGGAAAACGCAGTTTTCAATGATCGGCGAACTGTTACCCCGGCAGGCAATAGCCCCGCCGCAGCCCATTCCAAACCCATCGCCGCCATGACCGCCTGACTGGCCGTCTTCCCCAGGAGCAGGCGCCCCTTCAACCGCCGGCCGGCCGTTATTTCCATCACCGCCATAGCCGCCGGTAACCGTGCAATTCTCAAAAACGCACTTGCGTATCGTCGGCGAACTGCCGTTTTCACACAAAATCGCACCGCCATAGCCGTCCCCATAGGCATCTGTCCCATAATTGGCACGAGGAGGAGGTGGCGGCGTTTGATCAATCGGCGGGAACGGTGTGGGATCATAAATGCCCCCATTTATCCCCAGGGCACCCACCATAAAGCCGTTCCGGATCGTCACCCCCGTAATCACGGTCGAAGGTCCTTCCCCATTGCGGAAGACAAAGCCCCGGCTGGGAGCATAACGCGTCCCCCCGCAGTCAATAATGGTAGAAGCCACAATCGCCGGATTGTCCGGATCTTCCGAGGTAATGACAATGCTCTTGCCCTGCAGGTCCAGTCCTTCGCCGACACCATCAAAGTCTGTATCGACAAACTCAACGGTGTACGGCATACCCGGACGCGGAGCCAGCACAATCGTATCGCCGTCGCGAGCCAGCGAGATTGCCTCAGAAATCGTCGCAACCTCTGAAGGAACCGTGATAAACTTGGGGATTCCCACCTCAAACTCCACCGTCACCACACGGTCCGTCCCCATAGTAACGGCATTGGTCAGCTCTTTCGAATTGTCATTATTCGTGCCGGTCCACTTCTTGACACGATAGAGAGCCGCATCATCAGGAACCGCTTCCAGATGAATAATCGTCCCACGCGCCACTGTAATCGGAGGCAAAACAACAGCCGGACCCGCTTCCTGAACAACTCCCTCCGCTGTCCACGACGCCTTCAGTTTCCCCATCGCCCTGGTACCAGCCGTATAAACGCGGGCATTCAGCGTGCATGTCTGAATCGCCTGAAGAGCGGCATCATAGTGATACCCCATATCAACAGTGCCGGAATCTTCTACGGCATCCGTACGAGTAGTAATTTTGAATCCGACCAGCGAAGCCAGCAAATCAGCGCTGCCGAACCCCTTATCAATACAGGGACTGTTCTCCATTTGTCCGGCATCAATATGACTCAGATACACCGTTCGATAAGTAGGTGACTGCACAGTGCCGAAATCAATCAGGAGCGGGTCAGACTCAATATTGTTGGGACCGTACCACAGCCACGGCTCAATCCCCGCAGCCACATAAACCCGCTCCGCGCCGCCCTGAACATCACTATAATCGACAAGAACGGTGGTAAAGGGAACAAAGTAGGTTTCGTAAGGGTCGCCCACCGAAATTTGCGGCCCCAAAACCGCTGAATTATTCCAGAAAATCGAATTGGTTACATCCACAAACGTATCGTGGGCCATCAGCGCACCGCCGACACCGTACCGCTGATCACTGACGCTGTTGTCCACAAACGTACAATTCATTATGCTCACATCGCTGGACCAGTCGGCCTGAATGGCTCCGCCGCTGTTGACAGCACTGTTCTGGATAAAGAGGTTGTTGATGACTTCCTGCGGACGCTCCCAATGCAGAGGCGGTCCAATAAGGGCCAGCGCTCCTGCATACCCATGCGATTCATTAGCAGCAAAGCGGTTCGACGTAAGCAGAACATCCGAATCAGAAGCATACAGCGCCGCTGCAGAAATCAACCCCCCGAACGTGTCGCTGTCCTGCGTCCGTCGAGGCGCAACATAAGCCCCTGTATTGTTATAGAAAAAGTTGTTATCGACCGTCAAATCGCAGCCGTAAACAAAGCCGCCGGCGCCGGCCTGGCTGGCATTGCGGGCGAATTCCGCACCGCTGACATCCAAAACAGAGGCGTCCACATACAGTCCGCCGCCCGTAGGCGAAATGTTCCCTTCGAAAAGACCACCGGAAACAGTAACAATATAATTCGGATCTCTCTCACCATCCAGAACAGCATTCACTTCAAGACGATTTCCCCATAGTTCTGTTCGGACAATATACCAGAAATTGATCCGACCGTGGTTGGCATACTCGGAGGTAATAAATGTATCTATTTCAACAGATTCCTGACGCTCACCGCGGGCAAAGAAGTTGTTAAAATAGAACTCTTCATAGCAATCAAAAGACTCCCCGACATACGCACCGCCGGCATACGAATCGACAAAGTGGTAATCAGCCGCATTGCCGCTAAAGATGCAGTCTACCAACTCAACTGACCATCTTTGCTCCTCTGTCGAGGGAGCCAGATTGCTGTAAAGACCGCCGCCGCTGAACGCATCATTATTCTGGAAAACACAATTGGTAAATACCATGCTCTCCGGCTGGTCGGCAAAGATACCGCCGCCAAAGCCCTCATATCGATAATCCGTGTTCTCCGCCACCCCGGCCGCAGCACTGTTGCCTTCAAAGAGACAATTTTCAAAGGTCGCCCGGCAGCCCTTATCATACAGTTCACCGCCACCGTGATCGGCAAAACTGCGGTTATAGGATACCGTTGTATCCTTCATTGTAACAACACTGCCGGCACCGTAAAAGTTGGCTCCCGCACACGCTCCAGCATTGGGCTGCTCCGGATCAGTCGCAGACCACTGCTCCTGAAGTGAAGCCGACGACGACAGCGGCTGCATAGTTGTCAGATCCCAATACCAGGACGCAGGATCCTCCGGATGATTCGGATCCGACGACGCCAGCGTCACACTGAAATAGTCCGTCGTTCGTATAAGCCCATAAAAAGGATAGACTGCCGCATAAAAAGCCACCGTTCCGACGATTTCCCCCGTGTCTGTAGTCACCCCGGGCTCTGCCGCTTCGCTCGGCACCTCAGGCAGATTCATCGAGGTCTCCCATCGCCAAGGAATGGTAAACCCTTTCAAATAATCATTAGGATCATCTGTATGAGTATAAGAATTGTCAATATTGGCCGTATCTTCCCAGTAATAAGCCATATAGTAAAGATTGGAAGGCCAAATACCAGTATGGTTGAGTAAATCGCCCCAGTTCTGGGGAGCACCGCCCTGTCCAAAGCGGAAACCGCCGTAACCGCCCGTACCGCGTGGACCACCATTGGAGCCGTTACCACCGTCACCGCCGGTACCTCCATTAGCACGCACTCCATCCGTAATGATTGTACCGGTTTCATCCCGCACAATGCCCAACTCATGCAATTTATCGGGAATAAAGAAGGCCGGCCCGCCGTGCCCGCCATTACCGCCCGCTGTCCCATCTCCCTGGGCATTGCCGCCATTGCCGCCGTCGCCGCCCGAATAATCCCCATGCAGCTCCACTATCACCCGGCAATTATCAAAGGTACAGCCCTCGATAACGGCTTCCGTATTAACCCCAAAATAAATCGCGCCGCCGGAAGAATCCGGGGCCCGCAAATCTCCACCCATACCGCCGTTGCCGCCGTGACCGCCGCGACCCTGGCCCTTGGCATCGCCGCCATTGCCGCCATTGCCGCCCCGGCCGGCTTCGCCAACACGGACATAGCAATTCCGAATCGAAACATCAATAAGTTCAGGTCGGCAGCCCGTTTCAAAATAAATCGCACCACCCCACGCACAGCCGCCCTTGCCGGCATTGCCGCCGTCCCCTCCGTCAAAACCATTCGCAGCATCTACAGAGTCAGGGATACTGCCCGCATTGCTGCCGTTGCCGCCATTGCCCGCATTTCCGCCGATAGCAGCACAGTTATTGAATTGACACCCTTGAATCAACGGCGACGAACCGAAAACCGCATAAATTGCACCGCCATAGCCGTTGCCGCCGTTGCCGCCCGGCGCCCCCGGCTGTCCATTGCCGGTTCCCACCCCCGGCGCATTCATCCCATGAGTACCAACTTCCCCATGAGCCCGGCAATTTTCAAAAACACAATTTCGAAGGATGGGACTGGCGCCCGCATAATTTCCAAGATAAATCGCCCCGCCGGCCGCATCCCTGCCCGAAATACCGGTAGGATACACGGAGGTATTGCTGTTACGTTCCGGATCATCAAACGTTATAGCATTCCGGATAGTAAACCCTGCCAGAATCGTATTGCGCCCTACATTCCGGAAGATAAACGCGCGGCGGGACTCCCCACTCCAGAAATCCCAAATATCTTCGCAATCAATCACTGTCTGGGCAACCACATCCGGATTCTCCGGATTCAAACTGCGAATCGTAATGGCCTTGCCGTCCACGGTAATATTCGTCTCTCGATACAGACCCGGATGAACCAGAACAGTATCACCGGAGCGTGAAGCATCCACCGCACTTTGAATAGTCGGATACGCCGACGACGGAACATGACGAGTTACCGGCTGCGTCGTATAGCCCACCGAAATCGGCTCCGACGGCCCTGTTACAGGAAGCTCTATACCTTCGCAGCCATCGCCTTCGCAACCCGCCTGCCGCACACGCAGAACAAAACGAAACTCCTTGCCTGCCACGCCGCCCGGAATTAGCGGTGTGAAATAATACGGAACCGTCAGCCACCCGCTGTCATAATCATCAGGATTGCCGGTACTTGCCTCTACACAATCAAAGAAATACTCCACCCCGTTTTCATCATAAGCCGTCACCGCCTCCATTCCAATACGGAGATTCCCCAGAGAGCGGGGAGCCGCTTTCCACCGTGCCGGATTGGGAGCCGGAGGCAGATCATCCCTCCCGCTCGCCGTTGTAGTCTGCTTTTCTTCAGACCACTCCGTCTCATTGTAATTCGTTGACTTATCACGGGCTTTACACCGGAAGGTATAGGTGGTGCCTTCTTGGAGAAGCGCCCTTTCTTCCGGCGTATCCCCCAGAATATAAAGCGGCTCATCCTGCCAGCCGCTGTCCAGCCCTGAATTTCCGACGCATTCAAAATAATATTGGACGCCCGACGCATCGATGGCCTCCTTTGCCTTCATCACGATATGGCGCAGACCTGTTGCGGTCGGCTCAATATCCCATTCAGCCGGATCCGGCAGCGGCGGAATCACATCCTCAATCTCGACAGAAGCAAGGGCCTGATAAAGATTCAGACGCCCGCCCGATACGCAAAGACTGCTCAACGAATCCAGCTTGTCCGCAGACCCCATCAAAATCTGCTTGACTTCCGCAGCCGTCAGCCCTGGTGCCAAAGACCACACCAGCGCACAAGCCCCCGCCACATGCGGGCTGGCCATCGACGTACCGTCATAGGACTCATAGCCGTCCTGGATACCGTCTGCATCCAGCGTCGGCGGAACCGTACTAAGAATATCAACCCCAGGCGCCCCTAAATCAACCGTTGTCTTACCCCAGTTGGAAAAGGAGGGCTTTTGATCCATATCGTTCGTTGCCAAAACAGAAATGATCGAATCCAAAGTATAACACGCAGGATAGACCGGCGAACTGTCATTGTTGTTATATTCATTGCCCGCCGCCGCTACAAAAAGCGATCCGGCCTGCTGAGCAGCCGCAATAGCATCATACATCGCCGGATTATAGCCGGCTCCCCCATAGGAATTGTTGGTAACCTTCGCTCCTTTCTGAACCGCATAATTCAGCGCGGCAATACAGGCAGAATCATACAAAACAGTATATTCTTCGTCCCCAATCACAATCACCGAACTTGCCTTTAGGGCCATCACTTTCACATTCCAGTTGACCCCAACAACACCACGGCTGTTGTTGCCCACCGCTCCAATGGTTCCGGACACATGGGTTCCATGCCCGGCCTCATCCATCGGGTCAGAATCCCCCTCTCCAAAATCATATCCATAAATATCATCAATATACCCATTGCCGTCATCATCAACGCCGGCTGTGCCGTTTTGTTCAGCCGTATTAATCCACAAGTTCGCAATCAGATCTTCATGGGTATAATCAATACCCGTATCAATAATCCCCACAAGAATCTGCTGGCTGCCGGTAGCAAGGTTCCACGCCTCGGGCGCATCAATATCCGCATCAAACTTGCCGCCGGTTTGGCCTGTATTGTTCATTCCCCAAAGCCGGTTGAAATAAGTATCATTCGGAATAACGGCGGGCCGCCGAATAAAGTCCGGCGAAGCATACCGAACCCCGGGCGTCGCCTGAAAAGCAACGCGGGCCTCCTGCACATCCACCCCCGCCGGCAGTTTCACCAGCGCCAGCCCAGGCACAATATCATACATCTTGACAATACTGCCCCCGCCCGCCTGCTGAATCACACTCGCACGAACCGCTGACCCCGTCGAACTGGCAGCCGTTTCATAAAAGCGAACCAGCAGATAACCATCCCGATACAGCGGCACAGTCTGGCTGTCCGAAGGATTCTGAAAAAACCCCGCCGCACAAAAAGAAGAAAGAAGGATGAAACCAATAATTCCTGTGGTAAGTTTGCGTGCCATGGCACCCTCCGTTAAGGACCTCATATTTCCCATTTTTTGCCTGTTTCCCAAATCAATCAATGCCTCGGAGTTTTTTCAGCTCACTTGGGAACTCATCTTGTACCCTGAGTTCAGACGACACCTTTACCGTATCGGAAAACGTAAAAGGCGAGTTTACCTCACCTTACCAAAATGCCTATTTTTAGTCAAGGAACTTCAAAAATACACAAGATGAATAATTTAGAAAAAACTGATATTATAAGACTTTCACAACCCCCATTAAGAAAACGGCCTGAACATTCTTCTACCACCCTCGTATGTCCGATAAAAAACCGTCCGCTTACATTGCGGATAATTAATTTTTTATTGTAGTAATTTTATTTGTCTTTTTCCAGTTTTTTCTGTTATTTTTCCTGAAAATGTTGAAATCCGGGAACTATAAAAGATTTATCATATCTGATTCTTTATGATACTGGAAGTTCAAAAATCTACTCTTTCCGGAACCATTTCGATTCCGGCTTCCAAATCGCACACCATTCGGGCGGTGGCGATCGCATCCCTGGCCGACGGTGCCAGCCGTATTCGCTGCCCCCTTATCTCCAGCGATACACTCAGCGCCGTCGCCTGCTGGCAGGCCTTGGGCGCCTCCATCGACACCTCCAATGAAAATGAATGGCTTGTCAGCGGTACAGCAGGCAGAATCCTGAACGAATACTGCAAAATCGACGTCGGCAATTCAGGAACCACCCTTCGCTTGGCGATGGGCTCGGCCTCCCTGGCCTCTGAAAACGCATCCATTTTTATGACCGGCGATGAGCAGATTCAGGCCCGCCCCGTCGGCGCACTCCTCCAATCCCTGAAAGACCTCGGTGCCGGCGGCACCTGCCTGAATCATAATGATTGTGCTCCCCTCCTGATTCACGGCAAACTCAAAGGCGGCCGCACTTCCATCGCATGCTTTACCAGTCAGTTTTTATCATCCCTCCTGCTGGCTTGCCCTCTGGCCGAAAACTCCTCTGAAATCGAGGTAACCGTTCTCAACGAACCCGACTATGTCCAGATGACCCTCGATTGGCTCAATCGCCAGCACATCCGATATGAAAACGACAGCTTCCGGCACTTTTTAATCCCCGGCGGCCAGCAGTACCGCCCCTTTGATTTACCAATCCCAGCCGACTTTTCAAGTGCGGCCTTCTTCCTCTGCGCTGCTGCCGTCGTCGGCCCCGAAATCACTTTAACCGGCCTGGATTTCGCCGACAGCCAGCCCGACAAGGCCGTTGTGCAGTATCTGAAGGAAATGGGGGCCAAAGTTGATTTTCTTCCCCAAGGACTTCGAATCGCAAAAGCCCCCCTCAAGGGCATTGATATCGATATGAACCGAACGCCGGATGCACTCCCGGCGATGGCTGTCGCAGCGGCCTTCGCACAAGGAACCACTCGACTGCTCAATGTCCCTCAAGCCCGAAAGAAAGAAACCGACCGCATCGCCTGCATGGCCGCCGAACTGAAAAAACTCGGTGCTGATGTCGAAGAACTGTCCGACGGTCTGCTCATTCGCGGCGGAAAAACCCTCCGCCCGGCCGACCTCAACGGACACGCCGACCATCGCATTGTAATGGCGCTCAGTGTGGCAGGGATGGCCCTCAATGGAAAAACCACGATTGACACAGCCGAAGCAATGAACGTAACGTTTCCAACCTTTCCTCTGCTGATGGAATCCCTCGGCGGAAAACTAAAGATGATAAACTGATGATAAACCGAAAATCAAAAAGGTCTGTCGGCGACAGACCTTTTTAGCAAGGCGCCTCCGCAAGTGCCGTGCGGAACCGATTGAAAGCAACCCTGTATGTTTAAGTGGGCGACCGTTGCGGCAGTCCGAAACGTCCTGTCAAGCAGGCATGTTCGATCCTTGCCGACCTGGCCTCCCCGATAGGGTGCATCGGTTCTTTCAAATTAACGTTCCGACACGCACACCGCAGGGGCCAACCTGCATTCTCACTATAACAAATCATCGGACAAAAAGCAACATTTCAATTAATAAAAAATGAAAAGAACGCAGCACCTTTTCCTTCAGCCGCTTATGTCCAAAAAAGCCGGAACCCCGCCAAGTGGAATTACCCCCAAGGGGACTCGAACCCCTGTTACCGGGATGAGAACCCGGCGTCCTAGGCCGCTAGACGATGGGGGCAAAAAAAATAGCGGCGAGTGGATTCGAACCACTGACCCTGGGCTTATGAATCCCATGCTCTAACCAGCTGAGCTACGCCGCCGTAAGAATAAGGAAAATATTCCCCTATTCAAAACCTGAAGTATAACCAGACAAATCGTCTTGGCAAGCAAAAAACTCCCTCTTTTTCACGCAAAACATTCAAAAAGCGGTTTCCCCGCCGGCAGACTCATATTGGACATCCTCCGTCTCATTATAGTCGGAACCCCCTTCCGCATCCATTTCTGTATCGGAGGATTCTTCTTCATAAACACCCTCATCTTCCGCACCTCCTTCCTCCGGAATAATCTCCGATGGCGGCTGATTGGGCTCGATAACCTCTGTTTCTTCAGAGAAAACATCGTCTTCCTGTCCGGCCGCCTCCAACTTCGTCTCAGACCGGCTCTCCTCCGGCGAAAGAACCGGCACGGCTTCAGACGGCTTTTCCTGAACCGCTTTTTCCGCCTCACCCGCCGGCAGAGCATTGGGCTCTCCAAGAACAACGATTTCCAGCTCTGCCTCCGTCGGCACAACCGCCCCTTTCAGACGACGCTCGATTTGTTCGATGGCCAGCAGGAAAGGGTCCTCATCCCGCGAATCTGAAAACCACCGTCGTGATGCCTTTTCCAAAGGCCCAATCGCACCCCCATCCCCAACGCGCCCCAGAAAAACCGCCGCCGCAACCTGCGCCGGATAAGGCCCCGTCTCCAGAACCCGCAAAAGTTCCCCGACATCACCCGCAGAGCCAGCCGCAAAAACCTGATTCAGAAGAACCTTAAGTTCCTCCGCAGACAGTTTTTTTTCATCGACTTCTTTTACCTCCGATTTCTTCGAGCCAACAGCCGCACGCCGAGGCGGAACCTCCTGAACATCAGATTGGTCAGTCCTCCAATAGTACCCCAACCCAACAAGCACCAAAATCAAAAACAGTACCCCTATCCCCCACCATGCGGTTTTTTGGGAAAACACCCTCTCAAGAGCCGTCCCCGAATGCCGGAATTCCGCCTCCTGCAAAAGAACATCTTCAAGCATCTGACGGCTCTCCGGCGGCAGTTTCAAAAGCGGCGGAACCGAGCGGAAAATCTTTTCAAGGTTTCTTTCAAAAACCTGAATTTGGATCTCATCAGAAACCGTCGCAGGAACCGCCGATAAGGACTGAATCCACCCCAGCAGATAGCGGCGGAAATAATACCGGGCCCGCACCAGCTCTTCGGCCATCTCGTCCAAAGCAGACACATCTCCGCCCAGAGATGCCCCTTCCGAATCAATCCGATAGTAGCGGCAAAGCAGAATCTGCCGATGCGACCCTTCCATTTCCGTCAAGGCCGCCTGAACCACATGAACAACCAGCGGATTTTCAAGATACTCTTCCGGAAAATCCTGCGTTCCAATCTGCGCAAGCCGCCCAAGGATTGCAGCCGCATCCGGGAGATTCCGAAGAAACTCCCAATTGGTTTCAGGAGCATAGACAGCAGCAGCCCGCTCCACAATCCATCGATACATCGAACCGGAAGCCGGTTCATACTCCGAAACCGCAGAATACGCCGCCTTCAGCAGCTGAACAGTCCGCTCCTGCGCCTCCGGCAGCGAAAGAAGGTAGTGCCGGACAACCCACGTGTAAAAACTGTCCGCATGCTCCTGAACCCACCGTCGGAGAAGTCGGATATTGCCAGCCCGCAACTGCCTGCACTCTGCTTTTGTCCAGTTTTTCCTCAATCCGTTTCTATCCTCCTGTCTTTTCTATAGTATCGGCCGGATTAAGGACATAGAGTAATTTTTTTGTCCGGTTTGGAGACAAAAAAGACATCTTTTTCAAGATGTCTTTTTGAATGTTCCGGTTAATTCGCGGACTTCGCAGATTTCTTCGATTCAGCAGTTTGCTTGTTCTCTTTTCCTTTGGCCGTCGATTGCTCAGAGGAAGCGGCCGCGCTGGCCCTCTGCTCACGTTCCTTCAGCCGCTGCTGGAGCCGACGCTGCATTTCCGCCTGCCTCTCCTGCAGCAGTTTAAGATTCCTTTGGTACTCGGCATTTTGCTTATCAATCAGTTTCTGGACGGCCTCTGCTGTCTTGACAGCGTTCTCTTCCCGGGCCAGATTCAGAATCGTCGTCAGTTCAGCAGTCAGTTCCTGATGGCGGGCTTCCAAAGCAGCCATCGGGTCCCGCCCCTCCTGCCCCAACACTCGTTGAGACGCACGAGGAGCGGGCGAATTCGGCTCGCTCATGCTCACACGCCTGGGCAGCGGAAGACGTTCCCGACTGCGCACAGGACGAACCGCCTTTGGGGCCGGCGCCGGCGTCGTTGAATCGTCTCCGCTCTCAGCCGCCCAAACCAAAACGCCCAAACCAAAAACAACAACCGCACCCGCTGCCAGCCATCTCCGTTTCATCCTGAAATCTCCTAAAAAACAACCCTGTTCCTGCTGCAAACCGAGCAAACTATCGATGAATCTTCCGATAAACCAGACCTTCAAACACAGCCACGGTCTGGCCGTCATCATCGGTGATCGTAATCAGATAACTTCCGATCTTGCCCTCTCGGTTTCGTTCTGCCGCCTCGGCATAAAGACAGCCGCTTCGGACGGCCTTCAGATATGAGATATTGACGTTAATAGCAACCGCAACATGGTCATGGGAATTGGACGCCGCAGCAAATACCGCATCCGCCAGGGTAAAAACCGCCGCCCCATGAACAATGCCGACACCGTTCAGATGCTCTGGACGAACAGTCAGACGTCCGCGGGCCTTGCCGTCTTCGGCCTCCAGCAGTTCCACACCGCACAGTCGGGCAAACGCATCTTTCTGGAAAAACTCACTGCTGTCTTTTCCCATAAAAGCCGCCTTCACCCTCCCTGTCCGCTGCATTACTGCTCAGATGCGCCCGTGGCTTCCGTTTGGACGACGGCCGTTTCTTCCGGCTGCTTTTCTTCGTCGTCTATCCCTTCAAACCGCAGATGCTCTTCATCCTGTACTGTGATGCGAACCGCCTTTTTACCTTTGAATTTGCCGCGCAGAAGATCCTCGGAAATCGGGTCTTCAATATAGCGCTCGATCGCCCGCCGAAGAGGACGTGCACCGAACTCCGGATTATAACCCTTATCAATCAGAAACTCCTTGGCCGCAGAATCCAATTCCAGACGCAGACCGTGCTCAATCAGCCGCTTAAAGACCTTGTTCAGTTCGTATTCCACAATCGTTTGCAGATTTTCCCGAGTCAGCGGACGGAACACAATCACCCCATCCAGACGGTTAAGAAACTCCGGACGGAAATAACGCTCGATTTCCTTGTCGAGCAGTTCTTTCATCTTTTCATAGTTGGCCTGCTCGGTCCGCTTCCCGAAGCCGAAACCGGACTGGTTCTTAATCAGATCGGCTCCGATATTGCTCGTCATAATCAGGATCACGTTCTTGAAATCAACATGCCGCCCGAACGAATCTGTCAGACGCCCTTCTTCCATAATCTGCAGAAGCATATTATACACATCGGAATGGGCCTTCTCGATTTCATCCAGCAGAAGCACCGCATAAGGCCGACGCCGTATCCGCTCCGTCAGCTGCCCGCCCTCTTCATACCCAACATACCCGGGAGGCGCACCAACCAGACGGCTTACATTATGCTTCTCCATATACTCGCTCATGTCTATCTGAATGAGCGCATCAGGATCTCCAAACATAAACTCCGCCAGAGCACGCGCCAGAAGAGTCTTTCCAACCCCGCTCGGACCAATAAAGATAAAACTCCCCATCGGACGGTTCGGGTCTTTCAGACCGCTTCGGCTGCGACGGACGGCCTTCGCAATCGCGCTGATCGCCTCATCCTGCGAAACCACCGTTTTATGCAGTTCCGCTTCCAGCTCAAGCAGCTTCGCCGCTTCTTCTTTCTCCAGCCGCGTCAGCGGAACACCCGTCATCTTGCTCACCACTTCGGCCACCACATCCATATCCACAACGCCGACTTGGTCATTGTTCTGTTCCTGCCATTGACGCTGGACTTCCGCTTTCTCGTCCAGAATCCGCTGAATATCATCCCGAAGAGCCGCCGCACGCTCATAATCTGCATCGCGAACGGCCTCATCTTTTTCCGCCTGGAGTTTCTCAATTTTCGCCTCATACTCCGCCAAATCCGGCGGCGGCGTCATATTCTTCAGACGCACCCGTGCTCCCGCCTCATCAATCACATCAATGGCCTTATCCGGCAGACACCGGCCGGAAATATACCGGCTGGACAATTCAACCGCCTGATAAAGGGCCTCATCAGTAAACCGGACGCGATGGTGCTTTTCATAACGATCTCGCAGACCCTTCAGAATCTGGAGGGCCTCTTCTTTGCTCGGCGGCTCAACAACAATCGTCTGGAAACGCCGCTCCAGGGCAGCATCTTTTTCCACGTATTTGCGATACTCGTCAAAGGTCGTCGCACCGATGCAGTGAACTTCACCCCGAGCCAGAGCCGGCTTGAGAACATTGGACGCATCAATTGCGCCTTCCGCCCCGCCGGCACCAACAAGCGTATGAAGCTCATCAATAAAGAGAATCACATTCCCCGCACGCCGAACTTCATTAATGACGGCCTTGATGCGCTCCTCAAACTGCCCGCGATATTTCGTACCGGCCACCATCATCGCCAAATCCAGCACGACCAGACGCTTATCACGAAGAATCTCAGGCACTTCATGCGAGGTAATCCGCTGAGCCAGACCCTCGACGATAGCGGTCTTGCCAACGCCCGCCTCACCAAGCAGCACCGGGTTATTTTTCGTACGCCGGCAAAGAATCTGAACCAGACGCTCAATCTCCGTCTGACGCCCAATCACGGGGTCCAGCTCATTCTTCGCAGCCAGCTCCGTAAGGTCGCGGCCAAAACTATCCAATGCAGGAGTTTTGCTCTTGGCTCTCACCGCGGCCTGAGCCGAAGACGGCACAGAAGGATTTACCTTCATCTCCATCGACGGATAACTGTTATCCTCCATCCCCGCCCCAAGCAGATTCAGCACTTCCTGACGAACATCCTCAAGTTTAAGACCAAGATTCATCAAAACCTGAGCCGCAATCCCTTCCGTCTCCCGGAGCAGACCCAGAAGAATATGCTCCGTACCCACATAGTTATGGTTTAACGCCCGGGCCTCTTCAATCGCATGCTCAATCACCTTCTTGGCTCGCGGGGTTTGAGGCAATTTCCCCATCGTAACCATATCAGGTCCGCTTTTGACCAGTTTTTCAATACCCAGACGCAGTTTCTTCAGGTCAATGTCCATATTCTTCAGAACATTGGCCGCTACGCCGCTTCCTTCCTTGACCAAACCTAAAAGAATGTGCTCCGTACCAATATATTCATGATTGAAACGTTGAGCTTCCTGGTTGGCCAAGGCCATCACCTTTCGTGCTCGATCCGTAAATCGCTCAAACATACTTGTTCCTCTTTTCTATCCTGAATATCCTTTTATCGTCTCTCTTTTACCCATTAAAACCGCGACCGTGTTGAATGGCAAGTCTTGCCATTCAGAAGCAACCCCTTTTCTTATATATATAATCTCCAAAAGACGACTTGTTCAAGAAACAAAGGCGTTTTTCAACCTTATTATACACTTTTTATGTCGACAAAAAACCTTACCTACTTTGACGAGAAATTAAAAAATGAGGAAAGACAAACAGGGGGGATTACAGAACCTGCCTACGCTCAAACCGCCTACTCATTATCTTCAAGCAGTTTCTTCAGATAACTATTTTCCCGACGTGTCGCCTCCAGATCAAATATCAGGTATTTCACGCTAATCCGGAGGTAATCCAGGGAATCCTGAAGAGCAGAAAGACTTTTTTTGAGCTTCTTCTGATTATCCTTGTGCTGATTGGCAATATTGAGGAATTTTTGGTGGGTCGAATCCGGCAGAGCACCCAATTCACGCACTAATTCATCAAGTTTTTCTTCAAAAAACTCTCGGTCCATCGTGCCCTCATCTCCGAAGCCAAACACATGTTCCCTATCTTAACCTTAACATGCTGATATCAATATACCTCTTTTTACAGGACGAATCAAGAAGGGACTCGGAAAACCTCCGGGAAAAAAAGGTTTTTTTTCATGGCCGGCCCGTTTATAGGTCTTTTAGCGTTTGTATGTCTTTCACTCAAACAAAGGATTTTGCTCTCTTTTTTCCCGCCGGCCGCCGCTGCGATCCTGAATATACCTGATTTGACTCAGAAGATGCTCATACCCCTGCTCCCGCAGAAACGGCTCCAGAATCCGCCGGTTTCTCTTGTCGTAATACTGCAGCAGCGCAAACTGGAGCTTCTTTTCACGCAGCCCCTTCGGAACATGAATGGGTTTGCCCTCCGTCGAGCGGCCCGATACAAACATCGCTGTGGACAACGTAAGCGGAATAGGTACAAAATCCTGCACCTGACGCGGCTTCCAGTTGCGGCGGACAAGGTATTCTGTCAGTTTCACCGCATCCGCCGGCGTACAGCCGGGATGGCCGCTGATGAAATACGGCACAAGATATTGTTTCTTGCCCGCCTTTCGCGTCAGCTGCTGAAAACGGCGTTCAAACTCCTCAAAAACCTCAAACGGCGGCTTATTCATCAGCGTCAGCACAGGAGGCGAAATATGCTCCGGAGCAACCTTCAGATGTCCCCCGACAAAATGACAAACCAGCAGTTCAAGATACCGCGGCGCCGCCAGGGCCAAATCATGACGAATCCCCGACGCCACATAAATCCGAACCGGACGCTTCTGCTTACCTGCCCACTGCTGAAGGGCCCCCAGCAGTTTTACAGACGGCCGCTGCTCCCCCTCCAGATGCGGGCATAAGTCAGGACAAATGCAGCTGCTCCGGCTGCATGAAGACCCGCGCCCGCATTTCATCCCGTACATATTGGCTGTCGGCCCCCCCACATCCTGAATGGTCCCCTTAAAATCAGGATGACCGGCTATCGCTTCGGCCTCACGAAGAATAGAATCAACAGAACGGCTGGAGACACTCTTGCCCTGATGAAAGTAAATCGAACAAAAACTGCACCCCCCGAAGCACCCCCGATGACTCGTAATGCTGAACCGGACCGGCTCCAGCGCTGCAATCCCCCCCTGCCGGTCGTATTTCGGATGCCAGTTTCGGGTAAACGGCATAGTATACAAAGCATCCATTTCTTCCGTGGACAGCGGTTCAGCCGGCGGATTGACAACGACCGTTTCCACCCCCTGCCCCTGAAGCACCGCACGCCCCGCCGGATGGGCTTGTTTCTGATAGGCAAGATGGGCCTTCATAAAAAGCCCCTGCTCCGCCCGCAGATCTTCCCACCCCGGCAGCACAACCGCCCCTGCCGGCGGCTCAAGCCCTCCGATAAGCCGGTACGCAACCCCAGGAATATCCGTCAGTTGAGCGGTCGTTTGCCCCTTATCCAGCCGCCGGGCAATCGAAAGGATTTGCCGTTCGGCCATCCCGAAAACCAGCAAATCGGCCTTGGCCTCAATCAAAATCGACCGCTTCAGCTGGTCCTCAATATAGTCATAATGAATCAGCCGCCGCAGACTGGCCTCCAGCCCGCCCAGCAGAATAGGAATCCCCTTGAACGCCTCTCGGCAGCGGGCCGCATACGCCGCCAGCGGTTTATCCGGCCGCAGGTCCGTCCGCCCCCCAGGGCTGTAGTCATCGGTCCTTCGCCGGTGTCCCATAGACCCGTACATCGCCAGCCGAGAATCAATGCACCCCGACGTTATCCCCCAAAACAGCCGCGGCGGACCAAACTGGCGAAACGGTTCAACATCCCGCCAGTCGGGCTGAGCAAGGATAGCCGTCCGATACCCATGCTTCTCCAGCCACCGCCCAATCAGCGACACCCCAAACGCCGGATGGTCCACATATCCATCGCCGGTTACCAGAATAATATCCGGCCGCTCCCACCCAAGCGACCGCATCTCCTCCGCCGAACTCGGCAAAAAACCTGCATTCTTTCGATTCATAAGCATCCCTTCGGGCTTTTTATTGACGATGGCTCAAGTTTACTATACCATACCGCTTTCGTCGAGTTCACAATACAAACACGCGGGCCCGTAGCTCAGCGGTAGAGCAGGGGACTCATAATCCCTTGGTCCAAGGTTCGAATCCTTGCGGGCCCAGTTTTCATTCCTTGCCATGAGTATCACCACAGTCAAGTATATCCCTGACAAACAGACAGGAGTATGTCTCTTGAGGAGGACAATGGCTGGCGGGCGGCCTTCGGAAGCGGGGAGTTGGGGGGGTTGGCGGGGGGTGTTGTCAAAAATTGCTGTTTTCTGGGTTTTTGGGCTGAAAATGGGGTTTTTGGGGAAATTTGCGCACCGCGGCGCACAGGCGGCGCGCATTTTAAAGCCACCTGAAAACGGCCGCGCGCATTTTAAAGCCGGATTTTGAACCTGCGGAGGCGTCGGCGCGCATTTTTGAGCCAGTTGAAAAGGGCTGCTGAGGG
>ERZ795051.666-NODE-666-length-50294-cov-67.732658_pt1 | contig 50294 bp, 46 predicted proteins | sample MGYA00375135_ERZ795051 | MGnify/ENA primary metagenome ERZ795051 (study PRJEB30180, sample SAMN05720222) | activated sludge metagenome | isolation source: Anaerobic digester | place: Japan | collected 2015-05-26 ... | reverse complement strand
CCAAACTGCAAGAGATAGAGAACGGACACTACCACGCCTGCAGAAGATGGAAGGAAGTTCAAGAGGCGGTTTAAGAGCTAGAGCGTTTGATCGCACCAAAATATTCGAGGTAAGAAAGATAGAGATGTGACCGAATTCACGACAGAAGACACGATTAAAATAAAGGGTCAGGGTTCGCAGAGGAGAGGGAGGCCTCTCCTCTCGTTTTCTCAAGATTGCGTAAAACCCGTACCGCGATTATCTCGAGCTGGGCCGATCAAGTTGTTTACGGTCTTGGAGCTTTAACCACCAAAACTCTGAGAGTTTCGCTACCGGTGTTTTTTATTCCATGCGGAATCATTTTCGGACTATCGACTACATCGTTCCTCGAAACTTCGTAACTTTCTTCCCCTATGGTTATAACGCCTTTGCCTTCAAGGACGAGCATGAACACATCGACGGGGGTTCTGTGGGAGGGCAGTTCGGCATCCTTTTCTATTTCTATGACTGCAGCGTGTGCCGACTCCTTGCTGTAGATAACTCTACCCTTAAGCCCCGGTTTGTCAAGAATCAACTTTCCGTTATTTATGCTGCTCCTGTACACGATCTTCACCCCCTAGATTTGTAAATATATACTAATTTATCTGAGCGGAGAGGTCGGTAACATATGTTACGGTCATCGTGTCCCAAGACCCTGAATCGAGGGAGTGCTTGGAAATCCCGGAAGATGCTGTAATATAGAATAATATGGAAATATATCGATCTGGAGGTGGAGGGGTTGATCCATAAAATAGGAAGGGACAGGGTAATATACGAGATGTCTCCCGCTAACTGTCGGGCCATCGAAGTCTCCCCGGGAGACACGATAATCGTCGAGACCGAAGATTGTTTCGGTCATGCGATTGTCTCGGAACTTCAGACGGTGGGCAGCGGTTTCGACTTCTCTCACATAAATCCGGCAACCGGACCAATCGGCGTAAGGGGAGCCTTGCCCGGCGATACTCTGATCGTGAACATAGAAAGCATAGAAGTCGATGAAAAGGGAGTTGTGGAAACCTGCCCCGGTTGGGGCCCGGTTGGAGAGATCGTTAGCGATTGTGTCACCGAGATGGTGCCTATCCGCGACGGTCACGCCTCTTTCAGAGGAACCCGCTTCGCGATTAAACCCATGATAGGCGTCATAGGGACATCGCCCGCAAAGGAATCGGTATCTTGCGGAACGCCCGGCTTTCACGGTGGTAATTTAGATACCAACGATATTTGCGCCGGATCGAAGGTTTTTCTCCCGGTTTTCGTGGAGGGAGCTAACCTCGCGCTGGGCGATGTGCACGCCAGGATGGGCAACGGTGAAATCTGCGGAACGGGAATAGAGATAAGGGCGACCGTCAGGATTAGCATCGAGCTGGATAGAAGCACTATCGACGGTCCGATGGTAGAAAATGATAACGCTTTCTATATGGTGCACAGCGCGAAGACCTTCGACGAAGCAACCAGGGGAGCGGTTGAAAGGGCCGTCCGCTTCATAGCCGACAGGAAATCGATTTCAAAGTCAGAGGCATATATGCTGATCAGCATAACGTGCGATCTCACAGTTAGTCAGATCGTCAACCCGTTAGTTACCGTTCGCGTAAAGATACCAAAAGAGATACTTTGATGATATTTAGCTCTCTCCCGTTTAAGTTGAGAAAGTTGCTTCCGCTACTCGGGATAGCGCTGTTCATCGTTTCCGTGGCCGTTCTGATAAGAGAAATTGGGAGATACACTATAAGCGACATAGCCGACAAGATAGGCGCTATCCCCCTGTCCAGGTTTTTGATGGCCGTAGTGTTTACGTTCCTCGCTTATGCGAACCTGACACTTTACGACTTGATCTCTTCACTCCATCTGGGTGTGAAAAAGGGTTACGGAAGGACGGCCCTTGTTTCCTTCATCGCTTATACCTTCAGCAAGAACATCGGTTTTACCTTTCTATCCGGCACCAGCGTAAGATTCAGAATGTACGGAAAGTGGAAAGTGGGTTCCGGGAAGATTCTTGGGATAATCGTGTTGAATTACCTGACTTTCTGGCTGGGTTTCTTCGCGCTCGCCGGAGTTGTCTTCACTCTATGGTATCCGCTAACGCAGGCGGTGATAAGGGTGCCTTTCAACTCTCTTCAGATCCTGGGAGCGGTGGCGATAGCGATTTACTGTCTTTATCTTTTTATAGTGATCATCAGAAAAAAGCCGTTCAGATTCAAAAACCTCAGATTCTCTCTTCCTGGCAAGACTTTCACATTATCACAGACGGCGATTTCCACGATGGACTGGCTTCTTTCGGCCGGGGTTCTTTACTTCCTCCTCCCTCCAGTCCAATATATACCGATCCTGGCCGTCTTTCTGCTTTCACAGTTCGCCGGTCTTTCCAGCCAGGTACCCGGTGGGTTGGGCGTTTTCGAAGCTATGACACTGGTTATTCTTTCCCCTTCATTAGAGGCGGATGTACTGATTGCCGCTCTCTTACTGTACAGGGTGATTTTCTATCTGATTCCCTTTCTGGTTGCCTTGATACTTTTCGCTCTGGAAGAGTTTCTCTGGAGCCGCCCCGCTCGTCAGTGACTCATGTTGATGAATCAAGTGCTTAAAAGGTTAATTTAAGGGGCTGCCCCCCTTTTTCCTTAATAGGGTCAAGAGCGCCTGCACCATTGATTCGGCCGTCGTTCTCACGACCTCTAGATCGACATCTGGCGATAGGGCGGGCGATGTGACTATCATATTTTCCTCGTCAGTGCAGACTTCTCCTTCCTGGCAATCCCGGTGGTTAAATCCTGTTCTCTCTATCGCGATCCTGCCCTCCTCCGGTTGACCGGTGGCCGTTATCTTCAGATTGTTCGCGATATTTTCGAGCGATTTGGCCAGTAGAACCACCGCGCCACACATGGCTCCGATGGGTTTACCCGACCGATTAGAATCCGCTATTATTCTCTGCACAGAGCTGTTGACGCGAAATTCCAGCTCTTCGCTCATGAAGGTCGAAAGATTCTTTAAAACTCCCTTACCACCGGGAATTATCAGTATATCGAAATCTACGTTTTCAGCCCCGTCTAGGTCGACTATACCACCGCGGGCCAGCCGTGCCGATTCGATGAGCATGTTCCTCTTCTGTCCGCTCATCTGTGTGCTGTCTTCGAGATGATTTACGACTTCGAATTGATCCTTGTCTATCGACATACATACGGTTTCGACACCGGCTCTATCGAGTGCCAGAAAAAGCATCACCGCCTCCGTTATATCGGTGCCATCTTTCTTTCCACACCCCGAGAGAATGACCCCTGCCCTGTACATGGAGCACCTCCTACCCTTTTAGAATTGGATCAAACGCTGGATCTCATATTTCTTTCATCTTCACAAGAACTCTCCTTCGGATGGCAAAAGATATTACGACAGCCGCTGCCGTTGACAAAAGCGCTATCAGCAAAGCGATCCATATTCCCGGATTGCCAGGTGTTCCTTCCATGATAATCGTTATTGGCATTATGGACCCAAAGCTCAGACCCATGCATATTATCTGGTTCAGTAACACGAACTTGGTTCGCATGAAGGCGTTCGGGTTGTCCATACGATCGGGAGGACTCTCGAGAACTCCCTTTATGCCGAGTAAAGAGGAGGTCACGTATAGTACGAACACGATCGGAACAACTGCAAGATACAAAAACGTAGTGTGCTTCACGAGAATGCTTGTCAGAAGAACTCCCGTGAAAAGAAGTATGCCGAGCAAAACGGGCAGGATAGTCTTGATGAACACTACCCTTTCCAGCGAAAGCGGGAGAGCCTTGGTAGTTTCGATGAAGGGATATTCCCGTCCCATGAGAAAGGCCGACTGGATCGTGGTGAAAATCGTGCTGATGAGAACCATAGTGAAAATGGAGGTCGTGAGATTCTCCGAGATCAAACCGAAGATCAAGCCGAAGATTACCGGATAAAAGAGATAGTAGATGAGCTGTTCGTATCGCCTGTATATTTTTAATTCCCTCCGGATCAGCGCGCTGCCGCGTTTCTCACTGAACACGACGCGTTTTCCTCTACTCCGCGAATAGGATAGGGGCTCGAATTTGAGCGAGCCGGCTATCCTGTAGAAGATGGCTCCGAAAACCGGGATCATCACAACGCTCAGAAGAAGAAAGAGCGGTTCGTTAGAGGCCCTGACACTCCAGGTGAAGAGGTTCGCCGGATTGGCCAGGATCTTCCAGGCATCCGCCAGTTTCTGGAGATACACCGGTATATTGTCGGCGCTCCTTGGGACGAGCTGCACTATGATGAAAAACATGAATCCGCTGATTATCTGCACAACGAACATCAGCTTCCTGGCCGCGGCTCTGGACATGAATCTTCCAAAAGCGACGGCAATGATCGAGGCCAGGAGGACAGTGTCGATTAGCAGGGCCAGGAGCGCAAGGATTCCGACGATTGGTCTGGAATCGGCCCTCAGGTGATACGAAAGAGCGATCCCGAGAAAGACTGAAAGCGTCAAGCCCTGATAGACCGTGGAGATTGCTATCTGGTAGATAGCTATACTTGTTCTCCTGACGGGCAAAACCAGGAGCATATCGATCTCGCTGTTTCTTATGAAGAGATACGAAGTGGTCGCGGAGAAAGACATTAGAAAGAACAGACCGGAAACGGTGAGAAAGAATCCGGCCATAACAGTGGCGATAGGAGTGCCATCGATCTCGACGCCGCGTATCGAGGCAAATACGTTCCACAGAAAGATGCCGATCATGCATGTGAATATGAGAAAAACCATTAGCTGAGGCGAAAAGCCGCCTCTGGTTCCGTTCTTGTTCGGGAAGACGAACAGCCTGTATTTGAAAAGAAGTTTGAGATCGTTCAAGCCACTCACTCCTTCATAGGGCGTTCACTATATCCTGAATGTCTTCGTTCTCTCCGGTGAGCTGGAGGAAGATGTCTTCCAGACTTTCCCTCTCCCCTGCGCCCATAGATTTGCGAATCTCTTCCATAGTTCCCTGAGATATTAGCCTTCCCTTGTTGATGATCCCGATCCTGTCGCACATCTTTTCGGCGATTTCGAGAACGTGCGTGGTCATGAAGATCGTGGAGCCTTCATTTTTGTATTTTTCCAGAAGCATTTTCAATATTTTGGCGCTTCTGGCGTCGAGACCGACGGTCGGTTCGTCGAGAAATATGACTTCGGGCCTTCTCATGAGGACTGAAATCACCATTATCTTCTGTTTCATACCGTGAGACATCTCGGAAATCATCTTCCCAAGATAATCGACTCCGAAAGCCTCGCACAGTTCGCCGACTCTCTTCATGGTCTCTCCCTTTTTTGCTGGAAAAATATCCATTATGAATTCGAGAAACTCCATTCCGGTGAAGTACGAGTAGATTCTGGGCTCGTCGGGAACGACTCCTATCCTGCTCTTGATCTGGAGTTCGTTCGCTGCGAAGTTCATGCCGAGTATCTCCACCTCTCCTGAGGTCGGTTTCAAAGTTCCGGTCAACATCCTGATCGTAGTCGTTTTTCCGGCCCCGTTGGGACCGAGAAACCCGTATATCTCTCCGGCTTTCACCTGGAGATCAAGATTATCGACAACTGTTGTCACATCAAAAGTTTTGGTTAATTTCCTGCAGATAATCACAGTCGTTCCCTCCATCGTTCTGAAATTCACTCAAACTACATCAAAGTCTCCGACCTCTGTATATTCTACGTCGTCCGGTCGTAGTTGTGTTCTATCCCGGGAGGTCTAGACAGAAACGAGAATCTTTCAAACAACCCCTTTCAACTCTACCACAGATGATATAATATCCAGAGTTTGCGAGGTGTTGAATGATAAAGCTGGTCTCCTTCGCCACGCTGACTGCAGTCGTGGTAGTCCTGTTTCTTGGTATAGATGGTCTCTATTTCGAACCGTCTCCGGGATCCTTTCTCAGCGAGGATGATCCCGAGCTGATGGCTTTTAGCCGTGTCGCGCGGGAGTTTGGAGACACGGGAACGGTGATGGTGGTGCTGAACTCGTCCGGTCTCTCGCTCGAGAAGTTGAAAGAGGTCACTCAAAAGATCGACGGACTCGACTGGGTCAACACGGTAGCCTCCGTGTTCGATGCCGTCGAGTTGGGAAAGCTAAACCTCCTGACGTTGCAGATACCTAAAACGGAGTATGTCTACCAATCAGGCGAAAAACTTGTTCTGAATATGGATATTCTAAACGATCCCTTCTATAGAGACCTGATAATATCTTCCGATGGCGAGTATTACGGCGTTCTGATAACCGTTGCGAGTGGAAATGAATTCAAGAGCGGTTCAAATATACTCTCACTGAAAGCCACTTTGAAAGAACTGGGTATAAATGAATACAGATTGATAGGCGAGAGCGTCGCCAATTCGACGACCTTCAGGTCGATAATGGACCTGACCTTCGTATATCCACCTTTCATCTTTCTCGCAATCTTCACCGTTTACATGGTCAAATTCAGAAGGATCTCGCTTGCCCTCCTCACGCTCGTTCCTCCTGCAGGAGCCGCCGTTCTGGTCGTCGGGATAATGGGTTTGATCAAGACGCAGATCAACAGCCTCACGGTGATGATACCGTCTTTCATTGTGATAATCGGAAGCGCCTATGGCATGCACTTCCTATCGAGATTCCAGGAAAACTGCGCTAAACAGGAAAACCCTATAAGGCGAACCATTCACGAAGAGAGGGTGCCTATCCTTTTTTCTGCCCTCACAACGATGGCCGGTTTCTCTTCGTACATCCTTCTGGATATGCGGGCGTTCCGTGATATGGGGATACTGGTCTGCGTAGGAATCTTCTCCTCGGCCGTTTTCACGTTGATCATACTTCCAGGACTGGTATCGACTAAATGGTGCGCCAGTGTCGTTCTCACGGCTTCCCCGGTGGAGATCTCGCCGAAGATCAGAAAGGCTTTGATGTGGGTGATTGTGGTGATGTCGGCGATATCACCGTTGTTGATAATGACGATTCCTATGAATATAGATCAATATGCCTTCTTCAAAGAGAATTCCGAGATTCGCAGGAACGCCGAGAAGATGAAAGAGGCCTTTGGCTGGTTAACCAACTACACGCTTATGATCACACCCAAAGGCGGCGGGAAACTGGCCATAACCGGAGAGCAGGCAAGTCAACTGGTCGATTTCCAGAAAGAACTGGAAGCGCTGGAGGGTATATCCAAAGTACTCAGCCCTGTCGATATCTCCCGACAGACCAACATCCCACTGCCTTTACTTATAAGGGTTCTGGACAACACCGGCGTTCTAGGAAGCGCGACCTCGCTTATGATAAGCCAAAGAGCCATGAGGATAAACCTCTTTTCTCCGACCAGCGACAGCCTCAGCGCGGAGAAACTTAAGGACTCTGTGAAAGAGCTGATCGCGAGGTACCCGCTTCTCAACGAAAAATTCGATTTCACCCTCGCCGGTACGACATTGATATGGAAGAGCGTTAACTCGTCGGTGGTGTCCAACCAGATACAGAGCCTGGTGGTCTCTTTCGCACTAATACTCCTTTTGCTTTTCACGATCTTCAAAAGCGTAAAATCCACTTTTATCGCCACTATACCTATCGCGCTGACCACTCTTTTCAACTTCATCTTCATGGCCCTATTCAGAATAAGCCTGAGCATCTCAACGGCCCTTATTTCCGGGATGCTCATGGGTTTGGTGATCGATTACGCGATACACTTCACCATATGGCTCCGAAGATTCGGAGATCCCGAGAGAGCCTATCATCAGACGGCGGCTGCCATATTCACCAACGGATTGAGCCTAATCGCCGGCTTCTCCGTTCTTTTACTGACCCCACTGCTTCTGTACGTGGATGTTGCCAAATTGATGGTGAGCGGACTGGCGGTGGGGATGACATTCACTCTGATTCTCCTCCCGGAGATAGCGGCGAGGCGATGGAAAAAAGACAAACTGCAAGGTGACGCTTAATTCAGGCCCGATGGCCGGTGTCGGAGAGTCCTATGAAGGCGCTGGTAACTCTTTTGCCCGATCGAATAAGCGAAATGGTTCACCTGATATGGCACGAGCTGGAGAGAGATTTCAATTTCCGCTCCGTGCTGGTAACTCCCTATCCCCACTTCACATACTGCGTCGTCGAGGATTCCACCGAAGGGCTCTACGAAAAAATCGAAGCGACTATTGAAAGCGTCGATCCCTTCACCGTCAGGACAGAGTACCTGGGCGTTTTTTCCGGAGAGAGCCCGGTGGTCTATATAGGTATAGCCCGAATTCCCGAATTATCCCGTTTTCACGATGCGCTGTGGAGAAGGTTTTTCGGTCCTGAAAGAGATGCTCAAGATCTGTACGGAATTGCGCACTGGATACCCCATATAACGCTGATTTTCGGCAGGGACCTCAACCGGGAAAACTTCTGCCCGGCGATGGAGAGACTCGTCTTCCGCGATTTTCACCGGGAATTCGAAGTCAACAATCTGGCGATTCTGAGCGGATCGCTCGAAGGTGGCATCGAGATCGAAAAGATATTCTATTTTCGAGGAAAACATACCCTGGACCGATAACTTATCCAATCGCCGGTCGTGTTAACCTGTGTCATCATTTGTTATCATTAGAAATAGGAAGGAGGTATCTTGATGCGAAAATTGAACTGGAGGGAAATCGATCTCAAAGTCACTTTGCCAAGAAAGGTGAAGTCAACTAAATCCATAGATGGACTGGAAGAGTTCATAGGACAGGAGCGCGCTATAAAGGCGCTGGAAACGGGACTTAAGATAAAGGCCAGGGGATACAACATCTTTGTGTCGGGATCGACCAACACCGGAAGAAGGACCTTCGTGAGCCGTTACTTGAAGAAAAAAGCCGAGGGTGGCGAAACGCCCGGCGACTGGATATATGTCTATAACTTCGACGATCCCAGATCGCCCAACTCGATCCCCCTGAAGGCTGGAATGGGGAAGAGCTTTCAGAAAGAAATGGGAGAATTCGTCGAAATAACTATAAACGCGATAAGCGAGAGCTTTCAGAGTGAGGACTACCAGCAGAAAGTGTCTGCCATACAGAGCGAGCAAGCGGAAAACCGATCGAGTTTGCTGAAAGAACTCATAGAAAAAGCCAGAGAAAAAGATTTCACAGTGCAGATAAATCAAACGGGGGTGGCAACGATCCCTCTCTGGAACGGAAAACCTTTGACACAGGAGATATACGAGGCCCTGCCTGAAGAGTACCAGAAAACGATAAGCAAAAAAGGCGAGGAAGTTAGAGAGCTGGTTAATTCCTACATCCTGAGAATGAGCAAAATGGAGAAGGAATACGGGGAGAAGTTCAAAGAGCTGAACCGGGATGTGGCGTCTTTCGCGCTGGAAGGGCATATCAAGGAGATGAAAGACAAGTTCAGCGAGAGCAAAGAGGTCACAGAATTCATCGATAACCTGCGGGGCGACCTTCTGGACAACCTAGGCGTTTTCTTCAGCCAGGAGACAGACGCCAAGAGTTTCTTCGGAAAGAGATACGCCATCAATCTCTTCGTTGACAATTCCGGTATAAAGGGCAAGCCCATCGTCGAAGTGACTAACGCGAATTACTCGAGTCTCTTTGGAAGGATAGAGTACCTGGCAAGGATGGGAATGCTGGACACAGACCACTCGATGATCCGCTCCGGGGCGATCCACCGTTCCAACGGAGGTTACCTTGTGCTCGACGCCAAGAGCGTTTTGAGCGAGCCATACGTCTGGCAGACATTGAAGCAGCTTCTCTTCTCCGGTTCGGAAGTCATCGAAAATCTGGAACACAAAATTGGATTGCTCTCGACAGTCAGTCTGAAACCCGAACCGATTCCGCTGGACATCAAGATCATAATGATAGGCGAACCCTGGATATACAGCATGTTGAGCACCATGGACACTGATTTCAAGAAGCTGTTCAAGATAAAGGCCGAATTCGACTGGGAGATGCGATTCGACGGTGACACGGTGGGGAAACTCTGCGGATTGATCTGTTCCATCGCTCGCGAAAATTCGCTCATGGATTTCGACAGGGATGCGGTGAAGGAAGTAATAAAGAAAGCGATAATACTTTCGGGAAACAGGAAGAAGGTTTCAACCCAGTTTGGAGCCCTTAAACAGCTTCTACTGGAGAGTTCGGCCATTGCAGAGATCAATGGCGGAGATATGGTCTCGGCCGGAGATGTTACTCGGGCCTGGGAAGAGATGAAGACGAGGGTTTCTCTGTACCAGGATAAAGTGAAGGAGATGTTCGCCGACTCCACGCTTCTCGTTCAAACCGAAGGCGAGCTGATCGGAGAGATAAATGGTTTGACGGTGGTACAGACTGAAGATCTATCGTTCGGAATACCGGTCAAAATAACCGCCAAGGTCGGTCCGGGGAACAGTGGCATAGTGGACATTCAGAAAGAATCGGAACTGAGCGGCAATATCCACGACAAGGCCGGCCTCACAATTCAGGGGTACATGAACTCGAAATATGCGCGGGAATTTCCCCTCAGCCTGAACGGATCGATCAGCTTCGAGCAGGTGTATTCGGTGGTCGATGGAGACAGCGCTTCCGTGGCCGAAACCATCGCTTTCCTTTCGGCGATTGCGGAGGTTCCCATAAAGCAATCGATAGCCGTTACGGGCTCGATAAATCAGAGCGGAAGAATTCAACCCGTCGGAGGAGTCCAGTTCAAAGTGGAAGGCTTTTACGAGCTCTGCAAGTTGAAGGGTCTCAACGGGAAACAGGGGGTGGCGATCCCCGAAACCAATTTCGACAATCTCGTTTTGCCCGATGAAATCGTTCAGGCCATAAAGAGTGGCAGGTTCAACATCTGGACTGTTGAAACCGTGGACGAGGCTATCGAGCTTTTGACCGGCCTGAAAGCGGGCCAACCCGACGGCAACGGGAAATATCCCGAAGGCACGTTCAACAACCTGGTTATGCAGAGGTTGGAGAGGTTCTATGAGATCTCGATACAGGAGAAGAAATAGCGACAGAGCTGGAAACGAGAAGAGGTCAGGAGCCGTCCTTGGAAGGTAAAAAGAGTGGTTCCGGCGCGATGCGCCCAAGTTCTTCGTTCTTAGTTAAGGAGCGCGAGAAGAGGAGAGAGGAAGAGAGAGGAGAGAACGGGAAGAGCGGAACCAGAGGTGAGAGGGTAGAGGTGTAAGGCGAGAAGAGCGGGATTTTGATCTTCTTACCTCTGACCTCATTCCTCTTACCTCTGTTTAGAGACGAACGAGAAGAGCGGGATCCCGTATAGGAACATTACGGGATGACGGGATGGGGGCACTACGGGATGACAGTCTTACTCCCTTCCCGTCATGCCGGACCTGATCCGGCATCTCCGCTCCTTCGAAAGAGCGGAACCAGAGGTGAGAGAGTAGAGGTGTGAGGCGAGAAGAGCGGGATTTTGATCTTCTTACCTCTGACCTCATTCCTCTTACCTCTGTTTAGAGACGAACGAGAAGAGCGAGATCCCGTATAGGAGCATTACGGGATGACAGCCCCCTCATGTCATGCCGGACACCGATCCGGCATCTCTGTCCTTCGAAAGAGTAAAAGAACGAGATCCCGTATAAGAGCATTACGGGATGACAGGATGGGAGCACTACGGGATGACACGGGATGACAGCCCCCTCACGTCATCCTGACGTGCTCCCAGTCAGGATCCCGGTCTTCGCAAAAAACGGGACAGACATGAAGAGATTTGTCAGTCCCCATTTTCGCTCTCCCCTTCTCGTGAGCGAAGTGAATTCTCGACGCTCTTTCTTGACTCTTACCAACAACCGATCATATAGTTTTGTATATAGTACTTTTCCCCTATTTTAATTGTATGCTTTATTACCTCCAAGTGTGTTAATAACCTTGATGTAGGATTCTCGGCAATGATAAAATTCACCTGTCGCATGATCATAATTGAACCTGTTCGCCTGTTTTCAAAAGTTCATACCCATTATTCTTAATACTATTAATTTAATGGCCGGTTTTTACCGACCAGATTTTTTGTGTTATTCTGGAGGTGAAAAATGTCAAGTAGTTCCAGATTTACAAGGAGCAGTATTGGAAAGTCTAATCCGCTCTTTTCTCAGACTAGAACTACCATCGAGACTGCCTTTTACGGCAACAATGTTTCAACGGTTATCTCTCCCTGTGAAGCTTACAAACTGGCGAAGAGTTCGGCCGGCACGATCGTGACCGATATGCCCGTCTACAAACCGGAAAAACTCGGCCTTGAGCCCGACTCGAAGGTGCTCCTGTTCAACGATGGCGCCGTTACAGGTCGTTGCGCTTCTGCAAGACGGATCCTCGGTGAACCGGGAGTGAGCGAGGCGGATTATTGTGCAAAAATAAGAGAGGCCATATACAACACCAGAAAGAAGAAGATGTACCATGTACAGGGTTATATCGGTCTTGATCAGGATTTCATGATCAAGGCACATCTCCTCGTTCCGGAGGATTACGAAAATATCATGTACAATTGGCTTTTGAATTTTCAGCCTATGAACGAGTTCTACAACGAGATGTACGAGAATTCGAAAAAGTTCGACGACGAGGGTGAGATATTCGTCTTCTCCGATCCCGACTGGCAACATCCGGAGCATCCCCTCGGGCTCAGTTTCTTCGATCCCGAACACAACTGCGCCGCCATTCTCGGTATGCGCTATTTCGGAGAATTCAAGAAAGGGACTCTGACGCTGGCCTGGGGTTGCGCCAACAGACAGGGCTTCGCGGCCTGTCATGGCGGTCAAAAGAGGTACAATTTATCCGATAGAAAATATGTCGTAAGCTTTTTCGGGCTCTCAGGATCGGGCAAATCGACACTGACCCATGCAAAGCACGGAGGGAAGTACGATGTAACCATACTTCACGACGACGCGTTCGTTATCTCCTCGAAAAATGGCTCTTCGGTCGCGCTCGAGCCTTCGTATTTCGACAAGACCTCCGATTATCCACTTTGCAGTGATGACAACAGGTACCTTCTCTCAGTTCAAAACGTCGGGGCAACACAGGACGAAAACGGTAATATAGTGATCGTTTCCGAAGATATTCGCAACGGAAACGGCAGGGCCATTAAATCCAGGCTATGGTCCCCCAACAGGGTCGATAAATTCGACGAACCGGTCGATACTATCGTGTGGCTAATGAAAGACCCTTCGATACCACCCGTCGTAAAAATCGAAGATCCAGTTCTTTCTTCGGCCATGGGAGCCACTCTAGCCACAAAAAGGACCTCGGCCGAGAGGCTCGCGCCCGGGGTAGATCCCAACGCTCTGGTTATAGAGCCTTACGCCAACCCGTTCAGAACTTATCCTCTATCGGATGATTTCAAAAGATTTCTCGAATTATTCAAGAAGAGGAAAATCGATTGCTACATATTCAATACCGGGCATTTTGGAGAGAGGAAGATTCCCAAAGAGTTGACCCTCAATATACTGGAGAGCATAGTCGAGGGTAAGGCCCGGTTCAAGAAGTGGGAACCTTTCGAAGAGTTGCAGATAATGGAACTGGACGGCTTCACTCCAGATACCAGCGACGAAGATTACATGAAACTTCTTAGAGACAGACTCGTTGACAGATTCAACTTCATTAAGAGTCGGGAAACCGAAAGAGGTGGCTTCGACAGACTGCCCAGCGAGGCCGCTGAAGTCTTCGCAAAGCTCATCGAAAGGCTCAGATACTGACGAATATCGGTAAAGGCCGCCTTCGGGCGGCCTTTTTTATTGTCCTTTGCTGATGATCTGGCCTTGGTTGGCAATTATATCTAATGTAGAATATTGTTTGTACGGCAAAATTCCGCCCTTTCGAAACGGGTAAGTGGCGTTCAACAAAAATGATTGGATTGAAGAAGGTTCTGTATGGCCATTCCTGTCGTTCTTGAAGAGTTCATAAATAGATTCAAAGGCTGGATTTCCGGTGCCGGCGATCTGACGGAGCTGGTGGGAGCTCTCTCTTCGCTCACGGTCTACACAATCGTAGCTTTCGTAGTGATAGGCCTTTCGCTTCTGATATTTGGAAGGAAACTCTTCGCGATTTTCTATGCCGTACTCTGGACAGTCATCGGATCTCATGTCGGTTATCTCTGGGGACAGGAAATGGAGACGCTGTACACGGTCGAGCTCATGATCCTTATCGGGATCCTTCTGCCGCTTGTGGCGATCAAGGCCAGAGAAATCTTCGTCTTTACGATGGTTCTCTTGGGAACGGGTTTTTTCGCAACGTATATCACCCAAAGCCTGGGCGCTTTTCAGAGTCTAACGATTCTCGATCCACCCTTCGTTCTGGCGGGCTGTCTTTTCGGCTGGCTGGCGGTTAAGTTCATGGATTACGTAATGATTGTATCTACCTCGTTGGTGGGAGCCTTTCTGTTGATGCTCGCGGTGAGTTATTTTTTCAGAGATATCACCGATCTTTTAACCATGCTGCTGGTCTTTCTTGCGACGTCTCTGTTCGGTATATTCCTTCAAATGGACATATATCTGAGAAATAAGAAGGGCCATAAGAAAAAGAAAACCGTATCGAAAGGAGCGAAGTGATGATAAGAAGAATCCTTTCCGGCAGGATGGAAGAGAACTGCTATCTGATCGAAGAAGAAAACGGGACAGTAGTTATAGATCCGGGAATAGGTACTGCCGACCGGATAATCGATTTTGTGGGAGACAAAAAACTCTCGATCCTTATAACGCATGGACATGCCGATCATATCTTCGATATTGACAGGTTAAAGTACGATCGAATCTTCGTCCATCCGCTCGACAGAGAGAGACTCCTCGACGCTGAAAAGAGCCTTCTGAATTTCTTTGGAAGGGGCCCTCTTAGGATAGACGAATCGGCCATCGTGGATTGCCTGCAAATCGGCGAAAAGTGGAGAGTGATACACACTCCCGGGCACACCCCCGGCTCGTGCTGCTATCTGTACGACGGCGGAATACTTTTCACCGGAGATACAGTCTTCATGGAATCCATAGGCAGAACCGATCTCCCCGGCGGTTCCGAAGACGCGATGATCGACAGCCTACGTCTGCTTAAGGAGATCTTCGAGAACGGACCGGACCTGAAGGTGTTTCCCGGTCACGGCCCCGGGACAGACGCCCGTGAAATTCTGATCGACAATCCTTTCTTCAGATAAATCAGACAAATCCGGGCCTCTTGAAGTTCTTGGCCTTCAATTCCTGAAGCTCCCTGTTTTTCTTCTCCCAGTATCTCTTGTTGAAAAAACCGGCTTCTATGGGACTCCCCTGGAGCAGGGAAGCCATTTTTTTCGCGATTTTCCAGCCCGTATCGAAGGCCTGGGCGGTGATATCGCGGTGCTCCAGGGAATCTTTGTGCAGGATCAACTCCTCTTCGAACGGTAAACAGTACTGCTCCCACAACTGTCTGGCTTTCTCATAACGGGTCACAGCCATACGGTGGAAGACCTCCCAGTTGCCCCAATGATTGAGCGCATCAGCTTCCTTCTCGAAGGGCAGGGTCGAGGAATCGGAATCGAACCAGACGGGTTTATAGAAAGAAAGACAGGGCGCACTGGTATTGGTTAACCAGACTTCGATCTTCTCACCGAGAACCACGACCATGGAGCCGGTAGTCTGTGAACTCACCAACCCGGTGCCGGCGTGCATACAGATATTCTTCATGGAACCGAAGAGCCGCGATCCGCCGTGGTCCCTCAGTATTTCGAAAGTCTTTTTCAAATCTAAATCTTTCTCTCCCACAAGATTCATCGTTCGTCTCCGGCGGGCCTCTCCACCGGAGAGCCATGAAAAGAACTTCTTCTCGTAGCATTTCTTGAAGCCGAAATCTTCGGCCCTTTTGCACCAGCCCTTTTCCAGTGCGTTGCCGACGGTTTCCGGATGTTGCAATTCCCCGGTACCCGCAATAGTCAGACAATTGGAGATCGACGCGCAGTCTTTCACCCGCTCTGCGGTCCAGTATCTGTCGGAAGTCTCCAGAACCCAGGCGGTTTCCCTGTCGGCCACTATGTAGGAGTTGTGGTAGAAGATAGCTTTCGTGTAACCTGCACTTTCGCCCTGGCCGTACCTCTGTATGAGATCGGTGATAACCGTTACGGCCTGTTCGGCGCTTTCCGATCTTTCCAGGGCGATTCTGAGAATGTCCATCCCCAGTAACCCTTGCCTGCTGACCATCTCTCTGGTGAAGATCGCCTCGTTGCCGATTGCCACGCCGTTTTCGTTCACTCCCATCTCACCGCCCCACATCCATGAAGGCTTGGAGATGAGCACCGCGTAGGTTTTTTCGACCTGCTTTATCTTCTGGGAGGTTGTATAGAGCTCCTTGCTGTCGCATTCCATCCGGGGATAGAAGAAGACGTATTGGGGTTCATTCGGCTCTCTATCACTGTTTTTGGCGAAAATCGTTCTGCCGTCAAGCGTGGAGTTTCCCAGAGCCACAAAGGTATCACACATCTTACCCTCCTTTCAAGGATTCATGAAAGCGTACCTGATCTGACCGAAAAACTCGTGAATCGCGGCAAGGTTTGCGTTCAAAGCGTCTCTGGAAGGAAGAATATCCACAAATCCAAAGTCCGTATGGTCATACAGGTAATCGGTAGGATATGGTGTAACGGTCAGGCCGAATTTCTCGAAGGATTTCACAGCCCTCTTCATATGTACGGCAGACGTGACGAGGATCACACTCTTCCAGCCGCTTTGTGAGCAAAGTCTGGCGGTATATTCCGCGTTCTCCCAGGTGTTTCTCGCCTGCGGTTCCACCAGAATTCTGGAGGTGCTAACTCCCTGCCCGAGCAACCAGTCCCTCATCAGCTCGGCCACCGGTAGAGTGTTCCTTCCGGGCACGAATGATCCGGAGACTATTATCGGCAGCTTGGTTTGAAGGTGGAGTTTCAAAGCCGCGCTCAGCCGGGCCACGCTGTGATTGTCCAGCACCTGGCCAGCTGGAGTTATGACCACTCCGCCGCTGAGAACAACTATAACCTGACCGCTCACCGATTTTGGTACCGGGTACTCTTTTTCGAGCGGTCGCAGATAGAGGTACGTTCCCAGCCCTGTTGAAAGAAGATATCCAAAGATAGTGAGAACCAGCAGAACGATTCCGGCGGCCTTTATCCCGCGGGCATCTTTTTTTCTAAGAAGAGTCAGCGCTAAGATCAGTAGGATGAGGATAATTAGGCCAGGCGGTGTCAATATTGAGGAAAGTATCTTCTCGATATAGAACAATCTCATCACCCTCGCTTTCCAGAGGTCCTTCCTCCGGTAAGTGCTATCATGCCCTGCAAGTTGTCGGTTATGACAATATCGATTTCGCCCTCCAACTTGAGCAGTAAATCGGGGTCGTCCAGAGTCCAAAGAGCTACGGCAATTCCCGTCTTTCGAAGGAGTTTTATGAATTCCACGCTTTTTTTGAAACCCACTTCCTCGAACATTTGAACTGGAAGATTCATCGAGTAAGGCTTATAGACGGACAACAACTCCCCAAAATAAGACATGGGGTCTTTGCCTCTGGCATCTTCCCCGATCAGAAGACCGATCTTCGCATCGTTGCACTGTTTGCGGATTTCAAGCAGGCAGCCGTGATGAAAAGATGAAAATAGCGTTCTATCGAGAGCGTTGAAGCTCCGGACCAACGGAACAGCCAGAGGAGCCGCCAGAGGATCCTTTATCTCTACATTTATAAAGGCCGTGTCGGGAAGTTCCAGATAGACCTTTTCGAGAGTCGTCAACTTCTCCGGAGAAAACAGCCCTTTCTTTTTCAATACTCTGTAACTACTTTCAGGAACCGTAATATCGACACCGAGGGTTCTGTTGAGATCACGGTCGTGTGTCACCACCAGAACTCCATCTCTGGTCGAGTGAACATCGAGCTCCACGCCGTCGGCGCCTATCTGAATCGCCCTCACGAGTGAAAGAAGAGAGTTCTCCCCTTCTCCTGTTCCCATTCCCCTGTGCCCCAGCAAGAGTGGTCTCTTTTCCATGTGTTGGTTGTCCTCCAGTTATCCGGATTGGGGATTGTGTACGCTTTCAACCGCATCCCTATTCCGGCAGGTCTTTATACAGACAATTATAGCAGCTTATTTTGTCTGTTCGGGAGTATGCACCGGTATGCTGGTCTTCTTCCTGAAGACCGGAATACTTATAATTGTAATGCTCAGTAAATGGAGGCGATATCTTGGAAAGAATCGTAGAACATCCTCTTCTCAAATTCGAAAGAGGTAAGAAGATCGTTTTTTATTTCGAAGACGTTCAAATGCAAGCGTACGAAGGCGAGTCCATAGCGGCCGCTCTTCACGCTAACGGTGTGAGAATGTTGCGAATTACCCCCAAAGGTTCAAGACCTCAGGGGCTGTTCTGCGCAATCGGCAAATGTTCTTCATGCCTGATGGAAGTCGATGGAAAAGCCAACGTAAGAACTTGCATCACTCCGGTGAAGGAGGGTATGAGAGTTCGAAAGCAGAAAGGCAGAGGTGAGAAAAGTGAGTAATCCCGACCTTCTCGTCCTGGGCGGAGGACCGGCCGGACTTTGCGGCGCCATAGAAGCGGCTCGCGAAGGGTTGAGAGTGCTGGTGGTGGACGATGGTATTTCGCCCGGAGGACAGCTGGTGAAACAGACCCATAAGTTCTTCGGAAGCGAAAACTTCTATGCCTCGACCAGGGGAATGGAAATAGCCGTTAAGCTGTTGAAGGAGCTGTCTCTTTACTCACGGGCAACCATAGCTAGCGAGTCATCGGTTCTTGCTATCTATCCCGACGGCGTGCCCGTTCTTGACAGACGAAGCGACAGTACCACTCTCTACAATCCTGCGCGACTTCTTGTGGCTACGGGAGCTTCGGAGAGATTTCTGCAGTTCGACAACAACGATCTTCCCGGAGTTTACGGGGCGGGTGCCGTCCAGACCCTGATGAATCAGTTCGGAATCCTTCCCGGAAAGAGTGTGCTCATGATCGGCTCTGGAAATATCGGATTGATCGTTTCTTACCAGTTGGCCCAGGCCGGAGTCGAAGTCAAAGCGATACTGGAGGCTTCCAGTCGAATAGGTGGTTACCGTGTGCACGCGGACAAAGTAAAACGACTGGGCATTCCCGTTCTCCTGAACCATACCATCCTCAAGGCGATCGGCGAGGAGTCGGTGAAAGGCGCGCTGATAACGGCCCTGGACGACCGTTGGAAACCTGTACCGGGAACGGAGAGAGAATTGGTGATCGACACCATCTGTATCGCCGTGGGACTCACGCCATCGGCCGAGCTGGTAGCTCAGGCAGGAGGACAGCTGAAATACATACCCGAACTCGGAGGTTACGTTCCTCTACATGACGGGGATATGAGAACGACGATAGATAGAGTCTTCGTGGCCGGAGACGTTTCGGGTATTGAGGAAGCGACGACCGCGATGATAGAAGGCAGGATCGCCGGTCTGAACATAGTGAAAGACATAAAGGGAGAGTGTGACGAAACACGTCTGACAGATCTCAAAGAGACTCTGAATAGGTTCCGGTGCGGGCCGACATCTTCTAAAATACGTTCCGGCCTTGAAAAGATGAACCTGGCGACACGAGCGGCCAGGTATGTAGAGGGCGAAGTGAACAGACCCGAAGAGTTCAGGGGAAAGTTGAGACCGATAATCGAATGCTTCGAAGCTATACCGTGCAACCCCTGCGAAACGAGTTGCCCGGTCGGAGCGATAAAGATCGGAGCGAATATAAACGATGTGCCTGTGATAGATTATTCGAGATGTACGGGCTGTGGTGTCTGCGCTACCAAGTGCCCGGGTCTTGCCATATTCATGTATCAGGAGAGGGAGGATGGAATGGCTCTGGTGGGAATCCCCTACGAATTTCTCCCCGTTCCAGAGAGAGGCCAGACGGTTTACGCAATCGGAAGAAACGGCGAAGTGCTCTGCACGGCAAGGGTCGATCGTATCACCAGATCGGCAAACAAAACGAACATAGTTTATCTGACCGTTCCCGAAGAGCTGGGCAGAGATGTTCGCCACATACACGTAACGAACAGAGAAGAAAGCTCACTGGTCTGTCGCTGCGAAGAGATAACGGTTGAACAGGTCAAGAAGGCCATAAGAGAGGGCTATGTAGATTTCGAAGAGCTGCGGAGGTATCTGAGGGTGAGCATGGGGCCCTGCGGAGGCAGAACCTGTCGTCTGAACACACTAATGATCCTTTCAGGCGAGACGGGATTGCCGGTAGAAAAATTATCTCCTGGAACCCTCAGGCCGCCGGTGATTCCGGTGAGTTTCGGAGCGATCGAAAGAAACGTAAAGGTGAACGAAGATGAAAAATAAGGCGCGCGTAACGATAATCGGTGGCGGCGTCGTCGGCTCTGCCACTGCCTACTATTTGGCTAAAAACGGACTCACAGATGTGGTACTTCTCGAAAGAGATTACCTCTCTTCCGGCTCTACCGGAAGGTGCGGCGGGGGGATCAGGCAGCAGTGGTCGGAAAGAATGAACGTCCGGCTGGCCATGAGAAGCGTCGAACACTTCAAAAACTTCGAGAAAGAAGTCGGACTGGACATCGAATACTTTCAGGGAGGTTACCTGCTTCTAGCGTACAACGAAGAGGAGGAGGCGCTCTTTAAGAAGAATGTCGCCATGCAGCAGGAAGAGGGACTCGATGTCGTCCTGCTCTCACGGGAAGAGACGACCAGGAAATTTCCCTTCATGAACCTTGAAGGTCTGAAACTGTCGGCGTACTGTCCGAGCGACGGCCACGCCAATCCCCATCTGACTACCTTCGGCTATGCCAGGGCCGCCGAGAAAATGGGTGTAGAGGTAGTGACTCATACACAAGCAAAGAGAGTGCTGTTAGAGAACGGCAAGATCAAGACCGTCGTTACGGACAGGGGAGAGATCGAGACGGGGATTGTGGTCAACGCCGCGGGCGGGTACTCGCACCAGGTGGGAGAAATGGTCGGACTAAACCTTCCAACCGAATCCTACAGACATCAGATATTCGTCACCGAACCTCTGGAGCACATTCTCGACCCTCTGGTCATAAGCTTCGTGAACAATTTCTATATAAGGCAAACCGAATCGGGAAATTTCATCATGGGTCAGGGTGACAGGGACGAGCTTCCGGGATTGGAAATAACACCGACCTGGAAGTTCCTCAAGGAGATGTCTGACAAAATGCCGCGGTTCTTTCCGTTTCTTAGGGATGTGAGGATCCTGAGACACTGGGCCGGACTCTACAATATGTCCCCCGATGCGCAACCGATAATAGACAGGTCGAACGAAGTGGAGGACTTCTACTTTGCGATAGGCTTCTCGGGCCACGGTTTCATGCTCGCGCCGGCGGTCGGAGAGGCCCTGGCCGAATGGATAGTCTTTGGCGAGCCCAGGAGCGTGGATATATCCAACCTGAGCCTGCAGAGATTCGAGCGTGGCTTCACCAGAGAGAAAAACGTAGTATAGGAGGTAAGAAATGCTGGAAGCAACCAACCATATGGTAATACCGCCGTTCCGTAACGAATCTTACATCGATCCCTCCGACCCGGGTGTGAGAGAGAAGATGCGGAGCGCGATAGAAGCGTTGAGGTCGGAAAGCAAGGAGTACGATTTAATGGTCGGAGGAGAGCCCATCTCAACCGAGAAGAGGATCCTCTCGCGCAACCCTGCCAACCCCGAAGAGATCGTTGGCAGAGTCTCTAGTGCCAACATGGGTATAGTCGATAAAGCGCTGAATTGCGCTTATAAAGCGTTCGAAAGTTGGAGCATGTTGCCGGCTTACGAAAGGGTCAAACCCTTCCTGAGGGCGGCGGAAATCATGCGTCAGAAGCGCTTTGAACTCGACGCCACGATGATACTGGAAGTTGGGAAGAGCTGGATAGAAGCCGACGCCGATCTCGCAGAGGCGATAGATTTCCTCGAGTTCTACAGCCGCGAGGCGCTACGCTATGACGAACCCCAACCGGTCGTTCAGGTTCCGGGAGAGTACAATCTGTTGCGGTACATACCACTTGGTGTCGGAGCGGTGATTCCACCCTGGAACTTTCCCTGTGCCATAATGGTCGGCATGACCACTGCCGCGGCCGTTTCCGGAAACTGCGTGCTGCTAAAGCCGGCATCGGATTCGCCGGTTATTGCCGCAAAATTCGTACAGATACTGAAGGAAGCCGGTCTGCCCGATGGTGTCGTAAACTTCATTCCCGGCTCCGGCGGAGAGATAGGCGATTACATAGTTGAAAATCCGGCCATCCGTTTCGTATCCTTCACCGGATCGAAAGAGGTCGGCCTGAGGATAAACGAACTGGCCGCCAGGCATCATGTTGGTCAGAAATGGATAAAGAGAGTTGTCCTGGAAATGGGTGGTAAAGACTGCGTCGTCGTTGACGAAAGCGCAGATCTCGAAGCCGCTTCAAATGGCGCCGTGGCGAGCGCATTCGGCTTTCAGGGACAGAAATGCTCTGCCGGGTCAAGGATAATCGTGGTCGAAGACGTTTACGAAAAGATGGTGGCGATGATCAAAGAAAAGACCGAGAAATTGACTGTCGGAGATACCACCGATCCTGACAACTACATGGGTCCGGTAATAAACGAAAACGCCATGAAGAGAATACTCGGCTATATAGATAAAGGAAAGAGCGAGGGAAGACTCCTGACAGGAGGCAAGCGCCTAGACGGGACGGGCTTCTTCATTGAGCCTACGGTTTTCTTCGACGTGCCGCCGGATGCTGTAATAGCGCAGGAGGAGATCTTCGGTCCCGTAACGGCTGTCATAAAGGCGAAAGACTTCGAAGACGCGATGAGAATCGCCAACGGAACGGAGTACGGACTTACCGGCTCTCTCTACAGCAAGAACAGGCATCGAATAGAGAGAGCAAAGGCCATTTTCCACGTGGGTAACCTCTACTTCAACAGGAAATGTACCGGCGCCCTGGTGGGAGTGCAACCCTTCGGAGGTTTCAATATGTCCGGTACCGATTCAAAGGCCGGCGGTAGAGATTATCTTCTGCTCTTCCTCCAGGGAAAGTCGATAAGTGAAAAGATCATACCCTAACCCGGGTACCTGGCCTTACCGTTACCCGTACTCTGTAAATTGAGGTTTTCGAACTCTCGATCAAAAATCCCCGCTTGAGTCTTGAGCGGGGATTTATCTGGCAAGTATGTTGAGACTCGCAAAAACACTTATTGGTGGTGACGCGCATCCAGCAGGGCGAGAACCTCGCCGGAGAACTTCTCGAGAGTGACGTTAAATATGTGATCGGCCATGTAGTCAAGGCCCGTTGAATCCCTGTTCACTATTGCCAGAGTCGCGCCGGAAGACTTGGCCATCACTGGGAACTGAGCCGCCGGATAGACTACCAGTGAAGAACCCATCGCCACGAAGAGTTCTGAATCGACCGCAGCCCTTTCGGCCCTTCGAATGGCCTCGGCAGGAAGCATCTCGCCGAAAAAAACTATGTCGGGCTTTATAAGCCCCGAGCAGCTACACAAGGGGATTTCGCTCTCTTCAAGAAGTTTTTCCAGCTCGTCTCTGGAATATCTCCTGTGGCATTTCATGCACGAGAAAGAAGAGACACTCCCATGAAGTTCTATAACATCTTTTGCACCTGCGCGTTGCTGCAGGCCGTCTATGTTCTGGGTTATTATCTCTCCTATCATGCCCTCTCGCTGGAGCCTTGAAAGCATAAAATGAGTGGGGTTGGGATCTCTGTCGGCCATCGTATGTATTCTCTCTCTGGCGATTCTGTAATAAGCGGCGGGGTTGCCCAGAAAGAAATCCAGCTCGAAGACCTCAGGAGAGACTTTGCTGTAAAGCCCACCCGAACTCCTGAAATCGGGGATACCGCTGGCTACGGAGACACCGGCCCCGGTCAGGACGACGGTCTTGCTCGAACTTTTCAGCAGTTCGAAGAAAGAGACCGCTTCATCGGTCGGGGTTTTCACTGGCCGAACCTTATCTTCGGAAAGGGCGTTTTTCCGGTGTTGCTCCATATGAAGATGTTTCCTCCTATCGAGGAGCTCGGTTCCGGCTCCACACTCACAACCTTCGCGCCGGCGGGGATCTCCAGGGTCAGAGACGACTCGACGCCGGTGAGATCGAACTCCATATCGCCCATATCTGTATTCACGATACCTTCTTCAACTGCGGAAAAGCCTGCAATCACTGCGTGCTCGACCACCTTTACCCGGTTTGTACCCAGTACCGTTGCCGTTGACTGAAAATCTTCCACCGTCATGATCCTATTGAAACTCTCGGCGAACTTGGTGATTGACTCCTGAAAATCCGCCTGCTGTTGCTCTTTGGGCTTTTCGTACTGCTCGAGAAATTGAGTCATTTGATTGGGTTTGTTGAAGAGAATCTCCGTCTCTATGTCCAGCGTGGCACGACCTTCATAATCGTATTTATAGTTGCTCGAAGAGGAAAGCGTTTCGATATCCAGCCTGTTGTTGAAGGCCATAAACATATTCACGGCGGTCATACCGACCATGACCACGACGAGAATGATTAGAAGGGTGTTGAATTTCATATATTACCTCCCGATACCTGTTTTTTTATAGTAAACCCTCAAATATGATAACATCATTCTGTGCTAAAATACATTGTAAGAACTTTACCGTACCGGCTTGACCGGACATCGTATAGAGTCAGAGTTTCGGGTTTGGAGGGATTTCAGTGCGGATTCTCAGTGGCATGCGCTCTACCGGCAGACTTCATCTGGGCCATTTTGTAACTCTTGAAAAGTGGAAGGAGCTTCAAGACAGCGGAAACGATTGCTTCTACTTTGTGGCCAACTGGCACGGGTTGACTTCTCATATAGACTCCACGGAAAACTTCAGGGAATGGACGCTGGATATAATCAGGACTTATATAGCGGTCGGGCTCGATCCCGAGAAGTCCGTTCTCTTCATACAATCGGCGATAAAGGAGCACGCCGAGCTCTTCGTATATTTCTCCATGCTGATCCCCGTATCGAGGCTCGAGAGAGTTCCCACCTACAAGGATCAAAAAGAGCAGATCTTGGACAGGGATCTCTCTAGCGGGGGCTTCCTGCTCTACCCTGTCCTGCAGGCTGCCGATATACTCATGTATCTCGCCAATGGCGTTCCCGTGGGAGAGGACCAGATCTATCACGTTGAGTTGACCAGGGAAGTGGCCCGAAAATTCAACAACCAGTTCGGCGAGGTCTTTCCCGAACCGGAGCCGATCCTGGCGAAGGTTCCCAGACTACCGGGCACCGACGGTCGAAAGATGTCCAAAAGCTACAACAACTTCATACTGATAGATACCGACGAGAAGGAACTATGGAAAATGCTGGCTCCAATGATGACCGATCCGGCCAGAAAGCGTAGAACCGACCCCGGCGACCCAGAAAAATGCCCGGTATGGGATTACCACAAAGCCTTCACCACCTCACAGAGCGATAAGGATTGGGTAGTGAACGGTTGTAAAACCGCAAGTATCGGCTGCCTCGACTGTAAAAAGCTGTTGCAGAAAAACCTTGTTACAAGCCTCTCTCCGGTCTGGGAGAAACTGGCTTATCTGAAGGACAACCCCCGGGTGGTCGATAGAATAATAGAGGAAGGCAACTCTAAAGCCCGTGCCATTGCGCAGGAAACTATGCGCAAGGTGTTGCGAGCGACGAAGCTGGGGTGGTAGAAGTGGAGCAGCTGCAGCTGGTCTTCAATTTACCGGAATTTGAGGGACCACTCGACCTGCTACTCTATTTGGCCAAAAAACACCGGGTCGATATTCGTTCGATACCGATAACCTTCATAGCCGACGAATTCATAGCCTACATTAACAAGATGAAATCTCTGGATATGAACATAGCCTCCGATTTCCTGGTCATGGCCTCAACCCTGATGGAAATGAAATCCAAAGCCCTACTTCCAAGGTTGAGCGACAGGGAGGCGGAGGCTTTCGAAAACCAGCAGAAGGAACTCTTCAGAAGGGTCGAAGAGTACCAGGCCGTGAAGGAGCTGTCCAAACGTTTTAGAATAAAGCTCTATGATTCATACAGCTACGAGAGGGCAATGGCGAAGCCCTCAGTTGAAGCTGATAGGAGCGACGAGCTTCCCGACAAGCTCATGGCCGCTTTCAAATCGATACTTAAAGAAACCGCTTTGAGAGACAGAGTGTACACGATAGTCGCCGAAAGCGTGAGGGTCGAAGACAGGATGAAGCAGATAGAGGAGCTTTACGAAAGGATAGAGCTGTACGAATTCTTGAGAGAGCTCGAAAGCAGGTCGGAAATAATAGTTTCCTTTCTCGCCGTCCTTGAGCTTCTAAAACTCAACAGGTACATATTAGAAAGTCCAGACCCTTTGGTAATCAGGAGGCGTTCACTTGAGCGATGAACTCTCCAGAAAAGCCGCTATTGAGGCTCTCATATTCTCGGCCAGGAACGGTATAGAACCCAGGAAGATCGCATCGATCGTGGGAATGAAGCTCAACCAGGTAACGCTCCTTCTGGAAGAGATCGAGAGCGATTACGCCACCTCCGAACACGGAGTGATGATAAAATCCGTCAACGGCAAGTTGAGGTTCTACACCAAGCCCGAGCTGCAAAACTACGTGAGCCAGATATCCACCAGGCCGATAGTCAGTATAACCGACACTCAGATGGAAGCCCTCGCGATCGTCGCGATAAAGGGACCGCTCACCAAGAACGACGTGGAACTGATCAGGGGCCGTTCCACACAGAACCAGCTTCTCGAGTTGTCTAAGATGGGCTTGATCGGCAAGAGGAAATCCAAGCTGCCGGGTCGCCCGTATCTCTACAAAACAACGAAGAAATTTTACGATCTTTTCCAGCTGGAAGATCTTTCCGAAATTGTTCAGGGCCTTTCCCTGGGCGGAGGAGAGAAAGTTGAGACTACAGGAGATACTGTCCCGGCTGACGGGCCTGTCCAGGAGGAAATCGACACAGGCGATACTGGACGGCAGAGTCAGGATTGACGGGAAAGTCGAAAGATACCCCAGACGGGAAATCGATCCCCAGAGCTCGTCGATCGAATTCGACGGCAAGACCCTGGAATTCAAAAAACAGGCCACGGTCGTCTATTTGATCAACAAACCGGCCGGATATCTCAGCGCCATGACCGACGACCGCGGCCGAAAGACTCTCTCGGACCTTATAGCCGGGAAGATACAAGAGCGTGTCTTCCACGTCGGGAGGCTCGACCAGGGGACTTCCGGGCTGTTGATTCTGACCAACGACGGGGAACTGGCTCACTTGGTTTCACACCCCGCTTCGGAGATCGAAAAGGCCTACCTTGTCAAAATACGTGGAAAACTCGACGATATTCAGTTGCAGGCCATCAGAGACGGGATAACTCTTGAGGATGGTTTTACCACCTCGCCCGCCAGAGTTAGTATAGCCAGAAGCGACAGAGATACAACCACTCTGAGATTGATACTTCACGAAGGTCACAAGCGGGAGATAAGAGAGATGTTCAAAGCTCTGGGAAAGAGCGTTGTGAGCCTGGTCAGGGTCTCGATAGGCGGTCTGGACATCTCGATTGTGCCCAGGCCCGGGGAGATCAAAAAGCTAGGAAAAAAGGAAATCGATCTGATAAAACAGGGTTCGAAAAGAAAGAATCAAGGGCGGTAAGAGGAGCGACGGGTTGTGTGCATCTTCACAATCTGCCGACCATCTTCGGGACGTCCAGCACGAAAGCTATTCCCTTCCCCTCCTCTTCGAGTTTTCCCGAATCGACAACGGCCTGGAATATGCCGTCCAGATCGCTTCTCTTCGTGAGTATGAGTATAATTTCCTTCGAAGACTCAACGTTTATATGCAGGAACTTCTTTATTTCGTTGTCGCTAGTACCCCTCCCGAAGCTCACGGTCGCCCCCCTTGCTCCGGCGGCCCGGGCGGCCTTTACTATCTCCTCGGCCCTTCCCCTTTCTACAATCGCGATTATCGCGCAGACATCACTCACAGTATCACTCCTCAGAAGAACCTCATAACGGTGCCTAAAAAGAGAATCGACATAGCCGCACCCATGAAGGCGAAACCGACCAGCCCGAATCCGTTGAGCAGAGGATCACTGCCCTGTATGACCGAAGAAAGGCCTATCGAGATCGCCACGGTTATCGGTATATTGACCGGTCCGGTAGTGGCTGCCGCAACGTCGAAGGCTATGCCCACCATCTCTTTGCTGGAAAGTATCACAAGAACCGTCATTGCAATCAAAAAAGGAACCATTATAGTTTTGATGGAGGTGCCGCTCACGATTTTGAAAACACCCAGAGCCATGCCGAGTCCGAATCCCACCGCCGCGGAGTAAGTGATCGAGGCCGAGGGTATAGTCCCTGTCGAAACTTCTTCAATTTCCAGCGAGGTCGAAGTCAGGGCCGGCTCGACCAGAGTTGCCAGAAAGCCCAGCAAAAAGGCTATGGCTATTATCAGCAGAATGTTGTCAAGAACCACGATACTCCTGCCGAAGGAGCCTCCCAGCGGTATGAGGGAGATCGAGGCTCCTTTGAGAAACAGGAAAAGACCGAATACGCTCATCACGATGCCCAGGAGCAGGCTCTTAAGATCCCCGAGCGGCTTTCTGAAAATTAAAACCTGGAAGATTATCAAAAAGCCTGCAAGAGGAATGACGGAGCGAACGATCATCCACAGGCTCTTTATCATTTCGGCTACTTTCATAGGCGGTAAAACCTCCGATCAAACGACCATGATAGATATCTCTTCTCCTCAATATTTTACCATTCTTCCGTGTAAGAATCGGGCGGCAGGCATGTCAAAATCAAAATTGAATACTTCGAACGGCTCTTTACCGTTCTTGCCGGCTTCATTAGCATAATGTAAAATCAATTAAAGGGGTGAAAATATGATATACAGGCGACTCAAAAATAGCGACGAGAAGATAGCTGCAATCGGTCTGGGAACGTGGGCTATCGGAGGTAGGGAAGGTCCGGACACCTCCAGGGACGGGGAGTACATAGATACCATCGCACGTGCGATAGAGATGGGCTACCATCACATAGACACTGCCGAATATTACGCCGGAGGCCATACTGAAGAGTTGATCGGGGAAGCCATATCGCTTTTCGACAGGAGAGAGCTCTTTCTGGTCTCCAAGGTTTGGCCGACGCACCTGAGAGAGAGAGATCTGCACAGAGCGCTGGACGGTACACTAAAAAGGTTACGCACCGACTATGTCGATATGTATCTGGTTCACTGGCCCAATCCCGACGTGCCTCTGGGCGAGACCATGAAGGCGATGGCAGACGAGGTCAGGGCCGGAAGAACCAGGTTCATCGGCGTTTCGAACTTCGATACAAACCTCCTCAAGAAAGCGATCGCCGTCTCGACGGAACCTATCGTCAACAACCAGGTTCTTTTCAACATCGAGGATCGTCAGGCGATGTATGAGCTTCTTCCATTCTGTCAGAGTGAAGGCATAACCCTCACGGCTTATTCTCCCCTGAAGAGAAATCTTGTGAGTGAATTCACCAGGCAGGCGCTTGAGAGGTTGGCGGAGAAATACTACGCCTCTCCCCAGCAGATAATGCTGGCCTGGCTTCTAGGAAAGGAAGGAGTAATCGTGATACCGAAAGCGGAAAAAATCGATCATCTGAGATCGAACATCGATTCGAAGAACATCGTTCTGACTCCGGAGGACATGAAGATTCTAGACGAATTAAAGGGAGGTGGGCTCGTTTGAAAACGCTCTATGAGGAGTTCAGAAAGGCTCTGGACGAACAGGACAAAGACAGGGCGGTCGAGATCTGTATAAAAGCCATAGATGAGGAAAGGACGGACATTCCCGGTCTTTATCTTCATGTGTTGACTCCCGCCCTGAACGAATGGGACTGTGATTACGAGTCCGACAGGCTCTGCATATGGAACGAACATGTGAGAAGTTCCATAGTCAGAACGGTAATGGAGTGTTGCTACCCCTATATCGCGCGCAAGAAAAGGGAGAGGTTCGGCGACGTAAAAGGCCCCAAGGTTGCCGTCGTCTGCCCGATTGAGGAGTACCACGAAATCGGAGCGAGGATGATCGCCGATATCTTCGCGCTGGCCGGTTACGACGTTACTTTCGCCGGCGCGAACACCCCACAGGATTCCTTTCTAGAGGCCGTTAAGGTTTTAAAGCCACTGTACGTTGCCGTTAGCATATCCAACTACTACAATCTGATAAGCGGGCGGCGCGTCATTTCACAAATCAAGCAGTGGACGCCCCAGTCCAGTATAATCGTTGGGGGAAACGCCTTTAGAAACAACCCAGAATACTGGAAAGAGATCGGCGCCGACATTTATCTCACCGATCCGGTCGAGATTCTGAAGATGGGGGAGCGTGATCTCAAATGAAACTGGCCCTTTCGATAGCCTTCAGATTTCTTTCCTCCAGCAAGGCGCAGACCCTGCTTATAATACTTGGAATCGCCATAGGGGTCTCGGTACAGGTCTTCATAGGATCGCTGATCCAGGGTCTCCAGAAAGATCTGGTCAATACTACCATAGGCAACTCGTCGCAGGTTACCATAACGTCGAATACTCCAGACAGGAAGATAGAGAACTGGCAAGAGATACAGGAAAAGGTGGAGTCCCTCCAGCTACCGACACCCCTGACGGCGCTCTCGGCAAGTGCAGATGTTCCCGTCTTCATAAGCAGCGGCGATCGCACGATTTCCGTCCTCCTAAGAGGGCTTCAGTTCCCGCAGGCCAATTCGATATACGGCATCGATACAAGAATTATTGAAGGGGAGCTTCCCAAAACGGCCGATGAGGTTCTGATCGGTAAGGATCTGAAAGACGAGCTCGGCCTTCAAAAGGGCGGGCAGATAACCGTAATAACCCCCGACAGGTCCATCGAGACTCTAAAAATAGTGGGAGTCTTCGATCTGAAAGTGGCCAGCCTGAACAAGTCATGGCTGATCTCGTCAATAGCGACATCGCAGGGTGTCGGCAAACTTGGAGACTCCGTAACTTCTATCGAGATGCAGGTGGAAGAAGTATTCAAGGCCGACGAAGATGCAACTGCGATATCATCGGCGCTGGCTGACGCGAAACTTGACGTCACCAACTGGAAGGCGCAGAACGAAGATCTGCTGACAGGTCTCAACGGGCAAAGCGTATCGAGCATAATGATACAGGTCTTTGTGATAATCGCCGTTTCACTTGGAATAGCGAGCGTGCTCGCGATAACCGTTGTCCAGAAATCCAGACAGATAGGTATTCTGAAGGCGATGGGTTTGAAGGATTCAGTTTCGAGTCAGGTCTTCCTCTTCCAGGGATTGACTCTCGGTATAATCGGCGCGGTCGTCGGTATAGCTTTCGGCTTCCTTCTTATACTTATGTTCAGCACCTTCGCGGTCGGTCCCGACGGCGAGCCGGTCGTCGGTATCTACGTGAACTACGGATTCATCATGCTGTCGGCCTTCATAGCCATCGGCGCTTCCACCATTGCCGCGCTCGTTCCGGCCAGAAGATCTTCGAAACTCAGCCCCGTCGAGGTGATAAGGAATGGCTAACATAATCGAATTGAAAGAAGTAAGAAAGGTGTATGGGACTGTTATCAAGACCGAAGTGCTCCACGGGATCAACCTGACTTTCGAAGAAGGTTCCTTCAATTCTATCGTCGGCCAATCCGGCAGCGGAAAATCCACCCTCATGAACATCATGGGCACTCTCGACCTTCCAACCAGCGGAGAGATAACCATAAACGGCAAAAGGACGGACACCATGAGCAAGAACGAGCTGGCCGCCGTAAGGAACGAGACGATAGGTTTCATATTCCAGTTCCATTACCTTCTACCGGAGTTCACGGCCTTCGAGAATATATTGATGCCTTACAAAATAAAGGCGATCCGGCCTTCGAGGGAAGTGATCGAAAGAGCGAAGGAGCTCATGGAAGTTGTCGGAATAACCCAGGTAAAAGATAACCTCGCTCCCAACATGTCTGGCGGCCAGCAGCAGAGAACGGCCATCGCGAGGGCGTTGATCAACAACCCAAGAGTGATACTGGCCGATGAGCCGACCGGAAATCTGGATTCCGATACATCGGCCAAGGTGTTCAGACTGATGCGTGATCTGAACGCGAAATACGGAACGACCTTCATAGTGATCACGCACGATAGAAGGATCGCCGAAGAGACCGACAGGATAGTCGAAATAAGAGACGGCAATATAGTCAACGATGTGAAGAGATAAACGAAAACTGTGTGCCGGAAACCTGTGGCCGTTTCACCGGCTCATGAGTTCTCCGAAGGTACGGAACCTTGAAGACGGGGACTTTCTTGAAGCATTTTAAGGAATTCCTCGACGATCTTTGGATCGAACTGAGTTCCGGCACATCTTTCGATTTCTTTGAGGGCCTCCGAATGGCTCCTTGCCTTGCAGTAAGGTCTATCGTTAGTCATGGCGTCGTAGGCGTCCACAATTGAAAGAATCCTGCATTCGATCGGGATCTCGGTTCTTTCCAACCCGAGTGGATACCCCTTTCCATCCCATCTCTCGTGGTGTCTGAGTATGAGGTCGGCGACTGTAGAAAGGTCCGGGGAAGATACGGCTATTCTGTACCCCTTTTCGGGATGGAGCTTCATTATCCCCCACTCCTCTTCCGTCAGTTTTCCCGGTTTGAAAAGTATTCTATCGGGGATACCCACCTTTCCAAGATCGTGCACCTGGGCAAACAGAGAGAGGTCCACCAACTGGTCGGAGTTGAGCCCCATTCTTTTGCCGAGTTTGATAGCCATTTCCTGAAGTCTGCTCGCATGACCGCCCGATATATGATCCTTCTCCGCAAGAGTTAGCAGCAAAGTATTCACCATCTGACTTCTTACACTGTTGCTCCTGCTCAGTTTGTCACGATACATAAGATCGTCGGCCAGCTTCAAGCAATCCAGCAGAGAGCTCTCGCCGTTATTGCTCGTGGCGACTCCCATTGAAAAGCTGAGAAACGGACCGCTCCGACTTTCGTTGTATCTGGCGACAGCCTTCCTTATCCTTTCAATGACTCTTTCGGCCGTTGGACGGTCTGTGGATACCAGAATCGCGGCGAACTCATCTCCTCCGAAACGCGAAACGACGTCGGAACTCCTCATGTTGGCCTTAAGAATTTCGGCGAAAGACCTCAACAAATCGTCGCCGGTGGAATGGCCCATCGTGTCGTTTATCAACTTGAGGCCGTCTATATCGGCCGAGATTATCGAGATCGGGTAAAGTCTAGAATAGTTTAGCCTCTGGATCTCCTCCTCGAAATAGACCCTGTTGTAAAGGCCGGTTAACCTGTCGTGAAGAGACATGTAAGCCATCTCTTGTTCTGTCTCTATTCGCTTTATCGCTTCGCTGGCGTGCAACATAAGCAGTTCGGCCAGCTTTACGTCTTCATCTGTGAACGCGTTTTTCTCCATCGACATGGCCTGAAAAACACCGATATTTCCCACGGGAACGCTCAGTCCCCCGTGGTATTCATTGTTGGTCCTGAAGGCCTGTTCCGATTCCTGTATATCCTCAAGAACAAAGCTCTTTTTCTCTCTGTAAGTCTTTCCCACTATTCCCACGTTCAGCGGCATGGTCATTGGGTCTTCGGGACTGAGATTGGACGAGATCTTGATGGAAAAGTGATCGTTCTCGACGATCGCGACGAAGCATATGTCGAAGTCGAGTATGCTTCTGGAGGCCTGAATTATGAGTTCGAAGACCTCCCGCTTTTCTCTGCATCTCTCCATGGCCAATGCCGTTTCGTGGAGTCTTTCGATCCTCCGTTTTTCTCTTTCCAATCTGTTTTGTGCGCTTCGCCGTTCAGATATGTCCCTGGCGAAGCTGAATTCGTACTCCTGGCCTTCGTAAATCAGATAATTTCTATTCACCTCTACGGGAAAGATAGTGCCGTCTTTCCTGCGGTGGAAAGTCTCTATCACATCCTGACGGCTCTTCTTGACCTGTTCCCAGTTCAAGTCCCTATTTTTTGCAAATTCGGTCGGATCCACGTCATGGACTTTCATTCCGACCAGTTCGTCCTGGCTGTATCCGAGAGCCTTGCATGTCGCTTTGTTGACGTAAAGTATATCGCCCTCTTTGGAGATCCAGAAGGCCTCTTCGTTGACGTTGTCCAGAGCGAACTGAATCAATCTGAGCCTACTTTCGACGACTTCTTTGTCGGTCACATCTTCGGCGGTGCAGATTATGGAATCGACTTCTCCGCTCTCGCTGGTTACGGGAATCTTGGTGATTGCTATGGTTCTCTTCTCACCGGTATGATTCGTGGAGCTCTGCTTGAAAGAGACAGGCGCCTTGCTTCTGATGACTTCTTCATTGCTCTCGATGCAGCTTTCAACTTCGCTTGACGGAAGCACATCTTCGATAACATGGTTCTCTATCTCTTCGGGTCGTTTACCGAAGAATCGTGCGAACTGACTGTTAACCATTCCAAAGGTCCTGCTGTCTTTCAGACACCATATCATCGACGGCATGCTGTTAAGAAGGAAGGCTTGTTCTCTATTCTTCGCGACCACGAAGCCTTTTTCAGTCTTTGTCTGAATAAAAACCATAAACAGGTAACTGATTACAAACGCGAAGACCAGGGAAAAGGCGTTTCCCATGTTTATGTCTCTCGCTAGCCTTATTCCGAGACTTCCGTATATCTTCGTATTGGCTTTTTCTGAGAGAACATACCTCTCATCAGTCAGAAGATCGATGATGCTGGACAGCTTTATCGCGATAAGTGCATAAGAATCATCGGCATTCTGTGCTCCGCGGCCATCGCTTATCGCTGTTGCGGCCAGCAAGAAGCCCTCGTCGTAGAAGATAGTGTAAGGCATATCACCCTTGACGGCCACGGTATCGTTGTGAGTGATTATATCGCCCAGTTCGATAAAAGGCGTTCCGTCGATGACCACCCGCACTCCCGACAGGGGAGCGTTGTCTTCCATGAGGTATTCAAGGTTATGGGAGACCGACTCGATGTCCCCTTCTTCGATGGATTTCAAGATGCAATCGCGGTGGAAGTAACCGATAAGAACGGCTTTTACAGTCTCATCGACGAAAAGCCTGGTAGAACCGGCGAGCTGCTTCTCCGTTTTGCTCGTCTTGTTCTCCAGCATAATAAGTATCACAATCAGCATTAGCAAAGCGCTTAAGGCGGCCACCAGGAATGGTGTCAGTCTGGACCTCACGATAATCTCCCCGTCAAGAAGCCATGTAAACCCATAAAGATTTTAACACTTGATATATTTTTGCAAGAGATTTAGAAATACTCAATTCATTACTTCCGGGAAACGGTTTAAGTAATTACTGGCGACTCATGGTTTGCTCACTTGAATCGTCTCGAGATCGCCAGTTGCTAACCAGAGAAAAGAAGAAGCACCGGATATTTTTCACAATAATCCCCCATTTCATTTTTTTGATGAAGTATCGTTTGATTAGCTTCATAAATGGTTTATACGCATTCACCGCTTCTTGAAGGACAGAGAACGCGAAAAAATTCCCCGCTTGACAACTAACTGTACTATTTGATATAGTACAGATGTGATAGATAAAAAGGAGTGATTCCGGTGTCTGCAAGAACGATAGTAATAGGAAACCTGAGAAAGTCGTATGGAAGTTTTGAAGCTGTCAAGGGTATCGACCTGGAGATAGTTCCGGGAAAGGTCAATGCCCTCCTGGGGCCGAACGGCGCGGGAAAGACCACCACACTGAAATCGATTCTGGGCCTGGTAGAGTACAGCGGTGAAATAAAAATTCTGGGAAAGACCGTGGAAGAAGTGAGAGACAGGATATCCTTCGTACCTGAGGACAAGAGCTTCTACGAAAACCTCACCCCCGAGAAGGCCATCAAAATGTGTTCGATGGTTCTGGACAATTTCCTTCCCTCGAAGGCCGAAGAGCTCATGAGGCATTTCGAGCTCCCGATGGGTAAAAAGATCTCCTCCTTCTCTCACGGCATGAGGACTGCGGCTTACCTTTCGATCGCGATGGCCCAATCGGCCGATATCTTCATATTCGACGAACCGACATGGGGGCTCGATCCCCTGAGAAGGGACGAAGTTCTGGATATGATAAGAGGTTTGTCAGACAGCGGAAAGACCGTTCTCTACACTTCCCATATAATACCGGAAATAGAAAAGATAGCAGACGTCTTCTCGATAATGTACAAGGGCGAGATACTGTACAGTGGAGAGTTGAAAGGTCTGGACGAGAGGTTCACGCTCTTCTGTCTGCCGGCCGGGACCGAGCTGGACAGAAACGGATACCTGGCCGTGGTCAGGGAAACGGGAGCAGTCAAAGTTTTGACCGACGATAAGAACGCAATGGAAAAGCTCGGAAAAATCGGAAGCGCAAAAGAAGAAAAGGTAGATCTCGAAGTTTTCTTCAGCCTTCTCGTAAGGGGGAACAAAAATGCTCTATAAGGAACTGAACGAAATGAAACTCAGGGTGATTCTGATCATCGCCGTTCTGGTGATTTCTCTCATAACGACAATCGTGATGAGACCGTACGCCTCCCAGATGATGTCCGAGATGGCCGGACAGCTCGAGGAGTTGCCCGACTTTCTGAAGAAACTAATCGGCGACACATCGAGCCTCACAAAACTCGACGACGATAACTATTATCTCCTCAGTCAGTGGCAGGGCAAAAACTTCGGGCAGTTCTTGCCCCTGGTGGTATTGTTGATAACCTTTCCGATCTTCGCCAAAGAGTTCGACAAAAAGACCATCTACTTCCTTCTCTCGAGAAAAAACAGGAAAGACGTCTTTATGGCGAAGTATCTGATCGGACTGGGCGTGGTCCTGGTAGTTACGACCGCTTTATCCCTGCTAGGACCGATCGCGATGAACCTGACCGGTTACGGAGTGAACTTCTCGGGAACATTGAAGGCTCTTCTCCAGCAACTTGTGGGTGTCGCCTTCTTTTACTCGCTCTTCACGCTGTTGTCCGTGATTAGCAAGGATCAGGTTAAACCGGTGGTGTTAGGTATCATACTGATTATAGGACTTCCGATAATCGGAATGATCGAGGCGATCTCATGGCTGAACCCCTATCCTTTCATTCTGGCAACGACTGTAATTCAGAACGGAACGATAGACTGGATCTACCTGGTGGCGCTTCTGGCGGTGACGATCGCACTGACGGCCGCAGATTACGTGCTCTTCAAAAAGAAAGAATTATAATGATAGTGACCGGATGAACCGTCTCGAGCGATACACTGTTGATGCAACAGGTTAAAAAAGATGTACGATCAACTTTTCGATCCATTTCATACGGGAGGTTTTGAAGTATGCAGAGAAAACTGGTTTTGTTGCTTGTGATTTTATTTTCCGTACTGGCCATGGCTTCGGTAGATATAGCGATCCAGTATATCAACGGTCTTTACGAAGGCAGGTTCGAAGAGATCTACCAGATGCAGGACGAGACGATGAGAAAGGCCCAGCCCGTCACGGTGCTGAAAAACCTGAAGACCCAGCTCGATGTCCAGCTCGGCAGGCCGATAGCCACGCTGGATGTTCAACAGGTCCAGCAGGGCGAGTATATGGTCTATGTTTTCGCCACCGAATTCAAGGCCGGTATCTTCGATTTCATAGTGACGTTGAACACCGAGGGAAAAGTCGCCGGTTTCTTCGTGAGGCCTTCGAGCTACAAAAAGACCGAAACGCAGCCCGTCGAAGTCCCTGAAGAGAGGTCCCTGCCCGAGTATGTGAACCCGGCCGACTATACCGAGCAGGATATAACTGTGGGCAAAGATCCCTATTATCTGCCCGCCAAACTCATGGTTCCCAACGGTCTGGAATCTTATCCGCTCGTGATAATCCTTCAGGGCTCGGGAACACACGACATCGACGGCACTCTCGGCCCGAACAAACCCTACAGGGATCTCGCGGCCGGTCTCGCCTCGAGGGGAATAGCCACCCTGAGATATCCCAAGAAGTACTATGTGTATCCCCAGCAGGCGGCCGAAATCGGAATAAACGCCGACGCGGAGTATATAGAAGACGCACTTACGATAATCGGTCAGATGAAGGGAATTCCCCAGTTCAGCTCCATTTATCTGGCAGGACATTCGATGGGCGGAATGGTGGCGCCCTGGATTGCTCGGGAGGCCGGCGTCGACGGAATGATTCTGCTTGCCGGTTCACCTATGAAACTGGCCCAGATAAGCCTCGATCAGAACCTCGACCTGGTCGGCGATCAGCTGACCGAAGAACAAAAGGCACAGGTAAAAGATTTTTTCACGAAGATGCTGAATCAGGAGATACCGCCCGAGACCGATCTCGGACAGGGTATAACGGCCGGCTACTACTACAGCTTCGACAAATACTTCTGCATGCCGGTGCTTGAAGAGACCGAGATGCCGGTGCTGATAGTGAACGCAGAGCTAGACTTCCAGAGCCCCAAAAAATACTTCGACGTCTTTGTCGAGAAGCTCGGAGACAGGCCAAACATAACTTTGAAGCTTCTACCGGGCCTGAACCACATATTCAACGAAACCGACGGCACGATAAAGAGTGTAGAAGAATACGATAGACCGGGATACGTAGCCGTGGAGCTGATAGATCTTCTGGAGGAATGGATAAAGCGGGAAGCTGAACGGAAATGAGAAGGACGCAGAACGTTTCTTAGCTCGCATCTGGAGATTGAAGGTGATAATGTGTGGCTAGATATCGACATGAGATCTCCCGTGCCAATCTATGACCAGATCAAGAGGGGTGTCAGAGAAGAGATCATCAAAGGAAAATTGAAAGAGGGAGACACTCTTCCCTCGATAAGAGAGATGGCATCCCAGATAAGGGTCAACCCCAACACGGTCGCCAGGGCTTACAGAGAACTGGAAATGGAGGGGACCATTATGGCGAGACAGGGTCTGGGGTATATAGTAGTCAGTGATGGAGAAAAAGTGAGAGATTCCATGTTCGATACTCTTTCCGAGGAGCTTAAAGAGCCAATACTTCGTCTGAAGAAGTCGGGCATCTCTCTGGATAAACTCCTGGAGGTGATTGAAAATATATGGAAATACCAGAGCTGACACTCAAAATAAGCAACCTGAAAAAGACCTATCCAGGAGAGGTCCAGGCCGTCAGGGGTGTGTCTCTCGAGATGGAAAGCCAGCGTATTTACGCGCTTCTCGGTCCCAACGGGGCCGGCAAGACGACGGTGTTGAAATCTATCCTCGGCTTCGTAGATTATTCGGGAAGTGTGGAGGTTTTCGGAAGCGACGTTGATCGTGTCAGAAACAGGCTCTCGTTCGTTCCCGAAGAGAAGAGCTTCTATGAAAATCTCAACGTAGAGAAGGCCCTAAGACTCGCCTCGAAAATTTCGGGCAGCTTCGACGGGAAGCACGCGAGGGAGCTGATCAACCACTACAAATTGCCACCGAACAAGAAGATCGGAACCTTCTCCAACGGAATGAAAACGGCCCTGTACATAAGTCTGGCGCTATCGACCGACAGCGATCTGTACATCCTGGACGAACCGACCTGGGGACTCGATCCGATTTTGAGGGAGGATACGCTGGAGTTCATAAGGGAGAAAGTGATCGTCGGCAAGACCGTTCTCTACACCTCCCATATAATACCCGAGGTCGAACGGATAGCCGACGAATTCTTCATAATGGTCAATGGAAGGGTTCGCTTCGCCGGCACGATAGACGGTATCAAGGAGAAGTACAGGATAATCCACATGCCTCTGAAAAAGAGAGCCAACATAGAAAGCAAGAGCGCCTTCGCTGTCGCCGAAGAGCTCAACAGGCTTTCGGTTATCGTGGAGAACAACGAGAAGATAGAGGAGTTCTACAGGATCGACGACGCAACCATTTCCGTTCCGGATCTGGAAGAGTTTTTCCAGATTCTGGTAAGGAGCGAAAACGGGAAATAAATCAAGGAGGAAAAAGATGATCGAGATCAGGCAACTCACGAAAATCTACAGCGGAAGCGTGAAGGCCGTTGACGGAGTCAGCATGACCGTCAAGCGCGGGGAGATCTTCGGCTTTCTCGGCCCAAACGGCGCCGGGAAGACCACCACAATAAAGATGATAGTGGGACTTCTCAAGCCTACCGAAGGACAGATCATGATAGAAGACATCGACGTGGCCTCTTCGCCTGTCGAGGCGAAATTGAAGATGGGTTACGTGGCCGACGAACCTCTGGTGATGGAGAAAATAACAGGGATACAGTACCTCAATCTCATCTGCGACGTCTTTAAAATACCGCCGTCCGTACGCGCCGAAAGGGCCGAAAGACTCGTGCAGAACTTCAAGCTCTCCGATGCGATCAAGGATCCGGTTTCGACTTACTCGCACGGTATGCGCCAGAAACTTTCACTAATCGCCGCGCTCATTCACAACCCCGATCTTTGGATACTCGACGAGCCGATCGTCGGTCTCGACCCGGAATCGGCCTTCATTCTTAAGCAGATGATGAGAAACCACGTGAAGGCGGGAAACACCGTGTTCTTCTCGACCCATGTGATGGAGGTGGCCGAGAGGATCTGCGACAGGATAGGCATAATAAACAAGGGAAAACTCGAGTTCGTGGGAACCGTGAAGGAACTGAGAGATCTTAGGGGACAGGGAAGCCTTGAACAACTCTTCCTGGAGGTGACCGGTAGTGAGACCGAAAATGGTGATTTCTCTTACCTGGACGCTAATTAACTCCCATTACAACATTCCGAGATCGATCTACCATTTCAGGCGAAGAGAACGCCTCTGGGAGCCGGCGCTCATCGCGGGAGTGATAGTGCTAATGGTCGTATCGCTGGGTCCTCTCTACGGTATGCTCATGGACACTATGTACACCCAGTACGAGGCGGCCGGCGTTAAGGAGCTCTTTCTGGCCAATCCCTTCATCATGGCCAACCTCTTCGGTCTCGTGCTGGGAATCTTTCTCATGGTCAGCACTTTTTTCTTCGGCGATGATATGCGCGTCCTCGTGTCGTTGCCGCTGAAATCTACCGAAGTCTTGCTGGCCAAGTTCTTTGTCGTTCTGCTGGATTTGATGATAATCTCCCTGGTGATCGTACTCCCGCCGTACATCTACTTCGGCATCAGGAGCGGCGCGGGGTTAATGTACTGGCCCTTCATGGCAGTCGTCTTTCTGCTCAGTCAGGTGTTGCCTCTACTGGTGAGCGCGATAATAATACTGCCGCTGTCGCGTGTTCTCAGATTCAAAAGGCACAGGGACTCTCTCGTCTATTTCGTGAGCGTTGGCATCGTAGTCGCGGCGCTGGCCTTTGTCTTCGTGAGCAGCCGCATGGACCCCAACATGAGCCCGGAAGATTTCGCCCGAATGTTCTCCGACAAAGACGCCTTACTCAACAAGACGGCCGGCGTATATCCGCCAACCATACTCGTTATGAGGGCGCTCACGAGACCCGTCGTGGAAGGGCTCCTCTGGTTCCTGGCTTTCATAGGGCTCCATCTGGCGGCACTCGGCGGCTTTCTGTGGCTGGGGAACAGGTTCTACTACTCCATATACTCGAGTCTCCAGGAAAACTACGCCAGGAGGAGCAAGCTCAACGAAGGCGAGATCGCGGGGCTCATGGGAGTGCAATCGACCCCCTTCGGTGCGCTGCTCAGGCGTGAATGGTGGTACTTTCTAAAAGTCCCTGCCTTCACTTTCAACGGCTTCGGCAACGTGGTCATCTTTCCGATAATCCTGGTGATAGCTGCCGTGGCTGGCCAGACCGACGAGCTGGGACGGATGATAAAAATTCTCGAAAATTACAGGGAAATATTCCTTCCGATGGGTATCCTGGTTGCCACGCTGGCCGGCGGAATAAACGGGCTGGCAACCTCCATATTCAGTCGCGAAGGCAGGTTGATCACGGAATTGAAGGCGCTGCCCGTGGGTGTTTCCGAGATAATGAAAGCGAAGTTCATCCACGTTGAAACGCTCAGTATGATAGGCCCGCTTTCGGCCTCGATCGCGCTTGGAATAATAATGAAAATCTCACTGCTGGAGGGATTTCTGATCTTCGCCATAGGCGCTCTGGCTGTAACATTCCTGAACGTGATACAGATGCTGATCGACGTGGTGAGACCATACCTTCACTGGGACAATCCTCAGAAGGCTATGAAACAGAACCTGAACGTCGCCCTATCGATACCGGTGGTCTTCGGTTTTGTAGGCGGCCTGGGTTACCTGACATATCTGTTGAGAAGCACGCTGGCCGGCTGGGTGATGGCCCTCATAATAGCCGCGATATGCGCCGCGGGGACAGTGTCACTGTGGCCAGTGCTCATAAAAAGGACCAGAGCCCTTCTGGACAGAGACCTTTCGCTATGAAATGATAAACTTGTACCAAAGAGAACGTTCGCGGGGGGTCGTATAATGGAAAGCATGTACCGGCTCGAGAAAAAAGAAGCGATACGGAGGCTGAACTCTAGAGAAGAGGGGCTCTCCCCGGTAGAGGTAAGGGAGAGGCTCGAAAAATTCGGCAGGAACGAACTGAGCGAGAAAAACAAGAGAAGCCCGTGGAAGATACTTCTCGCCCAGCTGTCCTCGGTTATGATCATAATACTGGTCGCCGCGGCAATTATAACGGCCTTCATCGGAGAGATCAGGGATACGATAGTTGTACTGGCGGTAGTCACGCTCAACACTATTCTCGGCTTCTCTCAGGAGTACAAGGCCGAAAGGGCCATGTCCGCCCTGAAAAGGCTGTCCGTCCCGAAGGTGAAGGTAAGACGCGAGGGCAAAACGGTCGAGATAAGTGCGGTCGAAGTCGTCCCCGGCGATATTGTGATCCTGGAGGCTGGCAACATAGTCCCCGCCGATATGCGACTCATCGAAACCAGTAACCTCAAGATACAGGAATCGGCCCTGACGGGTGAATCGGAAGCGGTGGATAAACATAGCGGGATAATAGAGGATAAAAACGCTGCGCTCGGCGACAGGAAAAACATGGCCTACTCGAGCACCGTTGTCACTTACGGAAGGGGAACGGGAATCGTGACAGCGACCGGTATGAGCACGGAGATCGGTCGAATCGCCACGATGATACAGGACACACGCGAAGGCCAGACGCCGTTCCAGAAGAACCTCGACCAGCTCGGCAAGGTTCTGGCGCTTCTGGCGATGGGCATAGTCGCCGTTATCTTCGTGATGGGGCTTCTAAGGGGAGAAGATCTCGAGCTTATGTTCCTGACCGCCGTCTCGTTCGCCGTAGCCGCCGTTCCGGAAGGCCTTCCGACAGTGGTGACGATAGCGCTTGCCCTTGGCGCCCAGCGGATGCTCAAGAAAAATGCGCTCATACGCAAACTAACGGCCGTCGAAACTCTCGGCTCAGTAACGGTGATATGTTCGGACAAGACGGGAACGATAACCGAGAACAGAATGCGCGTAACTCTCCTCGAGATGGCCGGGCGAAGGCTGGATTTTGGAAAGGAAGACGAACCCGATCCCGAGTCGCTTCCCGAGGACGATAACAGGGCGCTGGAGATAATGCTCACAGGAGGGGCTCTCTGCAACGACGCCACCATCAAGCCACCGGTACAAAAAAAGCAACAGGTCGATATGATCGGCGACCCTACCGAAGGCGCGCTTGTATATGCCGCCTACAGGGTCGGAATTGAAAAGGGCGATCTCGAACAGGCGATGCCCAGAGTTCTCGAAAAGCCCTTCGACTCGGAGAGAAAGAGAATGACAACCGTACACGCGATCGAATCCGACCCGAAAGGCGCAGTCGCCGCCGATGTTCCCGAACACTTACGAGAGCATGGAATAGAGAAATACGTAGCCTTCACCAAGGGAGCCGTAGATTCGCTCATGGAGGTGTGCGATAGAGTGCTGGAGGGAGACGAAGTACACCCCCTCGACGAAGGGTGGAAGAGCAGAATCGTGGAGAGCAACAACTCGATGGCCTCCAACGGCATGCGTGTGCTCGGCATAGCCTTCAGACCGGTCGAAGAGAGCGAAGTCGAGAGTGAAACCGTGGAGGAGAGAGATCTGATCTTCATAGGGATGTTCGGTATGATGGACCCGGCGAGAGAGGGTGTCAAAGAGTCGATCGTAACCGCCAAAGAGGCAGGGATACGAACTATAATGATCACTGGCGACCATCCCCTGACGGCCGGATACATCGCCGCCAGTCTTACGATGATAGACGACAGATCCCAGGTCAAGACCGGCCGTGATATAGAGCTCCTCTCCAACGACGAACTCGACAGGGTCACGTTCTCAACCTCAGTGTACGCGAGGGTCGCCCCGGAACACAAATTGAAGATAGTCGGTTCGCTCCAGAGACAGGGCAACATAGTGGCCATGACCGGCGACGGCGTGAACGACGCGCCGGCCCTGAAGCAGGCCGATATAGGCGTGGCGATGGGTATAACCGGAACGGATGTGACCAAAGAAGTAGCCGACATGGTGCTGACAGACGACAACTTCACCACTATCGTCTCGGCCGTGCGCGAGGGAAGGACTATCTACGACAACATACAGAAGTTCATAAGATACATACTGGCTTCGAACTTCGGCGAGATCTGGGTAATGCTCCTCGGTCCATTCATGGGCATATCGCTGCCGCTCGCGCCGCTCCAGATACTGTGGATAAACCTTATAACCGACGGGCTTCCAGCGCTGGCGCTGGCGGTGGAACCTCCCGAAGACGACATAATGAAGCGGCCTCCCAACCCCTCGCAACAGCACGTCTTCGCAAACGGCGGTTGGACGGTGACATTGATTGGTCTCATTATGGCTGCCTTCTCGCTGGGTATTGGCTACATATACTGGCTCGGCGATAGCAATGGCCCGTGGAGAACGATGATCTTCTCGACGCTGGTCTTTTCGCAGCTCTTCCTGGTGATGGCGATCAGATCGAGAAAGAAATCCGTCTTCAGGACGAGCCTGCGCACCAACAAATTCCTCGTGCTTGCCGTGGCCGGAAGCTTTCTGCTGCAACTTAGCGTCATCTACGTTCCATTTATGCAGAGACTCTTCTCGACACAGCACCTGGGATTGGTCGATCTGGTCATCTCGATCGCGCTGGGAAGCGCCATACTATGGTTATACGAAATAAAGAAGGCCTTCTCTGCTAGAAGGCGTTCCTGATGTTAGTCGTGTAACGAGAAGAGCCGTCCTGCGAGAAGAGCGAGAAGAGCCGGAACGAGAAGAGGAGAGAGGGCGAGACAGACGAGATGAGATCCCGTATAGGATTCCTGAATAGGATCATTTCAGGACAGGCTATTACGGGATGACAGTCTTACTCCCTTCCCGTCATTCTGAGCTTGACTCAGAATCACGGGTTTCTAGGGAGTGGATCCCGGGTCGAAGCCCGGGATGACCCTGAATAGGAGCATTTCAGGGCAGGCTCTCTCCTCACGTCATCCTGACGTGCTCCTAGTCAGGATCCCGGTCTTCGCGAAAAACGAAAACGTCTTTGGTCCTTCGTCCCAGAGCGTGAACCCGTCCTTGGAGAACAGAAGAGCTGTTCCGGCGCTTCGCGTCCAGGTTCTTGGTAAAAGATTCGAGAGGAGGAGAGAGAGGAGAGAACGAAAAGAGCCGTCATTTGGGACCTGAGGCTAGAGGTAAGAGGCGGGAGGTGTGAAGAGCGTGAAGATCTTGATCTTCTTACCTCTGACCTCATTCCTCCTACCTCTGTTTAGAGACGAACGAGAAGAGCGAGATCCCGTATAAGAGCATTACGGGATGACACTCCCTTCCCGTCATGCCGGACCTGATCCGGCATCCCTGTCCTTCGAAAGAGTGAGAAGAGCGAGATCCCGTATAGGAGCATTACGGGATGACAACTCCCTTCCCGTCATGCCGGACTTGATCCGGCATCTCCGCTCCTTTGAAAGAGCAAGAGCGGGATCCCGTATAGGAGCACTACGGGATGACAACTCCCTTCCCGTCATGCCGGACTTGATCCGGCATCTCCGCTCCTTTGAAAGAGCAAGAGCGGGATCCCGTATAGGAGCACTACGGGATGACCCTGAATAAGATCATTTCAGGGCAGGCTCCACGGGCACACCATGGGATGACAGTCTTACTCCCTTCCCGTCATTCTGAGCTTGACTCAGAATCACGGTTTTTCCTCCCCTCACGTCATCCTGACGTGCTCCAAGTCAGGATCTCGGCCTTCGCGAAAAACCGCACCAATTTTTTATAATCTGCGTTGGTGGATACATGAGTCTTTAAATAGGGGACATCCTTTCCGTATAGTTGGAGTATATAGAAAATCATTGATGAGAAAGCAGATAAGCTCTCAAGTTCACTTTGCTGTCTTTTATGGGAAGTTTCTTCCGGATATTCGCCCTGTGGAAGTCCACGGTCTTCTTGGTTACACTGAGAATTTCCGCTATCTCTTTGCTGGTCTTTCCTTCTTTTATGAACTCTACTATCTGTATCTCTCTTGAAGTGAGATTATCAAGAATAGAGGAGTGTTTTTTTGTAACAGGGTGCATTATCTCCTTTATCAGACCTTCAACAAACTCGACATCCTTTTCGTTGGTGTGCCTCTTCAGGTAATCCAGTGATGGTTTTACATAGCGTTCCATATTGCCCATGATGGTCTTCTCCAGCTCATCCTTTTCCTCTTCGGTCCGCCTGAGAAGATTGGTCAGAAGGTCGTTCCTCTTCTCTATATTGTCGAGTCTGTCAAGAACGCTTATCAGTTTGTGCTCGATAAATCTCTGAAGAGAAATGTCTCGCACGTACTCCAGAAGGGCTATAAGTTCGTTGTCCTTATTAAAAATCGGAATGGAAAACAACTCCTGCCAGCCATCAGTAACCGATTGGGCCTGATATGGAACGATCTCTACTTCGGATTTCTTGCTCTCCATCGTTCGAAGCACCGGACACTTCTCGCAGGGACTGCTGCGGTTGTGGTATATCTCGAAACACTTTCTACCGACAAGTGTTCCCTTGCTGGAGTACCAGTGCTTGATCGAGCTGTTAATGTATCTTATTCTCATATCGACATCCAGAATACTGACACCGTCCTGAATGCTCTCTAAAATGAAGACTAGAAGCTCGCGGCTATTCAGTATGCTAGACTCTTCTAACGAATCTCTGGAAAGATATATACCTGGTATAGAAGTCAACGGTCTCTTCGCTTCCCTGGTATCCTCCGAAAAAAGACCCCGCATTTCACACGCTCCTTCGACACATTTATTTCGTAGCAACACTCAAATTATCCCACGGCAATGGCCTAGTATCAAGTTTGTGAGCATTTGCAGGTGATTCGTCATGTTTCCTATCAGATAATAGACACAGGTGATACCTACCAGTCTCTTACTAGTACAACTTTACAGTAATACCAGTATTGTACTAGTAGTCCGAATAATACTATCATTGGATACTGGAGGATTTACCTTTGCTTTGTGATGCGGGGAAAATATACTCAGGGAGGTAATAGCTTTATGTCCGAAAAGGAAGTTCTCTTCACACCAATTAAGATCGGGAACCGGGTCGCTCAGAACAGAATTGTAATCAACGCAATGGAATGCTGCGATTCCGATGAAGAAGGAAATCCCACCGAAAGGACCTACGAACGTTACAGAAAACTCTTCGAGGGCAAGGCCGGTCTGATAGACCTCGAAGCCATAACAGTCACTTACGAAAGTCGCGGCAGAAAGACTCAGCTCAGCATCATGCCTAGAAACAAAGAGGCTCTGACGAAGTTCGTTCGAGAAATGAAGAGCATCAACAAAGACACTATCTTTATCTTCCAGCTAACACATTCGGGAGAGTTAAGCCATCCAGCCTTTTCGAAGCGCGTCTGCGTGAAGCCGCTTGCCGGTTTTGGTGGAGAGTTGCTGAGCGAGGAAGACATAGAACGGATTATGGACGAATTCGTTCTGGCAGCAAAGATCTGTCACGATGCCGGTGCGGATGGTGTCGATCTCAAGCTTTCTCACGGTTATTTAGGCTCCCAGTTGTTACGCCCTTACAATGATAGAAAGTGGAAGTATGGAGGTTCCTGGGAAAACCGAAGCCGATTCGCCTTTGAGCTAACCGAAAGAGTCGTCAGAGAGGTCAATGATCCCAATTTCATAATCGGTTCAAAAATTTCCGTATGGGAGGGCTTTCCAGGAGGCTGTGGAAGCGCTGGACCTGACACTGCAGTTATGGATCTGACGGAATCGATAGCGCTCTGTAAAGGCCTTGAAGAGAGGGGCGCGCACTACATACTTCAATCTGCGGGAAGCCCGTCGATTACTCTTGCATTATCACAACCAGATAGAAAGATACCCGACTACGCCTACCTCCATCACTACTTCTCAAAGGTCCTTAAAGAAAACTTGAAGCCTGAAACCGTTGTTATCGGCTCGGCATACTCTATCTTCCGGGACGGGAAGAACTCTTTCCTGGCGGTCGAGAGAGAAAAGAACACCTTTAGATACTGGGGCAACAAGAACATAAATGACGGGTACGTAGATATGGTAGCCCTGGGCAGACAGTCCTTAGCAGACCCTTACCTTCCCGCAAAATTAATGGAAGGTAGAGATGACGAAATAAAGTGGTGCACTGCATGCGACAACTGTATCGAGCTTCTTATACGTCAGATGAATGTCGGTTGTTGTGTTTACAACAAACCGTATACCGAAGCTTTGATGAAAATTAGAAAAGAAGAGGGACTTCTCAAAGAAAAGCATACATAATCAATGATTTAGATGTCGGGAGTGCCATTCTGCATTGCTCTTACAGGATGGCACTCCCTGTTTTTAAATAACAGGGACTGAGATCAGATAATAGAGGTTCCATCTTTTTCAAGATCTAAGATTGCTTCCTCGTTCCGACGATGTGTATCCGGGTTCTTGGTCGATCTGACATTCGAAAGAACGTCAGGGGTTGCATGAAGTGAAGTATAGAAACATACAGGCAATTCACGAGACGCGTAGATGCCGGATCAGGTCCGGCATCTCCGCTCCTTCGAGAGCGAAGTGAGGTTTGTTAGGCTTCAAATGATAAAATTGGTTTGGTGAAGTGTATGGCCCTGAAGTTGAGAAATACGTGTTTCTGGGATGTAGATTCTAGAAAACTGGACAGAGAGAAGGACAAGTTTTTCATTATCTCCAGAGTTCTGGAATACGGGACAATGGAGGATGTTGTCAATCTTCTTTCTGAATATGATTCGGCCGAGATCGCGCAGGTTGTTAGAAGAAGCAGAATAATCGGCAGGGCGACTGCGAATTTCTGGGGCCTTATTCTGAACATTCCTAGATCGGAGATAATAAGATGCTTAGAACCGGCGGACTTTCATCGCAAACGCTGAAGCTTTTGAATACTCTTGAAAGCAAACTCCCCGATTTTTATCTTGCAGGGGGCACAGCACTGGCGATGTACTATGAACACCGTGTGAGCTATGATCTGGATTTCTTTACAGCCGAGTCTTTCAGGCCAGAAATTATGCTGGGGTATTTGAAGCGCCTGGGCGTTTCTGTGGAGAACGTTAGAATTCAGACAGGTACTCTTGAAACAGAGATTGAGGGTGTTCGCGCGAGCTTCTTTGAATGTCGTTACGCGTTAGTTGGACCTTTCAGTAAGTATAGATCGCTGAATGTTGCATCGATAATCGACATCGCCGCTATGAAACTGAGTGCTATCGCCGCGAGAGCGGAGAAGAAGGATTATTTCGATCTCGCCGAGATCGTCAAGAGAGAGGCTGTCGAGACAGTTCTTCGAGCTTTTATCGCGAAGTATGGTAGAGATGTTGATCTGTATCACATAATAAGGGCAGCCACCTTTTTCAAGGATGTGGAAAACTCTCCCGATCCATTAGAAGCAGTTTTAACCTGGAAAGAAGTCAAAGATTGCTTAGAAGCGAAAAGTAAGGAATTCCTCGACGCTGCGAAGATATTGGTTAGACCTGATCCAGATTAGAAGCCGTCCTTGGAAGGAAAAAGAGCGGTTCCGACGCTTCGCGCCCAGGTTCTTGGTAAAAGATTCGAGAGGAGGAGAGAGAGGAGAGAACGAAAAGAGCCGTCATTTGGGACCTGAGGCTAGAGGTAAGAGGCGGGAGGTGTGAAGAGCGTGAAGATCTTGATCTTCTTACCTCTGACCTCATTCCTCCTACCTCTGTTTAGAGACGAACGAGAAGAGCGAGATCCCGTATAAGAGCATTACGGGATGACACTCCCTTCCCGTCATGCCGGACCTGATCCGGCATCCCTGTCCTTCGAAAGAGTGAGAAGAACGAGATCCCGTATAGGAACATTACGGGATGACAGTCTTACTCCCTTCCCGTCATGCCGGACCTTGATCCGGCATCTCCGCTCTTTCGAAAGAGTAAAAGAGCGAGATCCCGTATAAGAGCATTACGGGATGACACTCCCTTCCCGTCATGCCGGACACCGATCCGGCATCCCTGTCCTTCGAAAGAGTGAGAAGAACGAGATCCCGTATAGGAGCACTACGGGATGACAACTCCCTTCCCGTCATGCCGGACCTGATCCGGCATCCCTGTGCGCCCGGCATGGTACACAACTATAGGGTGAAAGACCCGAATGTGGGGAGTCA
>ERZ795051.665-NODE-665-length-50307-cov-10.079440_pt1 | contig 50307 bp, 53 predicted proteins | sample MGYA00375135_ERZ795051 | MGnify/ENA primary metagenome ERZ795051 (study PRJEB30180, sample SAMN05720222) | activated sludge metagenome | isolation source: Anaerobic digester | place: Japan | collected 2015-05-26 ... | reverse complement strand
TACCAATCAACCCCAGATAAACACTTCTTGCCGGATTACGCAAAGGTCTCTATACTCCATATGAAGACACAGTATTATGCCGCCTCGAGCCTGGACGGCTTCATTGCCGCGCCGGATCATTCTCTTGACTGGCTGCTTCAGTTCGGAGACGTTGAGGGTACAAGTTATCCTTCCTTCATTCGGGATGTCGGGGCCATTGTTATGGGCTCCTCGACATATGAATGGATCGTCCGCAATCAGGTAAGACCGGGCACCAAACAGGAAAAGCCATGGCCTTACGACAAGCCTGCATGGGTTTTCGCCTCACGCACACTTATCGCATTGCCCGGAGCGGATGTGCGGTTTGTCAGCGGAGATGTGAGCCGATTCCATCCGCAGATTGCCGAAGCAGCGAATGGAAAGAACATCTGGATAGTCGGGGGCGGCGACCTGGCCGGCCAGTTCTACGATGCCGGCCTGCTCGATGAATTGATTATCCAGATCACATCCGTAACACTGGGAAAAGGCATACCGCTATTCCCCCGTGAGATAATACACCCGCCCCTTCGACTCTTGTCAGTCAGGGCTTTTGGAGAGGCATTTGCCGAGGTGCGATATGCCGTGCCTTCTGCAAAATAGAGAATATGACCGGGCCGCAGCATATCACGGTGGAAAGCGGACGCGCACATTCGGTTCCACTCGTGTTGCACACGACGCAATGTGTCTTCTTGCAGTGAAACGAAAGCCAACGTATGAAGTGAAGACATAACGGGCACATGCGGCCGCGGCCGACCTGTACGCTCGGCGCGGAAAAACAAACGGGAGGCGGCAATGTTCGAACTGCTTGAGGAAATACATACACCCCCGGACCCATTCCAGTTTTATACAGCGGCTGACCTCTGGACGGATGAGCATACCTCCGAACGGATGCTGAAGTTCCACCTGGATGAAACACTGGATGTCTCATCCCGCAATACTGCGTTCATCGACCGGTCTGTAGACTGGATAGCCTCCCGCTTCGACATCGGGGCGGGGAAGAGGATCGCCGACTTCGGTTGCGGCCCCGGGCTATATGCCGCGAGACTGGCTCGCAGACATGCGGCCGTAACCGGCATAGACTTCTCGAAAAGGTCGATCCGGCATGCACGGGAAACAGCGGCCAGGGAACGGCTGACCATTCGTTATGTAAACCGGAACTACCTGGATTTCGAGACCGATGACCGCTATCATCTCATCCTGATGATCATGTGCGATTTCTGCGCGCTCAGCCCTGCCCAGAGGAGAACTGTTCTTTCCAAGTTTCATGCGTTTCTCGAGCCCTCCGGCTCTGTCCTTCTCGATGTATATTCCCTGACAGCCTTCAGCGAACGGGAAGAAAAAGCGCTGTACGAGCCAAATCTCCTCGGCGGATTCTGGTCTCCGGAAAAATATTACGGGTTTCTGAACACGTTCAAGTATGAGAAGGAAAAAGTGGTTCTCGACAAGTACACGATCATTGAGGCTCGGCGCACACGCACGATCTATAATTGGCTGCAGTACTTCAGCCCCGAAGATCTGGAAAGAGAGTTCATGGAGTGCGGCCTTGCCATCGAAAGCTATTACTCGGACGTGGCGGGGACGCCCTTCTCGCCTCACAGCAGGGAATTCGCAGTCGTCGCGCGGAAGCTGTAGCAGTCGCAAAAAAGGCTGATCCGGCTGACACGGCCATTGCACGTGCCGGCGAGGAGGCGGTACAAGAGGCCATACAGCACATCAATTCAGAGTTCTCGACATTGGGTTGGATACTTGAAGGAATGATCGTCCGCAACGGATTGAAGGTCGTCGGGGAAGACCGAACAGGCTTTTTATCCGTCTATGTCTGCGGGAAATGAACCCGGGGAGAAGCATGCACCCGACGACTATCGACCTTGTTCTGCATCGGTATGGCGGGCCGCTCCAGAACGGCAGCGGCATCATACTCGAGCCCGCGGGCCCGGAGCGAATCGGCGCGGCAGGATGGCCCTGCGAAGGGACTGCAGCCGGCCCCGGCTCTCATGTGAGGCGCGGCCCGCGGACGAACACATCATATGTTCGAGGTGATTCATGACTGCATCTGAAACATTGAAATACTTTTATGAAGTCATCTCGTCTTCTTCCAGTCGATATGACGAGATCGAACGTTTCGTTTCCGCCGACTGCACCGCCAGGGTCGGAGAGACTTCGGTTCCGATCGGACTGGAAGGGATGCGCCGGCATTTGATCGACGTCAGAAAAACGTACCCCGACATGAAATTGCGCGTAATAAGACAATTCGTCGACGGTGACCATGTCATCTCCGAAGTAATCATGGAAGGCACTCATCTCGGCGAATGGCTGGGCATAAAGCCTACCGGGAAAAAGCTGCGGATTTCCGTCGTGAATATCGATACACTCAAAGATGGAAAGATCATAGAGCACGGCGGCGCTGCAAACGTTTTCGATGCATTCTGGTCGGAAAACATCATCAGACCCTGGAATGATTGAGGGCAGCGGCCAATAATAATTCGAGAGCGCCACGAAAACGGGCCCTCCAAAGAGGCTGCGGGCAGGCCCGGCGCTCCGCCGAACCGTGCCATCGGGCGGCTGAAGGGAGCGGGAGGCTTCCGGAGGCCGCAGGCCCTTCCCGCTGTGCGTGAGGACGGAGATGAACGAATACACGAACCGGTCCGCACGACCCGGAAATCCGCCGAGCGGTTTTCGGCCGACCCGGCCGGCGACCGGCGCGCTGCATGGCCGTGGGGCGAACCGGCCCCTGCGAATCCGAATGTTTCAAGCCCGTGTCGGGCTGTTCTTTTCATGGCCCGTGAGGCGGAGCGCGATTCTGTCGATTTTCGTCTGCACCTGTGTTCTTGCAGCCCCTCTGCATGGAGGCGGCTGGTGTGAAAAACCTGATAATGGGGGTTCGCCGCCTTGCGCGAAAAGCGGAAATGCCATTTCCGGCCACGACCGCTGGACGCTGCAGTGTGGTGTCGCCATGATCACATCGAACGTGATAAACGATTTTTCGCTCGGCAGGGTCAGGAGAGCCACAGGAGACGCAGGCGGCGAAATGTATCTTCTCAGCGCGTCCTATACCCTTTGTGATCTCGACTGGACTCTGATGGGCCGGCGGTATCGTCCGCAGCTTGAGCTGCCTGCGGTCTTCGGCGTGGTGGATGAGGGGGGGCGAAGTCCGTTTTTCGCCTATAACGCAGGCATCACCGTCAGATGGAAGGACCTTCCGTTCAGCCGATATGTCTACACGAATTTCGAAAGCGGCGTGGGGCTTTCCTATACCGAACACGTGCTCGCCATCGAACGACAGCGGCATCCGCGGCGCGACAGGTCGCACCTGAAGTTCTACTGGCCGATCCAGCTCATGCTGGCGCACCCGAAACGAAAGGAGCATCAGCTGGTCGTGTTCATTCATCACCAGTCCGGAGGCCACGTGTTCGACGTCGGCGGATCCAATCTGATCGGAGTGGGATACCGCCATGTGTTTCGCGAGCGCTGTGCCGGAATCGAGGGGGAGAAAACCGGTCTGCGTGGAGACACACCTCCGTACCTCCCGGGCACGGAGCGCTCTGCGGCGGACAGCCGGGCGACCTGTTGGGAGAGGGACCCGGCCGGGCAAGAATCGCCCGGCACAGAATGATTCCACAGAGAGGCCGGACAGTCGATCCGGCGGGCCGGCGCACAGAAAATGCCCGCCGATACCGAATGGTTTTCCGGCGACCGAGGGGGCGGCTATGGTAGCAGACAGATGGCTCAGCTACGGCGATCTGGCGTGGACGGAATCCGTCATCGCTTCTCCCGGCGACTATGCGGAGGAAACCGAGCTTTATGTAAGGATCATCAAAGAGAGCTCCAGGATCGAAACCAGGACCCTGCTCCATTTAGGCTGCGGGGCGGGAGGCAATGACTGGACATTCAAGAAGCACTTCACAGTGACCGGAGTGGACATCAGTGAAGAAATGCTCAGGCTCGCCCGGGCGACCAATCCAGAGGTCACCTATCTGCACGGCGACATGCGGAGCGTCGATCTGAAGGAGCGCTTCGATGCCGTGGCCGTTCCCGATTCCATCGACTACATGGCGACACTGCCGGACCTCGAGGCCGCGATCGGCACGGCCTGCAGGCATCTGAAGCCCGGAGGAGTGCTTCTGATCACGGCCAAGGTCCGAGAAGAATTCAGGGAAAACAACTTCTGCTATACCGGCGCGAAAAACGGCGTGGAGATCACTATCTTCGAGAACAACTACATCCCCAGGCCCTTTCGCTCCACCTATGAAGCGACCCTCGTCTACCTGATCAGGCGCCGGGGCAGGCTGAGCATCCATACCGACCGCCACGTCCTTGGCCTGTTTTCGCAGGCGCAGTGGATTTCTCTCATGGAGGGCGCCGGGCTGGAGGTCAGGCAAACGAGGCTGGACGGCCTCTACGACCGGTTCATCCTGGGGGAGGGCGAATACATCATGCAGGTGTTCGTCGGCATAAAGACCGCCTGAAGGACGGTCACGAATCATCGGCTGCCCGCCGGTGCGGTGGTGCACGCCGGCACGTGGAGAAGCGGAGGAGCGAGAGGAGGGCATCGCGATTCGCCGGGAAAGTCAGAAAAATGAAGGAGCTCGAAAGGCCTGGGGGTTGCCTCCAGCCGCCCGGGCCGCATATATGGGTTTCAAGTGCCTGAGAAAGGAGGATTCGGCATGACAGGAAAATCATTCCCTCTGTCCCGGGCCTACAGTCTGCTCGAGCCGGGGCCTGTCGTCTTGCTCACGACCGCCTTCGGCGGGCGGACAAACATCATGACCATGTCGTGGCACACCATGATGGAGTTCGAGCCGCCACTGGTGGGATGCATCATCAGCGAGAGCAACTACTCCTTCGGCCTGCTGGAGTCCTCGAAGGAATGCGCCATCAACATCCCCACGGTCGAGATCGCGGAAAAGGTAGCGGCCTGCGGCAACTCCTCGGGCGCGGACACTGACAAGTTCGAAAAGTTCGGCCTCACTGCCATGCCCGCTTCGCAGGTCGGAGCGCCCCTCATCAAGGAATGCTACGCACAGCTCGAATGCAGGGTATCGGACACGCGGATGGTGGCGGACTACGGGCTCTTTGTCCTGGAAGTCGTCAAGGCATGGGTCGATCCGACAATGAAAAACCCGCGGACGATTCACCACCGCGGACGAGGGAGCTTCATGGTAGCCGGTGAAACCATCAGGCTGAGATCGAAGATGAAATAGTGGCGTGAAGATATCCGCCGCTCCCGCCCATCCCGGTCACGTGAGCCCCAACCATTGGACGACGGCGGATGGGCTGGCCGAAGCGGAGGCGACCGGCTTTCACTGCGTGCGTATGGGCGTCATTGCGAAGCATAAGGGGCAAGAGGGCCGGTATCCGGGGACCGGCCGCATCCAGGGACGGCCGGGGGTTCCTCTTTTGCCTTCCGCTCCGCCTTCTTCCCCCGCTGCCGCGCGCCGAAAGGGGAGCGGAGGGATGCATGCATCCAGCCATAACGCCCTGGCGATATGACATCCGACTTTCGTCGTGGAACACCACCTTGATTCCATGGTATTGAGACCGGCAAAACATATGAAGAGGAGATTTCTCCATGAGAAAGGAAGTCACGGCAGGTGAGCTGAACACCGAGAGCTTCACCAGAGAAAAGGTCGAGGATATCAGGAATGCCGTAGGCGACGGAACGGCGATCAACGCCCTTTCCGGAGGGGTCGATTCGTCCGTGGTCACCATGCTCGGGCATCTCGCCCTGGGGCCCCGCCTGCGGACGGTCATCATCGAAAACGGTCTCATGCGCGAGGGCGAGGTCGAGCAGGTGGTGGCATATTTCCGGGACCTCGGCGTTGCGGTCGAGGTCGTGGATGCACGCACGGAGTTCTTCGCCGCGCTCAAGGGCGTCACCGACCCCGAGAAGAAGCGAGAGGCCATCACCCAGACCTTCTACCGGGACGTCTTCGGCCGTATCGTCCGGGAGAGCAGCGCCAGATATCTCCTCCAGGGGACGATCCTGACCGACGTCGACGAGACCGTGGCGGGAATCAAGCGTCAGCACAACGTCTTCGAGCAACTCGGTATCGACCCGCAGGCCGCGTTCGGTTACCGAATCCTCGAGCCGCTCATCGAGCTTCGCAAGGACGGTGTGAGGAAGCTGGGCAAGTCGCTCGGGCTTCCCAACGAGCTCTTCGACCGCATTCCGTTCCCGGGGCCGGCTCTGGCGGCGCGGGTGATCGGCGAGGCAACGCCGGAGAGGATCGAGACGGTCCGCAGAGCCACCGTGGTGATCGAGCGCCTGCTCAAGGGCACCGGCGCCTTCCAGTACCTGGGAGTCCTCCACCAAGATCGCGTGACCGGCATGCGCGACGGAAAGCGCGATTTCGGCCAGCAGATCGAGGTGCGCTGCTGGGACAGCACGGACGCCCGCACGGCGAAGCCGACTCGGCTTTCGTTCGACCTGCTGGAGCAGCTTGGCCGCGAGATCATCCGCGAGGTGCCGGGAGTGGTGAGCGTCACCTACAACATCGCGTCGAAGCCGCCGTCGACGATCGAGGCGATCTGAGGGCTTCAGCCGGGCGACGGCCGTCCGGCGCCCGACGTGTGCAGGAGGAAAGAGGAAGCGTCCGCGTTCGCGGCGTACAGGACCCGGATATGAGCGTGCTCAACGGAAAGAAGCTCGTATTCCTGCCCGGCCTGGACGGAACGGGCGTCTCGTTCGAGCCTTTCAGGGAGGTGCTGCCGCCCGATGTCGCGACGGCGGTGGTCCGCTATCCCGCGGACAGACCCCTGAGTTTCGAGGAGACCGTCCGATGCGCCAGGGGACAGATCCCCTGGGACGAGGAATCCATCGTTCTGGCCGAGTCCTTCTCAGGGCCGGTGGCGGTCGCCCTGGTGGGCTCGGGAATGCTCGGGGCGCAGTGCCTGATACTGTGCTCGACCTTTGCCCGTCCGCCGAGGCCTTTTGCGCTGAAACTCCTGAGAGCCCTTCCGCTCGCGGCGATTCTGAGGCTCACACCGCCCCGGTTTTTGCTGAAGCTGGTGGTCGCTGGAGGCAACGAGCCGGCCGAGACGTTCCTTTCGCTGTGGCGGCGGGTTATGGCCGCAGTCCCGCCCGAGGTGCTCGTTCACCGGCTCGGGATCGTGGCCGGGATGGATGTCCGCAGTCTTCTTCCCCTGCTGAGCGTTCCATGTCTGTATATCCAGGCCGCATCCGACAGGACCGTACCGGCATCCTCAGTCTTCGACTTCACGGAGGCGGTCCCGGATCTGCGGGTGAAAAGGATACCGGGGCCGCATTTCATTCTCCAGGCGCAGCCCCGGGCGTCGCTTGCGGCGATCGAGGCTTTTCTCGGTCTCATCGAGCGCCCGTGCAGCGGGCACGGGCCCGGACGCTGAGACATATTTTACGAAGATCAAAGGAGGCGGAACATGGAGATAAAGGTCAAGCGGGTGTACGAAGAACCGGCCGATGGGGACGGATTGCGCGTCCTGGTGGACAGGCTGTGGCCCAGAGGCGTATCCCGGCCGAAGGCGAAGATCGATCTCTGGCTCAAGGATATCGCGCCGTCGAACGAGCTCCGCTCCTGGTACGGCCACGACCCCGAAAAGTGGCCCGAGTTCAGGACACGCTATTTCGCCGAGCTGGACAGCCGGCCGGAGTCTGTGGAAGAGCTCATCGGACATGCGCGCTCAGGGACCGTGACGCTCCTGTACAGCTCCCGGGAGCAGCGTCTGAACAACGCGCATGCCCTGAAGGAATATCTGCAGGCCCGCGCGCGGTAAAGCCTCAGCCGCCGGGGCCGGGGCAATCCGGAGGAGTCGTGCCGGCGTCCGCCGCAGGCTCTCCAGAGTCCGGCCACGCTGCCACTCCTGCATCCGCGCCTCCCCCTCCCCCGCGCGAAGCGTTCCAGGGGCTTCGGAGCTCGTCTCCTTCCCGATCCTTTCCCTTCCCGTTCGATAAACCCCTCTCCCGACCCGCCGGAGGTACGCCTTCTGCGAACGACCGAAACCGGCCGCTCGAGCGGACAATCCAAGCTTGAGAGATCAGGGAGAATACCCATTATTATCCTTGTCGGGACGCAGAGATCCGTCCCCTGAAAACTCGACCATTCGACACCCTCGACCAAAGGAGGACAAGTGCAATGGAAGAAAGAATAAACGTACTCCCTTCAGCGGAATCCGTTGGCCATGTCAAGTGGAGTGCCATATTCGCCGGAACGGTCATTACGCTGGTCGTCATGCTTACGCTCATCATGCTGGGTCTTGCAGTGGGCTTTGCCACCATCAACCCCGCAACGGAAGAAAATCCGTTCGGGGGTCTCGGTATCGGCACCGCCGTATGGTGGGTCATCAGCAGCATTATCGCATACTTCCTCGGCGGCTGGGTGAGCAGCAGGGTTGCGGGCCTCCAGCGCGTTTTCGACGGGGCACTGCACGGCCTCGTGACCTGGGGCCTGGTGACGCTGCTCACTATGTTCATGCTCACGAGCACGGTCGGCTTCATCCTGGGCGGCGCGTTCGGGCTGGTAGGCAATGTGGTCTCCGTCGCCGGCCAGGCGGCGGGCACGGTCATACCTCAGATAGCCGGCGCGGTATCCGGCCCGGCGCAGGACATCATACAGGAGGCCGAGCAGGCAATGGACCAGAACCTGAGGGAAGGTGTGGACGCTCAGACCGTGATTCGGGACCTCGGCCCGTCCTTATATCAGATGATGCAGGGCGGCGTCACCGAGCAGGAGCGCCAGCAGATGGTGAAGCAGATCCAGCAGTACACCACACTTTCAGAGCAGGAGATCCAGAACATTGTCCAGCAGATGGAAACCCGCTACCGGGAGCTCGCTCCGCAGGTGCAGCAACAGGTCCAGCAGGCTCAGCAGACCGCGCAGCGGGTGGCGGGACAGGTGGCCGATGCGCTGTCGAAGGCGGCGTTGGCGTCATTCTTCATGCTCATCCTGAGCGGCGCTGCAGCCGCCCTGGGAGGATGGGTCGGACGGGTGAAAGGTATCGTGACGGTATAGCAGTCCCCGTCCGAGGAGACATTCCGCATTCATGAGATCCGGCGGGGCGACGCCCTACCCGCCTCCTGCGGAGCCTGCGCCTCTGTCCTCGAATCCATCGGATGAAGAGATCTCTCCAGGCTCGTATGCCAGGGGGATCTCCGCGTCCGGAAGGACGGGAGAGCCGGCGAGAAGCTTCGGGGGGAGCAGCATGATGCACGCGGGCAGGAAGGTGAGCGCGGACAGGGCTATGGTGAGCATGTCCACGGCCACGAGAATGCCCATCTGAGATATGATGACGAACTGGGAGGGTGTCAAAACCAGGAACCCTGCAGCCACCGCCAGGGCGTTATAGACGATCCCCCTTCCCGAGGTGTTCAGCGCCCTGTCCAGTGCGGACGCCACCGGCAGTCCCATACGGATCTCGTGCCGGTATCGGCTCAAAAAATGGATGGAGTAGTCGATGCCCATGCCGATGTCGATGCTCGCCACCGTGGCCGTGGCGGCGTTGAGCCTGATTCCGCTCACCCCCATGATCGCAAAGTCGAGCGCGATGGGGATGAGGAGCGGCATCATACTGTAAACTCCGAGCCGCAACGACCTGAATACGCCCGAAGTGATCAGGAAGCACAGAAAAAACGAGATGAGGAAGGTCTGGACCTGGCTCCTGACCACGATGCGGTTGAATTCCTTGGCCATCACCGCAAGGCCGGTGGTGATGATGTTCGTGTCCTTGTGCCCGGCCAGCTCGTTTTCCTGGAAGCGCTTCGCCGTGTCTATGACATCCCGGGCGAGATATCCGCTCAGAGACTTCATCTGCAGGATGATCTGGGCCTTCTGGAAGTCATAGTCCACAAAGCCGTCCAGCTCGTCTCCCCCCCCTGAGAAGGAAAACAGCAGGAGATATTGGGCGACAAGCTCCCGGGACTCCGAGATTGTGTAAAACGCAGGGTCGCCGTCGTGCATGGCCTGATTCATGCGCTTGATGAAATCCACGATGGAGACGGCCTTGCCCACGTCCTCTATCTGCATGAGCTCCTGCTGCAGCTTCTCGATCTTCCTCAGCACCGCCGGCTCTTTGATGTCGTCGGGGCCGGGCGTCTCGAACACCACGTGGAAGACCGACGTGCCCCCGAAGCTCTGATTGAGGACTGTATCCGCGATGCGGATCGGGCTCCGCTCCCGGAAATCCTCAACCAGGTTGAGATCGCTCTTGACGTGCCTGCCCAGGAATATCGAAACGGCCAGCACCGCGAAACTGGCCGCGATGACCCATCTGCTCTTTCGGATGCCGAGGTACGAGAGCCGCTTCAGGATGGGGCCCACATAGTCCCTGCTCGAGTGGTAGTGGTGCGTCACGCTCCCGCCATGGGCGTCGATGAGGGAAAGGAGCGCGGGGATGAAGGTGAGCGCCAGCATCATCGACACGCAGAGGCCGAACGCCGCGAACAGCCCCATGTTCATCAGCGGCACGATGGTCGAGGTGGTGAACGAGATGAATGCCGCCATGGTGGTCATGCAGGCCATGGCAACCGGCATCCTGACCCGTGAAACCGCGCCCAGGATCCCGCTTCTGCCCTTTTTCCCCTCCGCGTCGTCCGCCAGGACGTTCTCCAAAACATGGATGCCGTAGGCCGAGCCGCAGGCGATGAGAACCACGGGCAGCGCCGTGGTGACGAGTGTGAGGGGGTTTCCGACCAGGGCCATGAGCCCCAGCGTCCACACGGCCGATATTGCCACGGAAGCCAGGGGCAACAGAGTGCCGCGGATGTTGCGGAAAAACAGAAAGAGGAATGTGAGCAGCACCACGCAGACCAGGGGGGGCAGCAGGATCAGATCTTTGATCATGTAATGGCTCTGGAGGGCCTCCACCACCTTGGTTCCTGATATATAGAATTTTTCAGGCCCCTCGTACTTGCTCAGGATATCCGTGATCGCATAGTAGATGGGCACGATCTGGTCGGTCTGCACCTCCCGCTGGAGCACGACGAGTATGCCCGTGCCGCAGCCGTCGCGGGTGATATAGGTATCTCTGTACACCTCCCACGAGTCGACCTTGTCCTTGAGGGCGGCGATGTCCGCCTGAGTCAGGGGGGCGGCCGTGTCCGAGACCATCGGGGAGACATCCAGGCCGGATTCGCTGCCTTGGATATTCTTCACGTTCAGCAGGCAGGTCACCTTCTTCACCTCTGCGATCTCTTCCAGCTCCAGGGCGATTTTGCCGAGCTTCTCGAGGGAGACCGGGTTGAAGATGTCGCCGGTATTGATCATGCCGATGAGGATGTCGGCGTAGGGCTCGAAGGTGTGCTTGTTCGCGACGAAAATCTCGACCTCGGGATTGTCGTCTCTCAAGACGACCTCGACCCTCGGGTCCATGGTGATTTTGGGGACCTGTAACCCGAAGAACAGCGTGACGGCCGCGACGGCCAGGATTACTCGCCACGGATGCTCAAGGCAGAAACGAATGACCCTCTCCATAGAAGCCCTCTCCCCGTCATTCCAAAAAATGCGGACGATCCTCAAGCCCGTATGCCCTGAAATGACACGGGGCTATTTATATCAACAATAGAAATACCCGACAACGAGATTCCCTGATTTTCATGGAAAAATAGTATGGGACGCTATGGCACAACCCGATCAGCCGCGGCGGAAACAGTCCGGGGCCGACGCAGGGGGTCTTCATCCCCGGCACCCGTGTGCGTCTCTTCTCAAAACCGTCCGTGGCGTGAACGGGGCTCTTTCCCCGCCTTTTGCCAAAAGGTGTCAGGCGGAGAACTCTCTCATACCTGCATAGACAGGCCGCATATCAGAACCGCCATGCGAAACCGAACTGCGTGGTAAAGTCCGGCGCTTCGTCGGTGATGCCAAAAGACAGTGACGCATTCAGCTGGACCTCATGCGTCAGCTGGTACAGAATGCCCCCATCCATGCTTCCCTCCCAGTCCGACCACTCCTCGGTCCTGGCCCTGGCGAAGAATTCCACGAAGCCGGCCAGATCGCTCTGGAACGGGTAGAAAAGCGCGAGAGCGTTGCTGACGCGAATGTACTCGTCATCTTCATCCCCGAATACATCACCTTCCGGAATGTATGCGATCCCCGGTGTCAGACCGACGGTGAAGGGGCCGCCGACATTGAAGTAGATGGGGACCTCAACACCGAAGGACATCCTGTCCAGCCCGAAGTCGTCCGTGCCGGTGGGCAGAGTGAAAAAGGGCGCAACAGCCAGGGCGGACTCCCCCTGCGGGAGCATGGTCTGGGGATAGTTGGGCCCGTACACATGGTACTTGAGACGAAATTCCGTATCACCAAGCCCGAAATCGTCCTCCCGGACGCCGTTTTTCAGCCACTGCCAGATCAGGGGCTCGATAGTCACACCTGCTTCGAGATTTTTTGCAAACCCGACACGAAGGGTGGTATCGCCGATACTGATCCGCTCGCGCTTGAAGTGGTTGTCATCCCAGAGGTACGAAAACACACTCGTCTCCACCTGAAAACGACCGGGGCCCACAGTGAACGGGCTCTTGGCCCTCATGGGTCTGTCTGTGTACATCAGGCCGAGCTGGCTCAAGGGCATGGGGTTCCCGAACGTGTAGTCCTGGCCGGCAGGCTGCTGCGCCTGCACCGGGGTGGCGATGAACAGGACGATGATGAATGCTGCACCGTATATGATGTTTCTGAGCATACCTCCCTCCTTATCACGTATTCCTTACAGGAAATAAGGATAGAGGCGCGAGGCTGTTTCTCAACGCAGGCAGGCGGCAATGCTGGGAATGCGGGAAAGGACGATCCGATCCCTGACGGGACAAGGACCTGCAATCGCCGGACCTTTGCCGGCCGTAATCTTCTCACGCCCGCCAAGGAACATTGATTTGACAGAGCATACGGTTACCATTGGTTATGAGAGACTGTTACCAATTTCCAAAGCAAAGGAGAAAGGCCCATGGGAATCTTAACATGGATCCTGCTCGGTCTGGTTGCCGGTATCCTGGCAAAGTGGATAATGCCCGGCAGAGATCCCGGGGGAATCATTGTCACCATTCTCATCGGAATTGCGGGTGCCGTCGTCGGCGGGGCCATAGCCTCGCTCGCCGGGCTAGGAACTGTTACCGGCTTCAACCTGTGGAGTATCATCATTGCGCTGCTTGGGGCGATCCTCCTCCTGGCAATATACCGGCAATTCGTCGCCAGCAGAGCACACAGGGAATACAGAAAATAGCATCTGTAACGTGATCTTCGATCCTTCTCTCTCGTGGCACAGCGGCATACGCCCACCCGGAAAGAGATCCTCGCAGCCGAGGGAAGGACTGTCCCCGATCTCATCGCCCCCGGTCTGCGCGTTCTGTTCTGCGGCATCAACCCCGGCTTGTACTCAGGCGCTGTAGGTCACCACTTCGCGCGCCCGGGAAACCGATTCTGGCCGGTGATCCATGCATCCGGGTTCACCCGGCGGCTCCTGTCACCCTTCGAGGAGCATGATCTCTTGGAAAGCGGCTATGGCTTGACGAATATCGTTGAGCGGTCCACCGCAGGGGCCCGCGACCTGAGCCGCCGGGAGCTTAGGGAAGGGGCGCGAAGGCTTGAAGCCAAGGTTTTGCGCTACCGGCCCCGATTTATCGCATTCCTGGGGATCGGGGCCTATCGCGCCGCCTTCGATCTTCCGGGAACGGTGCCGGGCAGGCAGGATCGGACCATCGGGCAGACGGTGGTCTGGGTGCTGCCGAGCCCGAGCGGGCTGAACGCCCACTATGCGTTTTCCAGACTCGTACGCATGTACTCGGAGCTGCACAGGGCCGCCGAACACGAGTGACCCTGCGCATCCCGGACAAGCCCTCAGATGCAACAGGAACAGATACGCATATTGAGCTCCCGGCGAGATCAGGGGGAATGACCTGACAAAAAAGGCCGGAAGCGTTTTTCAAGCTTCCGGCCTCCGGCTTCCTCAGATTATGGAACAGGGGCTCTCGAGCCGGCCGCATCAGGTGATCTTCGCGTAATCGATCACCACATCATGGCGCTTGCGGGCCTCTTCGATGAACGCCTCGATTGCCATCTCCTTTTTCCGCGAAAGGAGCTCTTCGCGGATTCTCTTCAGCTCGTTCTCACCGGCTCCGGAGGCGAGCGCCTCTTTCTTTTCCTTGAGCCAGACCACGTAGACCGTGTTCCGGTGTGTGTAGACCTTGGGTTCCTGCAGGCTGCCGAGGTCGTCCTGCAGCCCCTCGATCATGCCGAGCTTCGGCACCAGGTATGATGTTCTCCTGAATTCCCCGGTGCTCTCCGGGCTCATGGCGTTCAGCTCGGCGAGAGTTTTCTTCGCCAGGTCTCCGGCATGCTCCTTCGCCTTTTCGAGAGACTTCTGTGCCAACACGTCCTCGACGACTCTGCTTCTGATCTCCTGGAACTCCGGGATGCGGGCCGCTATCTTCTCCTTGACCATGTAGATTATGCAGCCCTCGTCTGTCTCCACGACTGCGCCGATTTCGCCCTGCGGAAGCGTGAATGCCTGACGCACAAATTCCTCGCTGCCTGCGATGCCGATGTTCTCACCCTCAGCGAAAGGCCCGATCTCCCGGGTTTCCAGGCCCTTCGACTCGGCATAGCCCGCCAGATCGTTGATTCCCTGCTCGAAGAGCTCCATGTGCGCATTGCCGGCCTCGTCGCGTGCAATGATCTTCGCCCGCTGATGCCTCATCCTCTCGACAATGGAAGCGGACACCTCTTCGAAGGATCTCTGCTTCGCTTCCGATTTCTTCTCGAGCTTCAGCACGTGAAAACCGAGTGCCGTCTGGACCGGGCCCCTCACCTCTCCGTGCTTCATGCCGGAGAACGCCTCGGCCATGGAGGCCGGCAGGGAGCTCTGAGGCACAGTGCCGATATCGCCGCCCGCAGCACTCGTGCCGGGGTCTTCCGAGTATTTCTTCGCCAGCTCGGCGAAATTTCCTCCCGCCTTCACCTGATCGTAGATCTTCTGCGCCGCGGCGCGCTTCTTGTCGATGGTGGTCTGGTCCGCATCCTGGGGGACCCGGATAAGAATGTGCCTCCCGTGAATCTTCGCCTCTTCGGCAAACTCCTGCCGGTGGGAGTCGTAGTAGTCCCTCGCCTCATCCACGCTTACCGCGGCTTCGTCGAAATACCTCTCCACCGGGAACAGGACAGCGGTCAGCACGATCCTGGGCGCTATTTTGTAGCGTTCCTTGTTCGTTTCATAATAGGCGGCCGCCTCCTCGTCGCCGACGACCGCATCCTTGCTGAACGACTGCGCGTCGACAGACAGATAATGGAGGTTGAACGAATCGTTCTGGTACTGATAGTAAGCCTCCACCTCCTGGGGGGAGACGATGATGTTCTCGGTGATCATAGAGTAGACTCTCTGCTGGAAAAAGGCCTTGCGCTGCTGCTCTTCGAACTCCGCAGGGGTCATTCTCTGGTACTGCAGAAGCCGCTTGTAGCTGTCGAGGCTGAACTGACCGTTCTGCTGGAAAGCCGGAAATGTCCGGATGGCCTCCTGAAGCTCTTCATCCGACACGCTCACGCCCAGCTTCCTGGCTTCATCGTTCACGATGTAGTCATTGATCATCTGATCGAGCACGGTCTTTTTCAGATCGAGCTGTGCGAGGACCTCCGGGGTGAATGCGTCGCCCAGTCTCGCCTGGTAAAGCCTCAGGGCATCGCTGTATGCCTTGGCGAACTGCTGCTGGGTGATGATGTAACGGTCGATCTTGGCGACCTTGTTCGCTTCCTTTGACCAGTAGGCGCTTCCCCCCCAGAAAACGAAAACGATGATGATGGCGCCGAATATGAACTTCGTGATCCAGCTCTTGGACCGCTTTCTCATATATGTAAGCATGAGCTACTCCTTCTTGGTCATTGCATCCGATATTGAAGCGCAAGATAGATGAATATGGGAATTATTGCAAGGATTTCATTTCCCGCTCAAATCCGCCCTGCACGGTCGGAGAACCCCTATATCACTGAATCCCGGGGGTTTCGTGCACCGGGGTGTTTCCCTTCGGGAGACGATATGCTATACATCGGTCTCTAGGCAGTGCGAGAGTTCCTGATCCGAGAGGAGAATGCCGTGGAGAAGATATTCCTACTGGCCGGCATCGCCGGGTCTGTCGGCGGCCTGTGCCTGCTGGTCTACCAGGGATTGATGTATCTCATGCACAACACCTGGACGCAGTACAGCGTGCTCACGCTCGTGGAGAAAGGGCCCGACTTCCTTGCCGATACGGTCCGGTCAGTTCCCGCGGCGGCAAACGCGCTTGCTGCATGCCCGCTCTTCGCAGCTCTCATTGTGGCCGGGCTGGTACTGCTCTTCATCGGATCGATGCTTCGGAACCGTTATGGATGAGCACCGAGCCGCCCCCTTGGGCCGGGAGGCTGGGCATCGAGGAGCTGTCCGGTCATTCTTCCCTCCTTGGTCCTCTCCCCTTGGGGAGAGGAAGAAGAGGAACCCCCCGAAGACGAGATCGAGAGGCGTTATCCGGACAACGCCCGCCGCCTGATCAGGGCAAATGCTCCCACATTCCGATTCTCTTCGCCCGGGCCTCTTTCTCATAGGCCACAAAGAGGTCCCTGTTTTTATAATCGAAGCGGACATCCGCCTGCGCCCAGCCGTCTCTTATGATGCGCCCGTTGATGAGCACATCGTCGGCATAGACGTATGCCAGGGTCCTCCCGTAGCGGTCCAGAGGGGTCGCCCCTACCCTGATCTGCACCTTCCTGCCGGCCAGGAGCTTTTCGAGATGCTCCCTGCTCTCTCTGCCGAACGGCTCTTCCTTCGAATAGGGCGAGTCCACCTCGGGTGCATCGACGCCTATGAGCCGGATATTCCGCCCGTCGTCGATCCGGATCGTGTCGCCGTCGTAGACCTCGGTCACCTCATGGATATCGAGGCTTCCGGCCCAGCGGAGCAGGAACACGAGGAGTACGGCCATGAGGACCACCAGGGGCCAGCGCACGTAATCTCTCACAACCGCTCTGCTCCTTCGCCCTCTGAAAAATCGGCCTGCTCCCCGAGATTCCTCAGCAGGCGCTCCGCATAGAGCCCGCTGTGGGTGACGGGGGCGAGGTGCGTTCCGGGAAGCACTTCCAGCGAAAGGGCGGCGCCTGCAGAGAGCGCTTCCGGATAGTACCGCTCCCAGAATCTCTGCGCCGTTTCCTGCTCGACGCCTGCGGCGCAAGTTGCGCCCAGGATTCTCTGCGGGCTCATGCAGGTATCGGCGGCGCCGAAGATCACCCCTACCCGCTCGATGAGACCGACGCCGAAATTCCCATCGTCGCAGTACAGACTGCAGTCCCTGATGTCCCTGCCCACTCTCAATATCTTGGCGGGGTGGCGATGCACGACGGCACCCGCGACCGATCTGGCGAAATCGCCCGCAACACCTTTCGTGAACCCCCAGGCTGACATAAGCGCGTCTCCCGCACCTCCCCCTGCGAAAAGCTTCGAGATCCGCACCGACTCGAGGACAAACCTGCCGGTCAGGGAAAGAGGCCCTCCGGGCTCGTATCCTGCCGGACATACCTGGCCCAGGGCCGTGACCGCACCGGGATAGGCGTGGGCGATCCGCCGTGCGAGGATGCCGCCGTGTGACCATCCGACGGCGATCAGCCGTGCGGAAACGGCATATGCCGCCGGGTCGGGAACAGCGTCTTCGCTCAGGACGCGGACCTCTCCATCATCGGGAGGCAGGCCGCGAACCCCGATGCCGCGGGATGCGAGCGCCGTCCTCACCACTGCCATGAGGACGGCCTCCTTGCCCCTGTCGCCGCGCAGGCGCTCATCTGCGCCGTACGGTGTGTCGCTCACCGGCACGACAACAATGCCGGACCTGCATCCGAGCGCCAGCTCCGAGCTGAATGCATAGGCATCGGACGGTCTCTGGGCATGGCCCTGGAAAAAAACGATCACCGGTCCCCCGAGGGCGCCGGTTTTCGCGTCTTTTTCGCGCTCGGCCGGGCTTCTGGCGTCGATGAGGAGATACCAGGCACGCAGGCTTTCGCCGTTGTAGATGACCCTGAGCACACAGGTCCGCGGGCGCGTCTCCACACTGCGCTCACCGGCGCAAGCCGGCGCCGATGCCATGAGTGCCAGCAAGGCCAGGCTCAGGATCTTCATAGTCTTGATATACCACATCCGTCCCTGCCGCCATATCATCATTTATGGCAAGATTGCGGAATCTCCGGGAAATACGGATGGGAGGAAGCGGTTACTCGATGTTCGTCCGGCCCGATGAGCCCTTTTCGATATCGATGATGGAGTGGCCGCCGGGGAAAGTCTTGATGACGTATCCGTTGAGATTGTCCATCTTCCGGATGATGTCCCGGATCTTCCGGGCCTCCTCCAGAATATGCTCGGCCATCTCCCTGACAGAGGCATCATCGGAAGTCCTCAGGATTCCCTTCGTTTCTCCCATGAGCACGGTCAGCGGCTGGAACACCTCGTGAGCCGTGGTGCTCGCCAGCTGGGTGACCACTTCGAAGAACTTCAGGCGGTCTTTCTCATCCCTCAGAGCGATGTAGTCGAAGGCCCTCTGAACAGTGAACTTGAGAAGATCCGCACCGAAGGGCTTCAGGATATAGTCGTATGCCCCCAGCCTCAGGGCCTCGATGACGCTGTTGACGCTCGCGAAGCCCGTTATGACCACGATCAGAGACTCCATCCGCCGTTTGCGTACGAAATCGATGACCGCCAGCCCGTCGACATCCGGCATCCTCAGGTCGGTGATGACGACCGGGAACTCCTCTTCGGAGAGGATGCGTATGCCCATCTCGCCGCCGACCGCCTTGACGACATGAAAACCCTCTTCGCTGAGGATGTCCTCCACCAGGCAGCAGTCGCCCTCGTCGTCGTCGATGACAAGGACTTTTCTTTCATTATCGTCTTTGGGAAGTGTCATATATCGCTATTTAATAGAGCAAAGAATGCACATTGGCAAGACAAATGGGATCAGACGTCCGCCGCATGCGGCACCACCTGTATTTCTCTTGCATATGCTCAGGATCTTCTACAGAAAGAGATCACTGAAAGGAGTGAGCATAGCAACAGGCTCAGTTATCGTTCTGGGTGAGTGCGATGTTCCCCAGGTAGGAATGGACCATGGCAACCACCGGGGTGGTCATGGGGTCGAAACGCTTGTGATACTCGACGACAAACCGCTCACCGGCGAAATAAATCACCACCGGCCTCACGTCGTCCCATTTTTCCGAACGCTGCGCTCTGTATTCTTCCAAGGTCACCACTCTAGCCTTTCCCCGATCGTCCATAGCGTTGTTATCGGCTGCTTTTTCCCGTTCTTTACGACGCGTCTCACTCGAGCCCGAAGATCATGGCGAAACGGCCGAGACCTGTTTTGATCTGCTGGCTGTAGTTCCGCAGATCGGGGCGCTCCATGAGATTCTTCCCCAGATATTCCATGCACTGGGACGGGTTGCTTCTGGGGGCCACGACCGTGATGGGCTTTCTCTCGGTCTCAGCCTTCTTGAAGTTGTCCCGGTCGTAGAGGATGCCGCCCAGGTACTCGGGTTTTATGGAGAACATGGCCTCCATGTTGTTGATGCGCTCGTCCGCGGTCTGGCAGATCCGGTTGAAGAGAAACAGCCCCTGCTTCAGGCTCGTGATCTGGTTCATGATCACCCATGGCTTGTATACTTTTCTGGGCTCATAGAATTCCACTTTTTTCAGCAGAGATTCCTCGATATCCTTGAACCGCTGGAACGATGCCTTGATACAGGCGTATCCGGCGATGATGTCCTGGGGCGTCGTGACGATGAGAATCTCATCGGACGCCAGGGCGAAATCCATGACCGCCGTGCCGATCCCCGCGCTCAGATCGAAGATCGTTATGTCGTAGTTTTCGCTGATCTTCCGGAATGACCGGATGAATTTGGTGCGCTGGACATAGTTGATGTTCGCGAGCTTGAACTCCCCCGAGCTTCCGCCCACGAGGTCGAACCCGTACGCCGTCTTCTGGATCATGTCTTCCAGGGGCACATCGCCCAGAAGGAAATCGTACAGAGTGTACTCAGGAAAAAGTGCCAGTTTGTTGGATATATCGGCGTTTCCCAGATCGGCGTCGATCAGGAGGACCTTTTTGCCTCCCTGGGCGGCCACTGTCGCCAGGTTGGTGGAGACGTGAGTCTTTCCCACGCCGCCCTTGTTGGAGATGACCGAGATGATGCGGTGCTCACGCTCGACCTCCTCCTCCGTCTCGGCGGGAGGAGATTCGTTCTTTTTCGCCGGCTCGGAAGACGGAGGAGAATAATACGTGTCGATGGCCTTGCGGATGGCCGTCTTGTCGCCCAGAGCGGGGTAGACCTTTTTGCCGATGTGGAAGGTGAGCGTCTCGACAACTTCCTTCTGGTCCGGATCGCCGATCGCCACCAGAACCCCGCCGTTGAGGAACCGTATCGGAAGGCTGTTGTAGTTCCTGGCGAACACCTCCTTGAGCAGATCGACACACTTTTTGTCGGGAACCTCTTTTTCGATGTCGATGTAGGGCATCCCGCATTTCCGTGCTAAGGCTCTTGTCTCCGCAATGTTATTCATATAGGCCTCTCCTCGATAGAAGTATTCGGAAAAAGCGGGGTGAATCTTTAGCCGTGGTTGCGAATCTTTTCCTTTAAATTATGAAGGAGATTCAGGGCCTCCAGAGGAGTCGTCCTCTCGAGATCGATCCCTGCGATCAGCCGGACCAATTCACGGTGATCCTCGTCCGCAGGCTCCGGCCCCTCGGTATGAAAAAGGCTTTCCTGAACAGGGGCATCCTGCCTTGCAGCAGGAACCGTCTTGGCCTTCCTGCCGATGGCGCCCAGGATGATGCGGGCGTTTTCCACCACCTCTTCGGGGACTCCTGCAAGCCTGGCCACATAGATGCCGTAGCTCCTGCCGATGGCCCCCCGCCTCACCTGGCGCAGAAACACCACCTCGTGGCCGCTCTCCTCGACCGCCATGTGCAGGTTCTTGATCCCCTGGTGCCTTCTGGCGAGATCGGCCAGCTCGTGATAGTGGGTGGCGAAGAAGGTCCTCACCCGGCGCCGGTCGAGATACTCGGCCACGGCCCAGGCAAGCGACATGCCGTCGTAAGTGGACGTGCCCCTGCCGATTTCGTCCAGGATGACGAGGCTGTTCTCCGTTGCGTTGTGGAGAATCTCGGCTGTTTCGCTCATCTCGACCAGAAATGTGCTCTGTCCGGCCGAGAGGTTGTCCAGCGCGCCCACCCGGGTGAAGATCCTGTCCACGACTCCTATCTCGGCCCGGTCCGCCGGCACGAACGACCCCATCTGGGCCATGATGGCCATCAGCGCGATCTGGCGCATATACGTGGACTTCCCCGCCATATTGGGCCCGGTAATGACGTGGATGGTGTCCTTTTCGCCGTCAAAAGAGCAGTCGTTGGGAACGAACTCGCCTGATTTCAGCACCTGCTCCACCACGGGATGTCTTCCGGATCGGATCTGCACGGACCTGCCGGGTGACACGACGGGTCTGCGGTACCCGCGGTCAAGGGCGAGCCAGGCGAGCGAGCTCAAGGTATCGATGCAGGCGACGGCGGCAATGGTCTTCTTGAGCTCCGCCGTCCATTCGACGAGATAATCCAGAAGCTCCGAGAAAATCCGCGCCTCGATCCGGGAGATGGCGTCCTGGGCGCCCAGGATCTTCGCCTCGTACTCCTTGAGCTCGGGCGTGATGAACCGCTCGGCGTTCATGAGCGTCTGCCTGCGCATGAAGTGCTCCGGGGCTTTGTGCGCGTGGGCCTTGGATATCTCGATATAGTAGCCGAACACCTTGTTGTAGCCGACTTTCAGGGAATTGATCCCGGTCTGTTCGCGAAGTTTCGCCTCCAGGTCCGCCATCCACCGGCGCGAGTCACGGCGGATCAGTCGAAGCTCGTCGAGCTCCGAATCCACCCCGGATGCGATCACGCCGCCGTCGCCGAGCCTGTTCGGCGGGTCCGGCACCACCGTGGCGTTGATGCGCTCCGTCACCTCGTGCAGAGGATTCATCTTTCGGGAAACGTCCGCGAGCAGCCTGGATCGCGCATGCTCGAGGACGCCCTTCACGGCCGGCACCTGCTCCAGCCCCACTGCCAGCGAGCGGACATCCCGCGGGGATGCTCCGCCGGTGGAGATTCTTCCCAGGACCCGCTCCATATCGGGGACCCCGCCCAGAAGATCTCTGATCTCCTGCACCGCTCCGGGATTCTTTGTAAGCTCTTCCACCGCGTCGAGCCTGTCCTCGATCTCGCCGGGGCTCATGAGGGGGAAGGATATCCAGTCGCCGAGCATCCGCGCTCCCATGGATGTCCGGGTCCGGTTCATGACGCCGAAGAGCGTGTTGGACCTGTCCTGGGAAAGAGAGTCGAAGAGCTCGAGGTTGCGCCGGGTGGTCGCCCCGAGAATCATGTATCTCCCCGGGTTGTAGAACCTCAAGGAGGTGATGTGGGCGAGCACTCCCTTCTGGGTTTCCCTGACATAGTCGAGCACCATTGCAGACGCGATGAGCGCGGTCTCGTGATCTTTTAGGCCCAGTCCCTCGACCCCCAGCACCTTGAAGTGGGCGCAGAGAAGGTCCCGGGCCTTCTCCGGCGTCATTGCCGTCTGCCTGCCGGTCAGATAGAACCCGTCCGGCACGATATCGGGGTCGGAGGCTATGATCTCGCTGGGGGACACCCGGTGGATCTCGTTGAGAAGATCCTTCTCCGAGTCCATCCCGGTCACCCGGAAATCGCCTGTGGAGATGTCGATGAACGCGATACCGAAGCTGTTCTTGCGTGCGTCACGGCACACCGCCATGAGATAGTTCGCCCTGTCGCTCACGAGGTGATCGTCCTGAAGGATCAGCCCCGGAGTGATGACCTGCACCACCTCCCGGCGCACGAGCCCTTTGGAGGCGTTCGCCGGCTCGCTCTGCTCGCAGACTGCGACCTTGTATCCCTGTCTGATGAGGCGGGATATATAGGAGTCGGCGCTGTGGTATGGGACGCCGCACATGGGAACAGGGTTTTCCCTGCCCTTATCCCTCGTTGTGAGCGCTATGCCCAGGACTTTGGACGCCTCGAGAGCATCATCGTAGAACATCTCGTAAAAATCGCCCATGCGGTAAAACAGTATGGCGTCCTGGTGAAGCTTCTTGATATCCAGGTACTGCTGCATCATGGGGGTGAGGTTACCCATGAGATCTCTTCTTCTTCTCCTCTTCTTCCTGGAAGTCCTTGAGCAGCTTGGCCTTGAACCTGCCGACGAACTTGGGCCGCTCCATGTACGGAAGATTGGTGGCGAGGAAGGACTCTTTCATGGCGTCCCTCACCGCATCCTTTTCACGCTCGTGCACTGCGGGCCTCTTCAGCTCCCTGGTGAGTGTCGCCCGGTCTCCCCCGACAAACCTCTTCAGCTCGGCGTCCGCATCATCGAGTTCCACAATTGTGGTGAACGTGAGATGGATCATGTACAGATCCGCCGTGAGAACGGCGGTCTTGTCTTCTACGACGAGCTTCACCCCGTTGCGTAAGATTATCTCTTCCATGATCCTAAGGACATAATACGACGCAGGGGTGAAAATCAAGCGAAGAACGCCGGAAGCGAAAGCAGGGACCTGATGAAGGTGCCGGGGTCTCTGACTGTTACGGCCCTCCGCCCAGGAGATCCTCCAGAAGGCCGGATGACGCTTCGAGGGCGGCTTGATGCAGCGAGGCCTTGATGCAGGGATAATCACCGGGTTCATTGCATTTGCATGGTACAGAGTTTCTCACCCCGACTTCGGGGCTGCGCCACAGGAGCCGGTTGGTGCTGAGATCGATCATCTGCCCCTGAAACCTGGCAGCCGCATCGGTGAAGCCCTGGTGATAGTAGTCAATGTAGTGGCAGTGCATCCCATACCACCTGCAGTCGATCACAATCAGCGCGTCGAGACCCTCCCCGGGGGCTACTCCGCGGTAGTCTCTTTCCGCATATCCGCTTCCATGGCCTTCGAACCGGGGGAGGCCGTCCTTTTTCACCCAGCCTTTCAGGGCAACGGCGTTCCAGCCCCCGGCCGAGAGCTCTTTGACCAGGCGGTCCTGAATTTCCCAAAAAACGTCCGCATCCCCTTCCCGGAGATACCACTCCAGCTTTCTTTTGTCCGAGAGCGGAATCGGGTGCCCGGCGCCCCCGTACCTGCGGTCACGGTCACGCCGTCCAAGGATGCCCGGGACTGTGCCATACGGCCCCGCGCCTCCGGTCGGCAGACCCTCGATGCGCATCTCGGGCGGGCAGATCCTGTCGAGAGCAACCCCGACCGTGAGGCCTCGAGCATCCCTGATCTGCTCAGGGAGCGGGACGGGCCTGCGGGAGGCGCATGAGCACAGGAGAGCGCCGGCGATGAGAACGGCTGCCAGGAGAAGAAACCGGGGCTTCGGTTTCATGGGATTTTTATAGCCCGATCGCACGTATTTTCAACCCCTGCGGCTGGCTCGCCATCCTTGAGACACGTCCCTCCCGATCTTCGGGCCTCCTTTCTGAGGCTGAAAGACAAAGCAACGGCCTCCGGGCGCCATTTCTAGAAAAGCGGCATGGTGGATTTCATGAAGACCCACGCATCCGCGAGGGCGCTGTTCATGAAAGGCGGCATCAGCTTTATGACCACGATCAGGAAGGTAAGGCCCAGGGCTATGGTGACGGGGAACGACATGAGGAAGACATTCATCTGGGGGATGGCCCGAGCCGTGAGTGCAAATGAGATATTGAGCAGCAGCAGCACACCGATGACCGGGGCCGCCACCTTGATTCCGATCAGGAACATCCGGGCGGCATAAGACAATACGGTCAGAACATAATTCTGCCCGGGGAATCCGGCCTCCACCGGAACGACGTAAAAGCTCTCTACCAGGGCCCGGATGAGCAGGTGATGGCCGCCGAAGGAAAAAAAGAGGAGAAAGGCGACGATGTAGAGCACATTTGAGGTGATAGGCGCATCCACGCCGGTCATGGGGTCCACGATGTTCACAATGCCGAACCCCATCTGAAACCCGATGAGCTCGCCCGCTATCTGGATGCCCGCGAAGATGACGTTGACCGCCAGACCCAGGCACAGGCCGATGAGGAGCTCATGGACGAGCAGCACTGTCAGTGTGATGACATCCAGCCCGTCGGCGGCGATGCCCGGAGCAGGGACCACCGGAACGATCACCAGGCTCAGAAAGAATGCGATGATGGCGGCAATCCGCCTGGGAACGATCTCGGCGCTGAAAAAGGGAACCAGCGCGAAGATGATCCCCACCCGCGCGAAGACGAAGATAAAAGAGAGAATGTCCTGCCATGCGAGGCTCAGCAGCTCGTTCATCGGATCATCAGCGGGATGTTGCTGAAGAGATTGATGGTAAACGTGGTGAGTTTCTCGATGATCCAGGGCAGAGAAAAGAGCAGCGCAAGAAACACTGCCACGATCTTGGGCACGAAGGTGAGCGTCATCTCCTGAATCTGTGTGACCGCCGAGAACACACTGACACTCAGCCCCACGCACAGACCGACCAGCAGCATGGGCGATCCCACGAGCAGGGTAACCTTGATGGCCTCCGCCATGATCGAGCTGATCGTTTCGGGCGTCATGTGATAAACCCCCTCACGATGGATCCCACCAGCAGGTTCCACCCGTCAACCATCACGAAGAGCATGATCTTGAACGGCAGCGAAATCATGATGGGGGGCAGCATCATCATGCCCATGGACAGGAGGATGGATGCGACCACCATATCGATGATGAGAAACGGGATGAACAGGATGAACCCGATCTGGAACGCGGTCTTGAGCTCGGATATCATGAACGCGGGGATCAGGGCCCTGGTAGGCACCTCGTCCTTGTTGGAGGGCTTTTCCTGCTTTACGATGCTCATGAACAGGGAGAGATCGTTCTCTCTGGTCTGCCTGAACATGAAGTCTCTCAAGGGCGTCTCGGCGTTCTCCAGAGCCTGGGAGAACGATATATAACCTTTCTGATACGGCTGCAGGGCCTGCTCGTTGATCTGCTGCATGGTCGGAGCCATAATGAAGAACGTCAAAAAAATGGCGAGCGCCGTAAGGACCTGCATAGGAGGCATCTGCTGGGTGCCCAGCGCCTGGCGGAGAAACCCCAGGACCACAATGGTCCGGGTGAATGATGTCACCATGATGATGATCGAGGGAGCCAGGGCGAGGATGGTCAGGATAAAGACCACTTGAAGGACCCCTACGACATCGTCGGGATCGCCCGCCTCCTGAATCCCCAGGCTGACGTTCGGGATGGTCACTCCCTGCGCAAAGAGCAGATCGGTGACGAGCATGACGATCATGGCGGCGCCTGCGGCGATCCACACGATTTTCTTCATGACTGGCCTCTTTCTAAGCTCCCGCTTCCTGGATGGTTTTTTCGAAATCGCCCTGCTCGAGGTCCTTGATCAGGGTGACGGTGTTCTGGGTGACGCCGATGAGCAGCACGGACCTGCCCACCCGGACCAGGGCGAGGTTTGCCCTGGCGCCGACCGGCACCTGGCCGATGATATCCAGTCCGATGGACCTCCTCACTCTTGCATAAGGCCCATACTTCTTCGCCGCCCACGCCAGTGCGAACAGGCCTGCAATAGCACCGATCAGCACTGCGAAGGTCCTGACGCTCAACCCCACCGGGGCGCTGTCCGCCGCAAGGCACGGATCGGCCGCAGCGAGCAGAATCGCCAGTGTCAGCAGCACGTTTTTCGCCATGAGCGTGCTCATCGCAGCCTCTTCACCCGCTCCATGGGGCTGACGATGTCGGTGAGCCGTATCCCGAACTTCTCGCCGACCACCACAACTTCCCCCCGTGCGACGAGTTTGTTGTTCACCAGGATGTCGAGCGGCTCGCCCGCCAGTCGGTTCAGCTCGATGACCGAGCCCTGCCCCAGCTGCAGGAGATCGTTGATGAGCATTCTCGTCCTGCCCATTTCGACCGTGACCTCCAGGGGAATATCGAGAATGAATTCCAGCTCGGCCGAATGCCCCGAACCCCTGTTCTCGTGAAGCTCTTCGAACTGCGCCTTTTCGGCCGTGCGATTCAGGGGCTTGCCTTCCTCGATCTCCTCGCCCGCTTCCAGCGCCCTCGCCCATTCCTCGGCGAGCTGGTCCTGTCCGGAATCCTTCTCCGCCTTCCTTTCGGTCTGAGCGGCGCCTCCGGACATGAGCCTGTCGATGTCGTCCTGGGAGAGCTCAGCCGCATCTTTCGTCTTCTGTTCCTTCATGGATTCCTTCTCCTCATCAGCCATGGATTCCTCCTTAGTAGAGCTGCCTGTCTGCAAGGCTTACGATATCCACAGCCAGATTGTCCTTCAGCTTCCCCGGCCGTGCATAATATTTCGGTAGATTCTGAACCATGACGATCAGCTCGTCGGATACATCCTTCTCGAGCACCAGGATGTCCCCTTCCTTGAGTGATGCGAGCTCCCGTGAGGTGATCGTCGTCTTTCCCAGCTCTACGGACACGTCGACAAACACGCCCATGAGCTCGTGCTTGAAGCGGTTGACCCACGCGGAGTCGACATTCGTCTTCTCTTCGGTATGAAAGCTTGCGTAGAGCCGGTCACGTATGGGCTCGATGAGCATGTAGGGAATACCGATCATGATATTGCCGCTCATCTCCTCCATCTCGATATCGAACTGGACCACGATCAGCACATCGTCGTTGGGAATGATTCCGGCGAACTGGGGGTTCATTTCGCCCCTCACGTATTCCAGACTGAGCTCGTAGACCGGCTGCCAGGACAGCTCGAGATCCTTTATGGCGGCGGATACAACCTTGAAGAGCATATGCTGCTCAATCGGCGTGAACTCCCTGCCCTCGACCTTCATGGCGCCGGCGCCCCTGCCGCCGAAAAAGCAATCGATCAGGGCGAAGACGAGCTTGGTCTCGAGCACCACCAGAGCGTTTCCCCGCAGGGGCTCCACCCGGATGATATGGATGCTGGACGGAACCGGCAGCGATCGCATGAAGTTTCCGAACTTCAGGGTATCGAGCGACACCGGTGTCACGTCGACCATCTTCCGGAGCAGGCCTGAGACAGTGTTCCGGAAAAAGCGGGCGAACCGGTCGTTGATGGCGTCAAGGGTGGGCATCCTGCCGCGGATGACCTTGTCGTGCGCGGCAAAATCGAATCTCTGGTAATCGGCCTGGTCCCTCGACGCAAGCGTGTCGGTCTCGGTTTCGATCTCCCCGCCGACGACACCCTTAAGCAGGGCATCCACCTCTTCCTGGCTCAGTATCTGGCCCATACCTTCTCCTTGCTTCCTTACTGGACGACAAACTCGGAAAAGTACACGTTGAGCACCTTGCCGGTGGTCAGGTACTTGTTCATGCTGCTTATGATGCTCCGCTTGAGCGCCCTCTTTCCCGCGATAGTGGCGACATCGTCGAACGACTTGCTGGAGAGCAGCGTGATGACCTCATCTCTGATCTGAGGAAGGCGCTTTTCGATCTCCTGAGAGAGCATCTCGTGACTCATCTCGAGCTGTATGGTCACCTTGAGATAGCGGGTGCCCTGGGCGTCGGTGAGGTTCACGATAAAGGTGTCCATGGCCTTCATGGGACCGGACAGCCCGCCCGGAACGTATGTCTGGCCTTGAGCCTGCACATCGACTACCTGAGCGGCCGCCACCTGAGACTGGCCGGATTTCGGCGCCATGAGGAGGAAGTAGCCTGCGACGCCGCCTCCGACGAGCGCCAGGAGAACGAGAACGATGATGATGATGACGAGCACCGGAGACTGTTTACCCTTCTGCACGGCAGCTTCTTTTCCGCCACTTTTTTCTTCCGCCATGTGTTCCTCCTATAGCTTGTCTTTTAAGAGAACGATCTCCACCCGCCGGTTCTTTCTGCGGCCCTGCTCGGTATCATTGGAATCAGCAGGTCTGGTGGATCCGTATCCTGCCAGGGCGAATCTGGTGGGGCTCATGCCTGCCGAATAGATGAAGTAATCGAGCACGCTGCCCGCCCTTCTCATGGACAGCCGGTACTGCTCGCTCGGCGTACCTCCGCGGTTGTCGGTATGCCCCTCGACAGAAATGGTCGAATCGACATCGTGAATGCTCTGAGCGATGCTCTGAAGGACGGGCAGCGCCTCTTTCTTCAGTACATGGGAGCGCTCGTCGAACAGAATGTCGCCGTTGATCGATACAGCGAGCCCCCGGCTGTCCTCCCTCACTTCGAACAGATCCTCTCCCCTGCCCTTCAGCCCTCCGAATTCCTTGCTCTCGAGATTGTCCAGGATGCTTCGGCTCAGGTTGGTCGTGTCGTAGAACACCTTGGGTGAAACTGCCTCGAGGACCGCGGGCAGGCCGTGCATCTCCTGCTCCTCGACAAGCTCGAGAGGCCCCATGACTTCATTGAAGAACCCGAAGATCTCCTTCATGGACTTCGAGTCCATGGAAGACATGGAGATGAGCAGAACGAAAAAGGTGATGAGCAGGGTGACCATGTCGGAGAACGTGACCATCCACTGGGTTCTGCTCGGAAGCATTATGTATTCTATGTTCTTGTCTTTCTTTGCCATTACCATTCATCCAGTGAGAAATTGTATCCTTTGTACCGGAAGGAGCGGACCGGCTCCTGAGCGGATTCCTCGATTTCCTTCAGGTCCGTTCCACCTCTGACATCGCCCAGGATTGTCAGCTCGACCCTTCTGTTGAGCCTCCTGCCGTACTCGTCACTGTTCGAGGTGATCGGCCTCTGCGCCCCCATGCCGTAAGCGGCAAGCCTCTCGCGATCTATCCCTCTGGCCGAGAGATAGTCCACCACGGCAACAGCCCGGGCGGCGGAGAGCGCCCAGTTGGAGTAAAGAGGGGGGCCCTCATAGGGTATGGAGTCTGTATGCCCGGTTACGACTACGGGATTGGGAATCTCCGAGAGCGCCCTGGCCAGCGCCTCGAGTATGGCCGCACTCTCCGGCGCAAACTCGTCGGAGCCGGATCTGAACAGGAGGTTCGACTTGATGGTGATGGTGACCCCCAGGACCCCTTCCGAAACAGCCATGCCGCTGATGACCCCGTTTTCCGAAAGCGTGGAGCGGACTCTGCGAATGTCCACGGGCTGTTCCTTCAAAGGCGCAGCCTGGGGCAGGAGGTCTCTACCTCCCGGATTCTCACACGGGCTCTGGCCGCCGGGAAGAATGCCGAAGCTCCCCATGAGAGAGTTCATGGCCAGTCGCTGCTTGCGATTGTCCTGCACCCCCATGGAGCAGAGCACGATGAAAAAGGTCAGGAGGATGAGCATGAGCGAGGTGTACAGGAATATGCCAGCATTCTGTTGCGGCTCTACATAAACTCGCTTCTTCCGGGCCATGCTATTCTCCGCGGTGTCCGGTCGAGGTCTCTCTCAGGCTCGGAGAAAGATAGGAGTGGAGCTTTCTTTCGACAATTCTCGGGTTGTCGCCCGCTGAGATCGACATGATCCCTTCGATGATCATCCCCTTTTCCAGCGACTCTTCCTTTGAACGCATGGCAAGCTTACCCGCCATGGGCAGCGCGATCATGTTCGCCAGAATGGAGCCGTAGAAGGTGGTGATCAGGGCGACCGCCATGGCAGGCCCGATTGAGGAGGGGTCGGACATGGACTGGAGCATCTGGACAAGGCCGATCAGGGTGCCGAGCATACCCATGGCCGGGGCGAACGTTCCCAGCGCATTGAGGATGTCCGCTCCCTTGGTGTGCCGCCGTTCCAGATGCTCGATCTCGGTCTCGAGGATCTCCCGGATGGATTGCGGCTCCAGGCCGTCGATGACCAGCTCCAGACCCTGCTTGAAAAATGGATCTTCCAGATCGTTGGCGGCGCTCTCCAATGCCAGGATTCCCTCCCTCCTCGCACGAGTGGCATACTCGACAAAGGTGGGGATGAGCCCCTGGGCGTCTCTGGGCTGGGTAAAGAACACGTTCTTTACCACCCCGGCAAGACCGAGCACCTCCCTCAACGGGTAATTGATAAAGATGATTCCGAATGTGCCCCCGACGACAATGAGCAGGCTCGGCGTGTTGACGAACAGGGTCAGCGGTCCCCCCGACATGATCCCCATGAGGACCATTCCAAAGGCAAAGACGACACCGATTACTGTTGCAATATCCATATATGCCCCTCTTGCGAAATTTATCTCGCAGGGGGTTGAGCAAGGGGCATGCCATTGACGAAAATAATTATTATAATGAGTAATTACAATTAGTTATAGAATCGAGGGGCAGTGCTTCTCCTGGCAGGGTAAGTCATAAAATTGACACTCAGGCGCTCCCGGATGTCCGAAGACACCCGGGAGCATCGGAGGCGTTTGTTGGATTACCGCTTCAGGTTGATGAGCTCCTGAAGCATGTCGTCGGTGGTGGTGATGATCCGGGAGTTCGCCTGGAAGCCCCTCTGAGTGGTGATCATCTTGACGAACTCGGATGCGATGTCCACATTGGACTGTTCGAGCGAGTTGGGCGCAATGCTGCCCAGGCCGTTTTCTCCCGGATGCCCTGTAATCGCGTCGCCCGAGGCGCGGGTTGCAGCCCAGAGATTCCCGCCCACCTTGTTCAGCGCCTGCTCGTTGTTGAACTTGGCGAGGCCCACCCGATAGAGATGGAGGATCTGGCCGTTGCTATAGTGCCCCACCATAATCCCATCGGTACCCACCGATATGTTCTCGAGGAAGCCGGTGCCGTAGCCGTCCTGGGTCTGGTATACCGTGGTGGAGGATGAAGCGTACTGGGTGGATGTCAGGGCCTGCGGCTCCCAGTTGGAGGCCGGCAGCCCGTCGGCTGCGATCGCACCGACATTCGCCGCGCCGCTCGCCCAGGCGCCAGTGGTGCTGCGGACGCCGAACTCGAGCGCGATTATCTGGTCGACTCCGGCCACGAAGCTCGCCGTGCACTGGGGATAGCCGTTGGCAGACCATCCAGCCGCCGTCCAGTTGGCCGCGACTGTGGGATCTGCCGCCGGGTCGCACACAAAGGCGGTCAAGCTGTCCAGGGCGCCGCTCGAGGAGTTGTAGGTCATGGTGCCTCTCATGAGAACGCCCTGTGCCGATGTCCCGGCAAACCCTGTTCTCTCGTCGTCGGCCGGGTTGCAGACGACGATATATTCCCAGGTATTGTCGAGGTCCACGGTTCCGTCATTGTATTCGCTCGCGGCGTCTATCTTGTCGTAAATGATGGAGATATCGTGGGAGTTGCCCAGCGAGTCATAGACTCTGATCGAAGTCTGATAGGAGTAGGATGCGTCTCCGATCGGCTCGGCGGCCGTGGCATCCCATGCGCCGAAGAGGCTCGCGGTGTTGGACACGTCAGCGGTGTTCAGGTTCGTGATGGCGGTGATCTCCTCGGTGGCCTCGGGCGGCGAGGTGAATGCGTTGAGCCGGATCTCGGTCAGCGTGCCCTGATCCGTTCCGTTCTCGTCCAGAGCCCAGCCCATGGCCACATAGCCCGCGGCGTTCACGAAGTTCCCGTTCGCATCGAAGCGGAACTCGCCTGCGCGGGTGTAGTACTGGGTCTCGGAGCCTTGGGGAGAGACGATGAAGAACCCGTTGCCACCGATCGCCAGGTCCGTTGCGTTGGATGTCGACTCGAAGGAGCCCTGCTGGAACAGGGTGCCCACGGAGCTGAGTGCGGTGCCCCTGCCGATCTGGGATGTGCCCGATGCCGTCGACACCGACTGCGAAAGCACGTCCTGGAACGAAGTCCTGCTCGACTTGAAGCCGATCGTGTTCACATTGGCGATATTATCGCCGATGACGCTCATGGCGTTGCCATGGGTGGAAAGACCGCTGATGCCTGAAAACAATGAACTCGAAATGCCCATATATGCCTCCTTTTACCCTTCTATCTTTTTGATATCCGCTATGTTCACTTCTTTATCGCCGATGATGAGGTAAGTGATGCCCCCCTCGTATCTGACGCCCGTGACCTGCCCGGTCGTGTAGGTGGCCGCCTTCACGGAAGCCCCGTCATAGTCGGCGGCGCTGATGAAAAACCGGTACCGCCCTTCGCTCACGGTATTGCCCGCGTCATCCTTGCCGTCCCAGAGACATTGCGCGTCTCCGGCGGCGACATTCTCCTTCCTCATTGTCCGCACGAGCTGGCCGTCGCTGTTGTAGATCTTCACCGTGACCTCCGCGGCGAGGTCGCTCAGCTCGTAGTTAATGGCCACGTCGCTGCCCGTGTAGTTCACCACGTTCCCCTGGGCGTTCACATTCTTGCCGATGAACGACACGGCGGTGATATTGTTGATCGACGACTGCAGCACGCCCAAATCCACTATGTTCTCGTCGATGTTGCTCAGTGTCTCCAGGGAAGTGAACTGGGCCAGCTGGGCGGTGAAATCGGCATTTTCCACCGGATTCAGGGGGTCCTGATACTGCATCTGCTTGATGAGCAGATTCAGAAAATCGTCCTTTCCCAGAGACTCGGCTCTTTTATTGGAGCCCGTGGTATTGAACGAGGGCTGGGTGTTCAGGATCGCATCCATTCCGATTGTGGACATTCTTCCCTCCTTTCCTGTCAGGCGAAAAGGTCTAGCCCGCCGGCTTCAGACAGCTGCGCGGCGGCCGAAGAGTTCGCGTACTCTCCCGCCTTGCCGGCAAATCCGTCCTGATTGCCGGAGCTTCTCGCGGAATACGAGGGCTCCTGCCTGTGTCTCTCCTGATGGGCAAAGGCGTATCCCTCATGGGACGGGCCGTGGTCGACGGTTGAGCTGACCGAGAACTGGGTTGCGCGGATGCCCTGTTCGGCCAGGGCGTCCTTGAGCAGATGCATGTTCTGGACCAGGATGTCGCGGGTGACGAGCTGATCGGTCTTGAACACCGCCTTGAGCTGTCCGTCCTGCATGGTCATGCTCACGTCGACCCTGCCCAGCATGGGGGGGTGAAGCCGAAGCGTCACATGCCCCTCGCTGTTTTTCATCTGCGGCGGCAATGCATGCCTCAGCTGGTCTATGACGCCCTTCATGTGCTGCTCGTAGAGAATCCCGGGCTCCCGGCCTCCCAGGCTCCCGGCCAGGGCTTCATATGTCTCCCTGCCCAGCGCGATCCGGACGTCCGGCAATGTCTGCCCTGGCTGCCAGAGCTTCAAGGCGGTATCGATTCCCGAGAACTCCTGCTCGGTCATGGCGGATCTCAGTAATGCAAGGGCATCGGCCGCATCAGCTCCCAGCTTCCGCCCCTCCTGGGATCTGAGGTAAGCGCTGACCTGGGAGGTCGCCCGATCCACTGCCTGCTTCCGCGCGGGTTCGTCTGAAGCGAAGAAGAGATCTCTCATGACATCGCTGCTCAGCCCGAAGGTATCTCCTGCCGTCCTGATCATCTTCTCCACCTTCGCGGTGTTTGCAGCGGATGTTGCGGGGCGTGCCGGCAAATCGATCTTTTTCAGCGCCTCAGCGATCAGGGTTTTGATCTCGCCTGCAATGTATGAAACATTTCTCTGAAGAGCGCCGATCCGAACGGCCGCCAGCTGCTCACCGGCGGAATCCGTCTTTTCTGATATCGCCTCCCGCCCCGAAGGGAGCTGTTTCCCGGATACGATGCGGTCGATGACCGAGTCCACTGTGGCTGCATCCGACGCGGCAAGCGCCCTGAGGGCGTTCATGTCTGTCCCGTCTCCGGCAGCCCGGCCGTCAAGGGCTGCAGTGAAGGATGACGCCAGCCCGGCCTTGATTTGCGCCTTCATTTCCGGATTCGCCATCAGCTTGGCGATATCCTCCTCCCCGAACCCCTGATGTGCGAGGATTGTACCGAGGCCCTCATCCGACATCAGGTTTCCACTCCCATTCAGGAGCAGATGGATGTCAGAGGACGTGAGCCCTGTTTCCCGCAGGGCGGCCATGAACTGGAACAGAAGCATCCCCTCGGGTGTGGCGAGAAGCTCGCGGAAGATCTCCTCGTCGAGGGCGGCCTTCCCGGACAGGATCCGGGAGAGCGGAGACTTGCAGGTATCCAGGCCTCCGGTCATCGCGGCCGTGAGCTCGGCATCGAAGTCGGCACCGGCTCCCTGGTGCGAGAACACCTTCTGGACAAAACCCATGGCGCCTGATGCAAGGCCCAGCAATCCCGCAAAAGGCAACTGCATATCCACCTCCGTTGCTGTAGTCCTCCACAATGAGCAACCCCGGTGCCAGGCACGCCTTTTTCTGGAACAGCCTCATCCCGCCCCGGTAAGACATCCCGCGTCCTGGTAAAAATTACACCGTGCGGGAGAAAATCTTGCCTATGCCGGGAGGACCCATGCACTTCGGCAGGACCCGTTCGACCCGGACTTGCGGGGAGCATGCGGGCGATCCCGGAACATCCCCGGGACTGGGGCATGCGCTTCTGATCCGACCGGCGGGGGAGGATCGAGTTCGGACCGGCGCCGCCGTTTATTCCCCCCAAAGCGCCGCTCAGGTCTTCCCTCTGCATGACCGGCGTTATCCGAGGCTGGTTGACGGATGCCTGTACGCAGCTTCTCCGATCGTTAGCGGGATTGTCCTGCAACTCTGTTGCCGTGCCGGACCCCGGACAACACCTCCGGCGTAACCGGCCTGCTGTCGGGGATCCTCTACTCCCTAAAGCCGGTGAGCCGCAAGGCGCCGGGGTGAAAGGAAAAAGCGCCGGGAAGAAGGGAAGCTCTCTCGCTGCGCTGAAAGAATCGAGACGTCATTGTGAAACGTTATCCGACAGACGGCTGCCGGTTTTGAAGCTTTGCGATGAGGCCCAGCATGCTCAGGCCGAGGATACCGGAGACGAGGAATGCACGTTCGTAGCCCCATGTTTCAGAAACTGCGCCGAAGCCGAGGGAGGCGAAGAGCATGCCGATATTGAACGCCCAGACGAAGAGCGAGTTTGCCAGCGAGCGCATTCCCGGGAAGACATCGAGGAGATACGCATTGAGCGTGGGGTAGAGATAGCCGTATCCGAGCCCGAAGATCAGCGCGAGCACCGCCAGCGTGATTCTGCCATCCAGGAAGGGGATGCCGAGAGGAAAGGCCAGCATGAGTGCCAGAGATATTGCCCAGGCCCGCGCATCTCCGATCTTCTTCAGAGGCCTGTGGAGAAAAGACCAGACCATGAGACTGCCTGCGACAAAGGACACGAAGAACAACCCGGAATTGTCTATCCCCCTGGTGAGAAGAAAGGGGGGAACGAACACGGCCAGAGAACCGAACACCACACCCAGCATGAGGGACGAGGCCATAAACGGGGTGCCCTGCCTCAGGGGAAAAGGCGAGCTCTGCTCCGCGGACGATCTGTCCGGGAGGAAGAGACCCGCAATGACGCTGAAGAGGCCGAAAAAAGCCGCGGTGTAGAAAAGCAGGGGGTAGCCCCAGGCGTGAATGGCATACTCGCCGATCGCAGGGCCGATGGCATGGGTGGATATGTTGACCGCTGTGAGGACCCCCAGAAAATACCTCCGGGAATCCGGCTCGGCGATGTCGAACACCAGGGCGCCCAGGATCCCGAACGCGCTGGAGAATCCGATCCCCTGGACGACCCGCAGCGCGAAGACGAGCGGCCCCATCTCCCGAACCAGCGCGTAAAACGGCGTTGCGAGGCAGAGCATGGCCGCCCCCGCGATGAACACATGCTTTCGGGAAAGCCTCTGGGAGATGATTCCGACCAGCGGCAGGGCGATCACGACGGTAACACTGAACGATCCCATGATCAGGCCGATATCCGCGGGAGAGAGCCCGAGGTGGACGATGTACTTGGGCAGGAGCATGAGCTCGGAGAAATTCAGGAAAAAGAAAAAGCTGGCGGCCGCTATGATGAGAAAGCCGGCCCTGAAATCACGCACCTTTGACCCTGACCGCGAATTCCCGGAGGCTCTTCAGCGAGCCGTCCGCCTCCTGGCATTCGCCTCGGCAGATATGGTAGGCTTCCAGACCAATGCTCCTGGGAACCAGGTAATCGAATTCACGATGGTCACCCACGTGGACGACATCGCCCTCCACGATGCTCCGGAGTCTGGAGAACGCCTTTGCGTCGGCCTTGGTCGTGCCCCAGTCATCGCTCACCGAGATGATGTCACGGAAAAAGGGTGCAAGCCCGCCCAGAGACACCTCCACATCGAGGAAATGCCGCGACGCGTTCGAAAACAGGACGAGCGGGAATCCTTCGTCCTTCAGCTCGCCGAGCACGGGCAGCGCGTCGTCGAAGAGCTCGACCCTGGATGCATACCGGCTGACCAGGTCTTCGGGGGCCGTATCGTCGAGGCCGAAATAATCGAGCCAGTAGGGAAGCTGATACCACCGGATGGATGCCGTCCCAACGCTTTCGTACGCCTCGCGGCACACACGCTGCGCCGCGGAGAGGCCTATGCCGCTCTTTCTGGAGACGAGATCCGGCAGACCCTCCAGCCAGACGCTGTCGACGAAGTGATTGCTGGTGAGGGTGCCGTCGAGGTCGAAGGATATGGTCAGTCCTCTTCCCATACCTCAACCCTGTCCTTCCACTTGGCCTTTGCCGCGTAAAGGGCGCTGTCCGCCCTCCTGACGAGCTCGGATTTATCGCCCTGCCCCCGGCCGATAGCCCCCACCCCGATGCTCACGGTGACCTTCACGGATATGCCGCTGCCGAAGGATAACGGGGTCGACCGGATCGTGTCGCAGATTCTCCTCGCGACGGTCTCGGCATCTTTGGCATGCGTATTCGGCAGGATCACGGCGAACTCTTCGCCCCCGTAGCGGGCGAGGATATCGATTGAGCGCACGCATTTTTTCAGGACACCCGCGAGTTGCTTGAGAACCATGTCTCCACACTGGTGGCCGTAGGTATCGTTGAAGTGCTTGAAGTCGTCGATGTCCAGTATGAGCAGCGACAGAACACCGTCTTTGCTCCTCTGTACACGCTCCATTTCCTCACTGAGGCGGTCCTGAAAGTGGCGGTGGTTGTAGATATCGGTGAGGCCGTCGGTTATGGAGAGCTGGCTGAGCCTTTCATTGAGGACCTTGAGCTCTTCGGTGGCCCGGTTGAGCTCGCCCGCTCTCGCCTCCAGGGCGTCCTTCACCTCCGCCATCTCCCACAGGGTCTTTTCCATCTCGGCGTTCTTTTCCATCAGCTCCATTTCCAGCTTTTTCTTGCCGGTGATGTCGGAAAAGACCATCAGGGCCAGAACATTGCGCCTCTTGCGGGAAATGACCTGCACATCGTATTGGATAGTGACTTCTTCTCCCGTCCCGGTCCTCAGGACACACTCCCTCTGCTGTATCTCCCTTCCCTGCTCGAAAAGATCCCGGAATTCATCCCGGAGCCGCTGCTCCTCGCCGGGCGCCACGAACCTGGTGAAGGCGGACCCCTGTATCTCGGCCCTGTCATAGCCCATGAGATTGCCGACGAAGGCGTTGCAGCTGGTGATGATACCCCGTGGATCCACGTAGAGCAGACCGATGGGAGAGATGTCGAAGAGATCTGAAAACCGACGCTCCTGTTCCTGGAGCCTTCTCATCAATATGACCTGGTCGGTTATGTCATTGAGGGTCATCCAGAGATATTCGCCGCCGCTGCTCCTGAGCCAGCCGCCTCTCATGTTCACGAAAATCCGCTTGCCCGAAAGGGGGGTGAGCATGATATCCACCGGAGGGATGATTCCTTCCGGGTCCTCGAGGCCCTGTTGGCAGGCGCCGATAAACGTCTCCCTGCTCTGGCGCGACACGATCCCGATGAGCTGCTTCCCGATCACTTCCGGGCCGGGATACCCCGTCAATTCGATAAACGCCTCGTTTGCATGGATGATGACTCCCCGCGCAACGATGAGGCAGGAGCTGGCGGAATATCGGGCCATTGCGGCGAGGGCTTCCGGAACAACAGCGGCATCGCCGCCGGCTCCCGGAGCGCCGTTCTCAGAAAACGCGAGGATTTCCGTGTCGCTGATCGAGGTGGTCGTGCATGTGCACTCGAAGCCGCCGTCCGCCTTTCCCGGCAGCTCCATGAAATGATACCGCCGTCCTGCAGAGTCGAGCTCAGGGCACCGCGCATCGAGATGCTCGCGGATTTCCTCTCGTGAGAGCCCTGTTCTCAGGGCCAGGGCATCGCTCACGGAAACGATATCCGCGTTCCTCCTCAGAACGATATACGGTGAAAGAATCCGTTCAAGCCTTTCTAAATCAAGGTCCATACCCGGTTTTCGCCTTCAGCCACCTCTCCCGCCTGCTGCATGTCGAAAAGGACCTTCTCGATCTCCTGCGAGACGATTTCCACCGACATGGACTCTTCCAGGATACGGATGATTTCCTCGACAGTGGCGCCGCCGGTGATCTGGAGGACCTTTTCGGTAAAGGCGAGCAGGTCCTCATGCTTCGACCACGGAAACAGCACCCATCTCCACTGCTGCATCACCTTGGGGCAGTAATCGGCCTTGAACCGGGAATCGGCCTTGCTCACCAGGACCGCGGTGCGGATGTCGCCCACCTTCGGCGACATGTAACGAACCGCCTCTTCCATGGTTCTTCCCTCGTCGCTCACATCATCCACCACGAGCACCTTCTTGTCGCTGAGGTCCACCTCGGGCAGCGGGAAAACGAGCGTTGGCTTTTCACGAAGGTTCGCGTCCTCCGCCCAGTGACCCATCTGGAAGGTGCATATGTACTTGTTGTGAAGATAGTCGGTGAGGATACGCGCCGGGGCAAGCCCTCCCCGGGAGATGCCGATCACCACGTCCGGCCGGTAGTCGGACAGCCGCAGGGCGACGAAGACATCCCAGAGGAGCTCTTCCACCTCTTCCCAGGAAAGCCGTATCGCTTCCGGGAATGTTCTTTTCAAGCCATTGTTATCTTCCATGAGATCACCTTTTTTTCGATTCAGCTTTTGTCGGAATATGCCCGGCATCCCTTTACATCTCCGTCGCCATCCCGGCGCTCAGCGGTTCAGGACGCGGAATCTCGGCCTGTCCACGGTTCCCCTGAGGCTGAACTTCACCCGCTCCGAAGATGAAGACGTCTGAGCGCCCACGAGCAGCGCCATGTCGGCGGGCATGCCGATCTCTCCCGAGAGGTTCAGCCGGGTCCTCGAAAAGGGCTCCATAAGCCGGACGGAGCCCTTGACGGTCCCCGAGATGTCGCCGTCCAGCTCCAGTTTCTCCAGGGTGAGCAGCCCCTTCTCCATAAACGAGTCGACTTTCAGGACCTTGAACTGCAGCCCGTCCACGGGCAGTAGCGAAACCGGAAGAGGAAGATACCCCTCCTCCCACACGATATTCGCCCTGCCGTCGAGCTCGCGGATTGATGAGCCCGGGCCCGAGAGCTCCAGAGAGCCGGAGATGATCCCCCTGGGATCGACGCCAGGCCACAGCAGGGCCTTGAGCGCCTGGGAATCGAGATTGTCCATCCGGGCGTTGACGCTCGTCATCCCGTTGGCGTCTCTGAAAGGCCGGCTGATGAAGCCTTCGATCCTTCCGGAGGCGAACATCGCCTCCACATCCATATTGAGCCTCCCGACAATCAGAGAGAACAGGCCGGGATAGAGCCTAAGCTCCCGGGCGAAGGGCTGCTTGTCGATGCTCATGCCTTCCACCTTGAGGCCGAAGGGGAAGCTGGAACGGACATGGCCCAGTGACACCGGCCTCCCGAGGGCGGAGCTCATCGACTCTTCCATACGGCCCCTGAATGCGTCGTAGGGAAACCGGATGGAGACGAAGACGACCAGGCACAGGAAAACATATATCGCCGCGCCTGTCTTGACCATCCCGGGAGAAGCCCGCCTTTCGTCAGCCATAATGTACCACCTGGAAGGTCACGTCGAGGCTGCTGTCCCTCTCGACGCGCCGGATGTTCAGACGCTTTATCTTCAGTGAATGGGAGCTGTGCTCGATATCGTACAGAAGGCTGATGAGGTCTTCCTGAAACACCGAGCGGATCTTCACCTCGACCGCCTCCCGCGAAGAGTCGCCCGGATCGCTGATCGGCTTCATGTACTCGATACGGTCGTTTACCTTGATCCTGGCGGCCAGCTCTTCGAGAAAGCCGAAAAGGGTGAAGTCAGCCTGCTGGACGATTCTGCCGTTTCTGGAGCCGGCGCCCGCCGCTCTGATCTGGGACGAGAGCTCATAGACCCTTCTCAGCTGAGCGTCTTTGGCGTTCACCGCGGCTGTCAGCCTGTCCTTGTACTCCATCATGGGGAACACGATCCCTGCCAGGAGGATGAACACCCCCAGTGCGACGCCCGCCGCCATGAGCACCAGCTTTTCGCGTTTCGAGAGATTCTTTATGTAGCGCTCGATTTTCTGGTACATACCAGCTTCAACCTCACCCGCTGATCGAGCTTGTCCACATTGGCCGATACGATCTTCACCTCGGCCACATAGGAAAGCGCCGACAGACTCGTCTTGATTCGCTCCACGTTTTCGTACGATTTGGTCGTACCCGATATCATGATCGAATTCTCATCGATGATGATGTTGTCCACGAGCACATCGATGCTCTTCGGAATGCCGGCGTGGACATCCCGGATGATCTGCAGAGGGGAGTCTTTGCCGCCCGGTCCGCCGCCCTTGGATGTGATCCTGGACAGCTGCTGCTCCAGCTGCTTCACCGGATCCACCATGGGAGTGCCGGCGGGCATGACCGACGCGAACTCCTGCTGAACACGCCGGGTGAGTTCGCCGTCTATCCTGGCGTTGAGAAACACGCTCAGTCCCAGCCCGAAAAGCCACAGGGCGACGAACGCCGCCGCGGCCTTGGTCCACGTCCCGGCATAGCCCCGCAGCCATTCGATCCTCCGCGTGTACGAGAGGTCGTCCTTGCGGAAATTGACGGCATCGGCGGTGTCAATCCCCCGCAGGGCGAGCGAGATGGGCATGAAACGGTCCAGAACCTCGTTGACCGAGAGATCGCGGTGCTTCTCGTCCCTCTCGGGAATGCCCGGCGTGATGTCTGCGGACGCCTTGAACCGCTGCGCAAGGTCGTTGATGGACCTGGCGTATCCGGTGGGAACCAGGGCGTAGCCCTGATCCTGCGGCTCGATCCGTGACAGGGCGATGAGCACCTCCCTGACGCAGGCATCCAGCAGTCCGCCCGCCTCGATGCCCTCTTCGAGCCTCTTCGCCAGCTCCTCCGGCGGTATCGCCCTGCCGCCGAACAGGCTGGAGGCGATCTTCCCGAAGCCGTAGGGGAACGCGCCCACATATCTCACCTTCCCGCCTTTCAGCACGGCCAGAGATGTGTCTTCCCATCCCATGTGCAGGAACAGGTATGCGGTGCCGTCGGCAAGGCGGAAGATGTTTCTGGCCCCCGCCAGCAGGGATGCGGAAGGAGAATCGATGATCTCCGGCTCCATTCCCGTCTTTTCCTTGAATCCGGCGATGAGCGCCTCCACCGACGCATGCCTCGCCGAGAGTGTCTCGATGCGGTGGAGCCCGGCCTCATCCTGTCCCAGAAGCACGTAGTCCACGATGATCTTCCCGTCGAGGACGGGCAGGAGCGTCTCAACCTCCGGAGCGATGGTCTTTGCGATCTTTTTGCGGTCGCCGAAAGGCCTCAGCAGAGAGCGGTACATGATTTCCCGCTCGGGTATGCCCGCGACGAGCGTATCGGAGGATTCGACGCGGATCTCCTCGAGGAGACCGGCAATGTCTTCGCCTATGGGGCGAAGCGCCTCGTAGCGCTCGTTGTACTTCCGAGGCACGGATAAGAGCTTCTCCATGGAGAACTCCGCGAGTCCCGACCTGATCTGGCAGGCGCTCACCGATATGTTATCCCAGTAAATACCTATGGTATATCGAGCCATGATCCATCCTGAGTCTTGAAATGAAAAAGTCAGTATATCTTATAATACACTATCCGCACGTCACTTTGGAAGCGCTGAAGGACCGCTCTGACGTTGATCCGGGCGCCGGACGGCATATGTCCGTTGACATCCGCGCTGAACATGCTGCTTTTGACATCCAGATTTTTTTTGATCCACGCCATCTCGTCGGAAGGATCGCTCAGATCCAGCCCCTGAATGCGGCCGATGTCCTGCTCGTTCAAAAACGGCCTGCCGTCTTCGATGCTCTCCGCGACGTCCTCGGTCATATACGTGCGCGACATGCTCATGAGCACGACCGAAGGCGCGGTGTTGATGTTTATCTTTCCGCCGGTGCCTACGGTTACGTAATCTCTGATCCCGTGATAGTTTTCCGTGCCGTAATAGTATTCCGGTTTCATCCCTTTCACAAGAAGGATTTCCTCCGGGGCGTCCAGCGGCCCGTTCTTGCAGATATACGGCGGGTCGAGAGACCGATAGTAGTCGCTTTCCGCGCCGCCGAACTCCGGCTGGTCGTCCGCGTCCAGCCAGTCTTTGAGCGATTTGGCCAGCTCGTCGAGCTCTTCCGACGTGATGTCTATCTCGAGCAGCTCGAAAAGATACTTGAACTGCGCTTCCCGGTACACCTGCTCGCCTTCGGTCACAAGGCTGTTCAGATCGATCTTGCCGCACTCGTCCGCCAGGGTGCCGCCGAAGGCAGGGCCCTCGAGATATGCTGAGGCGGCCAGCGCGTATTCGCTGAAGCTTCCCCATTCCTCGTCATCGGCGTCGTAGGAGGGATCGTCGCTCTTGAGGATGGCACGGGCGGCCTCGACCCCGGCGCGGGCGATGTGCTGGGCCTGCACGGAATCCCGGAAATTATACGCGAGCTCCATGTCGAGGCCCTGATCGGCGCTGAAGGTGATCACCATCGCCGTGAACAGGGCGACAGTGGCGAGCACCAGCAGGAGCACGACGCCCCGCCTGTCAGCCAGGATGCGCATCATCCCTCCTCTCCCGGGCTCACGGTGAGCTTCAGCTCGGACAGCGGAAGATAGGCCGAACCGGTGAACACAAACGGCTGGGACCCTGCGTCAAAGGCGATGGTCACCTTCACCTGCTCCGGCAGGGCCAGCTTTTCCTCGAGATTCCATTCGTCCTTTTCATTGCCGTCCTGATCCACGTACACGATGTTCATGGAGATGATGTTCTCGGCCACCTCCATCTCCTGTGGGGACTCGCTCGCACCGTAATGCGGCAGGGGGTCTTCAGAGCGTATCAGGACATAGCGGTCCTGTGAGGACTCCATCTCCTTGAGATAGTACCCCACCTCGCAGAGCCCCGCCGTCTTGCCGGGAAGCCCCAGATCGGCCGCAGTGGTGAAGCGGATGCTGTCCAGGTCGGTATCGGCGTCCTTCTCGTCCGTGCCCGTGAAGCGGTACAGGGAGAGCTCCTCTTCGTCCAGGGTCCTCGAGGACCCCTCCGTCGCCGGCACGTAGGAGCAGATCAGGTCTTTCATCATGCGGTCCATCACGATCCTCACCATCTGGTAGGTGTGCCTCTGCTCGCCCACCGCCTCGATGGTGCGGTGAGACTGGAAGAAGGCCAGGTTCACGATGGTCAGAGCGATGGCCGCGATGGCGATGGCCATGAGCAGCTCGATGAGAGTGAACCCCCTACTTCGAGGAAACGAATACGACGAAATCCGTCTCAAGATTGCCTTTCTCCCCCCACTTGACGGTGAGCGTATATTTAAAGTATCCCTCCAGCGGCGTGGACTCGATCTTCTCCACATACCGGTATTCCGGAAAGTCCTCCCCGAAATCGCCCTCGTTGTTGCGGGGGAGCCTTGCGTCGTCTCCCATGACCTCGGCGATTTTCTGCTGGGCGAGCAGCGTGGAGGTGGTGACGAACTTCGACCGGGAGGCCATGTCCACGGACTGATGCGCCGCCTTGAGAAGCCACAGGAAGGTGATGCTCAGGATGACCATGGCGATGAGCACTTCGAGGAGGGTGAACCCTTTTTTATCAGCCATGCCTGATCTCTACATAGTGGTCGTATATCTTCAGCATGCCCGAGAAGGGCTTGATGATGACGGTATAGATCTTTCCGAATTCCCCTTCCAGATAGATCACCCCCTGCTCGATCACCCCCTCGGGCGTCACCAGAATGTCTAGGTGCCCCTGGAGCTTTTCGCTCTGATAGGGGCTCTTGACGCTCTTGAGCTTCACTCCCCGGGGAAGCTCCTTTTCCTTGAGCATGTCCGGGCTCTCGCCTGAGCTTTCGGGCTTCGGATACAGGCCGATCTTCGCATTGTCCATATCGAACCGGACATAGTAGTGCCTGTGCTGGGTCACGGCCGTGGACCTGGCGAACTGGAGGATCGTGAGGATCTCCCGGGTGGCCTTGTCCATGCTCGAAGACGAGATGCCGGTGTAGAGCCTGGGGCCGACATAGCCTATCGTGATCCCCAGGATCGCGATGACGATGATCAGCTCCAGGAGAGTGAACGCCCTAGTTCCGGCCGGCCGTCTCGGGTTCCCAGTTTCCGATATCCGCATCCTTGCCCTCTCCGCCGGGCTGGCCGTCCGCTCCGTACGAGAACAGATCGAAGCCGTTCGGATTCCTCACCCCGGGGCAGAGGTAGCCGTAATCGTAGTTCCAGGGGTCTTTCGGCACTCTCGGCTTGTCCAGATATCCGCCCTCCCGCCAGTTCCGGGGAACGTTCCCGCCTACGGGCTTCTCCACCAGGGCCTTGAGCCCCTGCTCCGTGGACGGGTAGTCGCTGTTGTCGAGGCGGTACATGTTCAGCGCATTCTCCAGGGCCTGGATCTGCACCCGTGCCTGGGTCTGCCTGGCCTCGTCGGGCCTTCCCATGATCTTGGTGCCCACATACGTTGCCAGAATGCCGAGTATGACGATAACCACCAGCAGTTCCAACAGGGTAAAACCCTTGTCCTTCATGGTATGTTCCTCCAATCTAACGGACTATGGTGCTCATCTCCAGCATGGGCAGGAGTATCGCCAGCACGATGGAGCCCACAACGGCTCCCATGAGCACGATCATGACCGGCTCGAGAATCGAGGTCAGCCCCGCCACCGATGTCTCGACATCCTCCTCATATGCTCCCGCCGCCTTGACGAGCATCTCTTCCAGCGTTCCGCTCTTTTCGCCGGTGCTGATCATGTGAATGATGATGGGCGGAAACACGCCGGATTTCTTCAGCGGCGCGGCGATGCTGGAGCCTTCCATGACCTCTGAGATCGAGTCTTCGATGGAAGCTTCCATGACCTTGTTCTGAACGACGGTCTTGACGATTTTCAAGGCCTCGATGATGGGCACTCCCGAGGTGAGCAGGGTGCCCAGTGTTCTCGCGAACCGTGCGACCGAGATCTTCCGGTAGATGGCGCCGTATACCGGCACGTTCATCCGGAACCGGTCGAACCGCATGGCCCCCCGCTCCGTCCGCCTCCACCTGAGGAACAGGACGACCGCCGCAATGGCAACAGAGGCTATGATCCACCATGTCATGCCGAGGAAATCGCTCACCCCGATGAGGATCCGGGTCGGCAGCGGCAGCACCTGCTCCATGCTCTCGAACATGCTCACCATCTTGGGCACCACCGACGTGAGGAGGTAGAAGAGAACGATCACGGACACCGCGAAGAGCACCACGGGGTAGATGAGGGCGGCACCCACCTTGGACCTGAGCCGGTGCTGGCCCTCCAGAAACTCGGCCAGCCTGAGCAGCACCACGTCCAGGGCCCCGCTGGCCTCTCCGGAGCGGACCATGTTCACGTAGAGATCCGAAAACACCCTCTTGTGCTGCGCAAGGGCGTCGGCGAAGGACAGTCCCTCATTGACCGCGTCTCTGACCTGGGCCACCGTCTTCTTCATGGCGGGCGACTCTGTCTGCTCGTACAGGGCGCTCAGAGATTCCACCAGCGGAATGGACGCCCCCACCAGGGTGGAGAGCTGCCTGGTCATGACCGTGATGTCCTCGAGCTTGACCCTGCCGAGAAACCTCTTGAGCGAGATGTCTTTCACGCTGGGCGCGGGAGAGGACGCCTCTTCGGCGATAGAGCTGACGAACACCCCCTGCGAACGGAGCTTGAGCTTCGCCTCCCGCATGGACGTGGCATCGATCATGCCCTGGGAGACCTTGCCCTTTTCCGTGTAGCCGCTCCAGGTATATAACGCCAAGATTCCCCCCTACTGCTCTTCCGGCTCTCCGGAGCCCCGGGCCTCCTCGACCTCGGGCGCCTCGGGCGACGCGTCGAAGCGTTTGAAGTACTCGTCGTTGACCTTCACGTTCGCTTTTTTGCGGATGTCTTCCTTGAGCTCTGCGAGGCGCCTGTCGGCCTGCTCCTTTTGAAGCGCTCTCTCGATGGATTTCTTTGCCTGCTCCAGCGTTTTCGTCTTGGGATCTCTCCTGTCGTCGAGGCGGATGATGTGATACCCGAAGGAGGACTTCACCACGTCGCTGGTCTCGCCCTTTTTCATCGCAAAGGCCGCCTTCTCGAATTCCGGGTCCATCTTGCCCCTGCCGAACCAGCCCAGATCGCCCCCCTTCTCGGCCGACGGGCAGGTGGAGTTTTTCTTCGCCAGCTCTTTGAAGTCAGCACCTTTGCGCAGCTGCTCGAGAAGCTCCCGGGCCCGGTCCTGCTTTTCCACGAGGATATGCCGGGCCTTGACGCGCTCCGGGGTCGCATACTTGTCGAGATGCTCCCGGTAGTATCTCTCGATGTCGGCATCACTGAGCTTGACGGACTTCTTCAGGCTGCTCTCCATCTCCTTTGCCAGGGTCTGGTCGATGATGAGCCCTATTTTCAGCTGCACGTCTTCCTGCTTGTCGATCCCTCTTCTGCGGGCCTCCCAGGCGAGCATCTTCATCTCCACCAGGCCGTTTATGATCTCTCTTCGGCCCTTTGAAGACAAGTACTTGGAGCGGTACTGGGCAGGGATCTGGGATATGATCTCCTCGACGTCTTTTTCCGTGATTTTCTCATCGCCGATCTGAGCGACGGTGTCTCCGCTCAGCCGCGGGGCTTTGCCGGCATCTCCCTGACTCTGCATGCACCCCGTGAAGCTCAAACAGGCCGCAACAACAAGCATCAGATACCGTTTCACTCTTCCCTCCCCTGCATACGATTATTTATGGAAGCCCTCGCTCCATGCTTCCTGATAGCATTTCGACACGGATGCTGTCACTACCCATCGGCCGCCCCCTGTTCCGGAAAGAAGAGAACCGCGACGAGCACGCCTTCCCGCACGTGTATCCGGGCCTTTTGCGCAGTCACGCGATTGCTGATCCCGTAGGAATCGCCCACCTTCATGACAGCCTCTTTCAGAGGCCACTTGAACCCGGCGAGAGTGATGCCCCTGACCTCTGTGGTCAGCGGCAGCAGGGACAGCACGGCGCCCTGCACCCCCTCGATCTCGATGCCGGAATCGACCAGGAATATCCGATATGACGGGGAGAGTATCGAGGCGTCGACACCCCGCAGGCGGGCGGCGTTGAGCAGGTGGATGTTCGCCAGCCCGTGGTCGAACCGGTCGCCGATGCAGGCGATCATCTCCACGGAGCCCGCCCCGTTGCGTATGGCGGCGTCCAGGGCGAGCCCGGTGTCTGTCTCGTCTTTCTCGCTGCTGTATTTTTCCAGGGGGATTCCGGATCTCTTCACCTCCTCGAAGGCGTCCGGGGATATGGAGTCCATGTCTCCCACCACGAGGTCGGGCTTCACCCCGGCATCGAGGCAGTACTGAGCCCCTCTGTCCGCGGCTATGATCATCCTGGCTTTTTCCGCCCTTGCCCGCAGGAAGGCGGGATCGGGCGCATCTCCCCCGGATACGATCAGAAACATACGGCGAATAAACAACGAATGGGATGTGAAGTCAAGCGAGAGGTTTCCCCGCGGGCTGCGCGGCCCCGGCTACAGCGGAATCTCTCTGAGGTAAGGCAGCCTGCCGTCTTTGGCCGAAAGGATCGGCTCGGCGACCGGCCAGGGAACGGCAAGGTCCGGATCGTCCCACCGGATTCCGCCGTCGGCCTCGGGGGCATAGGGGGCGTCCACCTTGTAGAGCACGTGGGCGTTGTCGGTGAGGGTGCAGAAGCCGTGGGCGAACCCCCGGGGCACATAGAGCATCCTGAGCGGAGAGGCTGAGAGCTCGACCGAGATCCATCTGCGGTATGTGAGGGAACCCTTGCGCAGATCGACGATGACATCGAAGACAGCCCCGGACACCACCCAGACGAGCTTTGCCTGGGAATGGGGAGGATACTGGAAATGCAGCCCCCTGAGTACCCCCTTCTTCCGGGAGAAGGAGTAGTTGTCCTGAACGAAATCAGCCTCGATGCCGTGCCCGCGAAAGGCCTTTCTGCTGTAGATCTCGACGAAAAAGCCGCGGTCGTCCGCGTGTATGTCGGGCTCTATCAGAAACGCCCCTGCAAGCTCGGTCTCGGTTACCTTCATATGCCCCCCGAATCAGGTGATATGTGCATGATTTCCGTTCAATACCGCATTGTCTCTCGGATGGCAACATCGGAAGGCCCTGCCGCGTGCGGCCGCCGGCCCTCCCGCATCATGCTCCTGCCGGCGCTCCGCCTTGATTCACGCCCATCTCCGCGTAAATCTCGTCGATGCGGTCGTGGTAGCGGGGAGAGACGTGCATGGGAAAGACGCGCTTGGCCCCGAGCTCCCGTGCTATCGCCCCGGCCTGGCGCGCGGTCAGGTGCCCCCGGGCCCCGGCATGGGCCTCGAGCTCGTCGAGGTAGTATGCTTCGATGAAGAGCGTGTCCACGCCTAGCGCCAGGCCTTTGAGCGCCTCGAGATTCGCGGGCGTGAAGGCGATGTCGGTGACGAACGCCAGGGACTGCCCCGGCGTTACGGTCACGAGCTCTTCGCGGAGCCTGGACACGCTCACCCCGCGTACGCCGCTCTCCGTCGCCACTCGCACGGGCTCGTCCAGCCTGCCGGCATAGATGAGCGCCTTGAGGTCACCCAGCCACGGCCCCGGAATATAGCCCTTTTCGCGCACGGCGCCCTTGAGGATGTTGATGTGGAAGGGCTCTTTCAGGACATATCCCAGGCAGGGGATGGTATGGTCCAGGACGGCTGCCTCGAGCGTATATCTGGGGCAGTCGGCTATCCTCGTCCCGGTGCGGGGCACTGTTTGCCCGGAGATCGCGTCGAACCCGGTGTCGGCCCTGGCCCTGGTGGTCATGACGCTGTTCGCGAGGATCTCGTGGATGGTGATCTCCAGGGCATACCCGGATGAAAGGTTCCAGGTGTAGGACCTGAGCTTGGAGAGGGTCTTTTCGGTGATGCCTTCAGGGCCGTAGACGGCGAGCGGTTCGTCGCGGTGCAGGATCGTGCGCAGCACCCTGTCCATGCCCATGAAGTGGTCCATGTGGGTATGGCTGATGCAGACGGCCTCGAGCGAGAGCAGATGTCGGGGGGCGAGGCCCTGGAAATGCCCGCAGTCGAAGAGGACGGACTTGCGCTCATTGAGTATCCGGACATACACCACCGGATCGAACAGCGGTCCGTTGACCAGACGAGAGAGGAACGCGGGTCTCATGACAGTACATATGCACTATTTTCCTGCAGTCCGAAAGACTTCAGGAGATGGTTC
>ERZ795051.644-NODE-644-length-51181-cov-12.907523_pt1 | contig 51181 bp, 45 predicted proteins | sample MGYA00375135_ERZ795051 | MGnify/ENA primary metagenome ERZ795051 (study PRJEB30180, sample SAMN05720222) | activated sludge metagenome | isolation source: Anaerobic digester | place: Japan | collected 2015-05-26 ... | reverse complement strand
GAAATGCTGGAAGTTGTCCCTGAAAAATTTCATCCTTCGTAGTTCAAAGTCGGGTTGTAAAGATGATTTTTCTGGTTTGATGTCGTTTTTTTAAGCTGCCGCATAACTATTGGATATACGCAATATTGCGTATATTTTTACTTTACTTGAATATGCCTTCTCCATAAAAATTATGTTTCCTTACATTTTGATGGCAAAATTAATAATATTTTTTATACTGCCAAATGGTCTTAAAGCCTAATTATTTTCTCCATACCTTTTGTGGTTATATGAGTGTAAATTTCAATGGTTTTTGAACCGGAATGCCCTAAAAGACTTTGTATATACCTTAAATCAGTTCCATTTTCCAGTAAATTTGTGGCAAAGCTATGTCTTAATGTGTGCATACTCATCTCCTTTTTTATTTCTGCTTTTTTATCACTGCTGTCCAAAATAATTTACAAAAGTAAAAAAATGCTAGTATAAACGCAAAACGAAAGGGAAAAATTGAATTTTAAAAATCAAGCCTCAGGTGTCTTAACCGCTTATTTCCCGACAAGTTTTATGAAATTTTCTCATGGAAGTAAACTTATGATTTAACTTAAAAGCGTTATTTTTACTATGGGTTTGTTTGTTTGTTTGTTGCCAACCCATTCAATTTTTTTTATTTTGGACAGCTGTGATTACGAATAGATTTTTGATCAGATCAAAAGTCATTTCTTTTTTACCGTTTTCAGCGATAAAACAACTGTTGTACCGGCCAAAGCACAAATAGCGACAATGATTTTGACGGGATCAGACTGTATAAAAAAGATGATGGATATTGAGGTCATGGCTATCATCAGTATGATGGAGATGAGTTTATTCCGGAGGCTGATACCTTTTTTTTCGGCAAAATCTTTTAATAATGAGCCGAATATACGATGATTGTTCAGCCAGTGATAAAGTCTGGGCGAACTTTTGATAAATGCAGCAGAAGCTAACAGCAGAAAGGGTGTGGCTGGAAGTCCCGGTACAATAATTCCCAGGACGGCAAGCCCTACAAACAAAATTCCTGCTGTGATAAAAAGAAACTTCATTTTAAAAGTCGGGAGATGTTGCAAAAAAAATGCAGTTAATAAAGAAAGAAAGACAATAACATGGTGATATTTTGCAGTAACTTTATGGCATTTATAAAAGTTTTCGTTGAAAAGATCAGCAAATAAAGGAGTACACTTTTGAATTGACCGTAAGTTTCGTCAATCCACCTGATAAATGTTGGATTTTCAGCAAAATTCAAATAAAACTTTTATGGTTGGGTTCAGATGGCAGGGGATAGCCTCAAACAACCTGCTCACAAATCTATTATCATCAATATATTTAACTCGATATAGGTTTTCAGGATTCCCGGCAATTTTTCAAGTAAATGTTTTTTCTTCGATAACCCCATTTCAAGCCCAAAATGCACCAATTATCTAACAAAATTGATGAAATCGTTTTTGGTAATCATCGAAAAGGTAGCTTCAGGATAGGTTTCAGTCCATGTTTTCGGAGGGTTAACTTTCTCTTTGTAAAATTTAATTTCAAAGCCAGTGATTTTTCCATCTGATTCTTCAACCAGATCGAGTTCTGCACCTGTAAATGTACGCCAAAAATATAAAGATGCAAAACTCCGATTATATTCATTTCTTTTAATACGTTCGGCAATAGCAAAGTTTTCCCACAACTGCCCCACATCATTTCTCAGGTTTAAAGGGTTTAGGTTATTGATAACGATATTGCGTATGCCATTATCATAAAAGAAATATTTGTTCTGTTTGCTGATTTCTTTTCTGAGATTTCTGCTGAATCCAGTTAATTTAAAAATAATAAAAGCTTTTTCTAATATTTCGAGGTATTTCTCAACTTTTTCTCGACTGATAAACAGGTTTTTACTAAGTTCATTTACTGAAACTTCCGAACCAATTTGAAAAGCAAGTAATTTTAACAGGTTAAACAGTGTACTGATATTAACCTGATTATTTTGAACGAGTATATCTTTAAAAAGATAGGAATTCGCAATCTCCTGTAAAATTTCCTTTTTATTCTGCATATTTTTTTGAGTAAATACCTCAGGATAGGAGCCATAAACCATTAATTCATCAATTTTTTGAGTAGCATCAAAAGCAGAACTTTGATGCATAATTTCACTGAAAGAAAAGGGAAATAGTTTGAAAATAATTTTTCTGCCGGTTAAAGGTTCTGTTACTTTTTTTGATAAATCAAATGAAGAAGAGCCTGTAACCAATACTTTCAATTGGCTAAGTTCGTCATGAATAATTTTTAAATTGATACCAATATCAGGAATTTGCTGTGCTTCATCAATGACAAGAAGCTCGTACCCATCGGTAAGCAGTTTAATTTTGTTTACATCCCGCGATGATAAAACATCTCTATAAATAATCTGGTCGGCATTTACCCATCTTGTTTTCAGGTTTAGACTTTCTGCGATTGCTTTTGCTAATGTTGTTTTACCAACCTGCCTTGCACCATACAAAATAACAATTTTATCTTTTGAAATTAATGCATCTTTGATTGAACCGGTTATATTCCTAAATAACATGATTGAAATTTTAAACAAATTTAACGCAAATATTGTTAATGTATCAGCAAAATTCACGCTAAAATTGCTGAACTTTCAGCAGAATTCACGCTAATTTTGTTGAAGAGTTGGCGGAATTCACATTAAAATTGTCAAGGCTTGAATCTAATAAGGGTAAAAAAATATTTAGCATTTTGTTAAAAATAATTTGTGTTTTTGTAACGCAATTAAAACAAAAATTCACAATTAAAAATAATACAATTTGGATACATCATGGTTTAACCCCCTATTATTAGGACTAAATTATTAATGCTTTTTTCAAAGAAAAAGTAGATGCGCTTTAAGTTAACGTGCATTTGTAGTGCGTGCTATTTATATCCCACAATAAAACCCTTTTCATCCAACAACATGAAAAGGGTTTTTTTAATTTTATTGTTTCTTTACGTAGAATATTTGTCCTATTCTGTTGATATGATCGATAAACTCAGGATTAGAAATCTGCTGATAGATTGACAAATCAAAGGTATATGGCAACATCAATTCATCCAATGCCAGCTCAATTCTATTCAGCAATTTTAAATTAATGGAATTACCAATCAGGCTTAAGTCAATATCAGAGCCATTTTTAAAAGTTCCTTTAGCACGTGAACCATAAATAATGACTTTTTCAACTTCAGGAAATAACTCAAAAACAGCGTTTATAGATGCAATAGTATGTTCAGATAAGCCAAATCTCATGACAATTTATCAAACTTTTCAATCAAATTTTTAAACAGAGGATAAGATATATTGTAAATATTAGCAACAATTTCTCTGGTAGTATCTTCATTATAAGTATGGCTTGTTTTATTTCTGTCCTTAAACATTTCCATCCATCCTTCTCCATCTGCAATCAATCCATATTTAAATGCTTCGGCAATGGCACTTCTTGGGCCGGTAACATTTTGGTTCCCTTCTGCTTCAAGATAGTCTTTCAGCAGGTTCCAGCCAAGTTCATAAGTATATTCAAAACATTGAATAAGTCCTTGTTCCTCAAATTTATTTAATTTCCCTTTGTCGATGAACTCTGTCAACTGCACAAATGCTTTTTTAAAATTACTAAACCTTTGCTTCCACCTAATATCTGCTTCCATTTGTTCGTTTTTTGAAATTAAATAATCATTTTGTTTACGCAAATTTAGACTAAAAAGTCAAACAAAAAACCCTTTCCATCCACCAGCATGAAAAGGGTTTTTTAATTCGAAATCTTAAATCCGAAATCGTCAATCCGCAATCCGCAATCCGCAATCCGAAATGAAGGAATTAGTTTCCATACATCTCTATGATCTCGTTCTTGGTTTTGCCAAGGATATTGTATTTCTTACCTACTTTGATAAATGCATTCAATGCTTTTTCGAGGTGGTGCATTTCATGAGCTGCAGAAATCTGCGTACGGATACGGGCTTGTCCCTGAGGCACAACGGGGAAGAAGAAACCGACAGCATAAATACCTTCTTCAAACAGGTCTTTTGAAAAATCCTGCGAAAGCTTTGCATTGAAAAGCATGACGGGAACGATTGGCGATTCTCCTTCCTTGATGATAAACCCGGCATCAAGCAGGCCTTTACGCCAGAATTCCGTATTCTTTTCGAGTTTATCTCGTCTTTCGGTACTTTTCGATAGGGTATCAAGCACTTTAAGCACACCGGCCACCACCACAGGGGCAATGGTATTTGAGAAAAGATATGGGCGTGCTTTCTGACGGCACATTTCAACGATTTCTTTTCTGCCGGAAACACATCCACCTGAAGCTCCTCCAAGTGCTTTACCAAAGGTGGTGGTGATGATGTCGATTTTACCCATTACTCCGCAATGTTCATGGGTACCTCTTCCTGTTTTTCCGATAAAACCGGTGGAATGAGAATCATCGACAAACAGCATGGCATCGTATTTTTCACACAGCTCAGCCATTACATCGAGTTTGGCAAGGTCACCATCCATACTGAAAACACCATCAGTAATGACTACACGGATACGTTTATCCATGTATTGCTGGAGTTTACTTTCAAGGTGTTCCATGTCGGAGTGTTTGAAAGTGTCGTGCATGGCGGGTGCCAGTCTGATCCCGTCAATGATGGAAGCATGAACAAGACGGTCACTGATCATCACATCGTCTTTGGTCAGAATAGCTTCGAAAACACCGGCATTGGCATCCATACAACTTGGGAACAGGATGGTATCTTCTGTTCCTAAAAATTCTGTCAGTCGGGCTTCCAGTTCTTTGTGAATATCCTGAGTGCCACAGATAAATCGTACGGAAGACATACCATAGCCTCGGGTATCAAGTCCTTCATGAGCTGCCTGAACCACTTCCGGATGACTCGAAAGCCCCAGGTAGTTGTTGGCACACATATTAATCACCTTTTTCAGGGGATTTCCTGCAGGAAATTCGACTTCAATATCGGCACTCTGAACGGAATGAATAAAACGTTCCTGTTTAAAAAGCCCGGCTTCTTTTATGCCAGTCAAGGTATCCTGATACACTTTTCTGGCCCGGTCACTATAAGCCATAGTTTTTTATTTTAAGGGTTATTTATTCAGAAATTTTTCTACCAGTGCTACAATACTGTTGACATTATCAAATGCTTCTGGGGTAGCTTCATCGTCCGGAATCTGGATTTTATATTTTACTTCCAGAAATCTTTTCAGTGAAACCATTGAAAATGAATCAACTATACCACCTGAAATCAGGGGAGTATCATAGGTGATTTCTTCGCTGTCATCTTCCAGATATTCATCAATGACATACTTTAATACTACGTCTTTAATATTCTCCATTTTTATACAATTTAAAGGTTTATAAACAAATTTTAATCATTTTCAAGGGTAGAGGTATCTCCGATATCTTCACCCCATTCCTGAGCACGGAGCAATCTTCTCATAATCTTACCTGAACGTGTTTTTGGCAGTTTATCCATGTATTCAATTTCCTGTGGCATGGCAAGGGGTGATAGTTTTTTCCGGATAAAATTCATGATGTCGAGTTCAAGCTCTTCCGAAGGCTGATAACCTTCTTTTAAGGTTACAAAAGCCTTGACGACTTCCATGTTGACTTCATCGGGTTTTGCAACCACAGCCGATTCAGCCACAGAGGGATGTTCGAGCAGGGCGCTTTCAACCTCAAAAGGACTGACCAGATGTCCACCGGTATTGATGACATCATCATCGCGGCCAATAAACCAGAAATAACCGTCACTGTCGAGTGTGGCACGGTCGCCAGGTATATACCAGCCGTTCTGGAATTTCTTTTTGTATGTCTCTTCATTTTTCCAGTACATACGCATCATTGCCGGCCAGCCCGGACGAAAGGCAATCAGACCCGGTTTATTGATGTCCTTTATTTCTTCATAAGTCTCAGTATCAACTATTCCGCCTGTGATGCCGGGGAAGGGCCTTCCCATGGACCCCGGTTTTACTTTCATGCCCGGATAATTGGCAATCATGATAGAACCGGTTTCTGTCTGCCAGTAAGTGTCGTAAAATGGCTTGCCAAAAACTCTTTCCGACCAAACGACTGCTTCGGCATTGAGCGGTTCTCCGACACTTGCCAGATGGCGAAGGCTGCTGAGGTCAAATTGTTTGACGATTTCATCTCCGGCCTTCATCAGTGAACGGATAGCCGTAGGTGCTGAATACCACATGGTTATACGGTATTTTTCGATAAACTTGTACCAGTTTTCAGCTGAGAAACCTGCATCAAGTACACATTGGGTAACACCCATGCTGAATGGCCCGATGATCCCGTAACTGGTTCCGGTAACCCATCCCGGGTCTGCTGTACACCAGTAAATATCATCCTCCTGCAGGTCGAGAACCCATTTGGTGGTCAGGTATTGCGAAATCAGTGAATAATGAACATGTTTAACGCCTTTTGGCAATCCGGTTGTTCCCGAAGTATAGTGCAGAAGAGATGGGGATTCGGCTGTGGTCGGATGTATTTCAAAGCTATCAATCCATTCCATAGTGTCGAGATTCATGGCAACTTCTTTTTCGCCAAGTGCTTTCTTTCCATCGTGGTCAACAATGATGATGTATTCAAGGTTGGGGAGTCTGTCAAGAATTTTCTTTACTTTGGGGGCATGTTTTTTCTGGGTAATGATTGCTCTGGTTTCTGCATTTTCAAGCCTGACAAAAAGTGATTCATCTCCAAAAGCAGAAAACAGTGGTTGTGCAATGGCTCCGATTTTTAAAATGCCAAGCAATCCGATATATAATTCAGGAATTTTATCCATAAACAGGCATACACGGTCTTCGGGCTGAATGCCAAGTCCTCTCAGAAAATGGCCAATGGTATTACTGACTTTACGAAGGTCATCATAGGTATATTCTTTGGTTTGACCTGCATGTCCTTCCCATTTCAGCGCTGTTTTTCCTGCCTTTCCAAGCTGGCAGATACGGTCGGAACAATACCATCCGATATTGATGACATCTCCTTTTTTATAACCTAATTCTTTTTCGGCTATAGACCAGTCGAAGTTTTTTATTCTTTCTTCGTAAGAACCAATGTTTGACATATTCTTTCTCCTTTAAATGTTTATATAGCGTTTAGTTTTTTACCAACCTTAATAAATTTATCAACAGCAAATTCAATGTCTTCTGTTGAATGTGCTGCACTGATCTGAACACGGATACGGGATTTTCCTCTTGGCACTACCGGGAAGTAGAAGCCAATGACATAAACTCCCTCTCTGAGCAATTCCTCGGCAAAAATCTGTGAAACCTTTGCATCGTTTTCAAGATGCCCAAGCATGATAGGAGTAATCGGATGTATGCTCTCGCCAATCTGAAAACCCGCTTCTTTCATGAGTTTTTTGAATAATCTGGTGTTTTGAAATAGCTTTTCTCTCAGATAATCTGATTCCTGAAGGATGTTGATGACCTCAATGGTCGCACCGGCTATGGCGGGAGATAGAGAATTTGAAAACAGATAAGGCCTGCTTTTCTGCCTTAATATCTCGATGATTTCTTTTCTTCCGGAAATACAACCTCCCGATGCTCCTCCTAGTGCTTTTCCGAAAGTGGTGGAAATTATATCAACTCTGTCCATACAGTTACAATGTTCATGGCTGCCTCTTCCTGTCGGACCGATAAAACCTGTGGCATGAGAGTCGTCCACCATGACAAGTGCATCATATTTTTCTGCCAGATCACATATTTTATCTACCTGGGCAATGATACCATCCATTGAAAAAACACCATCGGTAACGATTATCTTATATTTTGCCTCGCGTGAATGAATAAGTTGTTCTTCGAGGTCTTCCATGTCGTTGTTGCGGTAACGGTAGCGTTTTGCCTTCGATAATCTTACTCCGTCAATAATGGAAGCATGATTAAGTTCATCGCTGATGATGGCGCAGTTTTCATCGAGTAAGGGCTCAAATACACCTCCATTCGCATCGAAAGCAGAACTATATAAAATGGTATCATCCATTCCCAGAAATTCCGACATTTTATTTTCCAGGTCGCGATGTACCTTTTGAGTTCCACAGATAAAGCGTACCGATGCCATTCCGAATCCCCACCTGAAAAAAGCAAGATTGGCAGCTGCCATGACACGGGGTTCATTGCACAGTCCCAGATAATTATTTGCACAGAAATTCAGGACTTTTAACCCTTTTTCTGTTTTTATTTCTACTCCTTGCGGTGTGGTCAGTATTCGTTCGGTTTTGTACAGCCCTTCCTTTTTCAGCATCTCTAACTGCTGGCTAAGTTCTTCTTTAATTTTACCGTACATCTTGTTGAATTACTTTGGAAAGTTGTTTTTGATTGATATTTTTATGGGGGTCAAAATTAAACATTGAGTTGAATTATGCAAAAAAATATCAGCGGTTTGTCGCGGCTTCTTCAAGTTAACATCTGTTTCTTTCGGTACACACTTTTTGAATAGTTTTATACATGGTTTTATCTTCAGTTTAAATTTGTTCCGGTATGAACATCTTATATTTTCTCACCTGATTTTTATTACCGTAACAGAAACCGGACTTTCTGAAGGGAAAATCAGACTTTAATTATGTGATTGATAATCTTAGAGTTGTATAGAATTTAAAAAATATTTCAAAAGTTTTATCACAAAATAAAAACTTCATACCTTTGCACCCTCAATTAATTTTGATTCTGTAGCTCAGCAGGTAGAGCATCTGCCTTTTAAGCAGGGGGTCCTGGGTTCGAATCCCAGCAGGATCACATCAAGTCGTGAAATACATAAACTAACCGCCTGAAATTCCTTCAAGCGGTTTTTTTATTTTTAAACAGTCCAACTTTTTTTTCTTATTTAAAAAATTAAATTTGTGGTTTGAAAAAAATTTTGCTAAACATAAAATTATCACGTTATGAGGAAAAAAATTACAACAATTTTTTTAGGATTGCTTCTGCCTTTGTTGTCTGTGGCAAGTGAAGCAGATCTCCCAATTCCTGACCTGAAACAAAGCTTTTTTCAAAATTTTGGATTAAATGGCTGGAATTTGTTGCTGATCAGTTCAGTTATCATTCTGATCGGTATTTTGTTTGGAGTTCTTCAGTACCTGAAAATCAAAAAGATTCCGGTTCATAAATCCATGCTGAATATTTCAGGGATTATTTATGAGACCTGTAAAACTTACCTCTTGCAGCAGGGAAGATTCCTGATTATCTTATTCCTGATTATTGCTGTCGCCATTGTTTATTATTTTCTTGGCCTTGTAGAGGGAATTACAATTCCAAAGGTGTTACTGATATTGTTCTGGACGGTAATCGGTATTCTTGGTTCCTATTCAGTGGCATGGTTTGGTATCAGAATCAACACTTTAGCCAATAGCCGGACATCATTTGCCGCCCTGAAAAATAAGCCGTTTTATGTAATGTCGATTCCTCTTCAGTCGGGCATGAGTGTAGGTCTGTTGCTGGTGTGTGTCGAATTGGTAATGATGCTTACCATTTTGTTGTTTGTTCCCGGAGATAGTGCCGGGGCTTGTTTTGTGGGCTTTGCCATCGGAGAATCCTTAGGAGCAAGTGCGCTGAGAATAGCAGGAGGTATTTTTACAAAAATTGCTGACATTGGTGCCGACCTGATGAAGATTGTTTTCAATTTGCCTGAAGATGATCCCCGTAACCCCGGTGTCATTGCCGATTGTACAGGTGATAATGCAGGGGACAGTGTCGGCCCTACTGCTGACGGCTTTGAAACTTACGGTGTAACGGGTGTTGCCCTCATTGCCTTTATTGTGCTTTCTATAGCAAATATTCCTTTTCAGGCTACCCTGATTGTCTGGATATTTGCCATGCGTATTCTGATGATTTTCACTTCTTTATTTTCCTATTACCTTAATAATCTGATTTCAAAATCACGTTATGAAAAAGCATCTTCATTTAATTTTGAAACGCCTTTAACCAATCTGGTGTGGATTACTTCCATTACTTCAATAATCGTTACGTTTGTTATTAGTTTTTTGTTGATTGGAAAAATTGAAATTGAAGGCAATGTGGTAACAGATTTATGGTGGAAGCTGGCAGGGATTATCAGTTTCGGAACACTTGCAGCAGCCATTATTCCTGAATTTACGAAAGCTTTTACTTCTGCAAAGTCGAGACACGTTAATGAAATTGTTACCGCTTCACGTGAAGGCGGAGCTTCCCTGACAATTTTATCAGGTATGGTGGCCGGAAATTTCAGTGCATTCTGGAAAGGAATTACCATAGTCGGCCTGATGCTCGGTGCGTATTATATCAGCACGCTGGGTCTCGACCAGTTCATCAGTTATCCCTCTATTTTTGCTTTTGGCCTGGTAGCATTTGGATTTCTGGGGATGGGGCCTGTAACCATTGCCGTTGACAGCTATGGCCCGGTAACCGATAATGCCCAGAGTGTTTTTGAACTTTCGCGTATTGAACAACTGCCGGGAATTAAGGAAGAAATTAAAAGAGATTTTGGCTTTGAACCTGATTTTGAGAAAGGTAAACATCATCTGGAAGCAAATGACTCAGCAGGAAATACCTTTAAAGCCACGGCAAAACCTGTATTGATTGGAACTGCTGTTATCGGAGCTACCACAATGATTTTTTCCATAATCCTCCTCTTGTCTAAAACCATTATTAACGGTCAGCCTTTGCTCGACATCAACCTGACATCTCCGGGTGTCATTCTTGGTTTTATATCCGGTGGGGCTGTTATTTACTGGTTTACAGGAAGTTCCATGCAGGCCGTAACAACAGGAGCTTATCGTGCAGTCGAATATATCAAAAAACATATCAATCTCAACATTCAGGAAGCTGATGTGAAAGCCTCAAAGGATGTGGTGAGAATATGTACCCGTTATGCCCAGTCGGGGATGTGGAATATTTTCGGGGTCATTTTTTCATTGACCCTTGCTTTTTCATTCTTTAACCCCAATTTCTTTGTCAGTTACCTGATTTCAATTGCTGTTTTCGGATTGTTTCAGGCTATGTATATGGCCAATACAGGTGGTGCGTGGGACAATGCCAAAAAAGTGGTAGAAGTGGATCTGAAGGAAAAAGGAACTCCGCTTCATGCCGCAACTGTAATTGGCGATACTGTCGGTGATCCATATAAGGACACAGCTTCTGTGGCACTGAACCCTATTATTAAATTCTCCACCCTGTTTGGTCTGCTTGCTGCTGAAATTTCTATTCACAACCTTCAGAAAACGGCTGAAACCGGTGGAACCAATTATTTCCCCTATATCGGTATTGTATTTTTCCTTACCGGTTTGTTCTTTGTTTACCGTTCCTTTTATGGAATGAGGATAAAAAAATAGCCACATTATTCTTGCACAAGGGAGCCTCCTGTATGACAGGGGGCTTCTTTTTTTCAGTCTTCATCTACTTTAAGTACAGCCATGAATGCTGATTGGGGAACTTCAACAGAACCAATCTGTTTCATTCGTTTTTTGCCTTTCTTTTGTTTTTCAAGCAATTTTCTCTTTCGGGTTATATCGCCTCCATAACATTTGGCTGTAACGTCTTTTCTGACAGGTTTTATCGTTTCCCTTGCTATTATCTTGGACCCTATGGCTGCCTGAATAGCAACCTCAAATTGCTGACGGGGTATTAATTTTCTTAGTTTCTCACAGATTTTTCTTCCGTAATCATAGGCTTTATCCCTGTGAATTATAGCCGAAAGGGCATCTACCGGTTCTCCGTTGAGCATAATATCAAGCTTGATCAGTGATGATTCTTTCCAGCCTGCATTGTGGTAATCGAGTGATGCATATCCTCTCGAAATTGTTTTTAATTTGTCGTAAAAATCGAAGATAATTTCGGAAAGTGGCATCAGAAAACTTAACTCGACACGGGTAGGGGTAATATAAAACTGATTCTGAAGTACGCCTCTTTTACCAAGGCAGAGTTTGATAATCGGCCCAACGTATTCTGATTTGGTAATTATTTCGGCATTAATATAGGGTTCTTCAATGCTTTTAATACGTGAAAAATCAGGGAGTTCCGAAGGATTGTTAATGAATATTTCGTTGCCGCTGGTGAGATTGACTTTTACCGAGACGTTCGGAACAGTTGTAATTACTGTCATGTCAAATTCCCGTTCGAGCCTTTCCTGAATGATTTCCATGTGAAGCATGCCAAGAAAACCGCAGCGGAAACCATAGCCAAGTGCTGCTGAAGTCTCAGGTTCATAAACGAGTGAAGCATCATTCAGCTTGAGTTTCTCCATGCAGTCCCTCAGCTCTTCAAATTCTTCATTGACAACAGGATAAATGCCGGCAAATACCATGGGTTTAACGTCTTCAAAGCCCTGAATGGCTTCGCGGCAGGGGTTCAAATAGTGGGTGATGGTATCTCCGACTTTTACTTCACTGGCGGCTTTAATCCCCGAAATCAGGTAGCCGACATCTCCGGCAGTTATTACCTCACGTGGTACCTGATTAAGTTTGAGTATACCTATTTCATCAGCTATATAGTCGTGCCTGGTGTTGACAAACATTACTCTTTCCCCTTTGCGGATGGTGCCGTTAAAAATCCTGAAATAAACAATGACTCCACGGTAAGAGTTATAGACAGAATCTAAAATCAATGCCTGAAGGGGAGCCTCCGGATCGCCTTTTGGTGAAGGTATTCGCTCTATGATAGCTTTTAATATTTCATCGACTCCTTCACCGGTTTTTGCACTGGCAAGTAAAATTTCTTCTGCCTTGCAGCCCACCATGTCAACAATCTGGTCTTTAACTTCCTCAATCATGGCGCCAGGAAGGTCAATTTTGTTGATGACTGGAATAATTACCAGATCGTGTTCGAGGGCAAGAAAAAGATTGCTGATGGTTTGTGCTTCTATCCCCTGGGTGGCATCAACCACAAGTAATGCCCCTTCGCATGAAGCAATAGCTCTCGAAACTTCGTAGGAAAAATCGACATGTCCGGGGGTATCAATCAGGTTGAGTACATAGTTTTGCCCGTCCAGCGTATATTCCATCTGAATGGCATGCGATTTAATGGTAATGCCTCTTTCACGTTCGAGATCCATGTCGTCAAGAACCTGTTCGACCAGTTCGCGTTCCGAGATAGTACGGGTTATCTGAAGCAGGCGGTCGGCCAGGGTGCTTTTTCCATGGTCAATATGAGCAATAATACAGAAGTTTCGGATGAATTTCATAACGCCTGCAAAGATACAAAGAGAAGGTGGTATGGATGAACAGGAAAGCTACCAGCAATTGTTGATACTGTATAATCCCAATTCGTTGAAAAAGAATTATTTGAATCTTTCCAGCATGATAGTAAGAATATCGATGGCTGATCTGGCTATTTTGGTACCAGGTCCGAAAATACCTGCCACACCGTGGTCGTACAGAAACTGATAATCCTGATGAGGAATCACTCCTCCGACAATAACCAGAATATCTTCCCTGCCAGCCTCTTTTAAAAGCCTGATAACTTCAGGAACCAGCGTTTTGTGGCCGGCAGCAAGGCTCGAAACACCCAGAATGTGTACATCATTTTCAACTGCCTGACGTGCTGCCTCGGCAGGGGTCTGAAATAATGGACCAATATCAACATCAAATCCTATATCGGCAAAGCTTGTGGCAATAACCTTGGCTCCGCGATCGTGACCGTCCTGACCCATTTTGGCTACCATTATTCTTGGCCGTCTGCCGTCAAGCTCTGCAAACTCATCCGCCAGTTGACGGGCTTTTTCAAAATCCTTATCGTTTTCCATAATTGATGAATATACTCCTGATATAGATTTAATGGGAGGTGAGTATCTGCCGAACACCTTTTCCATGGCATAACTGATTTCTCCCAGCGTGGCTTTTTTACGTGCAGCTAGGATAGAAAGCTCCAGCAGGTTTCCTTCTCCGCTTTCGCAGCATTTGGTAATATCGTTCAGACTTTCCTCAACCTCTTTCTGATTCCGCGAATTTTTAAGTTCTTTCAGTCTTTTGATCTGATTTTCCCTGACTGCAGTGTTGTCAACCTCCAGAATCTCAAGGGGCATTTCCTTTTCAAGCTTGTATTTATTTACTCCGACAATGATTTCTTCCCCGGAATCAATTTTAGCCTGTTTACGTGCAGCCGATTCTTCAATTCGTAGTTTGGGAAGCCCTGTTTCAATAGCTTTTGCCATACCACCCAGTTGTTCGACTTCTTCTATCAGCTTCCATGCTTTGTGAGCAATTTCATGCGTAAGAAATTCAACAAAGTAAGATCCTGCCCAGGGATCAACAGCTTTACAGATATTCGTTTCTTCCTGAATGTAAATCTGGGTGTTACGTGCAATACGTGCTGAAAAATCAGTGGGTAGGGCAATGGCTTCGTCCAGTGCATTGGTATGCAGGCTTTGGGTATGGCCTAAGGCAGCTCCCATGGCTTCAATACAGGTTCTGGCGATATTATTAAACGGATCTTGTTCGGTCAGGCTCCAGCCGGAGGTCTGGCAATGGGTACGTAATGCCATTGATTTTGGATTCTTAGGATTGAATTGCCTGACAATTTTGGCCCAGAGCATTCTGGCCGCTCTCATCTTGGCAATTTCCATGAAATGGTTCATCCCAATTCCCCAAAAGAATGAAATGCGTGGAGCAAAAGCGTCAATGTCGAGTCCTGCATGAATGCCGGTTCTGAGGTATTCAAGACCATCAGCAAGCGTATAGGCCAGTTCCTGAACTGCAGTGGCTCCTGCCTCCTGAATATGGTATCCGCTGATACTGATGGAGTTGAATTTTGGCATATTCTGCGAAGTATATTTAAAAATATCGGCAATGATGCGCATGGAGGGTTGAGGTGGATAAATATAGGTATTGCGAACCATAAATTCTTTCAGAATATCGTTCTGAATGGTTCCTGACAATTGATTGGGCTTAACTCCCTGTTCTTCAGCTGCCAGAATGTAAAAGGCCATAACTGGTAAAACGGCACCGTTCATGGTCATCGATACCGACATTTTATCCAGTGGGATCTGGTCGAATAATATCCGCATATCGAGAATAGAATCTATTGCCACGCCTGCTTTTCCGACATCGCCAACCACTCTTTCATGGTCGGAATCGTAACCCCGGTGAGTAGCCAGATCGAAGGCTACCGAAAGTCCCATTTGTCCGGCTGCGAGGTTTCGTCTGTAAAAGGCATTGGAGTCTTCAGCTGTCGAAAATCCGGCATACTGGCGGATCGTCCATGGCTGCATGACATACATGGTGGAATAAGGCCCACGCAAGAAGGGCGGAATACCGGCTGCATAGTTCAGATGCTCCATGTTTTCAAGATCTTTCAGACTGAATTTTGGCCTGACACCAATCTGTTCAGCTGTCAGCCATACTGATTCCGGTGTGTCGTGAGATTCCTCTTTTTTAACGGAAATGTTTTTTATCTTTGAAAAATCAGGTCTCATAATTATTGATATTAGCTAATGATTTTGAATAATTTATGATATTCCAGCAGTTTTTCAAACAAATTTGTTTTCAGATGTATAAAATCGTCAACACCTGCCTGCAGCAATTCTTCTGATACAGAAGGATTGCCGGCCACTACTATTCTGACTTCAGGCAAACGTTGTTTGAGTTCAGGTATTATTTCTTTGGCAGCAGGAAGATATTCATCGTCAGCACTACACAAAACCACCACATCTGCTTTGTTTTCGACTGCATGGGAAATGGCTTGTCCGAAATCTGAAAAACGGATGTTTTCAATCACTTTATAACCGGCTACTCCGAAAAAGTTGCGTGAAAAAATCTGACGTGCAGTGGCCATGCTGGGATTTCCGAACGGCAGCATGAAGATAACCGGCTGATTACCACCTTTAACGACAAACATTTCGGTTTTTAAACGCAAGTCTTCGAATTCATAGGCTTTTCGGTAAGGCTGTATCACTTTTACCCCAATATCAACGGCTTCGTCCTTTCTGAATAAAACGGGATCAATTTGCGGAAGCATTTTTTCGTTGATTTCGGGGTAGAGATTTACACCAAGAATTTTCTCTTTTCCACTGTTTACATTTTTTTTCCTTTCTTCGACCGTGTTTTCAATCAGGTTTTGGATATAACCGGACTCAACACATTTAAGATAGCCGCCTTTTTCTTCGATTTCAAGGAAAAGTTCCCATGATTTTTTATACAATGCATCTGTCAGAAAACCAATGTAGTAGGAACCGGCAGCCGGATCAACTACTTTGTTGAAATGTGATTCATCTCTCAATAGGATCTGAATATTTTTAGCAATTCTTTTTGAAAACTCACCTGACTGTCTGAAAGTTGTGTCAAAAGGGAGCAATGTGAGCAGATTGGCACCGCCAATGATGGCCGACATGGCTTCGGTAGTGGCTCTCAGGATGTTGGTGTGGGCATCATATACGCCCATGTTCCATTCAGAGCTGATGGCATGAATAAATGCTTTTTTAGAGCTGTCTTTTTTTACAGCATACTGATTGGCAATCTGATACCAGAGCAGACGGGCAGCCCTGAGCTTGGCGATTTCCATAAAATAAGATGAACCTGTCCCCAATGTCAGCTGAAAATGATTCAGAAGATTGTCGGGCGAAAGGCCTTTTTCTGTCAGTAAATCAATATATTCAACAAGGATGGAAAAAACAACTGCCAACTCCTGAACAGCATCAGCACCACTGTTGTGGAAGATATTTCCTTTGATGTTCAAGGCTTTAAACTCGGGCAAAATGGCATCGACCGTGTCGAACAGTTCGGAAAGTCGTTTGGCAAGTGCATCGTAAGAGTCTGACAAATAACCATTTGTGATTAAAAATGTCAGCGGGTCATGATCGAAGCAACCCCTGAAACCTGATGAATCCTGATTGTTCATTACCAGATATTCATTCAGGAGTCCCCTGAGAAAACGGTTGCAACTGGCAGCAGAAAATGACAGAAAATTTTCTTTCAGGTTAATTCCATTCAGCAACTGGGCAGCTTTTTCTACATTATTAATATGTCTTGCATTGAAGCCAATGGCATTGACGCCTGCCTGAATGAAATGCCGTGCTTCTTCATTGGCCTGAATGGGGTCAGCCGTATTGATTTCATGAAAAATAAGCCAGTCATTGGTATTTCGCTGGTACTGTATGATAGCTTCCTGTTCATGAAAATCAATCTTCTCATAAATATCCGACCTGTAGTACGGATAGACTTCAATGCCTTCCTGTGTTTTCCAGACCAGCTTTTTATGAAAATCCTGCCCTTTCAGGTCTTTTAATATCAATTCTTCCCATTCCTCGTTTGAAACAGGTTTAAATTCTTCAAAAAGTTTCATATTTATTTGGTCATCCATTGTTTATCTTTAAGTTTTAATCATTTAAAAAGCTTAAACTGTTATTTGAAAAACAGGCAAAACTATAAACTTATTTGATTCAACAACTGAATCCGGCTTCAAATTTAAATCAAGAAGAGGAAATAATAAAGATCTTTGATTTAAAATCATAATTCTGAGTTGATTGCAGGCTTAAAAAAGAGTTTGCGGTTTTAAAAAAAAATTATCAGGTTGGTAAAACTTTGTTATTTTTGCCTTAAATTAGAATGTTTCTAAATTAAATGACAGAGAGGATAACAGATACCGGTCAGATGATGATGTTGAAAAAACTTTCTGAAATGAAGAAAGGAGAAGATGGTGAAATTTACAATATTCTGGCTAAGGGTGAAATCCGGAAACGTCTGATTGATTTTGGAATTCTGAAAGGCTGTCAGTTCAGGGTTATCCGCAAAGCTCCGTTGGGTGACCCCATCGAAATCAGGATTAATAATTTTTTGCTTAGTCTTCGGCTGGAGGAGGCGGAGCTCATACAGGTCAGGCAAAAATTATGAAAGACCTTTCTGTCATTCATGTTGCATTAGCAGGAAACCCGAATAGCGGTAAGACATCCTTGTTTAATGAGCTGGTCGGTACGAACCGTAAAGTGGGGAATTTCGCAGGGGTTACGGTGGAAAGGGTAGAAGGGACGTTAATTCATAAAAACTATCAGATCAGGCTGATTGACCTTCCCGGGACTTACTCACTTTCAGCCTATTCACCGGAAGAGCAGGTAGCCCGCGATTATTTGATTTTCGAGAAGCCCGACATTATTATTCATGTCATCGATTCTACCAACCCTGAGCGTAACCTGTTGTTTACCACACAGTTGCTCGAGCTTGAAAAAAAAGTTATTAGCGCTTTTAATATTTATGATGAAGCTGTTAAATCGGGGATTAAGGTTGATGAAAATAAGCTGCAGATTCTGCTTGGTACCCCGGTCGTTCCTGTATCTTCAAGAACAAAGCTTGGAATAAACCGTCTGGTGGATACCATCATCAGCTTGTATGAAGACAGGCAGCCAATGGTAAGAAAGTTTCATTACCATGAATTTGTTGAAGAAAGATTGCTCAGATTATCAGAAATTCTTTCTCAGGATATTGAATTAAAGCAGGCATACAATACCCGTTGGCTGGCCATTAAACTGCTGGAACATGATGAACAGGTTTATAAGTTGATAAAAGACAGGGCAATCTGGATGAAGGCATTTCCGTTACTTACCGCCATGAGCAGGGAAATTCAATACCATTTTAAAGAAGAGCCGGATGAAGTCATCAATGAAAACAGGTTTTCATTTGTCAAAGGTGCGGTGCAGGAAACCATTGTTTTCAGCAGAAAAAGAAAATATTCTTTCACAGATATACTTGATTTTCTTTTAATTAACCGAATTACCGGTATTCCGTTTTTCATTATTTCGATGTGGGCGGTGTTTCAGCTTGTTTTTCAATTGGGAGAATACCCTACACGATGGCTTGAAATTGCATTTGCCTGGCTGGGAGAGATGGTAACCCTGAACATTTCAAACGACATACTTAAATCCATCATTGCCGATGGAATTATCAGCGGGGTGGGGGGAGTTCTTTCATTTTTACCCAATATACTTTTGTTGTTTTTTGCCCTTGCCATTCTGGAGGGAACAGGATATATGGCACGTGCAGCCTTTGTGGTCGATAAAGTCATGCATTCCTTTGGGCTTCATGGGAAGTCAGCCATTTCGCTCATCACGGGGCTGGGATGTTCCATTCCGGCATTTATGTCAACAAGAACATTGAAAAGTCAGCGCGACAGAATAACTACCTTATTAATAATACCTTTTATGAGTTGCGGGGCTAAGCTGCCGGTTTATATTCTTATTATCGGGGCATTTTTCCCTGTTAAATATGCAGGAACAGCTCTTTTCGGGGTTTATATGACGGGGATTATTCTGGCTTTACTTTCTGCAAAGCTTTTTAAATCAACTATTTTCAGGGGTGAATCAGAGCCATTTGTCATGGAATTGCCACCTTACAGGCTTCCTTCTCCGAAATCATTGTTTTTTCAGATGTGGAACAAAGCCGAGATGTATCTGAAAAAAGCAGCCACAACCATTCTGATTGCATCACTGATCATCTGGCTGGCCAGTAATTTTCCGAAAAACATTCGTCTTCACCAAAGCAATTCTTATCAGATAAAGCAAACTTCAGAAAATCCATACCTCCTGCCGGAAGAAAAAGTCAGCATTATTAATGAGATTGAAGCAAAAGAATCAGCACTGCAACTGAAATATTCTGTCATCGGCAGAATCGGAACTTTTATAGAGCCTGTCATTCAGCCACTTGGCTTTGACTGGCGTATCGGAATCAGTCTGATTACCGGATTTGCAGCAAAAGAACTGGTGGTTTCGTCAATGGCTACCATTTATTCACTGGACAAAAGCAGTTATGAATCAACCAAAACCCTTCAGCAAAAGCTGAAAAATGATTACTCTTTTTCAACAGCCCTGTCTCTATTAATGTTTGTGCTTATTTATGTCCCTTGTATCGCTGCCACTACTATTTTTCATCGCGAAGCCGGAAAAACAAAATACACAGTGCTTTATGTAGGATATACCCTGCTGACAGCATGGACCATGTCTTTTCTTATTTATCAGATATTCAATATTTTATAAGATTTTTAGCTTAAGGCTTTGTCTAAAAACTGATTCAGGGGAAATAATATCCTGTAAACTTCCACAATTTTTTCAATCAGATTTTCTGAAAGTAAATCCCTCTCACTCAACTCATGAAAAGGGGCAATGCTTTTGTATTTCAGCCATTCGATGCCCTCAAAGTCAAGGTCGAAATTCTTTGGCGGGCGTTTCAGTTTATCTTCCCAAAATTTAATGTTATATTTTTGATAATCAGGATGTTCAACGATTGATTTGAATTCAGCGTAATGGTGATAAATTTCACTGCGGATTCTGGCAAGTGCTTCCGGCATGGGCATATAAATACCTGCTGAAACAAAGTATTCGCCCGGCTGAATATGAAAATAATAACCACAATGATGACTTTTAAAACCATCTTTTGAGATAAAAGCTCCGAAATTATTTTTATATGGAGTTTTATCTGCCGAAAACCGCGTATCCCTGTAAATACGGAAAACACAGTTTTTGGGATCTACCTGACTGATACTTCTGTCAAATGCAGAAATGCCTTTAATGATTTTGCCAATGGTTAACAAAAACAACCTGCGGTTTTCCTCATACAGTTGTTTGTTGGCATTAAACCATTCGCGGTTGTTGTTTTTTTCAAGAGCTGATAAAAATTCAAGTATGGATTTCATGATTCATGGTTAACAATAATACTGCAAAGATGCACAAAACGATGCCTATCCAGTTGTACCACCTGAGTTTTTCCCTGAAAAAAAGTAAAGATACAAAAATGCTGAATAAAACGATTCCGATATGATTGACGGCAAAAACAGAGGCAGAGACAAGGCCTGATTTGTTTAATGCCTGAATGAAAAAATAAGTTGAGCCATAATTGACGAAACCAAGCACAGCTCCTAAAATTAAAACATCTTGACGAAATAGGTTTTTTAAATGCTGTTTATTAAAGAAAAAGACCAGAAAGCCTGAGATTCCGGCAATGAGAAAAAGAAAAGAAGTGTATAAAGGGAGAGATGCAGCATTTAAAAAGGTCGCCTGAGAGTATTTCAACAGAGAATCAACAATGCCGGCACCAACAAAAATGACCACAGGCAGTAAGAATGATTTATGATCATTAATGGATTTATTCTGAACTTTTCTGAAAATTGAAAGGTATAGTCCACCCAGTGCGAGAACTATCCCTGTAATCTTTGGAGCCGTCAGCAAATCGTTAAAATAAACCACAGAAAAAATCACAGGAATAATCAGCGACATTCTGGAAGCAATGGCTGTTCTGGTAATGCCCGCAGAATTTACTGACAGACTGACGAGGTAAAACATGGCAATGAAAAGTATTCCGGTAAGCAGGATGACTGGAAGATGAGGATAAATGGTCTTAAAAACCTGACCGAAATTATGCTCAGAGATAATAATGCCGAGGATGATGGCAAAAATGTAGTTAATCAGAATGATGTGAAAACTATCGGCATTTTTTCTTCCTGCAATTTTAAAGATGATATTGATGGCAGAAGAGCAACAAATACAAAGCAACAGATAAATCATTCGATCACTTTTTCAGAAGGTAATGCAGTAAGTATTAAATAAAACCGGTGCAAATTTATCCAAAGCTTAATGACTATAAGCCAGAAAATACAAGTGTTATTGATGTGAAAGGGAAGACAGGGAAAAAGATTTGGAAGAAAAAAAGACAGTGGCTTGATTTGTTTAAAATACAATTGTTTTAATTCAACCTAATTCAGTCTTTGAACGTCATTAAAAGAAAATGACAAAAAATTGTAAAAAAATTTGCTGTTAGATAAAATTCTTATACTTTTGAACCCTAAATGTAAAATCAAAAAAAGAGTTATATGAGAAAAATTTTATCACTTTTCGTTCTGGTAGTACTCGGAATGAACGTTTTTGCACAGAACAGTATTGTCAGCCAGAAGTTAAACGGGGAAATTCCTAAAGACCCGAAATTGATTCAGGCAACCGAATGGCCTGCATTTCAGGCACCTTATAGGGAAGATATTAAAAGTGAATGGTATTCATTTACCTCAGCACTTGACTTTTTCCTTGGAGGCACTATGAGGTATTTCACCAATGCCATCTTCCCCGATACTTTTGTTCAGAGAGTTAACAATGACGGAACCACCTCGTATGTTAAATGGCATTCAATGGGTCTTGCCTTTGATCCGAGAGACGACATGTGGCCACTTTCTGATTATGACCAACTTGAGAAAAAACAACCATACAGGGTTGACTCAATTGCTTTCAGGTATCTCTATGAAAAATTCAACAGTGATGCAGTAAAAGATAAACTGGTCATTCAGTTTTACAATGCTGACAAGGTTGACCGCTATAATTGGACTTCCACACAGGAACCATGGGCAACTGTTGAGTATGATACCACTACGCTTAGTGGGGTTGATTTTACCCAGCAGATTATTTATGAACTGGAATACAAAGACACAGCTACATGGGAAAGCGGGCAATACAAATGGTTGTCTTTCCCTGTAAATATTGATGTTCCCAAAACGACTCATCCTATATTTGTTACAACCTTTACCTTTAAACCTGCCTATTCCTATAAATTCAATGACACCCTCATTAATTTTGACACAAACCAGAAAAATAAGCCATACAAAAAGCTGAATGCTTTCTATCATCAGATGTTTTACGATCCGGACGGAACGCAGCTGACATCATACAACAATGGTCTGGTCATGAATTATCAGATGAGATACGGAAAATTCCTTGGTGATAACTTTGGCTGGAGATATTTACCCGGCAATGCTTTCTCAGTATCATACTATCCGTACATTATCTATAAAATCACTTATGACAATGATTGGGTAGATGCCATCAATGAAGGAAATGTCAGTTTCAAGGTCGGGGAAATTTATCCCAATCCTGCCAGACAAAATGCAAAACTGGCTGTCAACCTTATGAATGCTGCCAATGTGAGTATTGAGTTTGTCAATGCACTTGGGCAGAGCGTGAAAGTGATGAACAATGAAAGGGTTCAGGCTGGTGAACATGTTTACACGCTGAACACTTCCGATTTGATTCCGGGCATGTACATTGTGAAAGTTACCGTTGACGGATATTCAAGCACTCAGAATCTGCTCGTAAAATAAACTTAAAGTTAAAACACTAAATGCCCCGCTAAAACGGGGCATTTTTTTTTGTAAATCCTTTAACATGGACAGGCGGAAAGAAAAAGTGATTAAAATTGAAGCTGCTTTCAAAGCGTGGATGCCATTGCCTCAAACAGAGCTTGTCCATGAGAATCCTTATGAACTAATTGTTGCTGTTATATTATCAGCACAATGCACTGACAAAAGGGTAAATCTGATTACCCCTTCATTCTTTGAACGATTTCCTGATATCTATTCTCTTGCAGAAGCAAAGGAAGAGGAAGTTTTTGAAAAGATTAAAAGTTGCAGTTATCCCAACAACAAAAGCCGTCATCTCGTGAATATGGCTAAATATGTAGTGGAGAATTTCGGAGGGACAATTCCATCATCAGTTGACGACCTTCAAAAGTTGCCTGGTGTCGGACGGAAGACGGCCAATGTTGTGGCAGGTGTGGCCTTTGGCAAAAATACCATGCCTGTCGATACACATGTCTTCCGTGTTGCTCAGCGGATGGGGCTTGCACGTCCTTCCAAAACGCCTCTGGAAGTTGAAAAACAATTACTTGAGATTATTCCTGAAGAAAAATTGTACTATTTTCATCATTGGCTGATATTGTTCGGGAGAAACGTTTGTCAGGCCAGAAAGCCGAAATGCCATGAATGTTTTATCTCCTCTAATTGTGATTTCTACAGCAACTCAGTCAGGTGATGCCTTACTTTGAAAAGTAGTTTTTGGTGTAAAAGTCGAAATACGATTTAACTTCCTGTTTTTTGACCATTTCGGTCAGATTTTCCTGAAGAATGATGAAAATCTGAGGATTTCTGTTTTTTATTTTTGTCAGAAAGTTTTCATCTGACTTGATACCTGCAAGATATTCGAAGGCCTTGTCTTTATCAGGGAATTCACGCACAATTATCAGCTGAAGGTCGTTGTTGAGCATGATGCTGTTGATTTCGAGGTTTGCCATGCCATAAAATTTAGCATTGTATTCCGAGAAGGCAGTCTTGATCTCATTGGAATTATATTTTCTGCTTTCAAAGGCATAAACAAAGTAATGAGGGGCTTTATTGTCGAGAATAAAAGCAGGTTTCTCAGCTCCGGGTTCATCTTTTTTCCCTTCTTTGTTCGTTGTACTGCCGTCAGAAATAACAATTTCATTGTTCAGGTAAGCCAGCAGGTTGCTGACTTCATCATTCAGTTTGTTTTCTTTGCCATAACTTTTTTGAAAGTCGGTCAGTGCTTTTATCAGCTCATCCTTTTTCATGTTTTTCGCATTGCAGATAATGCTTAAATATTCAAAGTATGGCCGGAGTTGATGACCTGAATATTTTGTTTTACTGATTTCATTGTTTTCCTGAACTTTTTTACAGTCATTGGCAAGGTAATATTCATAAGTCTGACTGTAAAGCTGCTGTATTTCAGTGTTTCTTGCCAATAATTTTTCTTTGAAATAGTCAGGGTTTTCGAGTAAAATGACGAAGTCGGAATTAGGGAAATCACGTTGCAATGCTTCCTTATGGGCTGATTTTTTATCAGCGTCAGCAGGTTTTGTATAAAGCAGGTAAAGATTGTAATGCAGATATGCTGCATATTTACTATCGGGATACTTTTTCAGGAGCTTTTCATAAGACTGAATGGCACCTGCAGTATCTTTCAGGCTTTCCAGAAAGATATCACCTGCGCGTTTGAGGGCTTCGATCTCGCGCTTGCGCGATGCTTCCATCTGGGCAGGGGTAAAGGGTATGTCGGTGTAATACTTTTGCTTCTCTTTCGGAATGTTTTTCAGAAATGAGTCAATTTGTTTCTTTTCCGTTTCTGATAACACTGCTACGATATCTTCAATGGCCTCTTCTTTTTCGGTTTCTTCTTCAACTTCACCAAAGTCAGTATTTTTCTGACTGATACGCCAGTTGTCTTCCAGCTTACGTTTCCCCCATTTTACCATGAACTCGGATTTACCAAGTGTCATGGCTGACTGGTTATAAAAATACCATTTAGCTTTTCCTGACAGATTATCGTCCATTCCGGGGGGTTGCATATAGCCTTGCTGGCGGCTTTGCATCATTTGCCGGCTCATTCTCATTTCCTGCTCTTCAGCCATTTTGCGCTCCTGTTCGGCTTTCTCCTTTTCCCGGATTTGTTTCAGCTCGTTTTCGTAAGCAATGTTTATAAGGCTGTCTCTTGATTTTTCAGGTAGCCTTGCCAGATATTGGAGGCTGTCTTCTGCTTCTGCTGTTACAATGTATTTGACAAGGTCAGCCAGCATCTTGTTTCTTGCAGATATTTTATCGTAATCAGGATAGTTCTCATTAAGATTGGTGATGGTGCTGTCGTAATAATTTTTTGCCAGTTTGTAATTCTGCATTGAAAAATAATAATCAGCCAGTTTCATAAATGCAACACCTTTCAGGTTTTCATTCGACTGATTGTATTTGATGCTGAGTTTCAGATATTCTTCAGCTTTTTTGGTATTATTCAGCTTGAGTTCGAGCAACCCCAGTTCAAGGTAAATCTGGTCGAAATACTGTATATTTTTATCATCCAGTAACATTTTTTCAAGTAAACCACGGATGGGTCGGGCGCTTTTTTCATCTGTAACCGAGTAGCAGTGCGATATTTCAATTTTTGAATGAAATGCCATTTCATAGGGAGGATTCCGTTTAATCACTTTCTCATAATATTCGGTTGCCTGTTTGAGATTTCCTGTTTTCTGAAGCAATTGTGCAATAATAAATAGATACCTTGATTTATTGGTCTTTTTATTTTCATATTTGACAGCTTCTTTGAGGTTGTTTGAGGCAGCGAGGTAATTTTCATTTTTAATGTCAACCATTGCCTCGGTTAGCAAAAGCTCCTTCAGAATCTGATTTGAAAAGGCTGTATTGCTTTTGATAAGAGTAATGAAAGCTTTGGTTTCCCCGTATTTTTTCTGCTGATACATACATCTGGCTATCCAGACCTGTGCCTCCTGAGCGATGGTGCTTCCCTGATATTCGTCTTCAATATATTGCAGTGTTTCGAGTGCGGAAAAATAATCACCCCTGTAAAAATATGCCTTGCCTATCAGAAGGTAACTGTCGTCTATCCAGTTGCTGAGTTTTTTCTTTTCAAGAATCTTGGAACATTTTGTCAGAATAAAGTCAACATTGGAGGAATTTGCTTTTCCTGAGGTTTCATCAGGAAATTTAAGTACATGAAGAATATTGGTATAGTCGTCAACATAGTTGGTTTCGGTTTGATTGACAACTTTCAGATAACTTTGATAGGCATTGAAGTAAATATTGTAGTGGGCAGTCAGGTTTTGATAAAATTTATCTATTTTGGAATTTTTTAAGGAAGCACAACCGGTGAGCGACAATACGGCCACCCAAATGAAAATCTGAAATAGAAATTTACGCAAGACCTTTAAATTTTAACCTAATACTAACTAACTTTGAAGCCGCAAAAATATTTTAATTCAGGAGATAATTTAACAATTTTTCATGGCAGAAAGGCAAAACCGTTCATTGGGCGAAAAGCTCAAAGCCAGATACAGACTCATCATCAGAGCGGAAGACAGCCTTGAAGAGAAAACCTCCTTTAAACTGACCAGGTTAAATGTTATCATGTTTATCAGTACCTCGCTGGTATTGGGTTTTCTTGCCGTTTTTTTCATCATTGCCTATACTTCACTTCGCCAATATATTCCGGGTTATGGTGATTTTAACACCATCAGGAAGTTTACGGAATTAAACCAGAAATATGATTCACTGGAAAGAGCTCTTTCCAATCAGGTCAGTTATCTGGAAAATATCCGGAACATTTATACCGGTAACATTGAGCAATATTCATCCAGTGCCTATCCCAGAAATGATTCGTTAAAAGTGATGCCAAAATCAGACCCCAGGAAGAAATCAAAAGAAGATTCAATTCTGAGGCAACAGGTGGAGTCGGAGGAAACCTTCAGCCTGGTAGCCGGAGAAGAAGATAATTCAGCACAAAAACTGAAAAATCTTGTTTTGTTTCCTCCTGTCAAAGGAATAGTTACTGAAAAATTCAACATGGCTCAGGGCCATTATGCCATCGACATTGCAACGGCTCCAAACACAGCCATTAAGTCGGTTATGGATGGTGTGGTGGTGTTTGCCGACTGGAGCATAAATACAGGCTTTACCATCATGATCCAGCACAAAAGAAATATGATATCTGTTTACAAACATAATTCAGCATTATTGAAAAATGTCGGGCAGGTGGTCAGAGCGGGAGAGGTTATTGCAGTAGCTGGCGATACCGGGGAACTTAGCCATGGCCCTCACCTGCATTTTGAACTCTGGTATGATGGCAATCCGGTGGACCCTGAAAAATATATTTTATTTTAAGTTTGTTTATACTTTTGCACAAAAATATAATCGTCAGATGAAAAAGAATATGGAAGAAAATCTGAATTCGTTCAGTTTAATAAACGCTAACACAAAATTTGTCGGGGAAATTAATTCAGACTCCGATTTAAGAATAGACGGAACAGTTGAAGGAAACATAAATTCAAAAGCAAAGGTTATATTAGGAAACGGTGCAACGGTAAAGGGTAATATTAATTGCCAGAATGCTGATATTTCCTGTCAGGTAGTCGGAACAATTATCGTGGAAGACACTATTAAATTGAGTTCAACTGCCAATATCAAAGGTGATATTTTCACCAAAAAGCTTATCGTGGAAAACGGAGCCATATTCAATGGTAAGTGTGAAATGGGTGGCGATTTTTCGAAAATCACCAGGGAAAAACTGGCACCCCAGCAAACCTCATTATTCAGTAAAACCTCTGAAAAAAGCAGTGAAGCCTGATTTTAAACATCCATCATTTATTAAATATTCAGCACTCGGGTTTCAGATAGTTGCAACGGTTTTGGCAGGCGTTTTAACAGGGCAATGGCTCGACAGACAATTTCCAAATAAATATTCACTGTTTACAATCATTTTATCACTCATCATGATTGCCATTGCTTTATATCAGGTTTACCGTACACTTCTAAAATAATCAAATTTTCAGGCAATATGAAAAAAGACTTTTCCGTAGCATATCTGTTGTTTTCATTCGTCATTGCAATAATAACCGCAATATCCGTATTTACTTTTATTCCTCAGGATATTAAAGCAGGTGTGGTGAGCAATGTGGCTTTCTTTTTCTTCGTTACATACCTCTTTGGAATCCTTTTAATCGTTTTTCTTGAAAAAGCCCGCCAGCAGGCCACAGGTCTTATTCTGTCGCTGGTTTTTCTGAAAATGATTGTTGCCGTTGTCTATTTTTTACTTGTTTTTAAGCGCTATGATGAAATGCTGATATATTTCACCTTTTCTTTCTTTATCAGTTATTTGATTTTTACTACCTTTGAAGTCGCATTTATTGTTCGAAAACTAAATAAAAAGCAATAAAAAACCAGATTTTCATGAGGAACCTGACAGTTTTTTTTCTCATTAACCTCTTCCTATTGTATCGCTCGGTTGCAGCTCAATCTCCTCAGAAAGAAAATAATTTCAATCTGGTTGAATTTGCTATGCATCACATAGGTGATTCTTATTCTTGGGATTTCTATACTGTTGACCACAAAACAGTCGGTATAGATTTGCCCAGAATTCTTTTCAATCCTCTGAATAAAAAAATTGATTTTTTCTGGTCAACTCACAGAGCAGTTGAACATGGCTATCTTGAAGAGCATGAATTTAATCCTGAAGCCATTCATGGTGCTTTACTGGTACCTCAGTCAAAAGAATCGCTTGAAAGCCTTGCCGACAGCCTGAAACTTGCTCCTGACAGTGCCTCTGCTGCTCTCTGGCAAGTCAGACTGAATGAAAAAATTAAGGAATCAAGACCACTCGACTTCTCAATTACCAAAAATGTATTATTCCTGTTTTTTGCATCCGTTTTATTGCTTTCCATTTTTATATCCATAGCCAGACGTTATCAGAAAAATCCAAACACACCTCCAAAAGGATTGCAATCGGCCCTGGAGCCGGTGATTATTTTTATCAGGGATGATATTGCCAAAACCTATCTCCCTCATCATTACGAGAAATACCTTCCGTTATTGCTGAATTTCTTCTTTTTCATCTGGTTTCTCAATATGATGGGACTTATTCCATTCAGTGGAAATGTAACCGGCAACATTGCCGTTACGGCAAGTCTGGCACTCATTACCATGGTAGTTACCAATGTGAGTGCTAAAAAACATTACTGGGGGCATATACTTTGGTTTCCCGGAGTTCCCGTTTTTGTAAAACCCATCATGTTTGTCGTGGAGCTGGTCAGCGTTTTCACCAAACCATTTGCCCTGACTATACGACTTTTTGCCAACATTACCGCAGGCCATCTGGTTATTATTTCGTTCATTTCGCTGATATTTATTTTTGGGAAGCTTGGGCAGGTGCCGGCAGCCGGATGGGCTACTTCCGTAGTTTCAGTTGCTTTTGCCCTTTTTATCGATTTAATTGAGATTTTAATTGCATTATTGCAGGCATATATTTTTACAACATTATCAGCCTTGTTTATCGGACAGGCTGTTGAACATGGTCATTAACAATTAATTAATTAAAACTATGATTTTATTAGATTTAGGATTAGGATTAGGTGCCGGACTCGCAGCCGGACTCGCAGTTTTAGGTGCAGGTATTGGTATCGGGCAAATTGGCGGAAATGCAGCTCAGGCTATTGCACGCCAGCCTGAAGCCAGTGGAAAAATCAATGGTGCTATGATCATTACTGCCGCTATGATCGAAGGTGTTGCACTTTTCGGTGTGGTGCTGGGTGTTATTATCATTGGTAAAGTTGCTTAATTAGCCTTCTCGGCTGATTGGCTGTTTTTTAATCTTTTGGAAAAATAAATCTGATGATTTTACTCAATGCTTTGTTAACGCCCGGAATTGGGTTAATGTTCTGGACAATTGTCATTTTTCTTTTACTTTTGGTTGTCTTGCGAAAATTTGCATGGAAACCTATTGTCAATGCGCTTAAAGAGCGGGAAAAAGGGATAGAGGAGGCATTGCATCAGGCAGAAAAAGCCCGTCAGGAAGTTCAGGAACTGGTGGCTAAAAATGTTCAGCTGATTGTGGAAGGACAAATGGAAAGAGATTCTATTATTAAAGAAGCCAGAGAAAGGGCAGAGCAGATTCTTGAAAAAGCAAAAGAAGATGCAAAAACAGAAAGCAAGCGGATTCTTTCGGAAGCCCACCAGATGATTCTGCGTCAGCGTGACGAGGCAGTACGTGATCTTAAAAGTGAATTAAGCGATATTATTATTGAGACTACCACGGCAATCATCCGGAAAGAACTTGCTGACCCTGAACACCATAAACGCCTTATTGAAGAAAAAATCAAAGATTTGTCCTGATCTTTATGAGTAGCCGGATTACCAAACGATATGCCTCGGCATTTCTTGAATTTTCAGAAAGAAATGCAATCACGGAAATGACCATAACCGATGTAAAACATTTTCTTGAAGCATGCCGTGAAAATAAAGAATTTCTTGTTTTTCTGAAAAGTCCGGTCGTTAAAGTCAGCAAAAAGAAAAAGGTGCTTCATGCTGCTTTTGAGAATGTATTTTGCCGGGAGACGCTCAATTTTATCGACCTGATTGCTGACAACCAAAGGGAAAACCTCCTGTTTGAAATTTTTACCGAATTTCTGGAATTATACAAACAGAAAAATGGCATTGTAACAGCAGAGCTTACCACCGCAGTACCCGTTGACAGGGAGCTGGCTGAAAAAATCAAGGAATTTGTCAGAAAAGTCAGTAGTTCAAAAAGCGTTGAACTGGTCAATAAAACTGATCCTTCCATTATCGGGGGATTTAAAATTAAATTTCATGATAAATTGCTGGATGCCACCATTGTTCATGAATTGAAAGAGATAAGAAAAAGAATGATTAAATAAACGAAAATGCAGAAGATAAATCCAAGTGAAATATCATCCATATTGAGAAGAGAACTTGCAGGCACTGATACCAAAGCCTCACTGGAAGAAGTTGGATATGTGCTGGAGGTAGGTGACGGTATTGCAAGGGCATACGGACTTTTAGCCGTTGGTGCAGGTGAATTGGTAGTCTTTGAGGATGGTACAAACGGAATCGTGCTTAACCTTGAAGAAGATAACGTGGGTATTGTGTTGATGGGTGAATCGAAAAATATTCACGAGGGAGATGTGGTGAGAAGAACCAAACGAATTGCTTCGGTAATGGTGTCGGAAGAAATGTTGGGAAGGGTTATTAATCCGTTGGGTGAGCCTCTTGATGCCAAAGGTCCTATTGGTGGTGAAAAATATGAAATGCCGCTGGAAAGAATTGCCCCCGGTGTTATTTTCAGGCAGCCGGTAAATGAACCTCTGCAAACAGGTATAAAAGCCATTGATGCCATGATCCCTATTGGCAGGGGACAACGTGAGCTGATCATTGGTGACCGGCAGACCGGCAAAACCACCATCGCCATTGATACCATCATCAACCAGAAAGAGAATTATGAAAAAGGCAATCCGGTCTATTGTATCTATGTTTCTATCGGACAAAAAGAATCAAATGTTGCCAAAATAGTTAAAACGCTGGAAGACTTCGGTGCAATGCCTTATACCATTGTGGTTTCTGCACCTGCTTCTTCTCCGGCTCCATTGCAGTTTTATGCTCCCTATGCCGGTTGTGCCATCGGAGAGTTTTTCCGTGATACCGGAAGACCTGCCCTTGTCATTTATGACGATTTAAGCAAACAGGCTGTTTCTTACCGCGAAGTTTCCCTGCTGCTCAGAAGGCCTCCCGGTCGTGAAGCTTATCCAGGGGATGTTTTTTACCTTCACAGCCGTCTTCTTGAACGTGCCTGTAAGGTGATTCAATCGGATGAAGTAGCTCGGAAAATGAATGATATTCCTGATTCAATCCGGCATCTGATAAAAGGAGGTGGCTCCCTGACAGCCTTACCCATTATCGAAACCCAGGCAGGTGACGTTTCAGCTTATATCCCTACAAATGTTATCTCCATCACTGACGGGCAGATTTTCCTCGAATCAAACCTCTTTAATGCCGGTGTCAGACCAGCCATTAATGTGGGTATTTCCGTTTCAAGGGTAGGTGGAAATGCACAAATAAAAGCCATGAAAAAAGTAGCCGGTACGCTTAAACTTGACCAGGCTCAATACCGTGAACTCGAAACATTTGCTAAATTTGGCTCAGACCTCGATCCTGCCACACGCGCCATCATTGCAAAAGGTGAAAGGAATGTCGAAATTCTGAAACAAAACCGTTATTCGCCAGTTCCTGTTGATCATCAGATTGCTATCATCTTCCTGGGAACCAGCGGGCTGCTGAGTAAGATTGCCGTGAAGGATGTGAAAAAATTTGAAGAAGAATATCTCGATACGCTTGAGGCAAAACATAAGGATGTGCTGGATATTCTAAAGCGGGGCGAAATAAACGATCAGGTGAAAGATACCCTTCAGGCAGTTGCCAAAAGTCTCGAAGCCAGATATGTAAAATAATCAGTCGGTCATGGCAAATCTTAAAGCGATACGTCTCAGAATCAGCTCGGTAAAATCGACTCAGCAGATTACGAAAGCCATGAAAATGGTTTCTGCCGCAAAGTTTAAGAAAGCACAGGATGCTATTTTACGAATGAGGCCTTACGCTGCCAAAATAAATGAGATTATTCAGCCACTCGCAAAGAGTGTGGATGATCTGTCGCAAAATCCTTACTACCGTACCTCTGTTGTCGGGAAAATACTGATTATTCCGGTTACTTCCGATAAAGGTCTATGCGGGTCTTTCAATAGCTTTGTGATTCGGGAAACCATGAAATTTATCGAATCCCAGCAAGCCCTTGGACGTCAGGTCAGTTTGCTTTGTATCGGGAAAAAGGCTTATGACTATTTTAACAGAAAAGGTTTCCAAATCATTGATAAAATCACTGATATTTCGGGGAATGTGCCTTTTGGTAAAATTGTTCCCTATGCCGAAAAAGTGATGAATTTGTTTGAAGCAAAAGAGTTTGACGAAATCAGGATTATCTACAATGCCTATAAAAATCCGGCTGTTTACATCACTACCAATGAACAATACCTGCCAGTTCAACCTGCTGATAATCAAAAAGAAGAGCCCGACCTTCACGGGAGAACCGATTTTATTTTTGAACCTTCCATGGAAAGAATCATTGATGAACTGGTTCCGGCAAGTCTTCAGGTGAAGTTTTACCGGATAGTACTTGAGTCCAATGCAGCCGAGCATGGAGCCAGAATGACAGCCATGGACAAGGCTACCGAGAATGCAGAAGAATTGCTGTATGAATTACGTTTGTTCTACAATAAAGAGCGTCAGGCTGCCATTACCAAAGAATTGCTGGAAATTGTTTCCGGAGCACAGGGATTGCAGTAATTTTTACCATTTCATACACTCCTTCTCAATATTATAGAATATCTGCTATCCGGTAGATTATACTCCAATGATTTAACAGGTAATTGTCGGAATTTTTCAAAACTTATTCCCTAAAGCAGGCATCAGTAAAAAAATTACCTGACCCATCACCCATTACCCATCACCTGACTCGTACCTTCAAAATTTAGTGCTGTTCTAATTGATTGAATATCAATATTCATGTATGGAAAAAGTAATAATTTTATCGCACTAAAAGGGACAAGTCAGGAGTCGTATTTCTGCAGATTCCTTTGGGAGCAGAGATGATTTTGCATTGAGAAAAGACATCAGAATTAATGATAAAAGAAAATAACAGGATAATGAAACCTGTTTGGCGGTTTTTATCTTTGAAAAACCTTGGTAAAACAAGTTTATTATAAAGTTACACTGATTTTCTTACAAAGTAAGGTGATTTTAATGCTATTTTTAAATGATCTTTCTACTGATCCATTTTCCAGATGATATAAGATTTATCTGATATGTTTTTCAAACTTATTACCTTTGCAAAAAAAAATATCCATGAGAATGTTTTTTATCTGGCTGATTGCCATTATCATTACCCTTGGTGCTGCTTATTATCAGCGTACAACAGGGCCGACTTATCCAAAGCGTACTGAATTGGTTCAGAATGGAAAAACCATTAAAATGTCTTTCCCGAGAAGTGAAGGGCAAAAAGATTGTGCTGTTACTATACCTTCCGAAATTGAAGGGAAGGCAGTACTATATTTTAAAAGGTATAAAGTTGATGAACCATTTCAGGCAATTGAATTTACAGTGGTTGACAAATATCAGAAAGCATTATTGCCTAAACAGCCACCCGCAGGTAAACTGGAATACTTTGTTGAGCTCGATAACAATGGAGCAAAGGAAAAGCTTACAGGTGAGGATAACATTATTATAAGGTATAAAGGGGATGTCCCTCCTTTTATATTGATACCGCATATTTTCCTGATGTTTTTTGCCATGCTTTTGTCAAATATGACCGGCTTACTGGTCATTGCACGTAAACAGGTTTTCTATAAATATCTGTGGGTTACAGTTGTCTTTATCTTTCTGGGTGGTATGATCATGGGGCCAATTGTTCAGAAATATGCTTTTGGCGAGTTCTGGACAGGCATTCCCTTTGGCTGGGATCTGACCGACAATAAAACACTGATTGCTTTTGTGTTCTGGTTGATTGCCCTCTTGGGGAACCTGAAAAAAAGACGTCCTTATCTGGCTTTGGTCGCATCTATTGTTACCATTATCATTTTTTCAATTCCCCACAGCATGTTTGGTTCGGAACTGAATTATGAAACTGGCGTTATTTCTCAGGGCTGATTCAGGACGTTGATAAAAATCAACCAATTATTTAGAAAAATTCTTAATAAAAATTTGGTGCGAATAAAATCATGAACGTATATTTGTGTCATAATTTAAAAAGGTTTTTATGAAATCAATAAGAATTTTAGTCATAGTACTTGCCATAGCACTTTTATCGGTATTGACTTCTCAGGTGGTTTTTACGATGAAAGCAAAAGCAACATCTTCATACAGCATCGATGATGATAAAAAGAAAGATGGCGACAAAACGAAAAAATCTGAATGTTGCAATCAGGAAGCAAAAGACAAAGGCGATTGTAAAAAAGATGACAATTGCTGTAAAGATAAAAATAAGGAATCTTGCTGCAAGCAGGGCTCTTCAAAAGACTGTCCGACTACAACCACCACAAAAACAGATGGTTGTTGTAAGCCAAAAGACCTCAGGGAGTAGTTTTTGATTTTAATTGTGTTTTTACCTTCCCTCTGTCCAGGGGGAAGGTTTTTTATTTTATAAGATCGGGTTCATTCGATTTCAGTAAGCTGTTGTGTTCTGTTGTTTTGAAATTAGATGCCATTGAAATTTCTGAAGTATTTTTGAGAAAAGAATAATTGTTAATTTAATGAAGAAAAAAGCACTTATCACCGGTGTAACTGGTCAGGACGGGGCTTATCTGGCCGAGTTTTTACTTGAAAAAGGCTATGAAGTGCATGGCATCAAAAGACGCTCTTCCCTTTTTAATACCAACCGTATCGATCATATTTACAAGGATCTTCATGAGAGTGATGTGAATTTCAGGCTTTACTATGGCGATATGACAGATTCAAGCAATCTGATAGGTATTATTCAGAAAGTTCAGCCTGATGAGATTTATAATCTTGCTGCACAAAGTCATGTTCAGGTAAGTTTTGAAACACCGGAATATACGGCCAATGCTGATGCACTGGGTGCACTAAGAATTCTCGAAGCGGTCAGGATGCTGGGAATGGCAGAAAAAACCAGAATTTATCAGGCTTCAACGTCTGAACTTTATGGTTTGGTACAGGAGACACCTCAGTCGGAGACGACACCCTTTTATCCACGATCTCCTTATGCTGTTGCCAAGCTTTATGCCTATTGGATCATGGTCAATTACCGGGAAGCGTACAATATGTTTGCCTGCAATGGTATTTTGTTTAATCATGAATCACCGTTGAGAGGTGAAACCTTTGTTACGCGTAAAATTACGCGTGCCGCAGCCCGGATAGTTTTAGGTTTACAAGACAAGTTGTATCTCGGAAACCTGAGCGCCAAACGCGACTGGGGTCATGCCAAAGATTATGTGGAAGCCATGTGGCTCATTCTTCAGCAACCCGAACCTGAGGATTTTGTCATTGCATCAGGACAGACTACTGAAGTCAGGGACTTTGTCAGAAAAACCTTTGCATATCTTGGAATAGAAGTGAGTTTTGAGGGAAGCGGAGTCAATGAAAGGGGAATTATTACCGGAATAGACAAAGAAAGGCTTGATTTTCATCAACTTAGCAATCAATATGTTAAAACAGGACAGGTGGTTGTTGAGGTGGATACCCGTTACTTCAGGCCTACAGAAGTTGACCTGCTGCTCGGAGATCCCTCCAAAGCAATGGCAAAGCTGGGCTGGAAACCCAAACATAACCTTCAGCAACTGATTGAAGACATGACAAATTATGACCTGAAGAAAATGAAAAAGGAAAAATTTTTGTTCGACACCGGATACAAGAAGAAAAGTGAACTTAAATGATTGAAAAAGAAGCAAAAATATACATTGCCGGCCATCTCGGGATGGTGGGTTCAGCCATTCACCGCAAACTGATTTCTGAAGGATATACCAATTTTGTTTTACGCAGTATTGATGAACTCGATTTATTGAATCAGCAGGCAGTTGCTGTGTTTTTTAAAACAGAAAGGCCTGAATATGTGGTGCTTGCGGCAGCAAAAGTGGGTGGAATCCTTGCCAACAACACCTATCGTGCACAGTTTATTTATGAAAATCTGATGATTCAAAACAATGTCATTCATCAGAGCTATCTGAACGGGGTAAAAAAATTATTGTTTTTAGGGTCAAGCTGTATATATCCCCGACTGGCACCTCAGCCTATCAGGGAAGAAAATCTGCTGACAGGTTTACTGGAGGAGACAAACGAACCTTATGCCATTGCAAAAATTGCCGGTATTAAAATGTGCGAAGCTTACCGCGACCAGTACGGATGTAATTTTATTTCCGTGATGCCAACCAATCTTTATGGCCCCAATGATAATTTTGACCTGAAAAACAGCCATGTTTTGCCAGCCCTCATACGTAAGTTTCATGAGGCTAAAATCAATAAGTCTCCCTACGTGGAAATATGGGGAACCGGCACACCCATGCGGGAGTTCCTCCATGTGGATGATATGGCAGATGCCTGTGTATTTTTATTGCAACATTACAATGAGAGACAGTTTTTGAATATCGGATGTGGTCATGATCTTTCGATTAAGGATTTAGCTTTGCTGGTTAAGAAAATTATTGGCTATGAGGGTGATTTACAGTTTGATACCTCAAAACCTGACGGAACACCCCGAAAACTTCTGGATGTTTCACGCTTGTTCGCCACCGGTTGGAGACCCAAAATCTCACTTGAAGAGGGAATCAGAAGGGTATATGAGCAGGTATTTTCAGCTAAATCCTGAACATGGTAATTTGCCGGGTTTTTCTAAAAATGCTTCAGCCTTGTTTTTAAGAAATTATCTAATCCTGTTTGTTTGAAATACATCAAAACTATGCTGGTTTTGTAATACCTTGGATATAAGATTGGTGTTCTTTGCTCTTCTTAACATTCTCTTTTAACGTTTAAAACTTATTCATGGCTTGTTTTGCCCGGCAAACAGCCTGATAGGATTATATCAATTTCAAATTGGAATTATTTTTTTTACCACAGAGACACGGAGACACGGAGGAACACAGAGTGGATTTTTTTTGCCACAAAGACACAGAGACACGGAGGAATACAGAGTGGATTTTTTTAACCCCAGAGGTACAGAGACTCGGAGGAACACAAAGTGGATTTTTTTTGCCACAAAGACACAGAGACACGGAGGAATACAGAGTGGATTTTTTTAACCACAGAGGCACAGAGACTCGGAGGAACACAAAGTGGATTTTTTTTCAACAAAAGGCAAATAGGATACAAAGTATTATTTAAAGAAAATTATTCGGCCCGACAAAAAGATACACCTAAAAAAAGCGAAGACATCACCCGGCTTAATATCATCAGGAAACAGGAGTGCTTTTTCAGTTATAAAAAATCATTAATCGGGGCTGAAGTTTAAATGTAATTTTTACTGCAATAACGATATTCTCTCCCACCTGAAAGTTTTTAAAAATCAAATCAAAAAAAAATTTTTTCATTTTGCAGATAACAAAATTCAAATAAATTTACCCCGCTTAAAAAAAACTATTTAAACGGAAATTTCTGCTATGAGAATAAGAAGAATTCCTAAAAAGGATGAGACAGGAAACGTTCACAAGCCGATAGATCTTGAACTCCTTGATCCATTGTTTGAAAAGTATGCAGGTAAAAAGGGCAGCCTGATACCCTTGCTTCAGGGGACACAAAACATTTACGGATATATTCCGAGGGAAGCATTTATACGTATTTCAGAGAAAACAGGGCTCAAGCTTGCGGATATGTATGGTGTAGCTACCTTTTATTCGCAGTTCAGATTGAAACCTGCCGGAAAACACATTATTAAAGTATGTCATGGGACGGCCTGTCATGTTCAGAATGCAAATGAAATAACTGATTCACTGAAAGAAGCACTGAATGTCAAAGACGGTGAAACCACTGAAGATGGTTTTTATACACTGGAATCGGTTGCCTGTCTGGGATGCTGTTCGCTTGCCCCGGTCATGATGATAGGAGAAGAAACTTTCGGAAAGCTGACAGGCAAAGAAGCCGTGAAAATTGTAAAGGAAATCAAATTGAAAGAAAGCAATTAAAGCTTGAAATAACATGAGTAAAACACAGGTCATTGTTGGATTAGGCAGTTGCGGTATTGCTGCCGGTGCCGGTAAAGTTTACAACAAACTCGAAGCCCTGAAAAAAGCCGATAATCTTGATTTTGAGCTGAAAAAAACCAGTTGTATCGGGATGTGTTACAAAGAACCACTGGTCGAAATTATTGACGAGTCTGGATCATTTCTTTATGGTGGCATTGATGAAGCCAAAGCGGTCGAACTTGTCGAAAAACATGTTTTACGTTCTGAGGTCATCAAAGAATATGTGGTAAAAACCGATTTATTCGATACGGCTGAAAAGAGCTATTACGAAAATCAGGTGAAGATTGCCTTGCGAAACTGCGGATATATTGATCCTGAATCCATTGAAGATTATGAATCAAGAAAGGGATACCAATCGATTAAGAAAATAATCCATGAGGGTATGTCCCGGGAAAATGTGATTCAAACCATCATCGACAGTGGATTAAGAGGGCGCGGTGGAGGAGGTTTCCCGACAGGAATGAAATGGAAATTTGCCTCGCAATATAAATCAGATGAAAAATATATTATCTGCAATGCAGATGAGGGTGACCCGGGTGCATTCATGGACAGGTCGGTGCTGGAAGGCGATCCACATTCTGTACTGGAGGGCATGATTATCGGAGCTTATGCCATCGGAGCCACTCACGGTGTCATTTATTGCCGTGCGGAATATCCGCTGGCACTCAAACGCCTTTACAAAGCCATTCATCAGGCAACAGAAAAAGGCTATCTGGGCGAAAATATTCTCGGAATGAAAGGCTTTAACTTCGACATTTACATAAAAGAAGGGGCAGGAGCTTTTGTGTGTGGTGAAGAAACAGCACTGATGGCTTCAGTAGAGGGAGAACGAGGCATGCCACGCAAACGTCCGCCTTTTCCTGCTGAATCAGGATTGTGGAAGAAACCCACCAATATCAACAATGTGGAAACATGGGCACTCGTCCCCTGGATTATTTACAATGGTGCTGAATCGTTTGCACAATATGGTACTGAAAAAAGCAAAGGCACAAAAGTTTTTGCCCTGGCCGGAAAAATAAAGAGAGGCGGGCTGGTAGAGGTTCCCATGGGTATTACGATTAACGATATTATTTTCAAACTTGGCGGTGGAATACAGAACGATAAGAAATTTAAAGCCGTTCAGCTTGGAGGTCCCTCCGGTGGCTGTATTCCTGCCTATCTTGGCGATACCATTGTTGATTACGATTCGGTAACTGCCACAGGCGCTATCATGGGTTCTGGCGGTATGGTGGTCATGGACGAAACCACCTGCATGGTGGATGTGGCTAAGTTTTTCCTTGATTTTACCCGGAAAGAAAGCTGCGGTAAATGTACTTTTTGCAGGGTCGGTACCAAAAGGATGCTTGAAATTCTTGAGAGAATAACGCTTGGAAAAGGAAAAGAAGATGATATTCAGAAACTTGAAGAGCTGGCTGTTCAAATCAAGGAAGCAAGCCTTTGCGGCCTGGGTCAGACGGCACCTAATCCCGTACTTACTACGCTTAAATACTTCAGAGACGAGTATGAAGCTCATATCTTTCACAAAAAATGTCCGGCCAAAGTCTGTAAGGAATTACTGACCTATACTGTCATTGAAGAAAACTGTACCGGATGTATGGTTTGTGCAAAGAATTGTCCTGTAAATGCCATAACAGGCGAACGCAAACAGGTTCATTTTATCAATCAGGACATTTGTACCCATTGCGGGGTATGTTATTCAAAGTGTAAGTTTGATGCAATTGCTGTTGACTGAAAATCAAATGAGTACAATATTTTGAACGTAAAAAAGATAATTCATTAAACCATGGATAATAAAATAAACGTAGTATTAAACGGACAAAATGTTTCAGGATTAAAGGGTGAAACGATATTACAACTTTGCAGACGACATGGAATTGAGATACCAACCTTGTGTCATGACGACCGGCTCGAACCTTTTTCTTCCTGTTTTGTTTGTGTAGTGGAAATCAAGGGGATGAGAAACCTGCAGCCTTCATGCAGTACCAAAATTACCGAAGGTATGGAGATCACCACCAACAGTGAGAAGGTTTATAAATCACGTAAAAGTGCACTTGAACTCCTGTTGAGTAATCACTATGCTGATTGTGCGGCTCCCTGCAAACAGACCTGTCCTGCTGGTGTAGATGTTCAGGGTTATATTTCATTGATTGAGAAAGGATTGTACAGTGAAGCCATTGGGTTAATCAAACAGGTAAATCCGCTTCCTGCTATATGCGGGAGGGTCTGTGTCAGGCCTTGTGAAGCGGCTTGCCGCAGAAACCTGCTGGAAGAGGGAACAGGTGTTGGTATTGATTATCTGAAACGTTTTGCAGCCGATCAGGATCTGGCTTCTCCCCATCATTACCGTCCTGAGGTGGCGCCTTCCACAGGGAAAAAGGTTGCCATCATAGGAGCCGGCCCTGGCGGACTTTCTGCTGCCTATTTTTTACAGCAAAAAGGACATCAGTGCGATATTTATGAAGCCAATCCCCATCCGGGCGGCTGGCTACGTTATGGCATTCCCGAATATCGCCTTCCCAATGATTTGCTCGACAAGGAAATTTCAACCATTACTGAATTAGGGGTTAATATCTTTTGTAATCAGAAACTCGGTAAAAATTTAAGCTATAAAGAGCTGAAAAACAAATATGATGCAGTCATCCTGACCATCGGGAGCCAGCGTGGTACCTTGCTGGGATGTGAGGGTGAAGATGCGGAAAATATCTTTTCAGGCATTGATTTTCTGAGAAATATGGAAATGACCGGACAGCGATATGATTTCATGGGGAAGAAGATTGCGGTCATTGGAGGAGGAAATACAGCCATGGATTGTTGCCGCACCTCTATCCGTTGCGGAAGTACTGATGTTACGGTTGTTTACAGAAGAACTGAGGCTGAAATGCCAGCCAATCCAATTGAGATTCATGAGTCGAAGCTGGAAGGAGTTAAATATCATTTTCTGACTGCTCCTGTCAGAGTGAATAAAGATGAAAATGGTAAACTCAAGTCAATTACTTTCATCCAGATGGAATTGGGCGAGCCTGATGCTTCGGGCAGAAGGCGTCCTGTCCCTAAGGAAGGCTCTGAATTTGAAATGGAATTTGACTATGTGCTGGCTGCTATTGGCCAAAAAACCGAAATTAATTTCCTGAACGACATCAATGAGAATGTTGATGACAAAAAATACCAGCTGAAAGCCAACCGCTGGGGCGATATTGACTGCGACCGTTCCACGCTTCAGACAGGAGTACCTTCCATTTTTGCAGCAGGAGATGGCGTAACAGGACCGGCCACCATCATAGAGGCCATTGCACAGGCTAAGATTGCTGCCAGATCTTGCCATCAATACCTGAGTGGACAGCCGGTAACACCTGCCCCATTTGAATTTATCAGCCGAAAAGATAATTTCAAAAAACAGGTCAGCGAAGATTATGTGGGAAAATATGTCCGTCAGCTCAGGGAAGAAATGCCTACGCTTCCTTCTTCTGAAAGAGTCAATTTCCTTGAGGTAGAGCTGGGTTATGCCAATGAGCAGGTGGCAAAAAATGAGACCCAGCGTTGTCTGGAATGTGGGTGTACGGAGTATTTTACCTGCGACCTGAAAAAATATGCGACACAGTATCAGGCCGACCAGAAAAAATATGAAGGAGAATTTAAGGAATTTGAGGTCAACTTTAGTCATCCTTACATTGAAATTGACAATAACAAATGTATTCTTTGCTCGCGTTGTATTCGCATCTGCCGCGAAGTAGTTGGCGCCAATGCCCTCGGGCTTGTCAACAGGGGTTTCGATACCTATGTGGCTCCTGCCATGGGCGACCGGCTGCAAGATACTACCTGTGAATCATGCGGTTTGTGTATTTCAACATGTCCGACCGGTGCTATTACTGAAAATGTTAAATTTAAGCCCGGCCCTGTTGAGCTGGATACGGTTGATACCATTTGTAACTACTGTTCATTAGGTTGCGGAATCAGCCTCCACCACAAAAACGGCTATGTGATGAAAGTTACAGGTAAGCCGAGCCTGATTAATCCGAACGGAAATATTTGCCGTTATCCCAAGTTCGGCTATCAATACTTCAACAGCAAAGACCGTATCACAAAACCATTGCTGAAGAAAAACGGGAAATTTAAGGAAATTACTTATCAGGAAGCATTCAGGCTGATACATGATAAAATAAAAGAGCAAAGTCCTGAAGCCAATGCATTTTATGGAGGAGTACGCCTGACGAATGAAGAGCTTTATCTGATTCAGAAACTTGCCCGTGCAGCAGCCAAAACAGGTAACGTCAACAGCTTTCATTTCCTTCACGGAGATGATGGCTATATCATGAACAGCCTTGCCAATGCCCCGTTTGAAGAGCTCAGGATGGCATCCAGAATTTATGTGGTGGGTGCTGAATTAAACATTGATAATGCCGTGGCAGGATTTATGGTCAACCATGCAAGGGTGATGAGAAACGTTCCTGTTGAACTGATTTCGGAGCATCCCGACAGCACTATGAGCCATAAGGTGGATCGCATCCATTATGTCAAATCCTATTATCATTTCATCAAGGCTGCCAATTATTATCTCCTCTCGAAGGGACTGGAAAACAGAATGTTTATCAATGATAACTGTGAAAATTTTGAAGAATACAGGCAGAAACTGCTGGCTGAGAACTATGAAGAGTTGATTAAACGTTCCGGCATTTGTTGCCGCGAACATCTTGAAACCTTTGCCGAGGAATACAATGCCGAGATGAATGCCATCATTATCTATTCCGAAAAGGAAACAGGCCCGAACACCAGCTATGAATTGTTTAACCTGGCTATGATTACCGGCAAACTTAATAAAACAGCCAATGGACTTATTGCCCTGAAGGAAAAAAACAATACGCATGGCGTTCTCGATATGGGCGTATGCAGCTCTCTGGGTGTAGGAAGTATTCCTATCACGGATAGCCACCTCAGAAATAAAATGAAAGAGGTCTGGAATGTCGAAGATATTCCCGAAATGCCTGAAATCAGACATCTTGAACAGTTGGAAAGAGGTCAGATTAAAAATATGTTTATTTTCGGGGAAGATCCGATTGGCTGTGCCTTTAACAGGAAAGTGGTTGAAAAATGGTTTTCAAATGCCGGTTTTATCATGGTTTCTGATTACTTTATGAGTGAAACGGCTAAAAAAGCTGATTTGATTCTTCCCGCCTCTTTCCCGACCGAAAGTGGAGGTACCTTTACCAATACTCAAAGGGTGATTCAGGAGTTTGAAGCCGTTTTTGAACCCAAAGTTGAATTACTTACCCATGAACAGTTGATTGGTATTTTAAAAGAATTTGGCATTAATGGACTGAATGACCTGCACGATGTGGCTGTGGAAGCCTTTTCACTGCTGCCTGCACCCGATAATATCGAGCGTTATTACTTTACCTATACTGAGCATGAAAGCAAGCTGAACCGTATGTTTGACCATGGTGCCGATTATATCGTCAAGATTTTTGATGATGAATTTAAAGCCGCTTTTTCTGAATAAATTAAATTGATAAAGTATGCAAGAATTTAATTCCATCAATGAAATACTCGATTTTGCCATTCAAAATGAGCAAAATGCTGTTGATTTTTACAATGATCTGGCAAAAACAGCCCATTCAGACGACATGAAGCAAATATTCATGCAATTTGCACGTGAAGAAATGGGACATAAAGCTAAATTGTTGAAAATCAAAGAAGAGGGAATAATGTCTATTTCTGCCGAAAAAGTCTTGAACCTGAAAATTTCTGATTATGTGGTCAGGTCGGAAGCAAGTGAAAACATGACGTATGAGCAGGCGCTCGTATTAGCCATGAAGCGTGAAAAAGCAGCTTTCAGACTTTATACCAAAATGGCAGAAAAAACGGATAATCAGGAGTTAAGGGCTATCTTTGAATCTCTTGCCCTGGAAGAGTCGAGGCATAAGCTTCGTTTTGAGATAGAATATGATGAGTATGTTTTACGGGAAAATTGAGAAAAGATAGATTTCCGGAACTTTCCCGTTATTTCTTTTCAGTATTTTTTCCAAGAGCTTTCCATGCATCGAGGGTTTTGTGCATGCCGTCACAAAAAGGTTTCCTGTTTGAAATGCCGCAGCGGCAAATTGCTACCGTATCATTTTCAATTAGTATTTCTTTGCCTGTTTCATCCCTGAAAATAAAAGTTCCTTCAATTTTTACCGAACCGGCAGGGGAAAGTCTTACCAGTACTGGTTTTGTCTCCGCTGGAGCCTTCTCTTCCTTTTTGTTGAAATAATAGCTTAAAGCCCCTGAAGGACAGGCTTCAACCGTTCTGATGATTTTTTCAGTTTCCCCATTGCTGAGCTGAACCCATGGCCTTTTTTTCGGATCAAATACTTCACTATAGGCTTTAAAACAGCATTGTGACTGGGTGCACTTGGCCGGATACCAGACAACTGTTATATCTTCGTTTTTATATTCTTTGACTATTTCTTCCATAAACGTTTTTTATGACAAGCCAAAAATACTATGATTATTTTATCTGGTTATATTTTAAATCAGCCATTATTAAAGATGAAAAAATAGCTGTCTTTAAAGACTTTTATCCATCTTCCGCCATTAAATACCTTTGCAAACAATTCTTTTTTTAATTTCATGTTTTTCGAACTGATGTCTTTATTGAACACAAGGATAGCCTTTTTATCCAGACGGGATTTCAGTAATGACAGAAATTCAATGCTTTCAAATTTTTCAGGTATCTCATGGTCGATATAAATGTCGAAAACAATCAGGTCGTATGTATCGGTATCTTCTCTGACAAAATCGAAAGCATCCCTGATGATAATTTCAAGATTGTCAAAACGTTTGATATTAAAGTGATTTTCAGCAATGCTGACCACTTCGGGATCAAAATCGATGGCACGTATGAAGCAGCTTAGCTTAAGTTCGTCCCGCAATATGGTAACCACACTGCCGCCTCCCAGGCCGAGCAACAGGCATTTCTGAGGTTGTATGCCGGTTATCCCGGCTTGCCGGAATGCTTTTCTGAAAGCATCATGCAAGACCCCGAAAGAATAGTTTCCATGACGTGCATTTAATATTTTCCTGCCTTTGATGTACAAAACATATAGTTGTCCGTTCAGATTGCTTTGCACCCTTTCCAGCTCAACTCCCCATAAATAGCTGGCTATCCACTTAAAAAATGCTGCAATTTTCATGAACCAAAGCTATGATATTTTAAGGAAACACAGCTGAACCGGGGAAATAAGAGGACTTTATTTTCAGTTGAACTTAATTCAACCTAATTTTGCAGTTTCTTAATGTATCAAAATAACAGCGTTCATGAAAGAAGTAAGAGTCAGGTTTGCACCAAGCCCGACAGGGCCTTTGCATATTGGCGGGATTCGTACAGCCCTTTTCAATTATCTGTATGCTCGGAAAAACAACGGAACATTTATCCTTCGCATTGAAGACACCGACCAGACGAGGTATGTGCCGGGAGCTGAAGATTATATCCTTGAATCTCTGGAATGGCTGAATTTATCGTTCGATGAGGGACCGGTTAAAGGAGGTCCTTTTGCTCCCTATCGCCAGTCTGAACGAAGACTTATCTACCGTCAGTATGCCGAAAAACTGATTGAAAATGATTTTGCATATTATGCTTTTGATACACCCGAGGAACTCGAAAATAAAAGAAAGGAAGCCGAACAGCAAGGACATGTGTTCAAGTATGATCAGAAAACGAGATTAACTTTAAAAAACTCCCTCGTATTATCCGTGGAGGAAACTAAAAAACTTATTGATAATCAAGTACCTTATGTTGTCAGAATTAAAACTCCTGAAAACATTGTTATTCATTTTCATGATATAATCAGGGGAGAAGTCAGTTTTCATTCCTCAGAAATTGACGACAAGGTTTTGCTGAAGGCAGACGGACTGCCTACCTATCATCTGGCCAATGTGGTGGACGATTATCTGATGAAAATCAGTCATGTCATACGTGGTGAAGAGTGGTTGTCATCCACCCCTTTACATGTATTGTTGTACGAATTTCTCGGATGGAAAGATGAAATTCCTCAGTTTGCTCATCTGCCTTTGATTCTGAAGCCCAATGGAAAAGGAAAATTAAGCAAGAGAGATGGAGATACAGGCGGATTTCCGGTATTTCCCTTACAATGGAAAGATCCGTTTACAGGAGAAGTTTCTTCAGGCTACAGGGAGTCGGGCTATCTGCCTGAGGCGGTTATAAATATGCTGGCTTTGCTGGGATGGAACCCCGGAGGAGACAGGGAAATATTTTCCTTACAGGAGTTAACCGGGATTTTCGACCTTGACCGGGTCGGGAAGTCAGGCTCAAAATTTGACCCCGAAAAAGCAAAGTGGTTCAATCATCACTATATTCAGATTATTGATAATCATCTTCTTATAAATATTTTAAAAAACGAGCTCCTCAAACGTAACCTTTATTATGATGAAAAAAAACTGGATAAAATCATCAGCCTGATTAAAGACAGAATACATTTTACCACAGAAATATTTCAGCATTGCTGGTATTTCTTTTCGGCTCCCGAAAGCTATGATGAGGAGTTCAGGGCAAAAAGATGGAAGGAAAACACTGCTGATATAATCCGTTCGTTGCTTGATTTCCTCAGAAATATTGAATCATTTACAGCAGAAAATCTTGGTGTAGAAGTAAAGGAATTCATTCAGCAAAAAGGTTACAATATGGGAGAAGTCATGAACCCCCTGCGCTTATGCCTGATTGGTTCTCCAAGCGGAATTCATCTTTTCGACCTGATGGAAGTGATTGGAAAAGAAGAAACTATCAAAAGGATTGAGCAAGGGTTGATAAATTTAAGTTGAAAACGATTTCAAATGAAGTATCTTTGTAAAAAAGTTTAGTAAAATTAAAAGAGATGTTTATGAAAAAAGGAATTTCACTGATTGTCATCCCGTTAATGGCGATGATGATGTTTCATGCAAATGCTCAGGAAGTTAAAAACGGGAGTTTTGAAAACTGGGTAAAAAAAGTGTTGTATGAAATACCTGATGGGTATTTTACCTCCGGCATGCAGCTTTCGATGATGGGAGCGCCTTCAAATGTAACCAAATCAACCGACAAGCAATCAGGGAGTTATGCCATAAAACTGGAAACAGTGAAAACCGGAGAAGACACCATTCCGGGAATTATTATTGCCGGAAAACCAGAAAATTCACAGTTGGGTGGCATCCCATTTTCAGAGAAACCTACCAGTCTTGATGGATATGTTAAATATAACGTAAAACCCGGTGATACAGCCGGTCTGATTTGTTTGTTTTTGTTTCAGGGGAATATAATTGGTGTCGGAGCCAAACAGGTAACCGGTATTCAGCCTGTTTATACCAGTTTCAGCATACCCATTACATTTTTTATACCTATGGTAAATCCTGATACGCTTGTTTTGATTGCCTCTTCCTCAGCACTGGATGGAATGAAAATCCCGGGAAGCGTTGTACTGCTTGATCATCTTCAGTTTATTGGCACTACCTCTCAATTACCCAATAACGATTTTGAAAACTGGACTGAAGTCAGCTTTGAAGAGCCGGAGGGATGGCTTTCTGCCAATGCCTTTTCACCTGACCCCAATATAGTTTCAGTTACTAAAACTACTGATTATCAGCAAGGTAACTATGCGGCTAAGATAACAAATATCAGTATCATGAGTGGGGAGATTCTTGGATTCCTGACAAACGGAACAATTGGTGAAAATGGTCCGCTTGGCGGGATGCCTGTATTTAACAACCCCGATAAAGTTAAGTTTTATTACAAATATATCCCCAACGGACCTGATACTGCTGTATTCTTTACAGTATTGACCAAATGGGATAATTCGCTTGGAATTTCTGTCAATGTGGAGCAAAAACAAATTAAACTGCCCCCAACACCTAATTACACCTATTTTGAGGTAAGCTATGACTACAACCAGACCCCAAGTGCTGATACTTTGAATATTACCTTTGGCTCCGGTAATTTTATCGATCAGGGTAATTATGTGGGATTAGGAAGTGCATTATACATTGATAATGTTACAGTTACATATAAATCTTCTTCTGTGGAGGATTATCTGGCCGGAAATGCCATTAATATTTATCCCAATCCGGCCTCCGATAAAATAACTATTGATATCAGAGATTTGTTTAAGGGCGAAGTTAACATTTCCATGACCGACCAGGCAGGAAGGATTGTACTAAATAAAACAATTTCAGTCGATGATGACGGAGTGGTAAAAGACATTGACATCAGCAGCCTGGAGGCAGGGATTTATCTTGTTACCGTTCAATCTGAGAAATACAGGAAGATTCAGAAAATCACGGTCAGATAGCGTTTAAAACAGTATAACTGAAATTACGATTAGAGCCATGACCGAAACAATAACGGAAATGGCTCTTAGTTCTTTTTTCTGAAGATTTCTGACATTTTCGACTAGTTTTTTCAAATCAGGATTTTCGGGCTGAAGTGCAAGCGCATTTTCATAACACCTGCGGGCAAGTTTGTAAATTTCAATTTTCATAAAATCATCGCCTCGCCTGAGGTAATCTTTTACGAGTTTTTCTTCTGGTGTCAGATTGTTTTTTTCCTCTTCGTGCTTCATATCGAAAATATTGAATGGGTTTTCTTTGGGCAAAGTTATACAAATTGATAGATATTCCAAATGATTGGGGTAAATATGCTGCGGTTTGCAGGTGGTGAGTCCCGGATTTTGGATTTTCATGCCTATGAAGACTGCCTTTTGCTATCTTTTACATAGCTGCTGGTTGCCGGAAACTCGTTAGAAGTTTCAGGCATGGTCATTTTGTATCAGCCCCAGTCAATACTGGTTTTGTCTGAAGAAATGTAATTATGCAAAAGTGAAACAATGAAAAGAGCGAAAAATTATCAGGCCGTCCCTATGGGACTTGGCTCTTTTATTTTGCTGGTGTTACCATAATATCGTCCCTACGGGACTTGAGCGAATATTGATTTTTTGTTTTATAAGACAAATTTAAAATCCGGAAACGTCATCAGCTCCCCTCTCTTTTCGAAAGAGAGGGGCCGGGGGTGAGTTAGATGTCCGTGCCTACTACAGGCTGCCTGCTGCCTACTTAAACTTTCCGCCTTTCCTGTTCCGCTTTCCGCATTTTTTCCTGCCTACTGCATACCGCCTACATACAGAAACTTATCTCATCAGCAACACCGTCCCGCTCACCAGCCTGCGTTGTCCCTGCGTTCCTTCTGCATTGATCTGGTAGTAATAGTTGCCGACCGGACAGGGTTTCCCTTTAAATGTGCCGTCCCAGCCGGTTTCAGGGTCGTTGGATTCGAAGATTTTTTCTCCCCACGCATTGAATATCACGAGATTATATTTTCGGATAAAAATGCCGAAAGGACGAAAGACTTCATTTACCTCATCTCCGTTGGGGGTGAAGGCATTGGGGATGAAAAGGCGGAAAGGTGTGGGTGTGCAAACGATGTTGGAAACGGAAGTTAACCGGTCGGGATGGCGGTAGGCGACCACACGGTAACAGTAATAATTTGAGTTGAGTCTGGTGCTGCTGTCTGATTGGATAATTTCGGATTTCAGATGGGGGATTTGGGATGTAGGGATCGCGACAACCGTCTGATAATCATCATTATCGCTGATGTCTTTGTAGTACTGGCTTTTTACCTGAAGCTCATAGCTTTCCACTCCGTTTTTCCAGAGTTCGTAGGGCGTCCAGAAGAGGACAGGGAACTGTTCAGTGGTGTCTATTTTCAGGAGGATGGTTTTGCCATAATTACTGTAGTTGCCGGTGTACCGACAGCTGTCTGTGGAGCGGACACGGTAGAAATAGCTTCGGTGTGAGGGATTTACCAGAGGATCAATGTATTGAAGGGTTTTATTATCGGTTTGAATGATTTCATTCCAGAGGAGGGTATCAGTAGATTTTTCAAGGTGGTAGAGCATGGGGATACCTTCATGGGGTTGTTTCCATTCGATAAGGATTTGATTATCATCGGTTACCGTAGCCCGTTCGAGTTCGGGGGCGGAGATGTGGGTTTCAATTCGGAAGAAGCGGGTGGTATCGTGGCTGCAGCCAAAATCATTGGTGCTGACGAGGGTAACGCTTTTTTGCCCTGAATCATAATACATGGTAAACGGATTTTGCATGGTGCTGGTTTTGCCATTCTTAAAGTCCCAGTACCATTGCTGGATGATGCCGGAATCGGTACCGCTTTTATCGAAGAACCACATGGTATCTTCGAGGCAGTTGTTGAGATAGACAAAGGCAGCCGTGGGGTTGGGAAATACAAACACCTCTTTTTCAGCCGTATCAGGACAGTTTTTGTCGCTCATCGCCACAAGCCTGACAGGGTATTTTGCCCATTTCTTAAAGCTGTAAG
>ERZ795051.633-NODE-633-length-51579-cov-5.651425_pt1 | contig 51579 bp, 47 predicted proteins | sample MGYA00375135_ERZ795051 | MGnify/ENA primary metagenome ERZ795051 (study PRJEB30180, sample SAMN05720222) | activated sludge metagenome | isolation source: Anaerobic digester | place: Japan | collected 2015-05-26 ... | reverse complement strand
GCCCGGAATCCTTTCCGGGCCGCATCCCCTGCGGAATCCTTTCCGCATTCAGGAATGAATAACGATCGGAATCGTCGGCAGAAGGGTCCCAGATGGGAATCGGGGACCAGCGGGTCACAGCCCCGCCAAGTCGCATCGACCAAGCACGGCGCCGACCTGCCGAGTGCCTAACGAAACGAACCCAACGCCGCAAGCGATGACCTCCTGCCCGGGCGCAACCCCTTCTCCGTCCCCTCCGGCCGACCGCTGATCCTCGGCTGGCGACATGGCCAGACCGCAAGAGATCCCGAAGCGACCCCCGCGCGCCAAAAGCCGGACACCGACCGCCGACCACCCCCCGCGCCAAACGAACCCAACCGAGATCTTAAGTCGTTATCGATTAAACACTTAAGGAAAACCGTGGCCGATTTCCCGTCATCCGTTCCACCCCGAACGCCTCGCCCAACCTCCCAACCCCGTCCACGTCCTTGGCCGAAAGGGTACACTGCATCGAGCACATCATTTGTCTACTGTTTTCCAAGGTGGCCGATGAGCGGGGCGTCGAGCTGCCGAAGAGCTGCAACTGGCCCAGCCTGACGGACCGCACCTTCTCCGACGCGATCACCGCCGTACGCCGCTGGTTGTGGACCGATTGGGTTTTTGCAGCCCACGGGAATCACCGGGTCTTTTCGAAACTATCCCGGCCGATCAAGGCCATGCTGATGTACGCTCTTGCCCCGGCCGCGTAGAGGCTGGAAAAAGGGCAAAAGTCGAGCTGAGACCTTCCTTTACAATACGTTCCAGACGTTTGAATAGTCCTCAGCCGAGCGTCGGATGATTCCAAGGCCAAAACGTCGCGACTCGTAACATCGAACCTGACGGAAGCTTCGCACCCGCACCCCAAAGACGACCGCGAGAAGCCCACGCATTGCACTGCATCGGCCCTCGGCGCCAACAAAGGAGGCCTATCATCAAACCCCGCTCTTCTGGTTGGATTGGTGGCTCGGGCATTTCGTGCTAAACTGGCCGATGCAGGCAGGAAAGTCCCGCCGGCTTCTGAGAGGCGTTTAAGAAGAGCCAGGGCCGCGGCCGCATTCTGGTATCTCACAGAGGATCGGCGGGCACGTCTCGGGAGTCAGTCGGGCAACGAGAGCCGGCCCTCGGCGGCAAGGACGAAGAGTACTTGCCCCAGCGCGGCGCGCAGACACAGGTTCCTATTCATTTCATTACCTGAGTCTGCTTGCGCACCGTCGGCCCTGTTGAACGTCAGATTGCAGCCGACGCACACTCGCGCGCAGCCTGACTGGGGCCTTTCACCGAAGCAGGGAGGTCCAGGGTAATGCGGACCGCTTTGTCCACTCCAGTGCCTGGTTCATGTGAGACCATGATGGGGGCAAGCCGTCGCAGAGCCGCATCCACTCTGATCGAGGTTCTGGTGGTTGTCGCAATCATTGCTTTGTTGATGGCCATTCTGGTCCCGTCGCTCATCAGGGCCCGCCGTCTGGCACAGGGAACGGTCTGCAGGACGCATATCAAGCAGTTGGCCACAGCCGTACACGTCTATGCGGCCGCCAATGGTCGCCTGCCTGGCACAAATACTGTTTGGGGGGTCTCCTATCAGGCTTCGTCCAGACCCCCGAACCCGGCCGGACGCCGCTGGCCGAACTGGCGATCCGGCGATTCCTGGCTCGGTCTGCTCTGCCCGCCTGACCATGCCTGGGACGTTAATGAGCAACAGGCCTTGTAGGTCCACGTTGCAGCCACAGTGCCTCGACAAGGTTCGCTGTGGCGATGCGTAAACGACGAGCAGGTCTACTTGTGTCCCACGGACTTGAAAGGCATGCCCGACGCAGAGAATCCTGCCGGCGGCGGGGGCAACGGCCGATTCAGCTACACGATGAACGGCATCCTCGGCTTCAAGGCTGTCGAGCAGATTCAGGAGTCCACGTACGTGACCGATTTCCAGGTGATGGAAGGGGCGATGATTACGCCGATCCAAATGATTCCGGTCGGGACGAGGATCACCTGGAGCCCCGCCGTAATGACCATGCTTATCGAGGAGCACCCGTGGAACAACACAAACCACGGTTTCGTGGGGGATTCCCGGGCGGCCGACTCGTATCTGGCCTTGCGGCATGATCCCCGCACGACCGGCGCCGTGGCCAATTTCGGCTACCTCGACGGCCATGCGGAATCGAAACGGTATCCTTACTACGGCAACAAGAAGGGCCTCGCTGGTAACGTGTTCAAGCTGCAGGGCGTCGATCTCTTCAACGAACTGCGATTCCCATACACCTATGCCGGAAACAACGGCGGCTGGGAAAACGAATACGCCTTCATTCATCGGTTCAGGCACCCCTACCAGTGATATGGTACCCGCCTGCTGAGCGATGCGCGTGGTTCCTCTTTCTCCTCGACCATCCTCTTAAAGCCCTTGACGTCGCGGCGCTTCGATTCATTCGACCTTCCACCTTGCGGCGAGGCCTTGACGCCAGGGTCATCGGCGGCGACGCTGTTGACATGGCAGCACGTGCTGAAGATGCCGGAAAACGTACCTATGTCTCGCCCGTCCGAGCGCGACTATGGACACGGTGCCGAGTCACGTGCTTGTCCGTGTGCGGCCTTCTTCCGCTTGCGCCCGTGTCGGTGGCACAATCCGGCATTGCTCCGGACGAGGAGGTTATCTTCTTCAACACTGCTGCCCGCCTCGATACCGTCGCCGCGCAGTGGGTTGTGCCGATCCATGGCTGGATCTTCGAGCCCGAAACCGACTCCATCCGCCGTATGGTCGTGTTGGCGGCCCTGCGAGCGGCGCTGGATGTGGATGACGAACATGCCGGCGAGAGGCTCTTCAACCGGCGAGCTGCGGCTTTCCTGGTGGACAACGAGAGCGGCAAGACTCTGACGCTCCGAATCGGCGACCGAACGGCAACCGTCGGCCCATCGGAACAGAACGGGCACCTCACCGGCAGCGTCAGGCTGTCGCTTGAGGAGGCCGACCGGTTGTCCCGGCCGGACAAGTATGGCCGGCAATGGGTCGAGTTCGATGCGGTGACGCCCAAATCGGACAAGCGGCGCTTTTCGGCCAGGGCCGTGCTGGCCCCGCCCGCGGGCCTCTCCGTGATCTCCGACATTGACGACACAGTCAAAATCACGCAGGTGAGCGATCTTGAAGAGGTGATCGAGAACACGTTCCTCAAGCCGTATCGGCCGGTACCCGGCATGGCGAAGCTGTACCAACGATGGGCGCAGCAGGGCGCGATCATCCATTTCATTTCCGCCAGTCCCTGGCAATTGTATGCACCGTTAACGGAGTTCACGAACGAGCACGGCTTCCCCGACGTAACGTTTCATCTCAAAACCTTCTATTGGAAGGACTCGCGATTCCTGTCGCTCTTCGCCGACCCGCTTGAGTACAAGCTGGGGGTCGTCGAGCCGGTCATCGAGTCGTTTCCGCAACGGCAGTTCATCCTTGTCGGCGATTCGGGCGAGAAGGATCCGGAAGCGTACGGCACGCTTGCGCGAAAGTACCCGGACCGGGTGGTTTTCATTCTGATTCGAGCAATCGAAAATGAGTCTCCTGACGCCGTGCGTTTCCAGACTGCGTTTGAAGGTGTTCCTCGACAGCGCTGGCATGTCTTCGTGGATGCCGACGAACTTGCCAACGTGGCCTTGCCCGGCATCGCGACCACTCGCCCGGCGACTGCGTCTCATGGTGCTCCGGCAACAACCGACAAGGCGAAAGAATGACCTGCCGGTGGCGAGGGAATAGCCCGGGAATGCCGCCGGCCTCAATTGGCGAGGTTTGAGGTGGTGCGTCCTGATCGCTTTGTATTCCCATTGAGGAAGGGCTTGGTCCGGCCTTCCACCTTGAGCATCTTCTCAGTCGATTTAGTCTCTTCCGTCGCGACTGGTGCGCGTTTTGCGCGCATGTTTCCGGATCGCGGTACGCTTGGGTTGCGGCCCGCAAAAAGGCGGTCCGCCTTAGAACCTTACGGCCGGATATGTGTGCGGCTTGCGCGCATGTTTCTGGATCGCAGAACGTTTGGGTTGCGGCCGACAAAATGGCGGCCCGCCTTCGGCAGGGAGGCATTACGGTGTATTCAGGACCGCGACCGTAAGGGGCTAACCCCCGATACCAAAGAAGATCCGGGTGAGGGCTACGATCAACGCCTCGGCAATCGTGGATATCTGGGCAACGATCACCTCGGCGATGATCTGCCGTAGCTGCGGCTCCATGTTGCGGATGTAGTCGCCGATATTGTCAAACTGCATCCGCATCAGGGGCAGCGGCAACGCGGCCAGTGGGGCAGCCAGGCTGTACAGTGTGCTATTGAGATACCGCATGGTCGATGCTCCATAGGGACAACGGAATTATACCTGGCTGCTCCCCGAGACCCAAGCCTTCGATGACCGGCCTCAAATCCCGGCGATTCTGGCACGATGGTAGGCCGCCCGCTCCTTGGCCGTCATCTTGGAAAAGTCAGGGGCGTCGGCGGCAACATATCCCTGAGCCGGCTTGGTGACGGGCTTGGCCGAAGCAGGCCGGGCAGCGGCCGAAGGCTTGCGAGGAGGGGATGCCGCCGGCGACGCGGGCACCTGAACGCGACCACCCCCCGCATAGCTCATCACCTGCGATGTCAGCTTCATATCGTCTTCCAACGACCGGTATGGTTTGATGCCCAGACCCTGCAACACGCCGTGATACGCCCTGACCGCTTCTTCGGGCGAGATCTGGCTGTCTACGATGCGACGCAGCATCTCGATGAAAGCCAGTTGGTTCTCGGCGTTGTTGATCTTGCGGCCGTACAAGGCGACCCTGGCCCCGTGCTTCTGGGCCTCGGCGATCATCTTGAAGGCGTCGTAGGTCGTGCCCGCCGAACCGCCAAGGATGCCGATCACCAGTTGCGGATCGTAGCTAGCCAATTCTTCTGTCCACTTCGGTCCGTGATAGACCATCTTGAGGAACAACGGCCGACCGCCCTCCGGGACACCGGCCAGGCATCGGACAATCATATCGTTGACGAAGCCCCCGAGTTTGTCCGGCGGGACCGGGTTGGTCGGGGCGTTCGGATCGAAGACCTCCAGAAAATGCCTGAAACCCTTGCGCTCGGCCTCGATGCGAAATTCCCGGTACTGCTCCAGCGTGAGCCGGTCCAGCTCCAGATCGTTGTTGAAGGTCACACTGTACAGACCAAGGTTGGCGCCGATCACCCGTTCCGTCGGTTGACACTCTACCTTGCCGCACTGAATCTGGTCGATAGTCACCGTGCGGAATGGTCGGGAAGGCTCGGAAGCATAGATGGACCCGCGCGCCAGGTGGATGTCGGTGGTATCATTCGCCCTGGCGGCAGGCGTCACGTGCGAGTTGTCGAACAAACGTTCATGGATGGTCAGAATTGAATTGGTGTGGGCGGACATCAACATAATGTCCACCAGCCCCTGCCGGACGATCTGGCGAATACACTCGCGAAACTCCGGGAGTGAGCGGAACTTGCCCTCCTGCGAATAGTGTTCAGGCGACTTGCCGGGCGCGGCAATGCCAAAGGCCATGTCCGCATCCTTTGCGTCGGCCAGAATAAACTCCTTGCACCCCGGATCGGCCTTGATTCTGGCAAGCTTGATATCGAGACTCTTGGCTACCATAGACAGCTAACTCTCCCACAAGACGGCATGGGATCTTCGCCTCTCTGCTTTATTTCCTCCAAGGCGACCGACGACATCAGGGCAGCGTCCCGGGAGCCGGCGTTGGTTCGTACTGAATGCCCGCCTGGCGAAGCCGGACGTCATCGGGCGCGGCGGGCCTGAAGGTTTTTGTGGCCCGGACGATGTACGAATCATCTCGCGCGGAGCGAAGCACGTTGCGAAAGACGATCTCCGCCGTCACCTTCCCCCCGCGAACCGACGTGATCCGCACGCTACCCTCCGCGCCTTGATAAGGCCGCCTGCAGGGCCGGAACACCTCGTTGAGTATGAGCCGGCACCGGTCAACATCGACGGCGGTCTTCCGGCCGATGAGCGGCGGTCCATCAAGGACGCAAACGAACGTTTCCGCTTTTTCGTCGTCGATCTTCTCGGGATCATCGGTGATCAACGCTGTGACAAGCATGGTCTTGCCGCCGCCGGGCCGTACGACCAGCAATTCCGCCGGTGTGCCCGCTCGTTCGGTCACCCTTCCGGCGGCGGTCATTTCCGGCAGCGTCACATCGACGTCGTGCAAGACCCAGTTGTAGCGCGTCTGGTGACAGCCGCACAGGACGAACAGCCAAGCCACCGCGACGGCGAACATTCCCTTGATTCGAGCATGACAGACATCAGCGTCCATCTCAGGCACCTCGCGATTGCGGGACTTCTCTCATCCCAGAGCACTCATAATCCGATCGGTGATCTCCTGCACCACACGCTCGACCTCTTCGTTACTCACGGCGGGAGCTTGAACCGGTTCCGGAGGTCTCATCGGCCCCTCGGGCTTCTTCATGAGGGTTGAGCCGGGCTCCGAGTAGCCCCGGCCGAAGTCGATATTCACGCAAAGATCCGCGTTATAAAGCCGCCGCGGGTCGTCGGTGATGCCGAAGCGCTCCTTGAGATCCAGAAGCTCTTCCACCTTCGGGGGACTGATCCGCTCGACCCGTCCCACCTGCTTGGCGATCAGCAGAATCCGGCAATAGGCGTCCAGAATCTCGGTCCACCAGTAGGCTTGCTGAAGCGTCTCGCCCCAGGAAACCGTGCCGTGATTCTTGAGCACAACGATCTTCGCGGTGTTGACAAACGGGAGAATCGTCCGGGCAAATGCCTGGGCCCCGGGTGTCTCGTACACGGCCGTCGGAATCGGTCCCAGAAAAACCTCGACCTCCGGGAGAATACAGGTCGGAATCTCCTCGCCCGCCACCGAAAAGGCGGTCGCGTAAGGCGGATGCGAATGAACCACCGCCTTCACCTTTGGATTCGCCTTGTAGATCTCCAAGTGCAGCATCACCTCGCTGGTCCGCTTCTTCTTGCCCGCAAGCTGTTTGCCGGTCATGTCGACCAGGCAGATGTCATCGGGCTTGAGGGCCCCCTTGCTGACCAACGTCGGCGTGCACAACACGTGGTTCTCGCTGACACGGTAGGAGATATTGCCGTCGTTGGCCGCCACGAAGCCCTTTTCATAGAGCTTGTGGCCGATTTCGCAGATTTCCTGCTTGAGCTTGAACTCGTTAACCATGACAGTTCACCGTATGGTATCCGCTCACGCCGTGTAGGTCACGCAGTCGAGCAGGCATACCAGATAAGCATCCAAAGCCACGCGGTCGGGATAGAACGGCATCGCGGCTTCCCGGCCTTCCGTGAAACCGACCCGATCGCCCACGCGGCCGCCTAGTTGGTCGTACACGACGACCACTTCGCCCTTGCCCGGACGGTTTTCGCGGAGCGACTTGGGATCGTGCGGCTGGACGATCAGAAAGCGACCTCCGATCATCTTCGGATCACACCTGCTCAGCGTCAGCCGTCCAACCACGTCACCGATCCGCACGTCCGCCCCCCTGTTCGACGGCCTCAATCTCCGCCAACATCTCCGCCGGCGGTGAGGCTCCGGCCAGCAGCCGGTCAATCATCTGTTTCATCTGGTACGGCGTCAGCGTCGGGTACTCCAGCACCAGGACGTTAATCCCCAGCGAGCGGCAGGCCTCCTCGGTCATCGGGATGTTGACGCCCAACGCCGCCCGCACGCCGTTGTGCTTGTTGGCTACGCACACCGGCACCGGCCCATCGGCGGCAAACACCACGCCCTTGGCCACCTCGCCACGGGCGATTTTGCCGCACAGCCGCCGGGTCGCCGCCAACATGCCGCTTCGCCCGCCGGCCGGCTCGATGACCTCGGCCAGCTGTCCGCCCCGATCAAGCATAGCCCGCATCATCCGCAACTCGGACAGCGACGGGTCCATGACCACCGCCAGCCTGCCCGGTGCCCCGGCGGGAGCCTTCTCCCACGTGACCGGCAGCGAATGCTCTTTCAGCCAGTCGCGGGCGGCCGGCGTCACCAGGGCCCCCTCGGGCAACCGGATCTCCTTGCCCTCCCGACGAAGGTCCTCAAGCAGAATCGCGGTCACGACCGGCCGGCTCATTCTTCCAGGTGCTCCATCACATACTGGCCGTCGTCGGCGATGCACATCACCGTCCAGCGGGCCGGCGAGGTCTTGTCGTTGAGTACCTCGCGCGTGTAAATGCCGTCGCTGGTCAGCACCACGATGTCGCCTGCCCCCGCCCCGAGCTGATCGATGGCCAGCACCGGGTCGAGCGAGGCGGCCTGGATCGGCTCAACCACCAGCATCCGGGCGCCGCCCAATGACTTGTGCTTGACCGTCGAGACTGCATTGCCGACCACACGCCCCAGTATCATTTTCTCCGCCCTACAGAATGCGCAGGTTGTCCACCATCACGCACCGGCGATAGCGCGTGAAGGTCATCGGGCTCGTGATGCCCTCACCAGTCGGCGTGGCAATGCTGAAGCTGGCAAAACCCTCGCCGCCGGCACCCAGCGAAGCCATGCACGCGCCGTTCTTGACGAATATCGTGGTGTCCACCGCCTTACCCATCTTGGTCATGTTCTCGACGTTGCGTGACCAGATGATGGCCGTATGGCCGAAGCCGTGCTCGTACTCAACGGCCATGGCGATCGCCTGATCGATGCTCTTGGCCCGGACGACGGGCAGGAACGGCATCATCTGCTCGCATGGCAGCCACGGGCTGTGCTCATCCACCTCGCCATAGAGGCACTGCGTGCCCTGCGGCAGCCTGATGCCGATCGCATCGGCCAGAACCTGCGGATCTTTGCCCACGAACTTCTTGTCCGGCAACCAGTGGCCGCTCTTCTCGTCCTTGTGCAACGCCATCGCCGTGAATGCCCGGATCTGCTCGGCGTTGAGGCGGTACCCGCCGTGCCGCGAGAAAGCCTCGAGCAGCTTGTCAGCCACCGCCTCGACGACGATGACCTCCTTCTCGCCGATGCACAGCAGGTTGTTATCGTAGGCGTGCCCGAAGATGATGCCCGCCGCGGCCTTCTCGATGTCGGCCGTGCAGTCCACCACCACCGGCGGGTTGCCCGGGCCGGCAACGATTGCCTTCTTGTTGCTGGCCATCGCGGCTGCGACCACACCCGGACCGCCGGTCACCACCAGCATGGCGATATCCGGATGCTTGAAGATCTGGTCGGCCGTCTGCAGCGTCGGTTTCTCGATCAGGCAGATCAGGTTATCCAGGCCGGTCGCCTCGCGGATCGCCCGGTTCCACCGCTGCGTGGCGACGGCAGCACACCTGGCCCCCGACGGGTGCGGGTTACAGACCAGCGTGTTGCCGGCGGCGATCATCATGATGGCATTGCAGCCGAGCGTCGGAATCGAGTGTGTCACGGGCGTAATAACGCCCAGCACACCCCACGGGGCGTGCTCGGTGACCGTCAGGCCGTGGTCGCCGCTGACCGCCTCGGAGGTAAGCATCTCCATCCCCGGCACCTTCTCGCCGACCACGATCAGCTTCTCGATCTTGTGGTCCATCCGGCCGATTCTCGTCTCGTCGTACTCGATCCGGGCGAGTTCCTCCTTCTGTTCGAGGCAGATGCGGCGAATACACTTGATGGCCTTGGCCCGTGTCTCCAGCGTCTCGGCCACCAATCGCTTCTGTGCCACCTTCGCCGCAGCTACCGCCTCATCGACGGTCTGAAAGATGCCGTCCCTGCCGCCTGCCGGAACCGGCGGCGCCGTCGCAACCCTTCCGTTGCCTTGCAGTCGGCTCAGCACCTCACTGACCACATCGCGAATCAACGCCTCACTCACTGTCGTGCTCATCTCTATCGCTCCAACCGCAAGACCCCAGCCGCCTTACGGAATACGCTTTAGCGCTCCATTGCCGCGGCTGACGACGGCCGCTCAGCCCTGCTTCTTGTAGATCTCCTGGTCCTTCATCTGTATCGCGTCGATGATGCCGATGATCACCGCGTCCGTGGGCACGTCGCCGGTCGTTTCGGTCAGCCGGGCCGAACTGCCCTGAGTGACCAGCACCAACTCGCCCTCGCCCGCTCCGACCGTGTCAATAGCTACGGCCGTCCGGCCGGTTGTTTCCAGCGCCCCCGGCGCGTCAGCTTTGACATTCATCGCCTGGACAAGCAAGAGCTTCCTACCAATCACGCTCTTGACCTTCTGCGATGCCACAACGGTTCCAGTCACTTTGCCGATGAACATGTCGTCTCCCTGTCTGCGGACCGGACGTTCGTGATTCAGCCCCGAACGTGGGCGAAACCCCCGTCCGTCAATCATCGGAGCCCCGCTGACGGCAGCGTTCCCGCGACAACGACGGGGGACAGCCCGGCCGGTCGGCATCACTTGTTCGGCAATATCTTGCCGATGTCGCCGTGGGGGCGAGCGATCACATCCACGCTGACCACCTCGCCGACCTTCGCCGCCGAGGCCGCACCTGCGTCGACTGCCGCCTTGACCGCCGCCACGTCGCCTTCGAGAACCACCGTCACCAGGCCGGACCCGACCTGCTTCCAGCCGCGATACGTCACGTTCGCCGCCTTCAGGGCCGCATCCGTCGCCTCAACGAGCGCCACCATGCCGCGAGTCTCAATCAATCCCAATGCCTGCTGGGCCATTTCCGATTACTCCTCAATCAACCCGGCACAGGCCACATCGCCCGGCCGTCTCTGCCATCCTCAGTTGCCGCCCGCCAGTACGTCCCGCGTCTGCCGGGCCACGATCAGTTCCTCGTTTGTCGGAATCACCATGATTCGCACGCGCGAGTCATCCGCTGAAATCGTTTCCTCTCTGCCGCGGGTCTCGTTTTTCCGCGAATCGAGCTTGATCCCCGCGTAATCCATTCGGGCACAAACGGCCTCACGAAAAGAGGCGCTGTTTTCGCCGATGCCGCCGGTGAAGACGATCAGATCCGCCCCGTTGAGCACCGCCAGATAAGCCCCGACGTAATGCCGCACGCCCTCGACGAGAACATCAAGTGCCAACCTCGCCCGTTCGTTGCCCTCGGCCGCCGCCTGCTCGATGTCGCGACGATCATTGCTCACGCCGCTGATGCCGAGCAAACCGCCTTTCTTAGCCATCTCCTGCAAAGCCTGCTCAAAGGTCAGCTTGAACGCCGGCAATACTTTGAGCAGCGCGTACGGGTCGAAGTCGCCCACCCGGTTATTGTGAATCAGCCCCGATTGAGGCGTCGTCGCGAAGCTGTTGGCCACGCTCCTGCCGTTCTCGATCGCACAGATCGAGCTGCTGCCGCCCACATGACAAGAAATCACGCGCAGATCCTTGCGACCCATCAGCTCAGCGGTCCGCACGGCGATATACCGATGACTCGCCCCGTGAAACCCGTACCGCCGCACGCCGGCCTGCGTCCACTCCCACGGCACCCCATAGGTGGTGCGCGACGGGGGGATCGTCTGGTGGAAGGCCGTCTCGAACGCCGCGACCTGCGGCACGTCCGGCAGCCGTGCGGCAAAGGCCTTCATCGCGGCGACATACGGCGGGTTGTGCGCCGGCGCGATGTCGAAGAACTCGGTCATCGTTCGGATGACCTCTTCCGTGACGCGAACCGCCCCCGAAGTCGTCCCGCCGTGTACCGCCTTGAAGCCGATGGCATCGAGCTTGACGTTCGGGTCGGGCAGCAACCTCAGGCAGTGGTCGATGGCCTGGCCGTGGTCGGCGATCCGCCCCGCCCACGTCTTGTCGCCCACCTTGACGGCCGCGTTGTCCGAGCCGATCCGCTCGGCGCCTCCGCGGGCCAGCTCCCGCTCGCCGTCCATATCGAACAGGCGAAACTTGAACGACGTGCTACCGATATTGGCAACCAATACGATCACGACACACTCCGGCTGTTGTGACAGAGGCCTGCGTCATCGCCGTCATGGCCACGCAACGCCTACTTGAAGTACACGTCCGCCAGCGCTTCATGCGGCCGGGCGATGACGTGGGCACTCATCAGCTCACCGACCCGGTTGGCCGCCTCGGCGCCGGCATCCACCGCGGCCTTTACGCTGCCGACGTCGCCGCGCACGATCGTCGTCACCAGGCCTCCGCCGATCTGAACGCTCTTGACCAGCTCGACGTTGGCAGCCTTGCACATCGCATCCGAGGCTTCCACCAGGCCGGTGTAGCCCATCGTCTCTACCATTCCGATTGCATCGCTCATCGATTGAATACTCCGTTACCCCGCGCCAACCCTGAACCGATCGCTCGTCCGGCGCGGGTCATCCCCGTATGATCCCGTTCCCTTTATTTGGCCCTGTTTCTCTCGGCGGGCAACATGCCTGCCAGTTCGTCGTGCGGCCGGGGGATCACATGAACGCTGACCACCTCGCCGACCTTGCTCGCCGCCGCCGAGCCGGCATCCGTGGCCGACTTGACTGCCGCCACATCACCGCGGATGAACGCGGTCACCAACCCACGACCGACCTTCTCATACCCCACCAGTCGGACGTTGGCCGCCTTCATCATCGCGTCCGACGCCTCGATCAGGGGCACGAGACCCTTCGTCTCGATCATTCCAAGTGCTTCAAGTGCCATAAGTGGACTCCTCAAAAAAGCGATCAGCTATCAGCCGTCAGCTATCAGCTTGGGCTTACATTCTCTCCAGTTCAACTCTCGCCGCGTTCGCCAGGTCGCACGCGTTGCCTTCATCGGTGTCCAGGTGCACCTCGAGCTTCACATCCTTGCTCACGCGACAGATAATGCCCTCGAACGTCGTTGGACAACTCCCATGAACCCTCAGCCGCATGAAGTCGCCGGTTTTGACCCCGTAGTACTCCGCATCCGTCGGATGCATGTGGACGTGCCGCTGAGCCCGGATCACGCCCTCTTTGAGCTCGATATGCCCCTTGGGTCCGAGCACGATGCAACCGGGTGTACCCTTGATGTCCCCGCTCATACGAACGGGCAGATCCAGACCCATCGCGATGCCATCGGTGAAGGCCAGCTCGATCTGATCTTCAGGCCGCACCGGCCCCAGGATTCGCAGATTCGTGATCGTGCGGTGCCGAGGTCCGATGATCGTCACCGTCTGCTCGCTTGCGAAATACCCTTCCTGATAAAGCGGCCGCATCACCGTAAGCTGCGCCCCAGGCCCGAAGAGAATCTCCAGCGTCTTCTGCGTCACGTGCATGTGCCGCGCCGAGATGTTCACAACGAGCTTCGGTTTGGCGGCACCCGCCCTCCCGGGCCCCAGACCCAGCCGCTGCCGGACGATATCCCGAACCACGCCCTCGACCACCGAGCGATCAAGCCTGCCGCCCACCATCGCCGTACTCATCCCTGACCTCCCGCGCCGGCGGACCTTGCTCCGACACCCGTCGCCTCTTCCACGCCGGCCAGAATCAGTTCGGCCCCGGCGTTGCGCACCGCATCCTGCCACCGGCCTTCCAGCGCGCTGTCACAAACCACTCGGTCAACCATTTCCCAACCGCCCAGTCTCACCAACGCCCGCTTGCCGAACTTGCCGCTGTCGGCAACCAGTATCACCTCACCGGCCGAACGCATCATCTGCAATTCGGCCTCAACCATCAGCACATTGGCATTGTAGAGCGCATCCTCCGTGATCCCCGCCACGCCCATGACGGCCGCATCCACATGCAGAGAGGACAGCATCTGTTGTGCGTACGGCCCCAGCGCCACACCCGTGCGCGGATAGATGTAACCGCCGATGAAAATCAATTCAATATTCGGCGCACTGTGCAGCAGATTCGCGATTGGCAGCGAGTTGGTCACCACCTGCATCGTTCGCGACAACAGATTTCGGGCCACCTGAAAGGTCGTCGTTCCCCCGTCAAGGAGAATCGTCTGACCGTCCTGCAACAAGCCGGCGGCCACACGGCCGATTGCCTCCTTCTCCGGAACCGCCGTCACTTCCCGGGCCGCATAATTCAGCGCCACGAACCGATCGCTGACGAACACCGCTCCGCCGTGCGTCCGGCGAACGATACCCTCCTCTTCCAGCAACGACAAATCGCGCCGAACCGTCGATTCTGAGACACCCAGCTCGCTGACCAATAGCGACAGATCAGCGTAACCGCGGCGCGCCAAGACTTCCGATAACTGTTGTCGTCGCTCGTCTCCGGTCATGAGTCCTCCGGATCTGACCAAACCTAAGCCGATTATCGACAAGTTGTGAGAGGAATCAAGCGGGGCTTGGCCTGTCTTTGAAAGATTTCTTCCATAATCAGCCAAAGCACCCCTGTTCTTCTGCTCTAATCAATTGAGAAACAACCACTTAAGCCAATGACATGCCGGCAAATCTGGCAGGAATTCACACGGCGATTTCAGCACACAGCCACCCGTCGTACTGGAGTCTGGCAGGCAGGCCGCAAGGCAGGGTGATCTACAGATGGCTCGACATTTCCGGCCCCGCGACAGTGCCGTGTTCAGCTTGTCGGACGTCGGAGACAATCACCACCAGAATCTGGTCTTCGCGCAAAGGCGCATCGATGTCCGGCGGACACTGGAGCGAGCCATCCTGGTTCTGAATGGCAACCACCTGAGCTCCGTAGCGACGTTGAAACGCCGCTTGCCTGATGGATACCCCCACAATCTCGTTGGGCACGGGCATGCGGGTGAAGACATCCGGACGAGAACCCGAGACCCCCAGCATCAACTGGAACAACTGCTCGTCCTGCTCGATCGCGGCGATGCCCGCGTGCTCGCGCCGCGCGTGTTCGCGAATCCGCTCCAGGCGGCTGCGGACCGCCTCGTGAATCGCCCGCCTGTTGAGCATTCCGAGATGCCGGCGTTCAGAATCGTCGGAGATCACCGGCAACACGTCGAGATCCGTTTTCTGGAACACCTCAAGAACTTCGGCAATGCTCTGCTCAGGGGTAACCGTGGTGTCGTGCCCGCTCATGATGTCGGCCGCGATGACGATCTCTGAGATACCCGGCTCGGAGATCGCCCGGCTGATGTCCTGTACGGAGATCACCCCGACGAATCGTCCGTCTTCTCTCACGGCGAATACCGGCCGCGAGCCGCTGCCGATTTGCCGGATCATCTCGCCCAACGTCGTCGAAGGTGTTACCGTGTACCGCCAGTGACGGTCCATGAGATGCTGCACTTGCAGAGATTCGAGCATGCGTCCGAGCAGGTCGCCGGCATGGGCGGGTGATTCGGCCGACCAGCGAACTTGCGACGGGTTGAGACCCCACCGGCGGCCAAGCACATAGGACGTCACACAGGTCACCATCAGCGGGACAATCAGGCCGTAACTGCCGGTCATTTCAGTAACCATCACGGTCGCCGCCAGCGGGATCCGCATCGACGCCGACAACACGCCTGCCATGCCGACAGGTACCAGGGCCTGCCTGAGCGGGGAACCGGGTGGAAAATGTCCCGGCCAACACGCCTCGAGCAGCGCACCCAGAAAGGCCCCTGCGGCGCCGCCGATGAAGACGCTCGGTCCCAGCAAGCCGCCGGCGCTGCCCGAACCCACGGTCAACGCCGTCGCCAGGCACTTCAGCATGGCCAGGAACCCGAAGAACGCGACCCATTCCCAGGCCGAGCGCCCGGCCACGGAATCGCCCAGAAAGATTTTGCCGTCGAGAGTGTTTTGCAGGACCTGGTAACGGCTGTCCATGATCTGAGGCAGCACACAGGCAGTCAATCCCACCAGCAACCCGCCGACGGTCGGCAACAACCATGCGGACAGACGGGCGGAAAGCAACCGTCGTGACTCGACCATCCGCAGGCAAATGTAGAAGAACCCGGCCAGCAGGCCGCATATCAAGCCCAAAACAGCGTAAGCCAGCAATTCGGCCGGGGACGCAAATCCCAGAGAGTTTACGCCCTGCAACAGATGATGCCCAAAGCCGGGAAAATACATGAACGTTGAGTAGCTCAAAACAGAGGAGACGAAGGCCGGAACAATGCATTCCGCCTCGAACTCCGGCTCACGATAGAGAACGCTCACCGCAAACAGTGCCCCGCCCAACGGGCACTGAAAAATGGCCCCCACCCCGCCGCCGCAGCCGGCAATCAGCAGGATTCGCCGGGAACGCGGCGCCAGCGACAAGAGCCTCGCGAACTTCGACCCGATGCCCGCTCCGAGAACGGCGATAGGACCTTCCGGACCCGCCGAGCCCCCGCAGGATATCACACCAATCGCCGCAAGGGCTTTGACGACCGGTGCCCAGAGAGAAAGATGTCCGCCGTGCTGATGAAAAGCGGCGATGACCTGGTCGGTTCCGTAGTGCCCGGAATCCTTCCGGCATAGAAGAAGGACGAACAGGCTGCTCACCAGAGCGCCGACCGCGGGCATCAACAGAATGCCCCATCGAAAAGCGAAAACCTGGGCTCCGCCAATGTGTGTGAACCGGCCGATGAGCAGCCGCGTTCCTTCTCGCAGCCCGTAGTCCAGTCCCGCCGCCGCCAACCCCGCCAGAACCCCCACAACGGCGCTGAACAAGAACATGATCCCCCAGCGCGCCGCGGGTTCGCGAAAATCAAGCATGGTCAGTCGAACAGTCTTCACGATGACTCGCTTGGAGAGAAAAAACGCCGGCCGCGAGCATCACACTCGTTCTCGCGACGCGACTGTCCCCTCATCGGCGCGACGCTCCTCAAGGCGGCAGAACGGCTCGACTTCCCTCAGCGCCTCAGGATGCGACAGCGGCAACGCAACGGTCACCGTTGTGCCGGCGCCCAGTTCGCTCTGGAAATCGAAGCGGCCGTGCATGGCCTCGACCATCGACCGCACGATCGCCAGCCCCAGACCGGTACCCGGCGAGCCCGACTCACGGGCTTGGCTGGTACGAAAGAACTGCCGGCCGATTTTCGGCAGGTCCTCCTTAGCCACGCCGATCCCGGTGTCTTTCACCACCATGATCAGATGCTCATCCCTGCTGAACAGGGAAAACGTTACACTCCCGCCTTTTGGGGTATACTTAATCGCGTTCGACAGCAAGTTCTCGGCCAGCGTAAGAAGCGTCCCAGGCTCGGCGCAAATCGCCGGCAAGGGCGTTTCCATCTCCTCAAAGAAGTCCAATCCTTTTTCCTTCGCGGCCAGCGCCTGGGCATCGATCACGGCCCGAAGACGATCACCCGGATCGATCCACTCGTGCCGCGGGCCGCGAACCACATCCTTGGCTTGGGACAGCAGCAAGAGGTCGTTGAGCAGAGCCAACAGCTCGTCTCCCCGAGCAATGGCCCTCTCCACACGTGCGGCCGATTGCGGATCCGACTTCTCCATCTGAATCAGCAGCGCCCGAAGCAGGCTCTGCTGCGCGGCCAGCGGCGACTTCAGGTCGTGAGACACCTTCCGGAAATACCGCGTCTTCTCCTCATCTGCCCTGACCAGCTCCTGGTTGGTGCGTTCAAGCTCCCGTGCGTAGTCCGCGAGTTGCCGTTCCAGCCTGAGGATCTCGTGCTCCCGCTCGCGAAGCCGCCCGGCAATCGACGTTCCGATGTACACGGCGGTCAGCATCGCGCTGGCAAACGCGACAAGAGTAATCGCAACATACCTCGGGCTCTTGTATGCCTCCTCCAGCCCGAACAGGCTGTGATGCGGCACCCAGCCGCGCATCTCCAGCAGCGCCAGCGACGTGAACAGAAAGATCGCCAGACCCGCCAGCAGGAAGACGTGCCGCATCCGCAGAAGCAGAGTGGCGATCACCATGTGGAAGACGTAAAACAGGCAGAAGGGGTTCCCAACCCCGCCGCTGGCGTGAAGCACGAAAGTCAGGGCGACCAGGTCGAGGACGATCTGCAAGGACGCCGCAACCTCGGCATACCGGGCGTGGGCTTCCGGTCGGTGACGGCTCAGCCACCCTTCGAGGAACCAGAACAGCCAGTTGTAGCACAAGATCGCGACGCTGATACCCACGAGCATCGGGGCATGAACCCGCCCCAAAGGTATCCGCAATAACAACGTCGCGGCGGCAAGAGCGACCACCCCAAAGATCCATCGAAGCTGGACGAACCATCGCAAGCGGTCCACCAGCTCCGCCTGTTCAATGGGCATCAGTTTGTCTTCCCTCGTGGGGGGCATATCATATCACCCGGGACACATGCGGTCGAACGTCCGCTGATCGACGAAGCAGAGGAAGATCGCCGTCAGGATCGCGCGACCCGGCCCACCGGCATTCTACCATCGAACGGCTGCTCTCCAACAGCAGGGCCGAGCCGCGAGGCGTGTGACAACGGCGAGAGACCAAGGCAACGCATGTGACTCCCCGGCGACTCATCATGAGGCTTACGACGCGCCTGCCGAGGACCAAGCGAATGTGTCCGGAGATGGTGCTGGCAACACTGGATGCCGAATGTCTGATCGGCCTGCGGTTTCGGCGAAGAATGCGGGTTGCCGAGTGTCGACCGGAGCGTTTCCGGCTCATCGGAGACGACGGCCGGGTCATCGGCATTCGTTCGACACAGGCTCGCCGACCGCTCCGCGGCAGGTCCTCCCGCTACCTTCTTGAAACCGAGCGTCCCGTCGATTTCCGCGGCTGCTCCTGGGTGATTCACTCCGAGGTCTTCGGCCGGACGCCGCTTCGCATGGGCGGGCTGCTGCAAGACCCCGCTCTGTTCTATGACCCAAGCACCGTGCTGGGAGCCTCCTGGATGCCCGAGGCCACAACCTTCCGCGTTTTTGCCCCGACGGCAGCGGCCGTGCGGGTAGTTGTGGCCGATTCCCCCAGCGGCGATCACAACCGGCGCCTGCACGACATGCAGCCTTGTTCTTACGGCATCTGGGAAGTCACCATCCCAGGTAATCTGCGAAACAAGTATTACGCATACGTGCTGGAAGGTCCGGGCTTTGATCCGGCTCGTGAAATCACAGATATCTACGCCACCTGCACTCAGGGCCGCAGCCCGCGATCACTGATCGTGGACCTCCTGGAAACCGACCCACCCGGCTTTCGTAACCACGAGTCGCCGGAGTTGGCCCACCCCGCCGACGCGGTCATCTATGAAATGCATGTTCGCGATTTCACCATCGCGGCCGGTTCGGGCGTGCGTTACAAGGGCAAGTACCTCGGCCTGACGGAATGCGGCACCCATCTGCCGGACGACCCGACCGTGTGCACGGGGCTCGACCACCTCTGCGAACTCGGCGTCACGCACGTGCAGCTTATGCCCGTTGCGGATTTCGACAATGACGAGACGGATGCCGACCCGTACGACTGGGGCTACATGCCGTCTTATTTCAACTCACCCGACGGCTGGTACGCCACGTCTCGCCAAGGAACCGCACGCATCATCGAACTCAAACGCGCCATTCAGGCCTTCCACGAGCGAGGAATCGGCGTGATCCTCGACGTGGTCTACAACCACACGTCGCCGTGCGCGAGCTTCGAGCGGCTGGTGCCCGACTACTACTACCGCATGACCTGCCACGGGCGATTCTCCAACGGCTCGGGCTGCGGCAACGAGTTCCGCAGCGAAAGCCCAATGGCTCGGCGGTTCCTGCTCGATTCGCTCAAGTACTGGGTTCGCGAATACCGCGTGGACGGCTTTCGGTTCGACCTGATGGGCCTGATCGATCGCAAGACGATGTTGCGGATCAAGACCGAGTTGGAGGCCATCAGGCCGGGAATCCTGATTTACGGCGAACCCTGGGCCGCCGGCCCAACACCGCTTCGTCCCTTGACGGACCGCTGGCGTCTTCAGAACACCGGCATCGGCGCCTTTAACGACGGCATTCGCAACGCGATCAAAGGCGACGTCAACGGCACCGAGCCCGGATTCATCCAGACAGGTGAACATATCGAAGACCTTCGGCACGCCCTCGAAGGCTCGATCCACTTGAACACCGTGAACCCGTCCGAAACGATCAACTATTTCGAGTGCCACGACAATCTGACCACATGGGACAAGCTGGCCCTGAGCGTTCCCCACGAAACCGACGAAACCCGCCGACGCATGATGCGGCTTGCCGCTCTGATTCTGTTTTGCTCACAAGGCATCGCCTTCATGCACAGCGGCCAGGAGTTCTGCCGGACCAAGCGGGGATCACACAACAGCTACAACCTGCCCGATGAAATCAACCGGACCGACTGGTCGCTCAAGAAAACGTACGCGGATGTCTGGGCATATCATCGCGGCATGATCGCCATACGCCGCCGCCATCCGGTCCTACGGCTTCCAACGCGCCAGGCAATCGAACAACGCGTCAGCTTCAATGAACCGCCCCATCCGAAATGTGTTGTCTGTCATCTGGATGGCAGCGGCCTGAAAGGCGAGTCGGCGGAAGAAATGCTGATCCTGCTCAACGGCCACCATGAGCCGGTTGAATTCCGCCTTCCCTCAGGCAAGTGGAGCGTTCTGGCGGACGCGGCGCGGGCCGGCGCAGAGCCCTTCGGCACGGCCGGCGAGCGCGCGACGCTGCCGCCGCATTCGGGGATGCTGCTGAGTCTGTAAGAGAGCAAGCCCCAATATCGAAACCAGAATGATGAATGAAACCCGCGGAAGTAGTCAGTAATCAGTTGTCAGTGCTCGGTGAGCTCTGCCCCGGCCATAAAAACTGACAACTGACCACTGAGAACTGACAACTCGATTTTGTCATTCGGATTTGACTGGTCGTTGGGCCTTGGTCACTGGCCATTCGTTGGTTGTGGGCCCTTGGTCATTGGTCATTCTCGCGACCCTACAGGTTCTCGAGGATCTCTCGCTTGGGGACCAGCCTCATGCCGCGCTGGGCATCGACGCCGCAGACGCCAAGCCAGCGGTTTCGCAACATACTCTGAAGATCTTCACTGACCCGCTCCCCGCGCGCCATGCCGGGAACCTTGCCGCCGGCCCGCTGGCAGTGTCCCCCGCCATGCCCGAGCCCCTCGAGAGACCTTGCGACCAAATCGCTGGCATCGCCCGCACCGACTTTGGACCGAACCGACACCAGCAGATCGCCGTTGACCACGCCGCCCACCATCACCCGGGTCAGGTCGCGGTGTCGAATCAGCAGGTCGGCCACTTCGGCAATGATCTCCGAGCCGCCGGCCCGCGGCAGAAAACACAGTGCCACGTCCTCGTAGAGAAAGGTATTCTGCATGGCCAGCAGAAGATCGGCGTAGTAATCGGGCTGCAGCGGAGCATTCTCGATGTCGGTGAGTTTCTGATGGTCGGCGCGCAAACTCAACCAACGCATGGCCCGGTGATCGGCGGCCGAAAAACCCCGCAAGCCCGTGGCGTCGGTCCGGATGGCATAGGTCAGAGCGGTCGCCAACGCAGGGCCGGGATCAATATGTTGTTCCCGCAAGTAGTGCGCCGCGATGGTGGCCGAGGCAACGACCTTGGGCCTGATGTCGCAGAATGGCAGTCGCGGCCGTCGGCCCTCGTGTTGATGGTGATCGATCACCGCCGTCGGGAGACCGGCCTCGCCCAAAAGATGATTGACCGCGTGCGGTTCGGCGTCGACCAGGACCGTGGCCGTGCCCTCGGGCACTTCGATCTGCTCCACAAACTCAAGCGGAGGCTCAAGCAACTCCACCATTCGCCGGTTCTCGGCTCTGAAGATCGCACCCCCGGCGACGAATCGGACCGGCAGCGCCGCCTTCGCACGAACCAATGCAGCAACTGCCCAACCACTGGCGATCGCGTCAGGGTCGGGGTTGTCGTGGGTCAGCACAAGAACGTGCTGGTAGCCCGACAACACTTTCAACAGGTGATCGGAACGTTTGGCTCCAGCGACGGTCATCACGCGCATCTCCACGCCAGGAAGTCAGGACCACGCCGTTCGTCGTCACGGCGGAGAGATTGGAACGGACTTATCCTCGTAAGGCCCCACCACCTTGGCCCAGCGAGTCTTCTCCACCCACTCGGCATGCCCATCGAGGAACAGCACGTTGCCCCCCTCGTCGCCATGGTTCGCGATCGGTTCGTAAACCAGCGGCTTGTTCGCCCCGTTTTTTGTGGACCACCCGGGAACATAGCGGTAGTTGGACTGTCCTCCGCTGCTCGGACACTCCAGGTTCTTGGCTGATATGCCGGCACGTGCCAGCGCCTTGGCGGGGTCGTCCGGAAAAGCGCCGTTGTTTTCGACGGTGTAGTTCAGGAAGGCCATGCTCAGAGGTCGCATGTTCGCCTGGCAAGCGGTGCGTTTGGCCAACTCACGAGCCCGGGCAAAAGACGGCAACAGGATCGCCGCCATCATCGGGCCTATGAAGACCATGAAGACCAGCGAGACGCCACCGGTGCAGATGCCGCCGATGGCCATCCCCTTGCCACCGTGACGAACGGGATCGCTGCTCGCCCTGATCACCGCGATAATGCCAAGAATCAGCCCCACCAGCCCCAGGGGCGGGAAGCAAAAGCCCAAAATGCCGCACACCAGCGCGGCGACGGCCATTCCCACTTTGGGCGACGTGTTGTACGAGGTCTGCATCTGAGGGGTCATCGTCGGTTGATCTGCCATGAGTCAACTCCTTCCGAATTGCCAAAACCAGAACGTACAGGATAACCATTCTGAACCCGAGGTTCCAGCCGGAGATGATGTCTGGCAGTAATCTGCTGTCTGGACAACCGGGGCATCGCACGGCTAGAATCCGGCCGTTCAAAGTCCGCAGCCGGTCCTTGTAGGCGTAGTCAGAAGCCGCAGGAACTTGGTGGCTTGAAGACGGGACCCCTAATATGGAGGCAGCATCATGAGGCGGACCCGACACCTGGCATGGTCGATTGCCGGCATGGTCGCATTTCTTCTTGTTGGATGCCAACAGCCGTCAGGGACAGACAGCGCGTCCGCCGTCCGCCACGAGACCCGCGTGCGGGCGGAGAACGCACTCTGGATCGAAACGCCGCCGGAACGACGGTTCCACAACAATCGAGAGGTGGTTGTCGCCGAGATGCAGGGGCCCGGTATGATTACCATGATCCATTTCGCCTATCCTCACCGGGCGATTGCCGCACCGAAGGAGTATCACCTGAACCGCGATCTCCTGCTGAGAATTTGGTGGGACGACGAGCCGGAGCCAAGTGTCGACTGCCCGATGGTGGACTTCTTCTGCGATCCGGCCGGGCTCCGCGAAGTCGTCAACACAGCGTTGACCAATAAGAAACGCGGCTGGAACGCGTATTTCCAGATGCCCTTCCGCAAGTCGGCCAAGGTCATGCTCGTCTACGAAGGCCCGGAGCCGCCCGGCGAGAAGCTGTGGGCGATGATGCCCTGCTACAGCTACGTCATGTGGCGATCGACGCCCGTGCCGCCGCAGGCGCCCTACTTTCACGCATGGTGGAACCAGAAGGCCGTCTTGACCGGGAAGGAAGACTACCCGGCGCTCCGTGCCCAAGGCCGAGGCGAATTCATCGGATGGAACGTGACCGTCCGCCGTCCCGGAACGTCCGGTTATCCGGTGGACATGAACGAGAAATTCTACGTCGACGGCGAAGAGACCCCTTCGGTGGAGTTCCAGGGAATTGAAGACTCATTCGGCTTCAGTTGGGGCTTCCCCGAAGTCGAAAACATCTACCCGACGCTCGGTTACTGGCCGTTTATGAAGGGGGCCGCAGCTTACCGTTTCTTTCTGAACGATTCCATCGCCTTCAGAAAGTCCCTGGCGGTCGACATCGGCTATGGAGTCAACGAAGACCCCATGTTCCGCCGTGAGTTCAGCAAGCCCGGTACGCAGCTTCAGTTCTCCAGCACCTGCTACTGGTACCAGACTGAGCCGCATCTCCCATTCCCGCCGATGATCCCCGCCGCCGAGCGGGTCCCCGCGCCCGAGAAAATGTTCTGGCCGGAGGAACCCCCGCCGCTGCCGTCGGCGGAGGACCTGCGAGCTCGCGGTGTCAAGCTATACATGGCTTGCGGATACCCGGAAAAGGAAATCCTGTTCGCAGAACCGGGCTTCGGTGCCGCCGTCAAACAAGGTGCCACGTGGACCGGCTGGCCGCCGCCCGTCTTCCACTGCCGATCCGACGACCACGAGATTCAATTCGAGTTGACCGTTCCCCAGGATGCCGAAGGAACGCTTCGACTTTACCTGATCGATCCGGACAGCTTTGAGGGCGGCCGAAAGCAGGAGGTGTTCATTGGCGATAAGAGCCTCGGCACGTTCGAGAAGTTCCAGGACGGCCGCTGGATTGACGCGCCGGTCACTCGCGACATGACCGCCGACGGCAGGCTGCTGGTCAGGGTGGCCAACCGAGCCGGCAAGGGAAATGCGGTGATCTCGATGATCGAGTGGGTGTCGCCGAAGTGAGCCGGAAGGCCCCAACAAGGGTTTTGAGGCGGGCAAACTGCGGATTTCAAATCTGAAATGTCAGATCTGAAATGTCAGATGCTCCGCTCGGCCTGAAATCCGCTCGGCCCGGAATCCGTTCCGGGCCCGAATGAGGATGGGAATCCTCCGCGAAGAAGGCTTCAGAAGGGATTCTGGGGCCAGCGGACAAAGGGTTCTGAGGCCGGCGGGACTCGAAGCCGTGACAAGGCGGAACCAAGAGATGGAGACCACCATGAACAAGGAGACGCTCAGCAGACGCGGCATTCTCAAGACGGCAGCGCAGTCCGGCGCGGCCGTCTGCGCGGTCGCGGCAGGCTCCGCGCGCCTGGCGGCGCAGGCTCAGACCGGCGGCAGGGACCCCGCCCAGGGCGATCAGCGTCTGTCGCTCGAACAACTGCGCCAGTGGGAGTCTCTTCGCTATGGCATGTTCATCCACTTCGGGATGAGCACGTACGTGGAAAACGAGCTGCCGGATGGCAAGGCCCCTGCGTCCGTCTATGCTCCCGACAGGCTGAACGTCGACCAGTGGGTCTCCGTCGCCCGCGACGCGGGAATGAAATACGCGGTGCTGACGACCAAACACGTCGCCGGCCACTGCCTCTGGCCGAGCAAACATACCAGCTATACGGTGGCCAACAGCGGCAACAAGACCGACGTCGTCGAGCAGTTCGTCAAAGCATGCGAGAAACGAGGCGTGCTGCCCGGCTTCTATTACTGCTCGTGGGACAATCACAACCGCTTCGGCAGCCGCACCCCCTCGGACCCCAATACCCTCTGGGAGTTCGGCATGAGCAGATTCGCCGAACTGGAGCGAAGAACTTCGACGCAACCCTCCGCACCGCTGCCAGCGTACACCACCTCGGTCTACCAGGGCTTCCAGACCATGCAGATCACCGAGCTGCTGACCCAGTACGGGCCTATAGCCGAAACCTGGATCGACATTCCCGGCGTTCTCGGCCGAGGCTACCGCGAATACCTGTACAACACCATCGCCCGGCTGCAACCGCAGACGGTCATCATGATGAACAGCGGTATCAGCAGCGGTGAAAGCTATCCTGTGGATTACGCCTGGCCTTCCGACATCATCGCCATCGAACGGCGATTGCCGCCGGGCAAAGGCCACGAGAAATGGCGGACCATCGAGGGCCGGCGCTGTTATATGCCCGGCGAGGTCTGCGACCCGATCGGCAAGGACTGGTTCTTCACGCCGGACGACAAGCCGAGATCAGACGACGCCTTGCTGGATATACTTCAGAGCTGCCTCGACCGCGGTGTCAACCTGCTTCTGGACGTGCCGCCGGACAAGCACGGATTGATTCCCGACATGCATGTTCAGGCCCTGCAACGGCTGAGAGCCAATGCCAAGATCTGATTGCGGGCTTCTCGACCTCGTTGTCCAGGCGACCGGTCGACGGTCGGCTCGGAGGCCGGCCGCAGCAGGCACACGTGGATTGACCCGGATCCTGCCGGCACAGGTCATGTATGTTCCTCCCGGCCCGTGAGGTATACTGCAAGCCATGCCGCAAACCGATCTGAACCATCTGATCCTGATCGTCACGGGAGCGTCACTGCGCGGCGAGGCCGCCGACCGCCCGCTGGCCTATCAGCTTGCCCGGGAAATTGCCGAACGGCTCGGCCCCGAGTCGCCCTGGAAGCCGCTTGTTATCAGCGACGTTTTGTACATCAACGAGAAGAGACTGAGCAAACAGCCGGTGATCTCGGTTGGCGGGCCGGGCGTCAACCACCTGTCCGCTTTGCTCTTTCAGGAACTGCCCTCGGTTGTGACCATCGATAACGTCCTGATCATTCAGATGGATCTGGAGCTGACCGACCTGCGCTGCTGCCTGTGGGGTATGAACCACGAACAGACCGTGGAGGCCATGAATCTGTTCCTCAAGAGGGGTTACCTGGACCGCTTTCTCGAAGGACTCACCCAGAAAAGCCGGTAGGACCGGCCTTCCTTGTCAGGAACGTCAGAAAGACCTAATATATCAGCCCAAACTGGAGGTCGGGTCGCGAGCGAACCTGACAGAGTGCCCCGACTCCTGCGTTTGGAAAAGGGGCCGGAACAGTCAACGTAAGACCTCGTGCCGAGGCCGGACAACTGTGACGAAAGGATATTGGATTGGTTACCCCCACTGATAAGCGACGTTACCTGTTCACTTCGGAGTCTGTTTCCCAGGGGCATCCCGACAAGATCTGCGACCAGATTTCCGATGCCGTCCTCGACAGCCTGCTGCGCCATGATCCGATGGCCCGCGTGGCCCTCGAGACGATGGTCACCACAGGGCTGATCGTGATGGCCGGTGAGATCACCGTCCATAACACGGCCGCGGAGCGAGCCCTGGCGGAAGCCGAGACCACCGCCCGCGAGACCGTCCGCGAGATCGGCTATACCGACTCCGCCATCGGGTTTGACTATCGCAGTTGTGCGGTCCTGCGGGCTATTCACTCTCAGTCACCCGACATCAGCCAAGGGGTAACCAAAGGCAAGGGCCGTCACAAGGAACAGGGTGCCGGCGACCAGGGCCTCATGTTCGGCTTTGCCTGCCGCGAAACCAAAGCCCTCATGCCGTTGCCGATTCACCTGGCTCATCGACTCGTCGAGCGGCTGACTGAAGCCCGCGAGAACGGCGAGATCAAGTGGCTGCGGCCAGACGGCAAGAGCCAAGTGACCATCGCTTACGACGGCGGGGTACCGACTCGCATCGACACCGTGGTTATCTCCACCCAGCACACCGAAGAGGTCGTCGATAAGTCAGGCAACCTGTCAAGGCAGGCTCAAGCCAAGATCATCGAGAACATCATTAAGCCGGTCATCATGCGGGAACGGCCCGACCTCTGGTCCAATCGAATCCGCTACCATATCAATCCGACCGGCCGATTCGTGGTCGGCGGACCCCACGGTGATTCGGGCCTGACCGGCCGCAAGATCATCGTGGACACCTACGGCGGCCGTGGCCGTCACGGCGGCGGGGCCTTCAGCGGCAAGGATCCAAGCAAGGTCGACCGCAGCGCCGCCTACATGGCCCGCTATATCGCCAAGAACATCGTCGCCGCCGGCCTGGCCGACGAATGCGAAGTGCAGTTTGCCTACGCCATCGGCGTCGCCGAGCCTATCAGTCTGCTCGTCTCCACCAACGGCACCAACCGGGTGCCCGAGACGACGCTCGAAAGACTGGTCCGCGACATGTTTCCCATGAAACCTGCGGAGATCATCCAACACCTGAAACTGCGGCGCCCCATATACCGCGAAACGGCCCGCAACGGCCACTTCGGCCGCACCGGCCCAGGCTTCACCTGGGAGAAAACCGACATGGCGGAAAAGCTGAAGAAAGCTGCCGCGAAGTGGCTGAAGTAGACGACGGCCCCCGCTGAATGACCGCGCGCGATTGGGCGGTACCGCTGATGTGGAATTTATTCTGTTTCTGAAAACGTTTCCGTCACGCGCCGTTCTGTGATTACGCACGGCCGTGCCGCTACGTCTCTTTACTGGAAACCCATCGCCCCGCAGGGGAAACGACGTCTCAACGTCCGGACGCGTCTGTCCGCGTTGCCGCCTCGCTCCAGCAAATCGTCGAAAGGTGGTGCCAAACTGAAAGCGAAGGCGTCAGGCAATCTTATCGCCATAGGAAGTCTGCTGTCTTGAAGATGGGGGGTATACAGGTACTGCTCCTGCGACATTGTCTGGGTTTTTCCTTGACAACCTCCCGACTGGATGGGACAATGCAATATGCATGTGCATCATCAGTTCCGCGCATGTCTCTTGGCCGTTCGGGAGGGGGCCGGCGGAGAGGGATTAGCCGAACGGATCCCAGTGGGATCAGGATGTAACTCGACCTTTCCTTCTTTTGCCAGCCTTGGTTTTGCATGTTACCAGGCACATTCGTGGGCCGGGTTATTGTTATCGCTCACCGAGCAGGAGGAAGAGCAATGAGAGGAAAGCACATCACAGTACTCGCCTGTCTGGCGACAATCGGCATGACGGTCTTTTCATCGCCGGTCCTGGCAATCCGCATCACGGATCCCGGGGGGCTTGACGCACCTCCGCCGTGGTACGTGCTCTACGATCAGACCGGTACCCAGGCACGCAACACCGGGGCGGCAGATTGGTTCAGTTCGCGAACGGATCCGGTCAACGGCGACAACAGGCTCGATAAACCCCCGAATGGATGCACATTCACGAAGATCGCCGTTTACGTCATGCCCGGAAGCGGCACAATCACCGACTTGAACCTCTATCTTTACAGGACCGTTGAGGGCGTTGACGCCATCACAACATGGAACAATACCGTGCAACCCGCGAACTTGATCGCGTCGCAAAGCTTCGGCAACGGCCAGCCGGCCGCGGGTTGGCTCGTCCTCGAGTTCCCTGAGAATCCCCAGCCGTGGCCAGCGGCATCTCCAATGGATTCGGGATACGTCTGGAGGCTGGTGTGGACTGGTGGGGGAAACATCCAGTTTGCCAAGTGGCATCGCCCTGGAAATAGAGACACCACCATCGTGGGTAACACTCAATTTGATGCCGGCGCCTTCCCCGGTCAGGAGAACCGTGCCTTTGTCACGGCGGTCTACGTGCCGGAGCCGGCGGCTCTGGCTCTGCTGGGTTTTTCCGGTTGCATGGCAATGCGCAGACGCCGGTAGCGGGCAACTTTGCCGACGCGACTGGGACGCGTTGAGCCGTGAGGCCACGCATCTGAAGCCTTATGAGCCTGCGCATGATTCCCATGCAAGCTGATGGCTTCGATGGGCCGGACAACCTTTGTGGTGTCGGAGAACAGGAAACATGATAGCAATGCGTGAATCAAACCTCGGGTTGGCGACAACGCTAATGGTGGTCTTCTCGTTGTCGGGCCTCGCAGCCGGTGCTCCCGGCCCGCCGGATCCACCCGACTATGACCTTTATGCGGCGACCGTGTGGGAAAAGGCCTGGGGAGCCGGTCAGGAGGCGGGCCAGCAATTCAGCCCTGCATCCAGTCTTCCGGAAGCTCAGCGCCCTCCGGTCATCGGGGGGTTCGACTCCTTCGGCGTTTACATCAACAGCACGGGGGATTACGAGTTCTATATGGAGTTCTATACGTGGGACACAAACTGGTCCACGACGATCGCCAACGGCCCCATGAAGGTGTGGCGCGTCGTCAAAGTGGGCCAAACGGGCGAAGCCTGGATCATGTTCGATCTGGGAAGCGAGAGCGTAGACCTGCGGTACTGCAACGATGCCGGCACCGGCCCAAAGGTCTATCCCGCCCTCGACCCTCTGCCGCTTGACGGGTCGTACTTCTGGCGGCTGTTGGTGACACGCGCCAGCGGCAGCCCGCTGCAATGCTGGGCCACCACCCGGACTCCAGTGGTCGATTGCGGCGTTGGGAACATCGGCATCCATGGCGGAGGAGCGGTGAGAACGTGGAGCTATCAAACTCGACTACACACCCTGACTCCGACCTGTTTCAATCCTCGTTACGACACAGACAACGATACCGACGTCGATCGGGACGACTTCACGGTCCTGCAATCATGTTATACGGGCGCTGGGATTCCCGGCACTTGGCCCTATGACGATCCCTGCAGGTGTCTGGATATCGACGGCGACGATGATATCGACAGTGTTGAGTACTTGGCCTTCGACGCCTGCGCTCTGGGATCGGGTGTTCCGGCTGATCCGGCCTGTGATGACCCACAAGCCTGCTGCTTCGCTGACTCGAGCTGCCAGAATCTCGCTTCGGTTGTATGCTCCGATCGGGGCGGAACGCCGCAGGGATCGCAAACGCAGTGTAACACCGTAGCCTGCCCTTGAGAGGTATCGAAGAACATGCTCGGAAGATCTCCTTGGGTCCTGGAGGCAATGATATGAGAGCGACCAGTCGATCGATGCTTGATCATACGTTCGCGCTGATCGTATTGCTACTTCCGGCTGCGGTGCTTGCACAGCCCGATCCGGCCGTCCCGCCGGAGTTCGACCTTTACGCTGGCAGAGTCTGGTCGAAGGACCTGATCGCCGGAAGTGAGATCAGCCAGCAGTTTACTCCGGCGTCGAGCTTGCCGGAAGCGCAGCGACCGCCACTGAGCGGGTTATTTGATTCGTTCGGCATGTACATGGAGAGTAACGGCTCTTTCGTCATGTACGTATCTCTCTACCAGTGGAACATAAGCTGGATGCGGACGGTGCTGATCGATGGCCCGATCAAAACGTGGCGCGTGGAGAGGACGGCCGGCGGACCGGGTTGGGTGATGTTGGATCTTGACACGATTACGGAGGACGAGCGAAGCTGTATCAGCTATCCTGCTCTTGCCCCCCTGGCGGTTGACGGCTCGTACCTGTGGGATCTCGAGGTGACCGAAGCTCCTGCTCCCCTGAGATGCTGGTCCACAGGCGTCAAGGGGGATTTGGGCGAGCCCAGCGGCGCTGACAATCAGGGTTTTCACGATGACGCGGCCGCCAAGGACTGGGCTTTCCAGACTCGATTGCATCTGGTGTCGCGCTGTTCCGACCCGCGCTTTGATGTGGACGGTGACTTTGACGTCGACCAGGTGGATTTCTCAGCATTTCAGCGCTGTTACACCGGAACAAGCCCTGGCAATTGGGCGTATGACGATCCATGCAAGTGCCTGGATGTCGATGAAGACAACTACATTGATCAAGCCGACCACCTCGTATTTGAGCGATGTGCCTCCGGACCGGGCATCCCGCCCGACGAGACCTGTGATGAATCACCCTGAGTTGGGACCAAGAAAAGATGCCGGTCCTGTTTCTTCGGGCCGGGTGCCGTCAATTCGCAGGCAAGGCAATGCCAGGTTGCTCCTGACGTCCACGCAGCAAGCCGCTGCCCGACGCGAGCCGGTCCGCCCGATAATCGCCGCGGACGCCGGCTCCCTTAAGTCACCTTATTGACGGGCCGATATCCTGCGCAGGGTTCCGTCTGAAGGGATTGTTGCGCGCAGGGTCACCATGAATACAGTCAACTTGCCGATTGCTTTGAGGAGTCTCGGGCGATTGGCCTTGGTCCTGGGGCTCGGCCTGGCCGCGGCCGGCGTTCCCTCGACCCTGATGGCGGCCGCACCCGTTGCCGCGGCCGGCTCAGCCAAAGCGGAGCCAGGCGAAACGATAACCATCACCCTCTCGGCGACCGATGCGGACTCGGATCCCCTGACTTACATCATCAGCACGCTGCCCACCAAAGGCTCGCTGGCCGTCGGATCGACCACGCTTGCGGCCGGAGACCTTCCCTACGCGATTCCCGCTGCCGGCAGGACCGTCACCTACACGGCCACAACCACGGCACACGGCACGGACACCTTCACCTTCAAAGCCAACGACGGCACGCAAAACTCCACCGCTGCCACGATCACCGTGACCGTGAACCGCGAGCCCCTTACCGGAATGACCGAACTGACTACGCCACCGAACACGGACCTGAACATCACCCTTCCGGTGAGCGACGCGGATGGCGATACCCTCTCGTTCGTCATCGTCTCGCTGCCGGGCCACGCACGGCTCAAGTCGGGTTCGGCCATTCTGACGGATGCTGACATTCCTTACGCAACGTCGTCGAACAAGCTCACCTACTCGCCGGATACCGATTATCACGGGCTCGACACCTTCGAATTCACTGCAAGTGATGGCTACGTCACAACCGGGTCGATCAGCGTGGCCGTCCAGATCAATACGGCTCCCGTGCCCGAAGACCAACGCGTCACGCTCCTGCCCGACTCATCTGTAACGATACGCCTGATTGCCAACGATGCGGACCGGGATCCCATCGAATACACCATCGCCAGCCTGCCCGGGCACGGCACCCTGTCGACGGGCGAGGTTCTGATCGAGGAAGGTGATCTGCCCAAGACGCTTACCCGAGGCGTAAATGAGGTCTTATACAGCGTGACTCCGGGCTATCGAGGAACAGATAGCTTTCACTTTCGGGTCAGTGATGGCGTGGCCGGCTCGGACCGCGCGGTCGTCGCCGTCGCGGTGAACACTCCGCCTCTATCACCCGACTCTGCCGTCTCCGGCTTCTGCGGCACCATCATCACCGGCGTCCTGAGCCCCAGCGACGAAGACGGTGACAAGGTCACGTTGCGTCTGACGGCCCTGCCCAAGACCGGCGTGCTCAAGATCAATGATGTTACCGCCAGCCTGACCGCGACCTATACGGCTGCCAGCATCGGGCCGCCCTTCACCTTCTCCTTTACGCCCGATGCAGGCGCTGTCGGAACCGAGACATTCCAGTGGTGCGCGAATGACGGCCGAGAGGACTCCATACCCGGCACGGTCACTCTTGCAGTCCTGCCTTTGCCTGACGGAGGGGGCCCCAGCGATGGCGGCTCAGACGGCGGAAGTTCGTCCGGTTCCGGCACAGGCTGCGGGGCGCTCGGGATGGGTGAGGTGGTTTTCCTGACTGTTGGGTTGCTTCTCGTGCCTTCTCGGACGCGCAGGTTACCGTTTTCGCACCCTTGAGCCGATCCATATCGTATAAATAATCGCTTGCCGCGAGAGCGTGGCGCCTTTGAGCAGAAGGGCCTATCACTCGGGCAATGGGCTATCTGCAAGGATCGTCCTTGCGAGGGGCTTGCTTTGCGCTATCTGCAATGGACATTCGGGTTGGCCGTCCTCGGCGCGGCCATCGCAGGGACACTCTGGATGCTGTCGCCGGGTGAAACCGCGCGCCTTCGCCGCGAAAACGAGGAACTGGAGAAACGGCGCATCGCTCTGGAACAGGCAGTCAGCCGGCTGACCGGAGAGGACCGCGTGGCCGAAGTCTATGTGGTCGATCAGGTCAGAGAAGGCGAGGTGTTCAACGGCCGGCCTTCTGACACGGACATCACCATCATCGAATTCGTGGAGATCGACCGCGAAGGACACGCCCTGCCGTCGCGGCGATTCATGATCAATGACGACGTCATTTTCTTCGATGCCCTAGTGCTGAAGTTCGACCCTGAGTACGTGTCTCTCGGAGACGCCCTTCGCGGCAAGAGTCTGGCGCTGTTTCGCCGGATCTACGGAGAACACCAGAATCCTATCGACGGGTTTCCCGTCGACCCCAGCGGCGATGTGCCCAATATCTTTCGTGTGAACCCATCACCGACGCCCTTTGAGCAGGAATTGTGGCGCCAGTTCTGGGACTTGGCGTCCGATCCGGACCTCGCCGCCCGAAAAGGCATTACGGTCGCTCAAGGGGAGGCCGTCTATGTGCCGGTCGAGCGCGGGCAGGTTTGGAGCCTGACGCTCCAGAACAACGGCGGATTAAGCATTAAGCTGCGCCGCTCAAACGCCGACCAAACTAGCAGGCCGAGCCTCTCGCCATCGGTCCGATAAGGGACAGCAACAGCGGGTGAGCTCCGACGCCGTCCGCACCCGAGTTACGATCAGGGGGAAGTGTCATGCCGACGGGAGAGATCGTCAAACTGACACGCAAGCAGATCGCCCGCCTCATCCGCAAGCGGATGGAGACGGCCGGGCAGAGATACGATGGAGCCGAGCTGCGGCGGGCGCCGCGCTGGCCATTTCCAGGCACTGTCGAACTGAGGTATGCGACGGGCGACAACAACCAGCAGTGGTTTGCCGTTTGTCGAGACATCAGTGAGGGCGGTATGGGCGTGAAGACGGATACGTACTTCCCGCCTGACGCGCTGTTGGATATCTCGGTGCATCTGCCCGAGCAGACCTTCTATGGCCAGGCGAAGGTGCGATACTGCAAGGAGATGGACGGCGAGGCGGAGTATCTGATGGGTATTCAGTTCGTCTTCGACGACTAAGGCGCCGAAGAACAACGTGCTCCAGGCCTTCAAATGGTGCCAGGACAAAGACGGCCTCCAGGGCGAATCACAGTGCGAGCAAGAGAGATGGTCATCGGAGAGGTTCCCAAGCTCACCCGAGACGTTATCGCCGAGATCGTGCGGCAACTGCCCCATGAGGCTCCTCATCAACAAGACGACCGTAACGATCCGAGACGACACCCACGATACAGCTCACGGGGCACAGTTGAATTGCGACCGGTGTTCAGCCGGCAAAGCGATAGCCTGACGGGTAACGTAATGAACATTTCCGAAGGGGGCCTGGGGATGAGCTCCGCACATTACTTCGAGCCCGATTCGGTGGTTGACATCGTCGTACAGTTGCCCCACGCATCCTTCGCAACCAAGGCCTGTGTTCGCTACTGCAAGAAGGTCCGGGGCGAGTACATGACCGGGTTGGCTTTCATCTTCGGAAGTTGAAGGCTCTCTCGGTCAGCGTCCGCGATTAATCATCGCGGTGACCACCCAGCAGGCCGGCCCGCATCAGGTAGTACAACAGCGTCAGGATAGCCGTCAGCGTGGCGGCGACATAGGTCATGGCGGCGGCCCGAAGGACCCGGCCTACTTCCTCGTCCTCTACTTGAGTGACCAGACCATTGGCCAGAAGAGCCTGACGCGCACGCGTGCTGGCATTGAATTCGACGGGAAGGTTGATCAACTGGAATAGCACGACCATCGTGAACAGGGCGCAACCGATGACCGCCAGCGACTTGAGGGCCATGGCCAAGCCAATCATGATGAGTATGAAACTGAAGTTTGAGCCAATGCTGGCCAGGGGAATGATGCTGTTCCGCAGGGACAACGCCGCGTAGCCGTGGGCGTGCTGAATCGCATGCCCGGCCTCGTGCGCGGCCACACCTGCCGCAGCGATGGATCGACCGTGGTAGACATCAGGACTCAATCGCAGCACCCGTTCTCGCGGGTCGTAGTGGTCACCAAGGTAACTGTTCACCGGCTCGATGGCCACATCGTGGATTCCTTCGCTGTCGAGGATGGCTTGGGCTATATCACGGCCGGTCCAGCCCTTGCGAGTGGTCATTTCCTTGGCTCTCGCAAAGGTTGACTTCACCTTGAGGCTCGCGTAGAGGGCCAGCAGAATGCCTGGGCCAACGAGCAAGAAGTACTGGTGATCCCACCAACCAAGCATGTCAACCTCCTTTCGTTGCCCCCGAACGTCCTTGCAGCAGGTCGTCGAAAAATTGTACGACCGCGCGCGGCTCTGAGGTCGCTGCAATCGGAGTGCCACCGCGCCGATTGTACGTAACAGACCGCTTGACAGGCACTTAGATCATGGCCGATGGCAGGGGTGCCGGTCAATTTGGCAGTCTACGTCTCTTCCTGCAAATCCGATTCATCGAGCACCTCAAAGTTGTGGGTACGGAGGGTATCGATGGCCAAGTCCACATTGTCCACGTAGATGGCGATCGCGGATCCTTTTTGGGAGGCCAGCAAGGGGTAGGCATACGCAATGTTGATCTCAGCTCCAAGCAAGGCCGACCAGACGGTCAAAAGGCCTCGTTTGCCTTTCGGCAGGCGAACGACAACCACCTCTGCGACCGTCACAGTGAAACCCGCCTCGCGGAGAACGCGAATCGCCTCATCTGCGGCATCAAAAAGCAACCGCACGATGGCGCAGTCAACCAAGTCAACAATCGACAGGGCCAGCATCTTAATATCTTTTTTCTCAAGGACTTGCGTAATGCTCAGGAGTTGGCCCAACCGGTTCTCCACGAAGACGGAAATCTGCCGAACCGCAGGCGCTCCGTGCCCCCCCACCGTCTCCAAGGGCTTGTGCAACAGTGACATGTCTACATTTTAGCCCCCGAAACGTTGGCGACGCCAACCCCGAGCAGATCTGCCTGCCACTCTGGCAGTCCCAAAGCCAAGATCTCAAGGCCGCAGAATATGGTGTAAGCATTTGCACAAACAGAGCTTACGGTATAGAAGGCAAGAGCTGGAGGGTTGGCATCTTTCTTGCTGTAACTAGAGATCGGCTGAACGGAAGTCGGGTCGCGGCGGTGAGACTGCGCGTGGCCAAGGACTCTCGACAGCGCAGTGCCGAGAACATGTCGCGCGGGACGCTGGCAACAAGGCTTTCCGCGCAGGTTCGAAGGAGATGGAACGTATGTCAAAAATCATCGGAATCGACTTGGGCACCACGAACTCGGTGGTAGCGATCATGGAGGGCGACCAACCCAAGGTGCTGACCAACGCCCAAGGCTCCCGGCTGACTCCGTCAGTGGTGGGCTTCACGGACAAGGGCGAGCAGCTTGTCGGCCAGATCGCCAAACATCAGCAGGTGACCAATCCGGAGAATACCATTTTCTCGATCAAGCGGTTCATGGGGCGTCGTCATTACGAAGTCCAATCCGAGGAAAAGACGGTGCCTTACAAGATCGTCGGCGGGCCGCAGGATCTGGTCAAGGTGGAGGTACGGGGCAAGCAGTACACTCCGCCGGAGATCTCCGCAATTATTCTGCGTGATCTCAAGAAGACGGCCGAGGACTATCTGGGCGAGACCGTCACGCGCGCGGTTATCACCGTTCCGGCTTACTTCAATGACGCGCAGCGACAAGCCACCAAGGATGCCGGGGAGATCGCCGGCCTCAAGGTCGAGAGGATCATCAACGAGCCCACCGCGGCGGCCTTGGCGTACGGACTCGAGAAAAAGAAGAACGAGAAGATCGCCGTATTCGACCTCGGCGGCGGCACGTTCGACATTTCGATCCTCGATATCGGGGACAGCGTGTTCGAGGTGCTCAGCACCAACGGCGATACGCACCTGGGCGGTGACGACTACGACAAGGTGCTGATCGATTACGTTGCCGAGGAATTCCGGCGGAAGGAAGGCATTGACTTGCGCAAGGATCCGATGGCCCTGCAGCGACTAAAAGAAGCCTGCGAGAAGGCCAAGTGCGAGTTGTCCACGGTGCAGGAGACGACGATCAACCTGCCGTTCATCACCGCCGACCAGGCCGGCCCGAAGCACCTCCAGGAGAAGCTGACGCGGGCGAAGTTTGAGCAGTTGACCCAGCACCTGACGGATCGCTGCCGTCAGCCGGTGATGACCGCGCTGTCCGACGCGAAACTCACACCGAAGGATATCGACGAAGTGGTCCTCGTCGGCGGGTCGACCCGGATGCCGGCGGTTCAGCGGTTGGTGAAGGAACTCTTCGGAAAAGAGCCCAACAAAAGCATCAACCCCGACGAGGTGGTTGCCGTGGGTGCCGCGATCCAGGGGGCGGTTCTGGCCGGCGAGAAGGATGATATCGTGCTGCTGGACGTGACCCCGTTGTCACTGGGAGTGGAGACTCTGGGCGGCGTGATGACCAAACTGATCGAGAAGAACACGACCATCCCGACGAGCAAGAAGGAGATCTTCAGCACCGCCGCGGACGGCCAGACGGAGGTCACCATTCACGTCCTGCAAGGTGAGCGGCAAATGGCCGCCGATAACCGGTCGCTCGGACGCTTCAATCTCACCGGCATCCCCCCGGCACCGCGGGGGATCCCGCAAATTGAGGTCACGTTCGACATCGACGCGAATGGAATTCTGAACGTGTCGGCCAAGGATCTTGGCACCGGCAAGGCCCAGTCGATCCGGATCGAGGGGTCAAGTGGTCTGAGCAAGGCGGAGATTGAACGGATGCGGCGGGAGGCCGAGGAACATGCGGCTGAAGACCAGAGCCGCCGCGAGCTGGTCGAGGTCCGCAACCAGGCCGACAACATGATTTACCAGACCGAGCGGACACTGAAGGAACATGGCGACAAGGTACCTGCGAACGAGCGGGGAAACGTCGAGGCGGCGATCAACCAGCTCAAAGAGGCCATGAAGGGCGACGACAAGGCCGCCATTCAGCGGGCCATGGAGCAAGTGGCCACATCCTCGCAGACCATTGGCAAGATCATATACGAGGAAGTTGCTCGCAAGGCAGGCGGAACGGCAGGCCAGGCAGCGACTGCCGGTGCAACTGCGGGTGGGGCATCGCAGGCCAAGGCGGATGACGTGATCGACGCGGAGTTCGAGGAAAAGAAGTAAGCGGCCCAAGACCGGGGGTGCAGCCTTCCGCAGCCCTTTCTTCTGCACCCCTGTGGGAACATACATGCGGGACGCCGCGAGCGCGGTGGGGCAACGTCGAGGTTGCTGCGGCGACCGAGACCTGCCGCACGGTCAGGCGGCGGCTTGACGGTTGTGCACATCATTTGAGTCTGTTACGCCCCGGCGGCTTGCCGCTGTTGTCCCGGCACAAAAGAGGTTCAGCTCATCTGGGCGGTGCGATACTCAGCGAGGAGTCTCTCGACCAGGTCCGGCCTGGCGGCGATCATGGGAAGCGGCTCGTTGGCGTAGTGACTGAGATCCATCGGAAAGTGCTCACGACCGTCCAGAGACAAAACTTCAGCGCCCGTCTCACAGGCAATTACGGCTCCCGCCGCGATATCCCACAGCTTTGACTTCTTGCAGTAAACGGCATCGAGCGAACCGGTCGCCAGAAGCGATAGATGCATGGCCGTCGAGCCAAAGTTGCGGACCACCATGGTGTCGATCCAGCGGTGCACCACCGGGGGCAACTGCTCGTGCTTGCTCGTGGGGATACCCATGTAGACCTCGTTCCAGGTCGGCACTTCGCGCCGTTCGATTCGGTCGGCGTTGACCCAGGCACCGGCCCCGATCGAGGCCGAATACATCCGATCGGCGACCGGATCGTAGACCATGCCCACGACCGGCTGTCCGTTTTCCATGACCGCCACCGAGACCGTGAATACTGGAATCGCTCGAACGTAATTCCGGGTGCCATCGATGGGGTCGATGACCCAGCAACGTCCAGAGCGTGAAACGGGCTGGTGGACATCCGGCCGAGATTGAATCTCCTCGGTTATCACGGCGTCCTGAGGATACAACTTGGCGATGGACGCCAACAGAGCATCCTGGACCGCATGATCGGCGTCGGTCACAGGAGACTTGTCGTGCTTGCGAGTCACGTCAGCCCTCCCGAGCCGTTCCAGGGCAATTCGTGCCGCCGCCTTGATCCAGCCAAAGGACTCCCGTCGCAGTGCTTCGTATTCCTGATTCACGTCAGTAGTCAATATAGTTTCGCCATCGCATGTAATCGTGGAGCCACGAGGACGTAAACGGGCGGTCGGTGGCTCTGACGTCTTCATCGGGCCTGGGCAATCCCCAGAACACGGACAACAACGACACGAACAGGCACAGATAGCACAACCACCGCCCGACTCGCCGCTCCGCCAGCGGCCCGATGCCGGCAGGCAACATCAATAGCCACAACGGGATCATCCAGAACATCCAGCGCGGCCCCTGGCAAACACCCGCATAATTGTGCGTGCGGAATGTATAAAACAAGAGCACCGCAAGGAACAGGAACAACGTTCCGGCGGCCAAAAGCGAGTGTTTCTGGTCGGGTTCTCCAAGGTACATTCCCAGGTTCACGACCAGCAGGATCGCGATGAACGCGAGGAAGCCTCGGCCCCACAGCAGGTCGGCCGCCTGATCAATCGCCGCGACGGGATGGCTCACGGCCGTCTTGATGCATGCCAGGCCGAGCTTGAAGTCCGCCCACCAGCGAGTGAACCGAGAGCCGTCGGCAGAATCGGCAGAAGCGGCCGACACGTCCCCCGCCATGGCGTGCGTTGACGCAACCCGGGCCGCGTCGGGCCTGGGCCACGATAGCGAGGAACCTCCGGCATCGGCTTTCCACAGAATTGCCGCAGCAAGGAAGATCGCCGCCAACACCACTGAGGCAAGGACCGCCCGCCTTGCTCGTATGCCGGCCATGTGCCGTCCGATGCCGATCAGGCTCAGAACGAACAGCGGCGTCAGACTGAAAAAGCCGTGATGCCCCACCAGGAGGTGGAACATGTATTTCTGCTTCGGCTCCTGGAGAAAATCGATGCTCACGCCTCGGGGGGTGTAATAGTTGTTGGGGTGCCAGTAACTGCCATCATAGAAAAAGGGACCGTTCGGCTCGTCGAACCTCATCGGGATGGGCGTTACCGAACCGGTGACCAGGTACGTGGTGTAGAGTGACGCGGCGATGGGAATGAGCATGGCCGGCAGGCCGACGACCAGCGCCCGCCGCGGCTCTTTCCAGAACAGAGCGACAAGAATAGCCAGCGTGAGCAGAGTTGCCGGCAGTTCCAGGCCGTGGCACAGCCCGCCGAACAGCCCGGCGATGAGGAACCAATACCACTCGCGACGGCCATCATACCAGACGCGCAGCATCGCATGCAGGGCAAACATGGCACAGTAAGCGGCAACAATATGGTTGTTTAGAGGTGCGGCATATGAAGTCAGGAAGGTCGCCAAGGCCGCCGCACCCACGCAGAAGTTCTGCACGAAAGGAGAATCCGTCTGCTCGATCACCCGCTGACGAATTACCCAGATCATGATCAGGAACGGGACCAGTTGAACCAGAAGCACCGCGGCACGCATGTAGAACATGGGGTGCTCGCGAAATGTGAACGAGCCGGGCGAGGGCGTCTGGGACGGCTGCGTGCCGGCCGGCTGCGTGGCGGCTCCGGACCGGACCTCCGGCCGCGACCCCGTCAGATACTCATGGACCGAAGGCATGGCCATGATCGGTGAGACGATCTTCTCAAGCCCCATCACCACCCCGGCCACGCAGGTCGACAGCAGCGGAGGCTTGCTGGAATAGAAGTGGTCCTGGCCGTTCTTGTCCTTCACGCTGATCATGTCAACCGTCGAGAAGGGCGGGATGTCCCACACGTGGCGATAGTAGCGGTCGCCAAACTTGCGCATCAACCCCTTGATCCGGGCCTTGTCTTCCGGCGTGCTGTTGGAGTTATGTCTTGCGATGTGTTCATCGGGATCCGAGACACCCCTCTTCGACACACCCTTGATTTCACCCCAATCCGGCAGATATTCATAGGTGCCGTACTCGACCAGGTAAAAGACGGTGTTCCAACGCGAACCATCGTTAACGCAGTGCTCCAGTTTGGTTCGCGTCAATGTCGCAAAGCTAATGACCATCGCCGCCAAGATCATGAAAACAACCGTCACGTCGGTCGGCATGCGGCGCTTCGTGACCCCGGGAAGCGGGACGGGCGGCGTGAACAGGGGTTTCTCCGGGGGGCGGGTGCTGGAATCGACAACGCTGGCACCCGCGGGCGGGGTCTCTCTCAGCAACGGATTGACCGGTCTTGTTGGATCCTGCATACCATCCCTCGCCTTAAGACACGTTCCTGTTCAGCCTTGGGCCGGCTCGGTCTCGGCGCACCAGCCCACTTTCTCAACCACCTCGTACAGACGATCCAAGGGACGCTCTGCTACCACCAGCTCGGCGACCAGTCCGATGGCGATCAAGACCAGCCCAGGCGTCAGGACCAGGAGGAGCCAGGCAAGCATCGCCGTCAAGCCTCTGATCGTTTCAAACGGCCGGCCCAGCCATTCATTCAAGCGGCCGAGTTCCGACGACATCTGCCCGGCGATCACGGCAAGGAGCGGCAACATCGCGCCCAGCAAGACGACGACCACACCTGTGACACCGATAACGTGTTGCGGTCGCCAGCGGTATCGGGTCAGCGTTGTCACGGTGAGCAGATCGAGAAAACCCTTGAAGAAACGCGTCAAACCGTACTTGCCAACACCGCGAGTCCTTGCCCGGTGCAGGGTCGGAATCTCCGTCACTCGATAACCGCGGGCCGCCGAGAACACGGCAATGAAGCGGTGGAACTCGCCATAAAGCCGAAGATCCTTGGCCACTTCGCGCCGCATGACCTTGAACCCGCAGACGTGATCGTGGAGCCGGACGCCGGTCAACCATCCAATCATCTTGTTGAACACCCGAGACGGGTAGACCTTGTGCCACGGGTCGTGGCGGATGCGCTTCCAGCCGCTGACCAGATCGAAGCCTTCGTCCAGCTTGGCGAGCATACGCGGCATTTCCTCCGGGGGATCCTGCATGTCGGCGTCCATCATGAACACCAGGTTGCCGCGGGCGACGGCGAAGCCGGCCATCAGAGCCGCCGCCTTGCCGCAATTGCGACGAAACCGCAGGCCGCCGATCCGCTTGTCGTTGCGAGCAAGCGATACGATCCTCTCCCAGCTCGCATCGCGGCTGCCGTCGTCCACCAGAATAACTTCGACCTCCAGGTCATTCCGGGCGGCCACGTCGCGGATCTCAGCAACAAGCCCATCCAGCGAGTCGACCTCGTCGTACACCGGCACCACGATACTGATCAGACGTGAACCCACCGAACCTCATCCTCGCTCTTGGGCTCGCTTTCGATCACTGAAAAAGACGGCAAACGCCCGCGGAAGGTCCATTCTCCGCCAACGTACACCGGCTGGCAACCAAGCCGGGCGCAGACCTTGCCTCCTCTCAATAGACACGTCGTAACGCGGTTGGTTGCAGGCATTCCGGGCCCTGCCTATGTTATCGGACTGGTTGTGGGGCGGGCCTGTCGGGTGAATCTTCGGCCACGGGGCCGCGAAACAGCAGAAAAAAAGCGAGGATCAGAACGTTATGCTTGGGGAGGTGCTCGGCATGAAAGACGCGCTCGGAATGGCGATATGTGCATCCGTCCTGCTTCCGTTGTCAGTCAACCGCAACGCTGCCGCCGAGTTCATCGATACGCAACCTGATACTTGGGCAGCCGTTGACGGCCTTGGACGTGCGGCCCCGAACCACGACCAAGTCGGCGGCCCTCGTGCCGGCAAGAGCGTGGGTATCTTCTACTTTCTATGGCTTGGGCAACACCGGACCGAGGGGCCGTACGATATCACGCGCATCCTGGCCTCGCAGCCGGACGCCCTCGGGCGGCCGACCACCAACCCGTGGGGCCCTGAGTACCACTTTCACCACTGGGGCGAGCCGCTGTTCGGCTACTACCTCGGCGATGACGCCTGGATCCTCCGCAAACACGCTCAGATGCTCTCCGACGCGCTTGTTGACGTCGCCGTTTTCGACGTGAGCAACCAAGAGACATACCCCAAGGTCTACCGGAAGCTGTGCGAAGTCTGGATGCAGGTCCGCCGGGACGGCGGCAGGACGCCGCAGATCGCTTTTTTTGCGCCGTTTGGAGACGATAGGCGAGTACTGTCGCGCTTGTATGACGACCTGTACAAGAAGGGAGATTACGCCGACCTGTGGTTCCGTTGGAAAGGCAAACCGCTGATACTGGCAAGGAAGGAAAGCGCCCCGCCGGAGATGCAGGAGACTTTTACCTTCCGACCGCATGGGCCCGACTACTTTTCCGGCCCCACCGGCCCCAATCAGTGGCAATGGCTCCAGATCCATCCGCAGGCGCCCTACTACAACGACACAAACGAGGTGGAACAGGTTTCGGTGAGCGTCGCCCAAAACGCCAGCGGCAAGCGGCTCTGCGCCTTCAGCGAACCCAACACCTACGGCCGCAGTTGGCACGATGGCATCAAGGACGAGCGCCCGGACGCCGTGCTGCACGGCCTGAACTTCGCGGAGCAGTGGAAGCGGGCGCTGGAGCTGGACCCGGAGTTCATCTTCATCACCGGTTGGAACGAATGGATTGCGATGCGTCTGCCGGAGTTCAACGGCGTGCGTGAGCCGGTCATGTTTGTTGACCAGTTCACCCAAGAGTACAGCCGGGACATCGAGCCGATGAAAGGTGGGCATTGGGACAACTACTACTACCAGATGGTGAGCGGAATCAGGCGGTTCAAGGGCGTGCGCCCCGCGCCCACAGCTTCCGGGCCAACCACCATTCAGATCGACGGCGACTTCTCGGATTGGGCGGGCGTACAACCCGGGTTCCGCGATGATCGGGGTGACACCATGCACAGGGACCACCCGGGTTATGATGATGCAGGGCGCTATGTCAACAAGACCGGGCGAAACGACTTCGTGCTTTTGAAGGTAGCGGCGGACGACCACGTCGTCTGCTTCTACGCTCGAACCGCTTCGGTAATCACTCCGAGTACCGATCCGAACTGGATGCTGCTCTACATCAACGCCGACAATGATCTTGCGACCGGATGGGAAAGCTACGATTTCCGGGTAAACCGCAGGCTTCGCGGCCAGACGAAATCCGTCCTCGAGAAAGCGGGCACGAACGGCGTCTGGACGGCCATTGACGAAGTCCCCTATCGTGTCAGCGGCAGCGAGCTGGAACTGGCGGTGCCGCGCCGGATTCTGCGGCCCCGGGACGATTCGCCGCTGCGTCTGGGCTTCAAATGGGCCGACAACATGCAGTGTGACAACGACGTCATGGAATTCACCGTCAACGGCGACACCGCCCCCAATGCGAGATTCCAGTACGTCTATGCAATGAAGTGATCGAGGAGCGCGCCGACGGTTGCTCAGCGAGCGCCGCCGCTCCGGCAGCCGGGCTGCACCGGTTGGCACCAAGCCACCTGGAAATCGCCCGCGACCACCGGAACGTCATGTCTGGCCGTGGAAATCACCTTCGCGCGGACGTAGATTTCCTTCCCGGTGAGTTTGTACGATGCGATCGTGCCGGTCTGCTCGCTGAGGACCCGACCGATGTCGTCACTATACCTGCATGTCGGGCCGCGCTTCGGGTCGCTCGGCAGATAAGCCACGGTGTCGTCGTAGCCGGCCAGTGTGCCGATGAACTGAGTCTTGTAGCCCACGCCGGGCCGGGGTTCGATTTCGATGTCCAGCCGGTCGTCGGCAAAGCGGATGTCCTTGAGGATGACACCGGTGGAAGCGTAGAAATCGCCCCGATACATGGCCTCGATGAGGCAATCGGCCGTCAAAGCGGAGGACCGCACCACGACCCAGGCGCGACCTGGACCCGCCCCGCCGGTCGCGACGAAATTGTGGGCATCATCGGTACCCAGTCCGTACATGATCGGCAGGCCGTACTCGGCCAGCCGCTTGGTCAGCACCACGTCCCACATCCGCTCGGTCGACATGTACGTCTCGTCTCCGAGGTTGTTGACCCCAGGATGACCATTCGCAACCTCGAACATCACCGACCCTTCCAGCCTGGCCATCTGGTCGGCACGCAGCGCCCATCCGAAATTGGGATGATTCACGTGAACCAGCATCGGGTGGCACATCTGTGCCTCCTGGGCAAGAACCGCATCGACGTTGTTCTGAAGCGTCACGAAGATATCGCTGCCCCGCTGAGGCGGGATGACCGTCGTAATGCCGACCCCGTTCAGATGAACGGGTTTGCCCTCGGCGCTGTCGCTGATCTCTTCACCTTGGATCAGCAGGAACTGCCCCGGTTCCTCGAATTGAGCCTTGACCTTGTCGAGCGGCGCGCAAAGGTACTCGGTCTGGCCGTCCGCGCCCTGGCGTTTGACCACCTTTGCGTTTCCGAACGTCTCCTCGTAGATCCTCGCGGCTTCGCCTCGTCGCTTGTCCGCCGCAACCCACCTCTCACCCTCGCTGAGCACGTTGTGATCGCTGAGGACCAGGAAGTGGTAGCCGTGGTCTTTGTACCACTTGACCACCGTTTCGGGCGGGCTGTCGCCGTCGCTCCACCACGTGTGGGTGTGGGTATTGCCCTTATACCACTTCGTCACGGTCTGGGGCCCGCAGCCGGTCAACTGCGACCAGATCGCGACCGCGACCCACAACAATATCCTCATTCTGAAGGCGAAACTGCGCATGAGTGACATGCTCCTGATCAAGAAAAAGCGAACCCGGTTAACCGTCCCCAGCGTATCAGATCCGGCCTGCCTCGGCCAGCGACCTTTGGAATTGCCGCTGCTCGACTCCGCGTGTACCCTGAGAGACCATACAGGAATCGGCGCGGTGTGCAGAACAGGATTTTCGGTAAGGAGGACCTAAGGTGATGACCCGCTCATGCTTGTTCCTGTCGGCCGCCGGTGTTCTGCTTGCGAGCGCGTCTGCGTGGGCCGAGACAATCGACCGGCCTCTCATTTTCAGCATCAATCCGGTCGGCAACCGAGAGGCGGTCGGCGCACCACGACAGGGCAGTGACTTCGTCCGCTACGACGAGCTGCTTTTTCAGCGGATCAGTGAGGCGGGCAGCCGGTCGGCCCGCGTGCTGGCGAGCTGGCGGGAAGTTGAGGCCGAAAAGGGCAAGTGGGACTGGTCGAGCCTTGACCGAGAAATTGAGCTTTGCGCCAAATACCACATCGAGCCCGTGGTGCTGATCTGCAACATCCCTGCATGGGTCAGCCCGACCGGCAAGAGCGCTCACAATCATCCACCAAAGGAGGAGCACGCCGCCGACTTCACCGCCTTCATCACCCGCATGGCCGAGCGATACAAGAATCGTGCCAAATACTATGAATTCTGGAACGAGCAGAACGGCTGCAGTTGGATCAACGAGGGGTGCGACAACGCCCGGATGGCCCACACGTATCTGCCGTGGCTGCAACGGTGCTTCAAGGCGATCAAGGCCGTCGACCCCGTCGCCCAAGTGGCCATTGGCGGCCTGGACGACGCCGACGGCCATGCGCCGATCTTCGTTGAGCAGTGCTACCAACTGCGCAGGGACAAATACGACAACGCAAAACTCTGGGATGCCATTGCCGAGCATCCATACGCCAAGCGGCCGACGGAAACTACCGACGAGCTGATTCACAAGCTCGATGCGATTCGGGCCGTCGCGGCCCGGTATGGCGACGCGGGAGTGCCCATCTGGATCACCGAATACGGCTGGAACGTCGCCGAAATGGGCATCGAAGTCCAACAGCACGGCACGGCGGAGTTCCTGAAAGCCTTCAGTCGTTCCGACCAGAAGGATGTTCTCATCGCTCAACAACTGGCCATCGCCGATTTTGAGCCGGTGCACCTCGGCTTCGGCCTCTGCGACCTGAACCTGCGGCCGCGCCCCGCGTTTCAAACCTTCCAGGAGCTGGCCCGGCCAGGCACTCCTCGCCCTGTCACTCTCCGGTTCGTGCTTCAGCCGGACGGCGTCCCGGTGATCAACGGCCTAATCGCTTCGGCCTCAGAACAAGAAGACCCGCCCAGCCTGATCGAGGTCTTCAACGAAGAGGGCAAGCGTGTGATCTCGGAGAAAGGCGACCCCAATATCCTCAGCGTCGCCCTGCCCGGTCTGCCACCCGACACGCCTCTGCTGGCGGTTATCTCATCAATCGTCGGCGAGAAACAGGGTATTCCCATTGCACGTGCGCCGTTCATCGCTCCCAAAGGACTGATTCCGAACGGAGGCTTTGAAAGCTTGTTTCGAGCAGGTATTCCCTGGGCGTGGACCGTCACGGGACCGTCGATTTGCCGTGACGGCGGAGCACTCGGCAAGGAGTACTGCCACGGCGGCGGTCACGCCCTGCTCCTGGCACAGTTGCCGAGTTCGTCCAAGCGAGCTTTTGACGACCGCATCGAAGTCCCCGTCCGGGCGGCGAAAGGTGGAAGGATTCGTGTCCGCTGGTTTGCACGTTACTTCGGACCACAGGATCAGGCGGTGGCGGTCATGATGACGGCTTCTCTGTTCGACCCCGACGAAGAACGTGGGGGGCGTTCCCCGGGCAAACCGATCGGCAAGGAATGGACGGAAGTCGTCCTGGACCTCTCAGCCCCCTGCGACGGCCCGATCCTGTGCCTTCATCTAGCAAGCTCCCGCCTGCCAAAGGATCGTTGGCTGGTGGCCGTTGATGACGTATCCGTGGAGCCGCTGTCGGAATAAGCCGTCTTGCGCCAGCAAAAGGGTTGTTAACAGATAGGCGGTTCCGGGCTAAGATGTGGCTATGCGAACCGAGCCCCAAGCCACAATTCCGACTGAAAAGATGTGCGAGAAAGGCAGTCCGACGCTTAACGGCACGGCGGGTCTCGATCGCCGTGGCGACCTCGACGCTGCCCGACCGCATGCTCGCGGCGGTTTTCACACACATTCCGGCAGCTTTGCCAGCGCCGGCACCGGGTTGACTATTTGTCGGCAAATGGCTGCCGGCGGCATCGTCATGGGAATCTACGGCCTGTGGATCGCCACCGGTCGACTGCCCGACGGGCTTTCCCTCGCTACTCGCGTGGTTTCCTCTTTATGGGCCGTGGCGATCTTCGCGGCGCTGGGCATGTTCACGGGAGCGGCGCTTGCCTCGTTCGGCCTGCTGGCAGTTCGGCCGCTCAGCCAGCAGCGGCGAGTTCGCATCGCGGCGGCTTTGGAGGCAACGATCGTTGTTCCCCTCGTGCTCTGGCTCGTTCTCAATGAGTTCACCTACTCGATGACCTCTCAGGTCATCGGGTTGGCTACTCTGCGAATGATCTGGTCGATTCCGGACGCGATCTTCGAGAATGCGTGGGAAATGGGCGGGCGGTATCTGATCGCCGCCGGTGTGATGACCATTGCGGCCGCGATCGTCGTCTATCGCCTGGTCGCACGATCCATGCTTGTTTATCGGCCGAACACGTCTCAGCATGCGTCGTCGGCAGAGGCCGCGCTGGTCAAGCGGCCCCTGCGGCTGGCGGGGTCGATGTCAGGCGTTTTGGCAGTGGTTACAGGCCTGGTCGTGGTGCAACTTTGCACCCGGCCCAGCGAGGCCCTGACGACCGTCTTCAAGTCGTCGCCGCCGCTGCGGGCCTTCAACGTGGCGAGGCTGGTCATGGGCACGGATCTGCTGGGGCCTGTTCCGACCACCTTCGGCCCGGCCATCATGAGCGAAGCGGAATACCAATCCGCGATGGGCAAGCCGCGCCAACCCGCGCCGAACGTGATCCTGATCTTGCTGGAATCGGTGTCCGCCTCGGCCTTGCACTGTTATGGGTATCCCAAGGCCGACGTCAGCCCCAACATGGACAGGTTGGCTGCTGAAGGCACGCTTTTCGAACACTGTATCTCGCCGGCGTCGTTCTCGACCTACAGCGTGGTTTCGATCATGACGTCGCTGTCGATGCTGCGGGCCTCGGATAACGACCACTTTGGCGATGTGTCATTCCCGTTCCTGGGATTGCCGCGAACGCTGAAGCTTGCCGGATACGAACTGGCGATCTTCAGCAGCGGCAACGAGGCGTTCGATCGCATCAACCACTTCACGCCGCCTTCGGACTATGACACCTACTTCACGCACGATACCTGGGGCCAGGAGAAAGCCGACTGCATGCGCATGGATGACCGGCATGCGGTTGGGCATTTCGAGCAATGGCTTGCAGGCCGCAGCGACCCGCGGCCGTTCTACTGCAGCTTTTATCTGCAATCGACGCACTTCAATTATGAGGTGCCCGAGCCCTGGTTCTCGTACTACCAGCCGGTGCCGCCGCTGTACTCGAACGGCGACGGTATCATCCACATTCCGGCCGACGTCGTTCCCCTTCTCCGGAACCAATACGACAACGCGATGCGATATGGCGACCATTGGGTCGGCCGCATCCGGGAGGTGCTGGCCAAGGCCGGGGCACTGGACAATAGCGTGATCGTGATCGTCGGCGACCACGGTGAGGCGTTCATGCAGCACGGCCTGGCCCGGCATGGGGTGCATCTGTGGGAGGAGATGATCCACGTGCCGCTGATCGTATGGGTTGGCCCTGCTCTACGACAGGCGATGCCGTACGCTTTGTCGTCCCGCGTGTCCGACAGCGTCTCCAGTCTGGATATCGCCCCGACCATCGCGGGCCTGGTGGGAATTCGGCCCCATCCGAGCTGGCAAGGTGTGGACATCCTCGCACCAGGCTACAGCGGGCGCGACCGGCCGATCTTCTCCGTACTGCAGCTCACGCAATGGATGGAATGCGTGACGCTGGACAAATGGAAATACATCTACGACTTGTCCGATTTGAACCGGCTCCTGTTCGATCTGAGGACCGACCCGGGCGAGCAGATCAATCTGCTCACCCAGGAGCCGCAGCGGGCCGCCGCCCTGCACGCGATGCTTGCCGGTTGGCATACGTACCAGGTCTCCTACTACGCTCGTCGCCGATTCGACCAATACGTCGGCCGGTACGAACCGTCGGCAGACCTGATCGCCGCCTTCCACAATCGCACCCCGTGGCCGCGGCCCGGCCCAACGGCTCCCGAAGCCGTCGCCGCTCGCCAATAGAAGCCGTGCGACGGTCTTCGCGCCGCTTCACGACAAGCCTGGTCATCGTTTGTGACTCGATGCGACTTCTGGTAGACTCCCGCGTCATGAGAACGGTTTTGCCTTCAATAGCGGCTATGGGTCTGATCATGTGTGCATCTTGTACGAGCCGGCTCCCGTTAGGGTCGCCTGACAATGTCCTGATCATCGCTCATCGGGGCAATTCGGCTGTTGCACCGGAAAACACGCTTTCCGCGTTTCGCAGCGCCGTAGCGGCAGGAGCGATCTACGTCGAACTGGACGCCCGCCCCTCGGCGGACGGAACACTGTACGTTCTGCACGACGCGACGCTTGACCGCACCACCGACGCCAAGGAGGTGTTCAAGCGGGAGAAGATCAAGATTCGCGAGATACCGGACGCCGCGCTCGACAAGCTCGATGCGGGCCGATGGTTTGACGCCCAGTTTGCCGGCGAGCGCCTGCCGAAGCTGACCGAGGCCCTCGATGTGATCCAGGCCGGCTCGCTGACGCTTCTCGAACACAAGGACGGTCCGGCCGAAGACTATGTCCGCTTGCTACGACAGAAACGGCTCGTCGGCAAGCTGGTCGTGCAGAGCTTCGACTGGGAGTTTCTAAAGCAGATGCACCAACTGGAGCCTCGCCAGGTGCTCGGGGCTCTTGGTGACAAAGAACTGACCGAGGAACGACTTGCCGGCATCGCTGCCGCCGGCGTCCGGATCGTGGGCTGGAAACACACCGACCTGACCGCCCCACTGGTTTGCGACCTGCACGGTCGAGGCTACAGAGTCTGGGCCTGGACAACCAATGAGCCGGCCGACTGGCAAAGGCTTCTTGGCTTCGGCATTGACGGCATCATCACCGACCGTCCCGCCCAACTGGCAGCCTGGCTTGCTCAACAGACCGTCACCTCACACCGCTGAACCGCACCCGGCAAGGGACGATATCCGAGTTGCCGCTGTACGCTGCGGGCCCGCCGAGCATCATCTGCTTTCAGCGACATTCTGAGACTCCGATAGACTGGCCGGTTTGAAATACGTGGTCTTCTTCAGCCGGGTCTTCTCTCCTCCGAGCACGCGCCTGTCCTCTTCACTTGGGTTCTCTTCTCTCCGGGCACACGCCTGTCTTCTTCAGCCGGACCTGCCCGGGAGAACCCAGCCTTGCCGTCGCTCACCGGGGCCTGCTGCGCCTCTCCGCCCCGGCCAGTAAAGCAGCCTGCCCCAACCCTCACCCCATTCTCTGGACGGCTGATTCTCCGCTGTCAGCGGGCGGGCAAAACCGGCCAATCATGGGCGGGTTCGACGAGGCCGCCTCTTGGCTGTTGGCAACCACCGTTTCTTGCCCCAAGTGCCCTCAGCACAAGAGTCTAGGGCATTGAGGTAAGAAGCGGTCAGAGAACCGCACGGCACAGCCGAACCGGCCCGCAGGTGGCCGAATTCAACCCGCACGGCGAGATTTCTGCATTTTCACGCCGCCGCTGACAACGGGGAACGGGGTTGGGGGGATTTGAGATTTGAGGATTTGAGATTTCAGAGGGGGGAGGGGAATGCCGAAATCCGAACGACGAAAGTCGAAATCCTGATGACCAATGTCGAAACCCGAATGACCAATGAAATCCGAATGACCAATGCCCAGATACCAATGACTCATCGATGGCCCGCGTTGGCCGAGGGGCTGCGGTGTGGCGAGCCGGAAT
>ERZ795051.629-NODE-629-length-51740-cov-371.735378_pt1 | contig 51740 bp, 47 predicted proteins | sample MGYA00375135_ERZ795051 | MGnify/ENA primary metagenome ERZ795051 (study PRJEB30180, sample SAMN05720222) | activated sludge metagenome | isolation source: Anaerobic digester | place: Japan | collected 2015-05-26 ... | reverse complement strand
GACGCGGTGTACACAAGCTACAACTGGTTGCAGACGCTCCTCATCCGGGACCGAGCGCGGGTGTCCTACGCTGAGCGGAGTGCGCGGGACTTGACTACCGAGCGCCGATGGCGTACCTGGAAGACCAGGGGATCCACCCAAAGGTCTTGGTCGAAATCGGCCCTCGAAGTGGTTCCGTTTTAGGGGCGCAGGTCCAACCTCAGCGAGCGCTGGGTGATGGCTGTCAAATAAGCCAACAATGAAAGGAGCGAACAATGGACTTGCAGGATTGTATCAAGTTTGCGACGGAGCATCCGATCTGCTTCGTAGCGACGGCGGACAGGGATCAGCCCAGAGTCAGGGCGTTGGGGCTGTGGTTCGCCAACGAAGAGGGGTTTTACTTTAGCATCCTGTCGCCCAAGCAGGTGTGCCGGCAATTGAAGACAAACCCCAAGGTCGAGGTCTGCTTCTACAACAACCCATCCGATCTGATGCAGGCCAAGCAGATGCGAGTGGCCGGCAAGCTGGAGCTTGTGGTTGACCACGATCTCCAGGAAAGAGCGGCCAAGGAAGGGGCCTTTCTTGAAGAGCTGACGGGCAAGCCCCTGGGCCACTTGTGGGAGGTCTTTCGGATCCACTCGGGCGAAGCCTGGTTCTTCACGTTGGCGGACACCCTGAGGGAGCTGGAATTGGAGAGAGTTCAGTTCTGAGAAGTGCCCTCAGACGGCAGGGATCGTGGTAGGCAACTTCGACTTCATCGTACTCAACTACCATGCGCCTAGCACGGGTGGATCTGTAAATCCCGAAGACGATGCACCGCTTCTGTGGCCGGCTTTCACCGCTGCACCGAGCCACGTGAGTCCAACCGAACAAGATGTCCTTCTGCTCGGGGACTTCAACCAGAAGACCCCCGAGGGGTTCCTCCCATCGGAGGTCCTTCGGCTGGTGTACGGGGGTACCACGAGCGCGACGGGTGGGGGAGAACCATACGACACCATCTTCATTGACTCCCGCTATACCCGATATGAGTACACGGGGCACTGGGGCATCAACAGGCTGCCGATCACCATGGGCTTGAGCGATCATGCTGTTGTATGGGCACGTTTCTGGACTTACCTCGAAGACGACGACTAACCGACTGTCCGTCGGCACCCAACGTGCTCTTCGGGCCGCTCCTATGCCGGGTGTCGACTTGCCCCGCGTGGGCCCAGCCGCGGAGGGGTGAGATACGTCTCTCTTTGGCCGAAAGCCTTCTGTGGCCTCTACAGTCGGGCTCTCGGTAGCGGGTAGGCGTTCAGCGCCTCTCGTACCGCCCACCGCCCGTACCGGCAGGCCGTGCGAAGGTCCCCGGAGATCCCCTCCGCCTCCTGCAGCCGGCGGACGAGGCACCGGACCAGATCAGCACGATACCCCTGCCTAGCCCCGACGGGGTCTATCCAACCTGACGGTTCGCCCTCGTCGCGTCAGCGTCTCCCGAGCACCGCCTCCACGTCCCACAAGAGCACGGTCCCGTCATTCGACCCCGAGGCGAGGGTCTTCCCGTCCGGCGAGAACGCGACCGAGTTGACCGGGTACGTATGCCCGGTGAGGGTGCGAAGCCCCGTCCCCGAGGTCACGTCCCACAGCTTGATCGTTCCGTCATCCGACCCCGAGGCGAGGACCGTCCCGTCCGGCGAGAACGCGACCGAGCGGACCCAGTTCCTATGCCCGGTGAGCGTGCGGAGGACCGTCCCCGAGGTCACGTCCCACAGCTTGATCGTTTCGTCCCCCGACCCCGAGGCGAGGGTCGTCCCGTCCGGGGAGAACGCGACCGAGAGGACCGAGTCCGTATGCCCCGTGAGCGTACGAAGCGCCCGCCCCGTCGCCACGTCCCACAGCTTGATCGTTTCGTCCCCCGACCCCGAGGAGAGCGTCGTCCCGTCCGGGGAGAACGCGACCGAGTTGACGTCGCTCGCATGCCCGGTGAGGGTGCGAAGATCCGCCCCCGAGGTCACGTCCCACAGCTTGATCGTCCGGTCCGACGACCCCGAGGCGAGGACCGTCCCGTCCGGGGAGAACGCGACCGACCAGACCCGGTACGTATGCCCGGTGAGGGTGCGAAGCTCCGCCCCCGAGGTCACGTCCCACAGCTTGATCGTCTTGTCATCCGACCCCGAGGCGAGGGTCGTCCCGTCCGGGGAGAACGCGACCGACCAGACGTAGCTCGTATGCCCGGTGAGGGTGCGAAGCCCCGTCCCCGAGGTCACGTCCCACAGCTTGATCGTTCCGTCATCCGACCCCGAGGCGAGGACCGTCCCGTCCGGCGAGAACGCGACCGAGCGGACCCAGTTCCTATGACCGGTGAGCGTGCGGAGCTCCCGCCCCGTCGCCACGTCCCACAGCTTGATCGTCTCGTCATCCGACCCCGAGGCGAGGACCGTCCCGTCCGGGGAGAACGCGACCGAGGTGACCCAGTCCCTATGCCCGGTGAGCGTGCGGAGCTCCCGCCCCGTCGCCACGTCCCACAGCTTGATCTCCCGCCACGACCCCGAGGCGAGGACCGTCCCGTCCGGCGAGAACGCGACCGAGGGGACCCAGTCCCTATGCCCGGTGAGGGTGCGAAGCTCCCGCCCCGTCGCCACGTCCCACAGCTTGATCTCCCGCCACGACCCCGAGGCGAGGACCGTCCCGTCCGGCGAGAACGCGACCGAGGGGACCCAGTCCCTATGCCCGGTGAGGGTGCGAAGCTCCCGCCCCGTCGCCACGTCCCACAGCTTGATCTCCCGCCACGACCCCGAGGCGAGGACCGTCCCGTCCGGCGAGAACGCGACCGACCAGACCAGGTCACTATGCCCGGTGAGGGTGCGAAGCTCCCGCCCCGTCGCCACGTCCCACAGCTTGATCTCCCGCCACGACCCCGAGGCGAGGACCGTCCCGTCCGGCGAGAACGCGACCGAGGGGACCCAGTCCCTATGCCCGGTGAGGGTGCGAAGCTCCCGCCCCGTCGCCACGTCCCACAGCTTGATCTCCTCCCACGACCCCGAGGCGAGGACCGTCCCGTCCGGGGAGAACGCGACCGAGGTGACCGAGCCCCCATGCCCGGTGAACAGGGCCACGAGTTCTAGGGACTCCGCCTCCCGTAGCTCCACCCCGATCGACGTCCCCACCGCCAGCCACGTCCCGTCCGGCGAGTAGCTCACACTCGTGATCCATCCCAATCCCAGCCGGGCGATCGCCCCCTCGGGCAGGCTCATCGTGGTTCCCGACTCCCCCGACAGCCCCGTTAGCCCCACGCATAGGGCCAACCCTGCCGCTACTGCCACCCTCGTTCGCACGTTCATCGCTCCCTCCTCCCATCCTTGAAGGCTGACCTCTCCCTTCCCGAGATCCTCTCGTCGAGAGCGTAGCGACACGCCTCTCCGAAGGCAACGACGGGAGCCTCTGGGATAGGACCTCGGAGACCGCCTCCCGTACCGCCCACCGCCCGTAGCGGCAGGCCGTGCGCAGGTCGCCGGAGATCCCCTCGGCCTCCTGTAACCGGCGGACGAGGCCCCGGACCACAGCCGCAAGCTCACCCCACGTACGCACCTCCCGCCTCTTGATCGCCCGCCACAGTGGTGGCCCGACCCCGGCAAGCACCGTCGCCCGCCGCTCCGGGGAGATTGGCCAGCGGTTCACCTCCTCCCGAACCCTCGCCATCGCCCAGCGGTGGGCTCGCTCGCCTCGGACCGGGGTCGTTGGGCTGGAAGGACGTTGACCGTCCGTAAGGCTTAGACGTACTTCTCCGGGGAATACAGTCTCGCGCGCGTATGGGTGGAGACGACCCTGCGGACATACAGGTACACGTTGCTGTCGAGAGCAGAGAAGGGGTGCTGAGACGGTACGTCGGGAAGATGACCGGCTACTCGCCAGCCCAGCTCAGCCGCCTCATCGCCCAGTACCGGAGCACCTACCGGGTAAGGCTGCCTGAGTACCGACGGCACCGGTTTCCCACCAAGTACACCCGCGAGGATCAGGCACTTCTCGCGGAGGTGGACAACGCCCACGACCTCAAAGAGATCCTCGTCCAGTACCCGTTCCGGATCCTGGGGTTCCACGCCGACAACGGAAGCGAGTGCATCAACCACGTTGTCGCAGGGCTCCTGGAGAAGCTGCAGATCGAGCTCACGAAGAGCCGAGCCCGGCAGACGAACGATCAGGCCCTGGTCGAAGGCAAGAACGGGAGCATCGTGCGCAAGCAGATGGGGTACGGGTGGATCGCTCAAGAGGAGGCAGAGAAGATCCAGGCGTTCTACAAGCGCGTGCTGAACGTCTACCTCAACTACCACCGCCCGTGTGGGTACGCGACCGAGTTCGTGGACCGCAAGGGGAAGGTCCGCAAGCCCTACAACGCGTACCTCACGCCGTACGAAAAGCTCAAGAGCTTACCCCAGGCCGAGCAGTACGTGCACAGCCTGGGGTGACGATGGCTGAGCTGGAACGGATCGCCCAAAGCCAGAGCGACACCGAGTACGCCTTGCCCGTTCAGCAGGAGAAGGCCAAGCTCCTCCGTTCCTTCGCTCCACGTGCCGTCAGTACCCTGACGGCTCGCGCCTTCATGCTCGTCTTCGGATGAAAAAAGATTCGCCGCGGTTGACGCCGCCCCCCGATCGGATACGCTCGCGGGGCGTGAGTCCGATGGATCCCTACGTGGCTTTGGCCCGGTCGAGCATTGCGGCGTACGTACGGGAAGGGCGGCGGATCTCCCCTCCTCCTGGCCTGCCGCCGGAGCTCACCTCCCGCCGCCGGGGAGCGTTCGTGTCCATCAAGAAAAGGGGAGCGCTGCGGGGCTGCATCGGCACCTACCAGCCGACCGAGGAGAACCTGGCCGAGGAGATCATCGCGAACGCGATCCGTGCAGCGACGGAGGACCCACGGTTCCCTCCCCTCACCCCGGACGAGCTTCCCGAGGTCTCCCTCTCGGTAGATGTGCTCTCCCCGCCCGAGGAGTGCAGCGAGGGAGAACTCGATCCCAGGAGGTATGGGGTGATCGTGGAGAGGGGCTGGCGGCGGGGGCTCCTCCTCCCCGACCTCCCCGGCGTGGACACGGTGGAGGAGCAGCTCCGGATCGCGAAGATGAAGGCCGGGATCTCCACCGATGAGCCGTGTCGGCTGTGGCGGTTCACCGTGGAGCGGCACACGGAATGAAGGCCATCGTCCACACCGTGGGGTGCCGGGTCAACCAGTACGAGTCCCACCTCCTCGCGGAGAGGCTCGCGGACGAGGAGGCTCCGGGGGAGGTCCACGTGGTGAACACCTGTACCGTGACCGCCCTCGCCGACCGGAAGTCCCGCCAGCTCATCGCCCGCCTCAGGCGCGACCACCCCGCGGCCCTCATCGTGGCCGTGGGGTGCGGGGCGGACGGAGCCGGGCCGGGGTTGAAGCGGGCGGGGGCGGATCTCCTCGTGGGGAACCGCGACAAGGAACGGATCATGGATGCGATCCAGCGCTTCCTGGTGGGTGGGCCGCCATGCGAGGGGAAGTGGGGAAACCTTGACGGGGAGAGGATCACGGGCCGGGAGGCGCGGGTCCGGGCCCTGCTCAAGGTGCAGGACGGCTGCACGGTGGGCTGTACCTTCTGCCGGACGTGGCAGGTGCGGGGGCCGCTCCGGAGCAAGACGCCTGAGGTGGCCCGCGCCGAGGCGGAGGCCCTCGCCCGCGCCGGACATCCGGAGATCGTGGTCGTGGGGATCAACCTCGCCCAGTACGGGGAGGACCTCCCCTCCCGCCCCACGCTCACCGACCTTCTTACCTCCCTCCTCTCCGTGCCCGGCGTCCGCTACCGGCTCTCGTCCGTCAACCCGGACGCGGTCACGGACGAACTCATCGCCCTGTTCGCGCGCGAGTCCCGCCTCTGCCCCTACCTCCACCTCCCCCTCCAATCCGGCGACGATGCCGTCCTGGAGAGGATGAGGCGCCCCTACACCGCGGCGGAGTACGTCGCGCGGGCCGAGGCGTTCCGGCGCGCGGTCCCTCAGGCCACCCTCGGTGCCGACGTGATGGTGGGGTTCCCGGGGGAGGACGAGGGGGCATTTGCGCACACGGTGGAGGTCCTCGATTCCCTCCTCCCCCTCAACGTCCACATCTTCCGGTACTCCCCCCGGCCAGGGACGGCAGCGGCGCGGTTTGCGCCGCGGGTCCCCCCCGCCGCGGCGGCCCGCCGGGCGGCCCGGCTCGCCTCCCTCGCCGACGGGTGGTCCCGTGCTTCCCAGGAACGGTTTCTCGGGGCCGAGGTCGGGGTGGCGGCGGAGGAGGTAGCAGGGGATGCTATCCGAGGCCGGAGCGAGAACTACCTTGCGGTGGAAGTGCGTGGATGCGCGGCTCCACGCGGTACAATCGTCCCGGCCCGCCTTGTGGCGCGGGCCACCGGGCACCTTGTGGGGGTGAGGGCGGATCGGACGCAGAGTAGCTGAAATCGAGTTCGGAAGCCACGATGTGGCGGTGGGGGTCCTCGGCCAGTACAACCGCAACCTGCGGCTCATCGGCGAGGCGTTCACCGGCGTCCACATCGCCACGCGCGGGGACCGGATCGAGCTCGAGGGGGAGGAGAAGGACGTCGGGCAGCTGGAGCGGCTCCTCGGCAAATTGGTCGAGGTGGTGCGGGGCAACCACCAACCGACCCCGGACGAGGTGCGGTACCTCATCTCCCAGGTCAAGGACGGAGAGGACCTCGCCGGTCTCCTCACCGACGTGGTTCAGGTCACCCATTGGGGGGAGGCGATCCGCCCCAAGACCGCGGGCCAGCGCCAGTACGTGCAGGCGATCCGGGACAACGACGCTGTATTCGCGATCGGCCCCGCGGGGACGGGGAAGACGTACCTCGCCGTAGCGATGGCGCTCGGGTACCTGAAGCGGGGCCAGGTGAAGCGGATCATCCTCACCCGGCCGGCGGTGGAGGCGGGGGAGCAGCTGGGTTTTCTCCCCGGCGACATCTTCCAGAAGGTCAACCCCTACCTGCGGCCCCTGTACGACGCGATCTACGACATGATCCCGGCCGTGGAGCTTGACAAGCACATCCAGAACGGGCGGGTCGAGATCGCACCGCTGGCGTTCATGCGCGGGCGGACCCTCAACCACGCGTTCGTGATCCTCGACGAGGCCCAGAACACGACCCACACCCAGATGAAGATGTTCCTTACCCGGCTTGGGTTCGGGTCGAAGGCCGTCGTGACCGGGGACATCACCCAGGTCGATCTCGAGGGCCGGCCATCGGGCCTCGCCGAGGTGGGGCAGATCCTCGCCGGGGTCCCGGGGATCGCGATCGTCCACCTCGACCGCCGGGACGTGGTCCGCCATCCCTTGGTGAAGGCGATCATCGAGGCCTACGAGCGGAGCGAGAGGGAGCCAGGGGCGGACGGGGACCGCACCTAGAGGAGCGGGGATGGCCGTCCCAGCGGAGGTTCGAGCGCGGGTCGAGGCGTTGCGCGCCGAGATCCGGCGCCACGACTATCTGTACCACGTCCTGGACCGTCCCGAGATCACCGATGCTGAGTACGACCGGATGTTCCGCGAGCTCGTGGACCTCGAGGCCCGCTACCCGGAGCTCGTGGCCCCGGACTCGCCGACCCAGCGGGCCGGCGCACCGCCCGCGGCCGAGTTCCGCCCCGTCCCCCACGCGCTCCCCATGCTCTCCCTCCAGAACTGCTTCCGCGACGAGGAACTTGTGGAATGGCACGATCGGGTGCGGCGGCTCCTCGGGGAGGAGCGGGTGGAGTACGTATGCGAGCCGAAGCTTGACGGACTGTCGGTGGAGCTCGTGTACGAGGACGGGGTGTTCGTCGTCGGCTCCACGCGGGGCGATGGCCGGGTGGGCGAGGACGTGACGGCCAACCTGCGGACGATCCGCCAGCTCCCGCTGCGGCTGTTCCCGGTGAACGGGAGCGTGCCCCGCCTCCTCGAGGTGCGGGGCGAGGTGTACATGGAGAAGGCGGCGTTCCTCCGGCTGAACGAGGAACGGGCCCGCCGCGGGGAGCCAGAGTTCGCCAACCCCCGCAACGCCGCGGCGGGGAGCCTCCGCCAGCTCGACCCCGCGATCACCGCCCGCCGCCCCCTCAAGCTCTTCTGCTACCACGTGGGACGGGTGGAGGGGATCGAGATCCGCTCCCAGGCACAGCTCCTGACCACCTTCCCCTCCCTCGGCCTTCCCGTGAACCCGCGGTGGAAGCTGTGCCGGGATCTCCCCGAGGTCCGGGTCTACTACCGCGAGCTCCTCGCCCAGAGGGACGAGGTCCCGTACGCCACGGACGGGATGGTGGTCAAGGTGAACGACTTCTCCCAGCGGGAGAGGCTCGGGGAGATCGCCCGCGCCCCGCGATGGGCGATCGCGTACAAGTTCCCCGCTGAGGAGGCCGTGACCCGGGTGCGGGAGATCGTGGTCCAAGTGGGGCGGACCGGGGCCCTGACCCCCGTAGCCCACCTCGATCCGGTCGAGGTGTCCGGGGTCACCGTGTCACGGGCCACCCTCCACAACGAGGACGAGGTGCGCCGGAAGGACGTGCGGGTCGGGGACTGGGTGATCGTGCGGCGGGCCGGGGAAGTGATCCCGGAGATCGTCCGCACCCTTCCCGAACGCCGGACGGGAGAGGAACAGGAGTTCCGGATGCCCGAGCTCTGTCCGGCGTGTGGGGGCCCGGTGGTGCGACCGGCGGGCGAGGCAACCCACCGCTGCGAGAACCTGTCCTGCCCCGCGCGGATCAAGGAGGCGATCCTCCACTACGCCTCCCGCCGGGCAGCGGACATCCAGGGGTTGGGGGAGAAGCTCGTGGACCGGCTCGTCGAGACAGGGCTTGTCGCGCGCATCTCCGACCTGTACCGACTGCGCCGCGAGGACCTCCTGGCCGTGGAGCGGATGGGGGAGAAGTCAGCTCAGAACCTGCTCGATGAGATCGAGCGCTCGAAGGGAATGTCGCTTGGCCGGCTCATCTTCGCCCTCGGGATCCGCCACGTGGGCGAGCGGGTCGCGGAGATCCTCGCGGAGCGGTTCCCCTCGCTAGAGGCCCTTTCCCACGCCCCAGTGGAGGAGCTGACGGCGCTCCGCGGTGTGGGCCCCCAGATCGCACAGAGCATCGTTTCCTTCTTCCAGAACGAGGAGAACCAACGGCTGATCGCGGAGCTGGCAGCGGTCGGGGTGGATCCCCGCGCCGGGGAGCCGCAGGCAGGCCCCCTCTCGGGCAAGGTCTTCGTGTTCACGGGGACCCTCGGGGGGCTGACCCGCGACGAGGCCCAGCGCCTCGTGGCCTCCCGCGGGGGCCGGGTCGCCTCCACCGTATCGCGTCAGGTGGACTACGTCGTCGCCGGGGAGAACCCGGGGAGCAAGCTCGACCGGGCGCGCGAACTGGGGATCCCCGTGCTCACCGAAGCGGAGTTCCGCCGCCTCATCGGCTACTAGACGGTGGCGATGAGCTGGCGGTAGAACTGGAGGGCCTTCTCCCCCCACGCTTCCTTCAGCCGTTTCAGGGCCCGTTCCTCGAGCTGGCGGGCCCGCTCGCGGGACACGCCGAGGGCTTCCCCGACCTCGGCCAAGGTCCAGGGCTCTCCTCCCTCCAGGCCATACCGCCAGCGCAGGATCTGGGCGTCGCGGGCCGGGAGCCGGTTCACGACCGCGATGAGCTCGTCGTGGAACAGGGCCTGCAGCGCAGCCTTCTCCGGACCGGGCAGCGTTTCGTCCGCGACGAGCTCGTCGAGCGTCTCCAGGCCCTCGTCATCTGAAAGTGGGGTGTCGAGGGAGATGACATCCGCCACGGTCCGTTCCACTTGCTGCACGCGATCGAGGGTCATCCCCGGGGCGAGGAGGAGGTCGCCCCACTCCTGGACCTCGCTGCCACCGAAGCTCGCCCGCAGGCGGTGGAACCGGACGATCGCCCGGAACAGGTGGACGGGGATCCGGATCATCTGAGCCTGGCGCTCGATCGCTGCCCCCATCGCCTGGCGGATCCACCACCGGGCGTAGGTGGAGAGGCGAACTCCCCGGTCGGGATCGAACCGATCCACCGCCTCGATGAGGCCGAGGTTCCCCTCCTGAATCAGGTCAATGAGGTCCAGCCCAACCTCACCGTACTCCCGGGCCATGGACACGACGAGGCGCAGGTGGGACACGATGAGGCGCTCCCGCGCCCCGTGATCGCCGTTGCGCATCCGCAGGGCGAGGTCCCGTTCCTCATCTTCCTCGAGGAGCGGGAGGCGGGCCACCTCGGCGAGGTAGATGGACAGGGCATCTACCTCATCCTGGCGCTGGGCTTCCTCGATGAATTCCTGCTCCGCCGTGTCCATGGTTCGTCCCGAGTGGAGTGTACCGGGGGCCAACCGGTCGTCCAAGGGAGTTGCTTTCCTCCCCTTCCCGGCTATACTTGCGACCGTAGGACCGTACGAAATGCAGCACCGCAGTGGCTGCTCGGGGTTTCCCTATGCAGCGAACAGGGGCTCATGTAGACGGTCGAGACACAAGAAAAGGGGGGAACAACCGAATGGCCACGGGTAAAGTGAAGTGGTTCGACGACGCGAAGGGGTATGGCTTCATCGAGCAGGATGGAGGCCCAGATGTGTTCGTGCATTTCTCGGCGATTACCATGCCTGGGTTCAAGAGCCTGCGCGAGGGCCAAGTCGTGGAGTTCGACGTCGAGCAGGGCCCGAAGGGGCCGCAAGCCAAGAACGTGACACCGCGCTAGACCGAAGCTGTACCGATGAAGAGGGCCCTGGGTTCCCAGGGCCCTTTCCTTTTTGAAAGCTCCGTCCACTGGAGCGAGGACGCTACCGGCCGAGCTGGGCCGCACGGAACTCCTCGAGGAGCCGGATCCCGGCAGCGAGGTCCTCCTCGGCGAGCTTCAGCCGGGCGAGGGCCGGCCCGGGGAGGCGGGCCAGGGCATCGAGGGACCGCCACAGGCGGGGCGGGACGACCTCCCCCCGGCCCCCACAGCGCACACAGAGGAGCCCGCCCCCTTCGGGGGACCACGTCAGGCCAGCGAGGGCCCCGCACCGGACGCAACCGCAGAGGTGGGGGGCATGTCCACCGACGCCAAGGAGGCGCAGGAGGTAGGCCACGGTGAACACGGGGGGAGGGAGGCCCTCGTCGAGCCCAGCGAGGGCCTCCAACGTCAGGGCGTAGGGGCGATCATCGGGCGCTTCAACGGGCACGAGGTCCACCACCCACGCCAGGGCCTTCAAGGCAGCTGTAGCCCGCTCGAGATCGCCCCGGACATGGGGGAAGGTGCACACGAGGCTCGCCTCCTTAAGAAGGTGGAGGCCACGGCGGCGGTAGTGGATCACGTCCACAACGTGCAATGGATCGAGCACCGCCCCCCCCGACCCCTCCAGGCGCCGCGCCCCCTTCGCCAGGACATCCAGCCGGCCGCGGGGGGTGAGGAGGACCGCAATCCGGTCCGTCTCAGCGTGGTCCTGGGTGCGGAGGACGATCCCCCGATCCCGGGAGAGCTCGGCCATAGCCTACTCGGGCGCCCCGGCGAGGATCTGAACGCCCTTCGAGGCCCCGATGCGGTTTGCCCCAGCCTGGATCATGCGGAGGGCCGTCTCGTAGTCGCGGATCCCGCCCGCGGCCTTGACCCCGAGCGCCGCCCCCACCGTGCGGCGGAGGAGGGCCACGTCCTCGACCGTCGCCCCCCCGGTGCTGAACCCCGTCGAGGTCTTGACGAAGTCCGCCCCTGCCTCCTGGGCAAGCTTCGCCCCAGCCACCTTCTGCTCACTGGAGAGGAGGCAACACTCCAGGATCACCTTGAGGACGATCGGCCGGGGCGCTGCCTCCCGCACCGCGCGGATGTCGGCGAGGACGCGGGACCGATCCCCCTCCTTGAGTGCCGCCACATCCACCACCATGTCCACCTCGTCCGCGCCGTCGTCCACCGCGGCCCGCGCCTCGCACGCCTTGACCTCCGGCTTGTGCTGGCCATGGGGGAACCCGACGACCGTGCACAGACGCACCCCCGTGTCCCGGAGGAGGGACTTCGCCCACGCCGCATGCCCGGGCGGGATGCACACTGCGTAGAACCCATGCTGGGCCGCTTCCGCACACGCCTGCCTCACTGCGGCACGCCCCGTCTCCGGCCCGAGCACCGTGTGGTCGATCATCTTCGCCAGTTCCGCTTTCGTCATCATCCCTCCTCACGGGCGCCATGCCCATGCTGCTCTCGTGAACCGGTGAAGCCGCCCGAGGTCCACCTCCACCCCCACGCCTGGCCGCGGGGGGACCCGGATCCACCCCTCCTCCAGGCGGAACGGGGGGACCGCGATGTCCTCCTCATAGTAGCGGTCCGTGGCCGAGATGTCGTGGGGGAGCGTGAACCCCGGGAGAGAAGCCAGGGCCACGTTGACGGCGCGGCCGATCCCCGTTTCGAGCATCCCCCCGCACCACAGGGGCACCCCCCTCGCCCGGGCGAGCTCGTGCACGGCGAGGACCGCGGACAGGCCCCCGATTCGACCCTGTTTGACGTTGATGATCCGGCACGCTCCGAGCTCGAGCGCCTCCCATGCCCGGTGAGGGGAGGAGATGGACTCGTCGAGGCAGAGCGGGGTGCGCAGGGCCCCCGCGAGCCGGGCGTGGCCGACGAGGTCGTCATGGGCAAGGGGCTGCTCGACCATGAGGAGCCCGAACCGATCGAACTCCGCGAGGTGAGGGGCATCCTGGAGCGTGTACGCGGCGTTGGCGTCCACGGACAGGGGGAGATCGGGAAATTGCTCTCGCACCGCGGCCACGGGTTCGAGGTCCCACCCCGGCCTCACCTTGAGCTTCACCCGCTGGTAACCCGCCGCGACGTACGCCGCAACGCGGGAGACGAGCGTCGCGATATCGGGCTGGATCCCCACACTCACCCCGGAGGGGACCCTGTCCTGTGTTCCCCCGAGGACCGCGGCAAGGGGCTTCCCCTCCCGCTGGGCGTGGAGGTCCCACAGGGCGGCCTCCACGGTGGCCTTGGCCATCGGGTGCCCACGGATCGGGGCCAGGAGCCGGGGGACGTCCGTGGGATGGGCGATGCCCTTCCCCACGAGGAAGGGGAGGGCGAAGTCGAGGATCACGTGGCGGGCTGTCTCCGTCGTCTCCGCAGAGTACCACGGCCCACGATCGGCCACGCACTCCCCCCACCCCGTGAGCCCATCGGCGGCAAGGGAGAGGAGGAGCGCGGTCCGCATCCTCTCTTCCCCGAAACTCGTCGCGAACGGGGCGACGAGGGGCAGCTCCACGAGGGAGAGGGTCGCACGCTCGATCCGGATCACGGCCGCTCCAGGACCTGGGCGAGGGAGGCCTTCTCCAGGACGAGGAAGCTCCGGTCCCCCTGGCGGAACAGCGAGGTCACGAGGTACCCCTCATCGAGGTACGCGCCGAGCGCCCGCCGCACCTCAAGCCGCCACGCCCGGGCGAGATCGAGGTCTGCCCGGCGCACCGTTTGGAGGTCGGACGGGATCTCGAACAGAAGGTTGGGGGCCCGGAGGTCCGGGCGGAACCCGGCCGGGGCGCGGAGCCCCGTCGCCGTGCGCTGGGTGCGGTTGATCGTCTCCAGATCCCCCAGGGCGAGGGCGGGCGGCCTCCCCTCGGCGAGGTGGCCCATCGTTCGCGGCGCGTCGAGGTGCCACTGGCAGAGCAGGCGGTCCGTGTCGATCCCCCGGTTGCGGACATCGCGGAGCTCCCCGAAGTAGTTCGGCAAATATTCGGTGGCCACCCCCCCCAGCTTGTTGAGGTTGAAGTGGGCGTTCCGGGATTCCAGCGGATCGAACGTCCAGGTGATGATGCGGATCCCTTGGGCGAGCACGCGCTCCCGCTGGGCGCACTTGAGCCGGTAGCCGATGCCCCGGTCCTGCCAATCCGGCCGCACCGCAGCCATCAGCGAGTGGTGGCGAAGGGTCGTCCCATCGAGGAGGCCGACCACGGACAGCGTGAACCCGATCATCTCCCGCCCCGGGCCGATCCCGTCGAACGCCCCGAGGAGGAGCCCGCCCGCGCTCGTCACCATGTGGATGAGGTGGTCGGGGATCACCGCCAGGTCCGCAAACCCCCACACCTCCTGCTGCAGCCGTTCGCACGCGCGGTAGCCCACCCTATCCCGGACCGGCTCGATCACCACCTCGTCACAGAGCTCCATGCGAGAGGAAGTATAGCACGCCGTTCCCCCTTCCCGGCCGCGCGGCCCGCCAGAGCCAAGAAGCCAACGGCGGCAGAGCTCAGCGGACGAACCGACTCCCTCCTCCCCGACGGTGGCCGGTCCCAGGGAGGACGATCGCTGGGTCCAGGACATCCACGGGATCTACAGTGGAGGCAGTGGCCGCCGACTAGTCGCACCATCCCCCGTGCCGGTGGAGGGAGGGGCGGCGACCGCGCTATGATAAAACCATGACTGCGGTCTCCTACGTGCTCATCGTGGCGGTGGGCTACCTGGTTGGCGGGATCCCGACGGCATTCCTCATCGGCCGGCTGCGGGGGGTGGACATCCGCCGCGTGGGGTCGGGGAACGTGGGGGCGACGAACGCCCTGCGGACCTTGGGGTGGAAAGTGGGGGTCACGGTGATGGCGCTGGATGTGGCCAAGGGCTACCTCGCCGCGGGCGTGCTGCCGCTCCTTCCCGTGTGGGCGGGGGAAAGGGTGTACCTCGGGATGGCAGCGGGGGTGGCCGCGATCCTCGGGCATGTGTTCTCACCCTACCTTCGGTTCCGGGGGGGGAAGGGGGTCGCCACAGCGGCAGGGGTGCTCGTCGCGCTCGCCCCGCTCCCCACGGCGATCGCGGCCGGAGCATTCGCCCTTGTCGCGTTCGGGACGGGGATCGTCTCCCTGGCGTCCCTCACCGCAGCTGTGACCCTCCCCGTGGCCGCGTTCCTCCTCGATCGCACCGCAGCGTACGCCGTGCATCCAGCGGTACGGGCGGTGACGGTGGGGTTGGTGCCGTTCATCTTCTACACCCACCGCCAGAACATCCGCCGCCTCATCGCAGGGAAGGAGAACCGGTTCCGACGACCCTGGGAGAAGCGGAGCGGGAGGGGGTGAACCCTCGTCGGCCGAGGCGTTGAGGGGGCCAGGGGACGGGGTAGAATGGGGCTCTCAGGTCGTTCCTGATCTCGAGCAGAGTCGCGTCGAGGCCGGTTCCCGCCGGCAACGGGAGGGGGAGGGTGAAGGTCGCGGAGAGGCGCATCGCCGAGTGGTGGGAGGCCCCAGGAATCGATGGCCGCGAGGCGTTCGACGAGGAGATCCTTTACCTGAACAGCCTAAGCGAGGAGATCTCCCTCCCCCGGTGGGCGATCCTCGTCCGGGACCGGATGCCGCGGTGGGGGTTTGAGCCCTGTGCCCATCGGTTCCTGGAGGGGCTGGAACAGGTCCTGGCTATGATCGGGGCGGGGCGTGTCTGGCCGCGGTTCGGCGGCTGCGGCGATATCCCGTTCTCCGTACAGCGGAACCTCCTCCGCCTCGGTACGGGGCTGATCCAGTGGGCCGACCACGGCAACGGGAGCGGTCCCCTCGTGGGCTCGCTCGGAACCCACACCCCGGAGCGGGCCGAGGCGGCCCGCGCGATGGGGGAGGTCGTCCTGGGGATCGGCCAGGGAGCGGCGGCACTCGATGCAACCCTCGACCACTGGGCGGACGTGGCCCAGTTCCCTCCCGCGCGCGCCCTCGTGGATGGAGAGGAGGCTCCCCTTTCCGTGGTCGCCCAACATCCCTGCGCCTACACGCTCCTGTGGAACCTCGACCGCCTCGCCCACAGCATCGGGAACGGCGAACCTCCGTCGGCACTCGTATGTATCCCCTCCCTCCGGATCGCCCCGAAGCTCGACCCGGAGCGGATCTCCACCCTGCGCGACATCGGCGAGGCCCTCGCCCAGTGGATCCAGGAAGGGCCACCGCGGACCTCCCTCGAGGAGAGGGTCCACGCCCTGGTCGGCCCGCGCGACGACGTGCGGCGGTGGCTGGTGGCCTCCCTCTACAAGACCCTCAAGCTGTGGCAGGTCCACCTGGATACGATCCTCGGCGAGGAGCATACCTACCTGTCCCTCATCTAGGGTTGCGCGCGCCGTCTCCCCCGCTACCCTAGGCACTACCATGGCTACGTTCGTCCTCGTCGAGCACCCGCTGATCAAGGCCAAGCTCACGATGCTCCGCGATCGGCGCACGGACCGCCTCCAGTTCAGGCAGATCCTCGAGGAGGTCACCGCGCTCATGGTGTACGAGATCACGCGGGACTTCCCCCTCCGCCCGGTCGAGGTGGAGACCCCGCTCGAGCGGACGGCGGGGGTGGAGCTCGCCCGTCCCGTGGTGCTCGTCCCGGTCCTCCGGGCGGGCATCGTCATGCTCGACGGCGTCCTCGACCTCATCCCCAGCGCCCGGGTCGGGCACATCGGGATCTACCGGGACCCTGCGACCCTCAAGCCCGTGGAGTACTTCGCCAAGCTCCCCGCCAACCTGAGCGATGCGTTGGTGATCGTGGTCGATCCAATGCTCGCCACCGGCGGGTCGGCCGCCCATGCGGTGTCGATCGTGAAGGAGCGCGGGGCGCGCGATGTGCGGTTCCTGTGCCTCGTCGCTGCCCCGGAGGGGCTGCGGGCGATCCACGACGCCCATCCCGACGTCCCGGTCTACGCGGCCTCCCTCGATCGGGAGCTCGATGCCCATGGCTACATCCGCCCCGGCCTGGGGGATGCCGGGGATCGCCTGTTCGGCACCTAGGGGGATGCGATGAAACGGTGCGCGCTCGTCACCGGCGGATCGCGAGGGATCGGGGCTGCGGCAGCGGTGAAGCTCGCCGCGCAGGGCTGTGATGTGGCACTGAGCTACCGCACCCAACGCACGGCGGCAGAGGAGGTCGCGGCGGCCATCCAGCGCCTCGGCAGCCGGGCCCTCATCCTCCAAGCCGACCTCGCCGACCTGGAACAGGCGCGGGACCTCGTCCACGAAGCGGCCGAGAGCCTGGGAGGGCTCCACATCCTCGTGAACAACGCGGGCTACGTGCAACGGGTGCCGTGGGAGGAACTGTCGCTCGAGGATTGGGAGCGGATGCTCACGGTGGGGCTCACGGCTGCGTTCGTCTGCTCGCGGCACGCGGTCCCCTACATGCGGGAGGGGAAGTTCGGGCGGATCGTAAACGTCTCCTCCCTGCGGGCCCTCACCGGCTCGGCCCACGGGATCCACTACGCCGCCGCCAAGGCAGGCCTCCTCGGCCTCACGAAGTCGCTCGCCCTCGCCGTGGCACCGTTCGGGATCACCGTGAACGCGGTATGCCCCGGATTCGTGGCCACGGAGATCAACCAGGAAGCGCTCGCCGCGCGGGGGGACGAGATCCGGGCCCAAATCCCCCTCGGCCGCGTGGCCACAGCGGACGAGATCGCCGCGGTGATCGCGTTCCTCTGTTCAGAGGAGGCGAGCTACATCACCGGGGAGACGGTCTCCGCCAACGGCGGCATCCGCATGGGGTAGGATGGACCGACACCAGCTGGGGCTGTCCACGTTCCTGTGGCCGGGGATGGACGTCGAGCGGTGGCTCGAATTGGCGCTCGGGCTCGGGTTGGGCGGGGTTGAGCTGCGGGCCGACCCCCGCGCCGCCGGCCCGGGGGACCTTGCACCCGCGGCGCGCCGGCAGTTGCGGGAGCGGCTGGCGGAGTGTGGCCTGTGGAGCACAGTCCACGCGCCGATCTATGACCTGAACCTCTCTTCCCCCCTGCGCGCGATCGCGGCGGCATCGGTTGAGGAGGTGATCGGGGCGGTGGACCTCGCCTCCGACCTCGGATCGCGCCTCCTCGTCGTCCATCCTGGGCACGTGGACTCCGACTACCTGCCCCTCGCAGGGGAACGGGACCTCGCCTGGCGCCGGTTCTCGCTGGCGATGGAGGTGATCCTCGCCCATGCCGCGCGGAACGGGGTACGGGTCGCGCTCGAGAACAAGCAGCGCCCCCGCGGGTGGGACATGGTGCACACCCCAGCGGAGCACGTTCAGGCGGTGGATCGGTTCCCTGGGCTCGGGGCGTGTCTGGACTTCGGCCACCTCCACACCACCGGGGGGGAGCCCGCCGCCTACGTGGCCGCGCTCGGGGAGAGGCTCGTCCACGTCCACCTCCACGACAACTGCGGAGAGAGGGATGAACACCTGCCCCTCGGCCGCGGGAGCCTGCCGTGGCGGGCGGCATGGGCGGCGCTCGCGAGCGCCGGGTACCGCGGCCCCATCGTGCTCGAGATCCCTGATCCCGATGGGCTGCGGGAGTCTCTCGCCGTGCTGGAGCGAGGATGAGGGCCCCCCGCTGGTACTGGGCGTATGTCCTGTCCAACGCGGCGATGGGCGCAGCATCGCCCCTCCTTTCCCTGTATGCCTATCACCTCGGGGCGACGGCGGGCACGGTGGGGACCCTGGCCGCCGTGGGCAGCCTGATGAACATGGTGGCGAGCCTGGTGTGGGGGAGGCTCCTCGACCGCACCCGGCGGCGGCGGGTGTTCGTGGCGCTGAGCTTCTTCGGGGTCGGGATCGCCTATCTCCTCCTCCCGCTCGTCACGCAGCTCCCGCAGCTGTTCCTCGTCAACGGCTGGGTTGCCTTCGCCTGGATGGCCGCCTCGTCGGTGTCAATCCTCCTCGTCCTCGCCGGGTTCCCCCGAGAGAACTGGGAAGGGGAGATCGCCCGGTTCAACGTGTACTGCGGGGTGGGGTGGACCCTCGGCCTCGCGTTGGGTGCAGGTTGGACCGCGCTCGTCGGACGGGCCCTCGGGGAAGGGTGGAGCCTCAAGTCGCTGGGGTTCATCGTAGGCGCCCTGGCGCTCGGGGGCCTGTTCGTTGCCCTGCGGGAGATCCGCGAGCCCCGGACCCAGATTCAGGCCCCTTCGTTCCGGGATATTGCGCTTGCGGTGGGGAATTTCCTCTACGAGCGATTCCGCTACGGCCCTGTGCAGCTCTATGACATCCTCCGCCCATCGCAGCTCGTGCGGTTCCTCCAGGGGCGTACAGCCTTCGGGCCAGACTTGGTCCTGTGCTACTACGCGGCGATGCTCGCCTTCGTGGGGTTCTCTATCGTGTTCGCACCGTTCCCCGTCTTCGTGCGCCAGAAGCTTGGATGGCCGAGCGAGCTCGTCTTCGCGCTGAACGTGGTCCACCACGGGGTGAGCGTGGTTGCGTTCGGACTGGCGCGCCGCGCGGTTGCGCGGTGGGGCCATCGCCCGGCGGCGGCGCTCGCCCTCCTCGGCCGGGCCGGGATGTTCGTGGGGTTCGCCCTCACCACCCCGTCCGTGGCGCGCTGGCTCCTTCCTCTCCTGTGGGGCGTGGCCGGCGCGACGTGGGCCCTGTTCCAACTGTCGGTGACAGCGATCGTCTCCCGCCTCTCCCCAACCGGCCTCCAAGGCCAGGGACTCGGGATCTACAACGCCGTGGCGGGGTTGGGGAACGTACTGGGCGCCCTCGCGGGGGGATTCGTCGCCGATTTCATCGGGTTCCCCGCCGCGTTTCTCCTCGGGGCGATGCTGATGATCGTAGCCCTCCCGATCCTCCTCGTGGAGGGGCGCCCCGTCTCGTAGCGGGCTACTTCTTCTCCTCCGTCTCGACCACGACCATCCCGTTGTAGTACCCACAGGACGGGCACACCCGGTGGGGGAGTCGGAACTCGTGGCACTGCGGACAGGCGGCAGCGGGCATCATCTGCGCCCGCCACTGGGTACGGCGAAGCCTCACCTCGCGGTGGGACTTTCGTGATTTCGGAACTGCAGCCATGAACCCTCCTTAAGTGCGTCCCAATTGTGCCGGCGCCCGCTCCAAGATCAAGGTCACCGGCCCGTCGTTGACGAGGGCGACCTCCATCCGCGCTCCGAACACGCCGCTCTGGACGGGACACCCCTCCTCGCGCAGCCGGGCGAGGAACGCCTCGTACAGGGAAGCGGCCTCGCCGCCCGGCGCCGCTCGGTCGAACCCAGGGCGGCGGCCCTGGGAGGCGTCCCCGTAGAGGGTGAACTGAGATACGCACAGGATCTCCCCCCCCACGTCGCGGAGCGAGCGGTTCATCCGACCGTCGTCGTCGGGGAAGACGCGCAGCTCAGGGATCTTGCGCGACCAGAACCGGAGTTCATCCTCATCATCCCCCCTCCCGATGCCCACGAGGAGGAGGAGCCCCCGGCCGATCCGGGCGACCTCGCGCCCAGCGACGCGCACGCTCGCCTCGCTCACCCGTTGCAGGACGATCCGCATCTAGGGATGGAGCGAGCGCACGTGGGCGGCGAGTCGGCGCAGCTCGTCCACCGACAGGCCATCGAGGAGGTACCCTATCTCGCGGGTGAGGTCGGCCCGCTCCCGCTCCTGGCGGCTCCGCTCCCGGAACGCCTGCTCCGCGAGGCGGTGGGCCGGGTGGTTGATTTCCCGCTCCACGAAGTTCACCCGCCATCGCGGGAGCTGGGAGAGGAGATCGAGGGCGTTGCGGTTCAGGAGCTCAAGGTGGGGCTCGCGGACCTGGTAGAACCCATTGACCTGGTTGGCGACGACCTGGTTATCGGTGAGGAACACCGCCTCGTCCGGGGAAAGAGCGAGAGCGAGGCGGATCCCGTCGAGGAGGGCCTTGTACTCAGCGACGTCGCTCGTCGCCCGGCCGATGAGCTTCGACTCCTGCCCGAGGACCTGGCCCTTCTCGTCCGTGATGAGGATCCCGATCGCGGCCTCCCCAGGGCTACCGTGGGAACTGCCATCCACGTTCACGAAGATCTTCCGCATCCCCCCTCCTCAACCGAACTGGGTTCTGGGCCCGGCAGGGTTTGAACCTGCGACCAACCGGTTATGAGCCGGCTGCTCTACCCCTGAGCTACGGACCCGTCGGCTCATGGTAGTCCCCCCCCGGAGCAGCGGCAACTCGCGCCAGGACCCGCTGGCCCGCGGCGACGACGGCGGAGGGGGTGATCGCGAACTTCTGGAGGAGGACCGGCCCCGGGGCGCTCGCCCCGAACGAGGACAGCCCAACGATCTCTCCCTCCAGACCCACGTAGTGCTCCCATCCCAGCCGGATCCCGGCCTCGACCGCCACCCGCGCCCGGACCGCGGGAGGGAGGACGTGATCCCGGTACAAAACAGATTGACGGTCGAACACCTCCCAGCTCGGAACGGCCACGACCCTCACCCGGAGACCGTTTCCCGCCAGTTCCTCCCCCGCGGCAAGGGCGAGGTGGACCTCCGATCCGGTGGCGATGAGGACGAGCTCTGGGGAACTTTCCGGCGCGCTCTCCCACAGGATGTAGCCCCCTTTCTGCAGCCCGTCAGCTGAGGCGAGGCGGGACCGGTCGAGGACGGGGAGATCTTGGCGGGTGAGGACGAGGGCGGTGGGCCCCTCCTGACGATCAAGCGCTGCCCGCCATGCCGCGACCGTCTCGCCCGCATCGGCGGGTCGGATCACGGTCAGGTTGGGAATAGCACGCAGCGAGACGAGGTGCTCCACCGGCTGGTGGGTTGGACCGTCCTCGCCGAGGGCGATCGAGTCGTGGGTGAACACGAACACGACGGGGGCGCCCATGAGCGCGGCGAGCCGGATCGGGGGCCGCATGTAGTCAGAGAAGACGAGGAAGGTGCCGGCAAACGGCCGCACCCCGCCGTGGCGGGCCATCCCCACCGCGATTGCCCCCATCGCGTGCTCGCGAACGCCGAAGTGGAGGTTCCGTCCACCGTGATCCCACCGCCCGCCGACCGCGCCCTGGATGTCCGCCCGGCCGCCGGGGGCCTGGAAGTCCCCTTCCCCCTTGAGCCAGGTGAGGCAAGACGGGTTGAGGTCTGCCGACCCGCCGACGAGCTCGGGGACGCTCTTAGCGAGGCGCTGCAGGACCATCTCCGATGCCTTGCGGGTGGAAATCGCCTTTCCCCCCGCCGCAAACGAGGGAAGGTCCGCGTCCCAGCCGACGGGGAGCTCGCCCCGCAGCCGGCGGCTGAGCTCCCGGGCGAGCTCGGGATGGTCCGCCCTGTAGCCGCGCAGCGCCTCGTCCCACCGCTTCTGGGCTTCCGCGCCGCGGGCCGCTGCGTCCTGGAACGGCTGGCGGGCCTCGTCCGGGACGAAGAAGGGGGGCTCCTCCGGCCAGCCCAAGGCCCGCTTCGCCCCCCGCAGCTCCTCCTCCCCAAGAGGGGAGCCGTGGGCGTGGAACGTGCCTTGCTTCTGAGGGGCCCCGTAGCCGATCGTCGTCGCGACACAGATGAGCGAGGGGCGGGCGGTCTCTTCCCGCGCCGCCTTCAGGGCGCGGTCGAGCGCGGTGAGGTCGTTCCCATCCGAAACCTCGGTCACGTGCCACCCCTGGGCGGCGAACCGCGCTGGCACGTCCTCCGTGAACGCGAGGTCGGTCGAGCCAGCGAGGGAGATCCCGTTCCGGTCGTAGAGGACGATCAACTTCCCCAGGCGAAGGTGCCCCGCGAGGCCGCACACCTCAGCGGAGACCCCCTCCATGAGGTCCCCGTCGCTCGCCAGGACATAGGTTGTGTGATCCACGACCCGGTAGGGGGGGCGGTTGAACCGCGCGGCGAGGTGGGCCTCGGCCATCGCCATCCCCACCGCCATCGCCAGCCCCTGCCCCAGCGGGCCGGTCGTCACCTCCACCCCCGGGGTCACCCCGGCCTCAGGATGCCCTGGGGTTCGGCTCCCCCACTGCCGGAACCGCATGAGCTCATCCCGGGGGAGGTCATAGCCCCCGAGGTGGAGGAGCGCGTAGAGGAGGGCTGACCCATGCCCCGCGGAGAGAATAAACCGGTCTCGGTCCGGCCACGCCGGATCGCGGGGGTTGTAGGTGAGGTGGCGCGTCCACAGGACATAGGCCATCGGCGCCGCGCCGAGGGGGAGCCCGGGGTGGCCGGACTTCGCCTCCTCCACCATGTCGGCAGCGAGGAATCGCAGGGCATTCACAGCTACGCTCTCGGTTCGATTCACCAGGCCCTCCTCCCGTTCGGGAGGATTATAGCCGTCAGCTCACGGAGACCAGGGGTTGGCACGCGGGGAGGTAACGGTCTATCCTTCGTCCGTGACGCTCGATCGGTATGCGCTCGCCCCGATGAAGGACCTCTGGACGCCCGACGCCCAGTACGCGAACTGGCTGCGTGTCGAGCTCGCCGCCCTCACGGCCCTGGAGGAGGTGGGCGGGGTCCCGGCTGGGACAGCGGCCGTCGTCTCCGCGCGGGCGAGGATCGATCGCGATCGGATTCGGGCCTGGGAAGAGGAGACGGGGCACGACCTTCTGGCGTTCCTGTGGGCCCTCGAGGAGGCCGTGGGCCCGGAGGGCCGCTGGCTCCACTACGGCCTCACCTCGTCCGACGTCAAGGACACCGCCCTCGCCTTGACCCTCGTCGCGGGCCTCGATCTCATCCTCGCCAAGGCCGCGCAGCTGGGGGAGGCGGTGGGGGATCTTGCGGAGAGGCATCGCGATGTCCCGATCCTCGGCCGGACCCACGGCCAGTGGGCGGAGCCGACCACGTTCGGACGGAAGGCCCTCGTCTGGTACGACGAGCTCGGGCGGGTGGTCTCCCGGCTCCGCCGGGCGCGGGACGGGATCGCGGTGGGGAAGCTCTCCGGCGCAGTGGGAACCCATGCCCACTACCCTCCCCAGGCCGAGGAACGGGCCCTCGCCTCCCTCGGGCTTCGACCCTGCCCGATCGCGACCCAAATCGTGTCCCGGGACCGGCACGCGGAGGTCCTGTTCGCCCTCGCTTCCGCGGCATCCCTCGTCGAGAAGATCGCCCTCGAGGTCCGCCACCTCTCCCGATCCGAGGTGGGGGAGGTCGCGGAGGGACGGCCGGAGGGATCGTCGGCGATGCCCCACAAGAAGAACCCGATCCTCTCCGAGCGGCTGTGCGGCCTGGCCCGCGTCGTGCGGGCCGGGATCGGCCCCGCCTGGGAGGACAACGCCCTCTGGCACGAGCGGGACATGTCGCACTCCTCGGTGGAGCGGGTCCTCCTCCCCCAGAGTTTCATCCTCGTGGACTACATGCTCGACCGGGCAGCTGGCCTCGGGCGCGGCCTCGTGGTCTTCCCGGACCGGATGCGGACCTGGATCGAGGAAGCGCGGGGCCTCCCGTTCTCGGAGGGGCTCCTCCTCGCCCTCGTGCGGTCGGGGCTCGGCCGGCGCGAGGCCCACGAGCTCGTGTCCCGCCTCGCCGCCATCGCCCGGACGACCGGGAGCGACCTCGCCCAGGTGGCAGCGGCGGACCCGATCGTCCGCGCCCGGCTGAGCCAGGAGGACCTGCGGTCCGCGTTCGACCTCCGCTCGGCCCTCGGCGACGTCGGAGCGGCGTTCGATCGCGTGCGCAGAGCGGGGTATACTGCATCCGGAGACCGTGATGCTTGAGCGAACGTGGATCTGCCGCTTCATCCTGCCCCCCCAGGGGCAGGGATAGCGTCCGCGAGCGTCTCGCCGGCATTCCCTAGCGAGAAAACCCATGGATTTGGTGGACGAGCAGGAGGAACAGGCAGTGTTCACGAAGCTTGAGGCAGATCCAGCGCAGCGCGAGGCCGCCGTGCTCGCCTTTTGGGAGGAGCACCGGGTCTTCGCGCGGTCACTCGAACAGAGGTTGGGTTGCTCCCGGTACGTGTTCTACGAAGGTCCCCCCACGGCCAACGGCTATCCCCACATCGGCCACCTCCTCGCCCGGCTCGAGAAGGACCTGTTCCCCCGTTACCACACGATGCGCGGCCGCTACGTCGGCCGGAAGGCGGGGTGGGATTGCCACGGCCTTCCCGTGGAGCTCGAGGTGGAGAAGCAGCTGGGGATCACCACCAAGGCCGAGATCGAGCGCTACGGGGTGGAGGAGTTCGTCGCCCAATGCAAGGGCTCCGTGCGGACCTACATCCGGGCCTGGGAAGAGATGATCCGGCGCCTGGGGTTCTGGATCGACCTCGACCACCCCTATGTCACCTACCACAATGACTACATCGAGACCCTATGGTGGGAGCTCCGGGAGATCCATGCCCGCGGCCTCCTCTACCAGGGCCACAAGATCCTGCCCTACTGCCCCCGCTGCGGGACATCGCTCTCCTCTCACGAGGTGGCCCAGGGGTATCAGCGGGTGGCCGACCCCTCCGTGTTCGTGCGGATGCCCCTCGCGAATGACCCGGATGTCTCCCTCTTGGTGTGGACCACGACCCCGTGGACGCTCCCCGCGAACGTGGCGGTGGCGGTCAACCCTGACGCCCCGTATGCGGAGGTCGCGTACAGGGGAGAACGGCTGATCCTCGCCGCGGCGCGGGTACCGGCCGTGCTGGGGGAGGAGGTGGAGATCCTCCGCGTCTTCCCTGGGCACGAGCTTCTCCACCAGCACTACGCGCCCCTGTACAAGTTGGCGCGGAGCGATAATGCATACCAGGTATGGCCGGCCGCGTTCGTGTCCCTGGACGAGGGGACGGGGATCGTCCACATCGCCCCCGCGTTCGGGGAGGAGGATTACGACCTGGGCCAGGAGAAGGGGCTCCCCTTCCTTCAACCGGTGGACCGCGGGGGACGGTTCACCGACGACTTCCCCCTCGCCGCCGGGGTGTTCGTGAAGGACGCGGACCCGCTCATCCTGAACGACCTCAACCAGCGTGGGCGCCTGTTCCGGGAGGAGACCTACGACCACGATTACCCATTCTGCTGGCGGTGTGACACCCCGCTTCTCTACTACGCCCTCGACTCGTGGTTCATCGCCACGACGAAGATTCAGGACAAGCTGATCGAGGAGAATGAGAAGGTAAACTGGCATCCTGAACATATTGGGCGGGGCCGGTTCGGCGATTTCTTGAGTTCGCTCAGGGATTGGGCCCTCTCCCGCGATCGGTACTGGGGAACCCCGCTTCCGGTGTGGATTTGCGCCACGTGCGGCGGGATGAGGGTGGTCGGCTCGCGCGCGGAGCTCGTCGCGCACGCCCTCGATCCTGACCTCGCCCGGGCCGTAGAACTGCACCGTCCCTATGTGGACCGGGTCGAGCTGCGCTGCCCGTGCGGGGGGGTGATGCGGCGGGTGCCCTACGTCCTCGACACCTGGTTCGACTCGGGCTCGATGCACACCGCCCAGTGGCACTACCCGTTCGAGAACGTTGACCAATTCAAGGAATCCTACCCCGCGGACTTCATCAGTGAGGGCCTCGATCAGACGCGGGGTTGGTTCTACACGATGCTCGTCACGGGGGTCCTCCTCCACGGATCCGCCCCCTACCGGAACGTGCTCGTCACAGGGCTGGGGCTCGATGCTGAAGGGCAGAAGATGAGCAAGTCCCGGGGCAACGTGCTCGATCCGATGCCGATCGTGGCGGCTCACGGCGCGGATGCGGTGCGGTGGTACCTCGCGTCCGAGTCCGCGCCGTGGAACGAACGGCGGTACGACGCAACCGGCGCCCGGCAGGCCCGGTTCGGGTTCCTCGATACGGTGCGGAACTGCCACGACTTCCTCGCCCTCTACGCGGAAATTGACGGGTTCGCTCCGTCCACCCCAGTCCCCGCTCCGGCGGAGCGCCCGGCGCTCGACCGCTGGCTCCGGTCGCGGGTCGGGGGAGCGGTGGAGCGGGTCACGGCGGCGCTCGATGGGTACGACCCGCTCACGGCGACACGGGAGATCAGCGAGCTCGTGGACGATCTCTCCAACTGGTACATCCGCCTCTCCCGCCCGCGGTTCTGGGGGGAGGGCCTGACCCAAGATAAGCTGTGCGCGTACGGGACCCTGTACGGCGCCCTGCGGACCCTGGCCCTCCTCCTTGCCCCGTTCACCCCATTCCTCGCCGAGGCGATGTGGGCTTCCCTGCGGATGGAGGCCGATCCAGATTCCGTCCACCTCGCCGACTGGCCGGAGCCGCCCGGGCGCGATCCCTCCCTCGAGGCGCAGATGGCCCGCGTGCGCCGGGTGGCCTCCCTCGCCCTCGGGGCGCGCAACGTGGCGAAGGTCAAGGTCCGCCAGCCGCTCCCCACCCTCCACATCCTCCGCCAGGGGGGGGACGAGGCGATCCCCGACGAGCTGTGGGGCCTCGTCCGCGACGAGGTGAACGTGGCCCGCATCGTCCTCACGGACAGCCTCGACCCGTACCGGGTGCCGAAGGTGACCCCAGACTTCCGGCGGTTGGGCCCCCTGTACGGGGGACTCCTCCCCAAGATCGCTTCTGCCCTCTCCCAGGCCGATCCGGCGACGCTCGCGGCGGACCTCGCCTCCCGCGGTCGGATCGAGGTGAGGGTGGAGGGGAACCCCGTGGTGCTCGATCCGGAGTCGGTCAAGGTGGAGTGGCGGCCGGCGGAGGGGTTCGTGGTGAGCACGGGGCCGGAGGGGGCGGTGGCCCTCGATCTACGGGTGGACGAGACGCTTCGGGCAGAGGGGGACCTGCGGGAGCTCGTCCACCGCCTGCAGCTCGCCCGCAAGGAAGCGGGGTTCCTGGTCACGGACCGGATCGAGATCGGCTACGACGGGGAGCTCGGGGAGATCTTCCGCCGGTTCGCGGATCGGATCCGCGATGAGGTGCTCGCCGTGGCCGTGAGGGAGGGCGCGCTCCCGGGCGCCGAGCACGAGGCGAACCTGGAGGTCCACGGCCGGGCCGGGCGGGTGTGGCTGAAGCGCAGCGGGGAGCAGGGATGCCAGCGGCCGCGGTGATCGGGGCGCAGTGGGGGGACGAGGCGAAGGGGAAGGTGGTCCACCACCTGTGCCGGGCAGCGCGGATGTGCGTGCGGTTCAACGGGGGGGCCAATGCCGGGCACACGGTGGAGGACGGGTGGGGCACGGCCCGGCTCCACCTCATCCCGTCGGGCGCGCTCCACCCGCGGTGCCAGGGGGTGGTGGGGCACGGCGTGGCGCTCGACCCGTGGGAGCTCGAGCGGGAGCTGGGGGAACTGGAGGCTCAACGCCGCCCCGCGCCGGACCTCCTCCTCTCGGAACGGGCCCATCTCGTCCTGCCCTTCCACCGCCTGCGGGAAGAGATGAGCGGGGCGGCTGATCGCATCGGCACCACCCGCCGCGGGATCGGCCCCTGCTACGAGGATCGGGTCGCCCGGCGGGGCCTGCGGTTGGCTGATCTCGCTGATCGGGAGATGGTTCTGGATCACCTGACCGAGTGCGCACGGCGGGCGGGCGGCGGGCCCGACCCACAGGAGGCCTGGGGCGAACTGCTCCGGTTCCGGGAGCGGTTCGCCGATCGGATCGGGGACGTCCAACGTGCGATTGCGGCGGCCCTCGATGGGGGAAGCGACGTCGTGTTCGAGGGCGCGCAGGGCACGCTCCTCGACATCGACCTCGGGACGTACCCCTGCGTGACTTCATCCACAACCACCGTCCACGGCATCGGGTGGGGCACGGGGGTCCGCGTGAACCTGGCCCGGGTGGTCGGGGTGACGAAGGCCTACACGACCCGCGTCGGAGAGGGGCCGTTCCCGACCGAGGAGCCGGGCGCGGTCGGAGACCGGCTGCGGGAGGGAGGAGGCGAGTACGGGGCGACCACGGGCCGCCCCCGCCGCTGCGGTTGGCTCGACCTCGTCGCTCTGCGTCATGCCCACCGCGTGAACGGGTTCACCGAGCTCGCCCTGACCAAGCTGGACGTCCTCTCCGGGCTCCGCGAGATCAAGGTCGCTGTGGCCTACACGATCGCGGGACAGGGGGTCGCGGCGTTCCCGGCCCGGGTGGAGGACCTCGCGCGGGCCGAACCGGTGTACGAGGTCCTCCCCGGCTGGGAGGAGGACATCGCGGGAGTACGCGACGAGAAGGGGCTCCCCCCCGCAGCCCGCGGTCTTGTGCGGTTCGTCGAGAGGGAGCTTGGCGTTCCGGTGACGCTCATCGGAACTGGTCCCGGTGAGCAGGCGATGATCGAGCGAGGTGGCAGGTGAGGATCGTGCGCTTCGGCCGAGGGACGTGGGGGACCGTCCACGGCGACGAGGTACGGGTGACCCGTGGTCCGGGTGGGCCCCCCACCGGGCGGACGTTCCGCCGGGGAGAGGTCCGGCTCCTCCCCCCCGCGCGGCCGACGAAGATCGTGTGCGTGGGACGCAACTACCGGGAGCACATCCGGGAGATGGGGCACCCGGACGAGGCGCCGGCCGAGCCGGGGCTGTTCCTCAAGGCCCCCAATGCCCTCGCTGCCCCCGGGGAGACGATCCCGTACCCCACCTTCACCCACGCCCTCCACTACGAGGGGGAGCTGGCGGTCGTGATCGGCCGCCGCATGAAGGCCGTCCCCGAGCGGAAGGCCTTGGACCACGTCCTCGGCTACACGTGCGCCCTCGACCTCACGGCGCGCGACCGCCAGAAGACGGATCTCCAGTGGGTCCGGGCGAAGTCAGCTGACGGCTTCCTCCCGTTGGGGCCGTGGGTCGAGACCGATCTCGATCCGCAGGCGCTCTCCATCCGCACCTATGTGAATGGAGAGCTCCGCCAAGACGGGCGAACCGCGGACATGATCTTTTCTGTGCCCCGCCTCCTTGCCTACACCAGCGCGTTCATGACGCTCATGCCGGGGGACGTGGTGCTGACGGGAACACCGTCCGGCGTGGGCGAGCTCCACCCGGGGGACACCGTGGAGGTGGAGGTGGAGGGGATCGGTTCCCTCGCTGTGCACATCGCGTGACCCAGCTGGCGCGGTTGATGTCCGCTCCGCCAGCGTTTATGATCCGGCCCCATACCAGGAGGCAGGGATGCAGAAGACGTACATGGCCAAGAAGGGCGATGCCGGGGTGACCTTCCGGCGGGACTGGCTCGTGGTGGATGCCACGGACCAGCCGCTCGGGCGGCTCGCCTCCAAGGTGGCGACGATCCTTCAGGGCAAGCACAAACCGACGTACACACCGTTCTTCGACGTGGGCGACTACGTGATCGTGATCAACGCCGACAAGGTCCGCCTCACGGGAAAGAAGTGGGATCAGAAGATGTACTACCGCCATTCGGGGTACATCGGCCACCTCACGGCCACGCCGTACCGCGAACTCCAGCGCCAGCACCCCGAGATCCCGATCCGGGTTGCGGTGCGGAGGATGCTCCCCAAGAACGAGCTCGGGCGGAGGATGCTGCGCAAGTTGAAGATCTACCCGGGGCCCGACCACCCGCACGCGGCCCAGACTCCATCTGCTTTCTCCCTGTAACCTTCTCTGACCGGAAGCCAGGTGATCCAGGTCCCCTCGCCCCGTGACAAACCGGGGGCAGAGGGTCCTCCTCTTTCCCGCAGTCCGTCCCGCGCCCGAGGTAGCCTGTCCCTCCGATGCACGATGATGCCGGGGGGTGATCCCAGTTACAGACACGAACAGAGTTTGCCGCTAGACTGGCCATGGTGCATAAGGTAAGGAGGTTGACGATGGTGAGGAAGACCAGCCTATGGTTCTTGGTCTCTCTGATGGTCGCCGTGCCCTTGAGCGCACAGGGCTATTTCCAGGTGACCCAGGGAGCGGTCAAGGCCGCGATCCCCCCTCTGGCGGGGGCGAAGACGGCCACTGAGTTCTATGCCTACGACAGTGGGCTGTCCCGCAGCGGAAACGAGCTCGCGGAGACGGGAAACTTGGTTCTCTTCCTGTACCGGGAGCCAGCGACGCAGAACCTGTACCTGTTCTTCATCTTGAACAAGGCCGACACCGGAGGGGGCGGGAATGCCCGGTTGACGCTGCGTGACTTCCCCCCCGGCGCGGGGTGGATCGTCCAGGATGACGTGGGGAACTTCTTTAGAATCTTTCTACCGGAGCTCAACGACGACTACATTCTCACGAACGGCGAGTACGAGATCCTGTGGACGTGGGGCGCGAACAATACAGACGGGGGCGTGTTCGGCCCGCTCGGAGACGAGTTCAAGATCACCCTCATCCCCGGCGCGTTCTCCGGGGTGCAGAGGATCGTGGTCAAGTCCGGCAACATCAACACCCCGACGCGGCTTGAGCTCAACACGACCGAGCCGATCGTGATCCAGGGGATGAAGAACCAGCCGCCGGTGGCCAACCTCGTCCTCAGCCCGGCCGCCCCGCGGGCGCGCCAGCAGGTGACGTTCGACGCCTCGGGGAGCGTGGATCCCGATGGGTCCATCGTCCGCTACCGCTGGGACTTCAACGGCGACGGCGTAGTGGACCTGGAGAGCACGGAGCCGACCGTGAAGTACGCCTACCTCACCGGTGGCTCGTACACCATCCGGTTGACGCTCGTGGACAACACGGGGATGGAGACGACGTACTCGATGCCGGTGTTCGTATCGCTCGTCACCGTAACCGCGGTCCGTTCGATCTCCACCACCACCGCCCTTCCGGGGTACACGTTCCGGGTCCAGGTGCGAATCCACACGGATCAGGACCTGGCAGGGGCGGGATTGGATGAAAACCCACCGGTGGGGTGGGAGATCACGCCGGTCGCCAACGGCGGCGCGATCTTCAAACGGGCCGAGGTGCAGTGGGTGTTCTTGGAGCCGATCAAGGCGGGCACTGAGCGGGTCATCATCTACGATGTGACCGTGCCGGAGGTCGAACTGCTCGCCTCGATCCGTCTCCCACAACAGTTCTGCATCACCGGCATCTTCCAGGCCAAGGTCCCCGACTTCGAGTTCGAGGTCGCCGGCGAGTCGTGCTTCCTCGTCAACGACTGCCTCTCCGTCCTCGAAGCAGTGGCCCACCTCGTCCCGGCCGCGATGCCAGGGGAAGAGGATCGGGTGGACCTCCGCCTGTCGGAAGCGATTACAGCCGACCAACTCGCCCGTGCCACCGAGCTGTGGCGGACCGATCGGCCAGTGGTGAAGGCCTGTGGCGAACGGATCAGCCTGCACACGCTGAAGCTCATCGCCGCGTACTCGCTATCCTGTACGGCAATTGACCAGCCGCTCCCCACGATGGCCCCCGCGAACCTCCAGGCCCAACGGTGGATCATCACCCCCATCCCGTGCGAGGGCGTTGTCATCGGGTTCTACGACTCGGCGGGCAACGTCGTCGGCAACAGGTTCACGGTCAAGGTGGAGATCACGACGGACCGGGACGTGTACGGCGTGGGCCTCGACGAGGACCTCCCCATCGGGTGGCGGGTGACCCCGATCCAGAACGACGGCTTCACCTACAAGCCGGGCGTGGACCAGTGGGTATTCACTGGGACCCTCAAGGCCGGGCAGACGAAGACGATCATCTACCAGGTCGAGGTCCCGCCCACGGTGACGGTGGAGACCACTCCGCCGGATCCGTGCAAGGTGTTGTCGACGGCGCTCATCGCCGGTCGTGCCGACAGCGGCCATCCTTGCATCGAGGTTGAGGTCACCGGCGCGAACCGGGTGGACCTCACCGACTGTCTGAACGTGATCGTGGCCATCTCCCGCTGGGATGTGGTCCGGGATACGATCGATCTCTCCCTTTCGGACAAGATCACGTTCCCGCAGGTGCAACGGGCGATCGCGTTCTGGCTCGAAGGGACGAAGGTTCCGCGGACATGCGCCCCGGGGATCGTGGACTACGAGACGATGAAGACGATCATCGCCCTCTGGCTCACGGGCACCCCGATCTGCGAGGTGCTTCCCGGCCGGGCGCCGGGGGTCTGCGACCGCTAGGCAGAACCTGGTCTTCCTCAGCACTGAGGGTGGCGGGGGCCGAGGTCACGGCCCCCGCCTGCCCCCGAAGGAGGCGACGATGCGAACGGTCCTGGTGACCGCATGCTTGACGATCGGATTCCTCTCAGTTGGGCAGGGCCTCGCCCTGATCCCATCCACCGCGATCCCCGAGCCGGGGAGCGAGGTGAGCTTCCAGGTAAGCGGGGCCCCCGCTGGTGCCCAGTTCAGATGGGACTTCAACGGCGATGGGCGCCCCGATGCGACGACGAACCAGCCGTGGGCGAACTGGACCGTGCCCGCCGGGGCATGGAACGTCACGGTGGACGTTGTCCAGGGCGGCCGATCCCTCTCCCAGCTCGGCGTGAGGGTGGTCGCCGACTCCCGGCTGGGGGCCGTAGGGGAGGTCCGCTGGACAGGGGGTGTGGCCGAGGTGACAGTTATCATCCGGGCCCGAACGGAGATCTTTGGCCCAGGCCTCACGGTGGACGTTCCACCCGGCTGGACGGCGACGTCGCTCGATCCGGCGCGGATGAACGAACAAGGGCAGCTCGAGATCCTCGCCTCCTCCGCCACCTTCCTCTATCCCGGCCAGGAACTGATCGTTCAGTATGTCCTCTACCCCCCATCGGCCGGGGCGCGGGCCCGCCTGGCGTGCTCAGTCACGGGCATGGTCACCGTTGGGGACCGCAAGGAGCGCGTGAGCGTCCCGGTGGCGGGTCCCCTCACGTTCTAGGGCAGGGGGCGGGCCTCGTCCCACATCACGTCGAACCAGTGGGCAAGGGGCAGGCCGACCTCGGGCGCGGAAAGGAGGAGGATCCCCGCCTCGACGTTGTGGACGAGCGAGGAGTAGGAACCGTTGGCCGAGGTGACGAGGACGTCGCGCCCGTCCACGATCAGCCCCTTGGCGTGGAGGGTCATCCCCGGCGCATCGAACCGCACCGCGACCCCGCAGGCGGTGAGGTACGCCGCCGCCACCCGGTTGTCGTGGGCTAGATCCGCGAAATCCTCCCCACCCTCCAGGAGGACCTGCACCACGACCCCCCGGGCCGCCGCGGCACAGAGCTCCTCCACGATGCGGTTCGAGGGGCTATCGGAATAGGTCGGGTAGTACCCCAGTCGGTAGAGGATGAGTCGCACGGAATCCGTGGCCCGGCGGATCAGGCCCGGGAGGTGCTGGGCATGGAGCCCGGCCTGAGGGGGATCAAGGAGGGGGACCACCGCCGGCTCCGGCCATGGGGGCGGAGGGTGCGTGGGGATCACCTTAAGCTGCCCCTCCCAGAGGAGGTCGAAGAACTCCCCGAACGCGGCCCCCAGCTCGGGAGATTCGAGCGCAAGGTCCAGCTGAACGCTCCGGGTGAGGGCGGACATCGTCCAGTGGGTCGAGCCCACCACCACCCACCGCCGGTCCACAACGAGGAACTTCGTGTGGAGGGTCACCTCTGGCGCGTCCCACCGCACCCCTACCCCTCGCTCCGCCAGGTACCTGACGGCCTCCCTCTGGTCGAACAGAGGGTCCGTCTCCCGCCGCTCCGCGAGAACCCGCACCCGCACGCCGCGGGCAGCAGCGTCGGCAAGGGCCGCCAGGAGCTCGTCCGTCGCCCCGCCCCCGGTGTAGCGGCGAATGTCGGACAGGGAAGCCAGGACCTCCTCCCCCGCGCCCGCAACGAGATCGGTGACGAAGCGGACGTACCGCGGATCGTCGGGGGTGGTGGCGAGGGGGACGACGGGCACCGCCCCCGCCGCCCAGGTGAAGAAGGTGAGCAGAATGGCGACGCGCTTCATCGCTGGGTATGATAACGAACCCATGAATCGAGAGCTGCCTCCCGCCCGACTCCGCCGCACGTGCGATCCCAATACCTTCTCGTTCTCCACCACCGATGAGCTTGCGCCCCTCACGGACATCGTGGGCCAGGAGAGGGCGATCGAGGCCCTGTGGCTGGGGCTTTCGCTCCATGATCCCCAGCACAGGTACAACATCTACGTGTCCGGCGAACCGGGCCTCGGCAAGACCTCCGCCGTCTCCCGCCTCCTGGAACAGGTCTCGCGCTCGAGGCCGGTCCCGCCGGACATCTGCTACGTGCACAACTTCCGGGTCCCCCACATGCCCCGCTACCTCCTCCTCCCCGCGGGGCGGGGGCGCGAACTGCGCCAGGACATGGAGCGGTGTATCGAGTTCGTGGCCCACGAACTGCCGCGGGTGCTGGAGTCCGACGAGTTCAAGACCCGCACGAAGAAGGAACGGGATAGGATCTCCCACGAGCGGGACGAGGAGTTCCACGACCTGGAAGCGAAGGCGGCGCAGCTCGGGTTCGCCCTCCAGCGTACCCCCCTCGGGATCAACACGATCCCCCTCAAGGGCGACGGGACGCCGTACTCGCAGGAGGAATACGCCTCCCTCCCCGAGGCCGACCGCGCGGAGATCCGCCGCCGGCAGGAGGAGCTGCAGGGCCTGATTCGGGACACGTTCCAGCGCCTGGCGAAGCTCGACGAGACGTGGCAGGAGGCCCAGCACCTCCTCACGAAGCAGGCGGTGGAGTTCCTCGTCGAACCGCGGTTCGCCCAGCTCCGAGAGAAGTACAGCGGGATCGAACGCGTGCTGGCTTTCCTAGCCGAGGTGAAGGCCGACATCCTGGAGAACGTGGAGCAGTTCCAGACTGCAAATAAGAAGACCCCGCCGATGGTGCCGATCCCGCTCCCCGAGGGTGGGGATCGGTTCCTCCGCTACCGGGTGAACGTGGTCGTGGACCGCTCGGGGAGCGAAGGGGCGCCCGTGGTGGTGGAAGGAAACGCCACCTACACGAACCTGTTCGGGACAATCGAGCGTCGGGTCCAGTTCGGGGCCGTGACCACGGACTTCACCCAGATCCGGGGCGGGGCCCTGCACCGGGCGAACGGGGGGTACCTCGTCCTCACCGCCACGAACCTGCTGCGGGCCGCCCTCTCCTGGGATGCGCTCAAGATCGCGCTCAGGGCCGGCGAGATCCGGATCGAAGACCCAGCCCAGATGCTCGGGTTCGCGTCTACGGAGGGGCTGCGCCCGGAGCCGATCCCCCTCGATATCAAGGTCCTCCTCGTGGGATCCCCGTACCTCTACCACCTCCTCCACCACTACGACGAGGATTTCCGGAAACTGTTCGGGATCAGGGCTGACTTCGACACGGTGATGCCGTGGTCGGACGCATCCGTCCAGGCGCTGGCGCGGTTCGTCCGCACGTGCCGGGATGAAAACCCCGCCGTGCTCCCGTTCGACCCGTCGGGGGTGGCGAGGCTCGTCGAGCACGCGGCCGAGCTCGCCTCCGATCAGGCCAAGCTCGTGACCCGGTTCGGGACCCTCGCCTCCCTCGTCGCCGAGGCGAGCTTCTGGGCCCGCGCGGCGGGAGCGAGCGCCGTGGACGCGACCCACGTCCGACAGGCGATCACCAAGGGGAAGTACCGCCATTCCCTCCTCGCCGAGAAGGTCCGGGAGTGGATCCGGCGGGGAAAGCTCATCGTGAACGTGCAGGGGGAAGCGGTGGGGCAGGTGAACGGCCTCGCCGTGCTCGACCTCGGGGACTTCGCATTTGGGAAGCCGACGCGGATCACAGCGAACGTGTTCACGGCCAAGAGCGGGGTGGTGGACATCGAGCGCGAGGCCGAGCTCGGGGGGAAGCTCCACACGAAGGGGGTCATGATCCTCAAGGGCTACCTCGCCGCCCAGTTCGGGCAGCGGGAGGCCCTCACGCTCGGGGCGAGCCTCGCCCTCGAACAGTCCTACTCAGGGGTCGAGGGCGACTCCGCATCAGCAGCGGAGCTGTTCGCCCTCCTGTCTGCCCTGTCCGGGGTCGCCGCCCGGCAGGGGGTCGCCGTGACGGGCGCCATCGATCAGAAGGGGCGGATGCAGGCGATCGGGGGGATCAACGAGAAGGTGGAGGGCCACTACCTCGTGTGCCGGGAGCTCGGCCTCACCGGCGACCAAGGGGTGATCCTCCCCGCCGCCAACGCCGACGAGCTGATGCTGCCCGAGGACGTGGTGCAAGCGGTCGCCGCGGGGAGGTTCCACCTCTGGAGCTGCGCCACGGTGGAGGAGGGGGTGGAGATCCTGTTCGGGATCCCGGCAGGCGAGGTGGGTCCCGATGGCACGTACCCAGAGGGCACGCTCTACCACCGCGTGGCGAACCGGCTGGCGGAGATCCGGGCGAGTCTCCGCGCAGAGAAGGAAGAGAGCGACTAGTCCTCCCCTGCCATGGGAAGGGCATCCCGCTTGAGGAACCGGGGGAGCACCGTGCCCCACACCGGGAGGGGGAGCCGTGTCCCCGGCTCGATCTTCTCGGGGAGGCCTCGCTCGGCGCCGAGGACGAACCCCAGCGGCGTCCCCTCCCCCAGCCCGCGCGTGGAGAGGAGGGCCATCCCCACCTGGCCCGTGTCCAGCACGACACAGCTCGTGACCCACCCCACCACCTGCCCCCCCTTGTCCACAACCGGGGTCCCCGCCCGCACCGGCCGCTGGCCAGCGGGGATCGAGAACCGCACCACCTCCCGCGTCCAACCCGCGACGGCGCGGAGGTAGGCGGACCGGCCGACGAAAGCCGGCTTGTGGAGCTTCACGTAGGGCGCGAACCCCGCCTCGTGGGGGAGGATCTGGTGGGATCCGGCCAGCTCATGGCCGTAGAGGGGGAGGCCCGCCTCCGTTCGGAGGGAGTCGCGCGCGGCAAGGCCGATCGGCTGCAGGTTGTGCTCCTCTCCCGCCGCAAGGAGCGTCGTCCACAGGCGCATCGTCTGCGCAGGGGAGACGAGGATCTCGTACCCCAGGGGCTCGCCCGTGTACCCGGTGCGGGCACAGAGGACGGGAACCCCTTCCACGCTGAGCTCGCAGAACTCCGCACGCCGGAGGGAGGTGAGCCGGTGCCGGTCCGGTCCCGCAACGAGCTGCTCGAGGAGGGCCCGGGACCGCGGCCCCTGGAGGGCGATGTCCACGAGCGCGTCGGGGCTGTCCCCGCGGAGGTCGCGGAGGGTCACCGGTCCATCCGGCTCGACCCACGGCCGGTCGGGGTCGAGGAGGACCTTCCCGGAGTTGATCGCCGAGAGCCAGTCCCAATCCTTGCTCGCGTTCGCGGCATTGACCACGAGCAGGAAGTGGTCGCGGGACTGGCGGTACACCATGAGGTCATCCACCACCGCCCCGTCGGGGGTGAGGAGGAAGGCGTACTGGGACTGGCCCGGCTGGAGCCACCCCGCGTAGTTCGTGGTCACGAGGTTGAGGAAGCTCTCCGCGTAGCGGCCCGCGACGGAGAACGCCCCCATGTGCCCGAGGTCGAACAGCCCCGCTGTCTCCCGCACCGCCCGGTGTTCCGCGAGGGCAGAGGCGTACCAGAGCGGCATCGTGAACCCGGCGAACTCAGCCATCCGCGCCCCGGCGCCGCGGTGCCAGTCGGAGAGCGGAGTGCGGGCGATGCCGGTACTGGGAGCGTGGGGCGCGTAGGGCTCCTTTCCCCCCGCCAGGCGGATCCGCTGGCACCCGATGAAGTAAGGCTTGCGCGGGGAGACGAAATCAGGACGGCTTTCCAACTCATCCCCGGACCGGGGGGCGCCCGCGAAGAGGCCCCTCTCGGCCGACACGGCTGTCCCGTCGGCGAGGCGGAACGAGGCACTTCCCGCATCGGGCTCCACCACCGCCGGGCCCTGCACCTTGCGGTAGAGGTCATCGGGATCGAACAGGACGTAGCCATCGGCGAGGGCTGTGAGCCACTGCGCCACAGCGGGGCCGCGGTCGCTCGGGACGAGGACGGCGAACTCCGGCCGGCCCCACCGGTCGTCGGGCAGCCTCCCCACGATCGCCGCAGCGAGGGGCGCCCCCTCCCGATCGAGGAACAGGGCACGGCAGCCCTGCCCGGGATCGAGGGAGAGGACGTGAGCGGTGCACGCCTCGTGGAGGAGCTGGGCCGCCCGGCCGCCCCGCACCCGCAGCGCCGCGACGCCGCTTGCCGCGGTCCGGCGCCCGTGGGGGGACCGGGAACCGCGCCCGCCGAACCGCGAAGCGAGCGCCTCCACGCGCTCCTCGGCTTCGGTGAGCGCCGCGAGGGGGAGCTTCCCGCGGGGGAGGGGGCCGGTCACACCGTGGTACGTGAACGGGTGAATCGAGGTCAGGACGAGGCGGGAGATGTCCGCGATCTCCTCCATCTCCTCCTTCCCCATTCCCCGCTGGGTGGCCCACGGAGTCCCGTACCGGAGCCCACGGGCGTCAGCGGCCGAGGCGTCCCCCGGGATCGTGTTCTTGTTCACCACCAGGCCAGCGAGATCGAGGATCCGGGCTGCGATCTCCCCCATCAGCTCTCCCCCGCAGGGGGGGCGGATCGCACGGAGGTCGAGGACGAGGAGGTGGGTATCGGTGCCGCCGTAGGCAAGGCGTAGGCCCCGCTCCCGGAGCGCGGTCGCGAGGGAGGCAGCGTTGGCAACCGTCCGGTGCTGGAGGTCGCGGAACGCTGGTGTCTTGGCCAACGCGAGTGCGGCCGCGATGCCGGCCCACTTGTTCACGTGGGGCCCCCCTTGGGCCCCGGGGAACACCGCCGCGTCGATCCGGGCCGCGATCTCGGGATCGAAGGAGAGGATGATCGCCCCCCGCGGGCCGCACAGGGTCTTGTGGGTGGTGAACATGATCACGTCAGCGTACCCCACCGGACTGGGGTAGGCCCCGGCGATCGCCATCCCCGCGGTGTGGGCGATGTCCGCCATGAGGAACGCCCCGCATCCGGTGGCGATCTCCCGCAGCGCCTTCCAGTCCGGGGCCCATGGATACGACGTGTACCCGGCGATGATCATCCGGGGGCGGTGCTGCCGGGCGAGGTCGGAGATCTGGGCGTAGTCGAGGCGTTCCGTCCGCGGATCCACGCCGTAGCGCACCATCCGGTACCGTCGGCCGGACTGGTGGAACGGCGACCCGTGGGAGAGGTGGCCCCCTTGGGAGAGGTCCATCGCCATCAGCGTGTCCCCCGGTCGGAGGAGGGCATCGTAGATCGCCATGTTCGCCGCCGCGCCCGATAGCGCCTGGACGTTGACGAAGATGTCGTCAGCCCTGACGTCGGGGGTAGCAAAGCACTCCGCGGCGCGGCGACAGGCGAGGGCCTCCACGAGGTCGGCGAACTCGACCCCCTTGTAGAACCGGCGATCGCTGTAGCGGCGGAAGTACGCGAGTTGTTCCGCGATCTCCGTCAGCCGGTCCTCCGGGAGGCGGAGCATCTCCTCGCGCGGGTACCCTTCAGCGTAGATCGAGGTGAACACGCTCCCCATCGCCTCGCGCACGGCACGGGGGGTCAGGGACTCCGACGGGATGAGAATGATCTTCCGGCATTGGCGCTCCTCCTCCGCTTGGATGAGGGCCTCCACCGCCTGATCCACCTTCGCCAGTTCCATCGTCCACACGTCGCTATCGGTCACGGTAGGCTCCTAATCGGGGAAGGGCAACGGACGGAACCGGACCGCCCGGTCCGCGTTCGTCCATGCCAGATCGAGGGCGAGGTACATCCCCCCGGAGACGAGGGCATGCCCGCCCAACAGGAACGGGACAGCTGCGCCGGCACAGGCCTCGGTCAGTTCCCGCAGGACTGGGTTCGTGAGCCCCGCGGGATCGAGGAGGTCGGACGCGAACCGCTCCCCCGGGGGGGGCCAGAACCCGAGGTGGGCCATGAGGACGCGCGTGTCCCACACCACGGCGTCCCCGAACTGGGAGAGGAGCTCCACGAGCTCGGTCGCGGTCCGGCCGTGGGCCAGGGCTCCGACGAGGGACCTCACCGCGCCCCGCTCAGCGCGGCCGCTCGACTCCATCCCCCGCTCCTCGGAGAGGATCCTCGTCCGGCATGCCGCCTCCCTCTCCAGGTGGTGGGCGAGATGGGCCCCGATCCTCCCCAGGAGGACGAGCTCCTTCTCCGGGTCCACCAGCACCTCGAGGACCTGCTGGGCGCGCGCGGTGGAAACCCCCGCGAGGACGTCCCGGAGCTCAGGGGGCAGGGATGGGTGGAGCGCGAGGAACTGCAGCTCGCCCGGGGTGTCGATGTCGAACTGGGTCCCCGCCGATCGGGGGAGTTCATAGCACGCGTACCCGGCACCCCACAGCCGGGTCCCGATCGGGTTATCCCGCGTCAGATCCCCCAACGCAGCGGGAGGGGCGAGGAGGGCAAAATCGGTGGAGTAGAAGTTGTTGAGTACGGCATAGGCGGATCCCGTCGGTGCCGCGGTGATGAAGCGGTCGAACAGGGGATCGGGCAGGAGGAACGCGCTGCCGGCGGAGAAGTAGAGGAGCCGCTCCGGCCGGAACTTGCGGATGAGGGCGCTGAACCGGGCCCCGAACGCCCATGGCCCGGGAGGATCGGGCTCCACCTCGATCCCAGCCCCCGTCCACGCCTCGGGATGGGGGGTCGCCACCACCACCTCGTCCACCTGGGGATGGGCCACGATGCGGCGGAGGAGGGCCTTGGCTGACGCCGTCCTTGCCCGTCCGACCAGGTCCTCGCCCCCACTGTCGAACAGGAAGGCGACCGTGCGGGGCATGGGGGGGCGGTTAGGGCTTGTCCTCGTAGGGGAGCAGGGCGAGCTTGCGGGCGCGATCCACCTCGGTCGCCATCCAGTTCTGGTGCTTGGCACAGAGGCGGGACACCCGGCGGGAGAGGATCTTCCCCCGGCGGTTGACGAACTGGCGGAGCGTCTCCGGATCCGTGTACCGCAGTTCCAATCCCTGATCACAGACACGACAGACCTTACGTTGGCGCTGCATCGTCAAAACGGAACCTCCTCTTCGGGTGAAGAATCGGGGGGGATCTCGGTCCCTTCTTCCGTCGGCTGCGATTCGGCGGTGGTCGGCCGGCCGCCGAGGAAGTGAACCGATTGCGCGACCACCTCCGTGGCCCGCCGCCGATCCCCGTTCTGGGTGGTGAACGACCTCACCCGGAGCCGTCCATCCACTGCCACCTGACGTCCCTTGCGCAAATAAGCTGCGCAGTTCTCAGCTTGCTTCCCCCACACCACGATGGGGAGGAAGGTCACCTCTTCCTCGGGTTGCCCACTCTCCGGGTTGACCCACCGCCGGTTGACCGCGATGTCGAACCGGAGCATCGCTCGGCCGCTCTGAGTGAACTTGAGATCGGGGTCGGCCGTGAGGCGTCCCGTGAGGACGACCCGGTTGAGGTCGCTCATCTAGTTCTTGCTCACCCGCACAGTCTGGTAGCGGAGGAGGGCATCGTCCATCGCCAGCCTCTCCTCCACCTTGCGTACCCGGTCGGCCGGGAGGGCGAACGTGACGAGGACATAGTACCCCTCGCGGAAATGGTTGATCTCGTAGGCGAGGATGCGGGTGCCCCACTCATCCGTCGTTTGGACGGTTCCTTCCTCAGATTCAATGATCTGTTGGACCTTAGCGATCTTGGCCCGCCGCCCCTCCTCATCGAGGTCGGGGCGGAGGATGTACACCATCTCGTAATCGCGCACCTCACCGGCCACCAGCGTCCCTCCTTCAGGAAAGATCACGTATCACCGCGAACTCTACCCCTGTCGCCGTGCGTCGTCAACCGCTTTTCCGCGAAAAGGGGCATGGGAAGTACGTTCGCACTTGACAACACCGGGAAAGAGCTCTATACTAGCGCATCTTTGACCCAGGGAGGGGGTGTTACAATGAACAAGGGAGAACTGGTAGATCGGATTGCACAGCGGACTGGGCTTACGAAGAAGGACGCTCGGAAGGCGCTCGATGCCACGATTGACATCATCACGGAGAGCATCGCCGCCAACGAGGAGGTCCTCCTGACGGGGTTCGGGAAGTTCGAGGTGCGCACGCGGAAGCAGTCGCAGCGCATCAACCCGCAGACCCAGCGGCGGATCATGGTGCCGGCGAAGGTCGTTCCGGCGTTCAAGCCCGGTAAGAACCTGAAGACCCTGGTCGCCAAGCGCCTGACGGTGGTGGATCAGCGCGGCCAGCTGACAGTGAAGAAGCGCTGACGTTCGCTCGTCAGGGGATGAGGTGGGCGGCTACCGCGAGGGTAGCCGCCCACGCTCATGGTACAGCCGATTCGAGGAGGCGGCGCAGCCGGGACAGACCCTACGCCGGCGTGGCTGTTCCCTTCCCTCTATAGGCGAGAGCCCCCTCCACGAGCGTCGGGGAGTGAACGGGGCGACCTACGATGGGTCAGGGGCGTCAGTGTAACCCACGCCACCCTCCCCCTCAAGGGTACAGGCGGTCGAGGGTCCGCGGGAACGGGATCGCCTCGCGGATGTGGGGTATCCCGGCGATCCACTGCACCGTCCGTTCCACGCCGAGGCCGAACCCGGAATGGGGGACCGCACCCCAGCGGCGGAGATCGAGGTACCAGCGGTAGGGGTCCTCCGGAAGGCCCGCCTCCCGCAGTTGGGCCAGGAGCTCTTCCTCCCTGTCCACGCGCTGCGAACCACCGATGATCTCCCCGTACCCCTCGGGGGCGATGAGGTCCGCGCACAGGGCGAGGTCGGGCCGCATCGGATCGTGCTTCATGTAGAACGGCTTGATCGCAGCGGGGAACCGTTCCACGAACACGGGGCGGCCGAAGTGCTGTGACAGCGCGTCCTCCGCCGGGGCCCCGAAGTCATCCCCGACCTCCATCGCCACCCCCGCCGCCTGGACGAGGGCCACCGCCTCGTGGTACGTGACCCGGGCGAACGGCTCGGCCACCTCACGGCGGAGGAGCGACGGATCGCGCTCCAGTTCACCGAGGTCGCGGGGGCGTTCCGCCACCACCGATTCGACGACGTAGCGCACGAGGTCCTCCTGGAGGGCGAGGTTCCCCTCGTGGTCGAGGAACGCCTGCTCCGCCTCGGCCATCCAGAACTCGGTCAGATGGCGGCGGGTCTTCGACTTCTCCGCCCGGAACACGGGACCGATCCAGTACACCTTCCCCAGCGCCGCGCACGTCGCCTCGAGGTAGAGCTGGCCGGACTGGGAGAGGTAGGCCGGTGTCCCAAAGTAGTCCAATGGGAACAGGGTCGTCGTCCCCTCGACCGCGGTCCCGACGAGGACCGGGGCCTCCGTGGCCACGAACCCCCGCTCGTGGAAGAAGGAGCGGATCGCCCACAGCACCGCATCCCGCAGGCGGAGGATCGGCGTCTGACGGCGGCTGCGGATCCAGAGGTGGCGGTGGTCCATCAAGAACCCGGGCCCGTGTTCCTTGAGCCCGATCGGGAACGGCGCGGTCGGGATATGAACCGGTTCGAGGTGGGTCACGGCGACCTCGAACCCGCCGGGGGCGCGCGGTTCGGCCCGCACCGTCCCCCCCATGCGGAGCGACGCTTCCTGGGGAAGGGAATCCGCGAGCGCGAACGCGGCCGGATCCGCCGTGGGGGTAACGACCCCCTGAACGAGGCCCGTCCCGTCCCGCACGAGCACGAACCGCACCTTGCCCGAGGAGCGCTTGTTGTAGAGCCAGCCCTGGATGAGCACCTCGCTCCCCACGTGCTGGCCCAGTTCCTCGATGTACACGGGTCGCATCGTCCGCCTCCGGGTGGCGTGCCCTACACCCCGCCCGCCCCTTCCTTTTCGTGGACGCGGGCCTCGATGTAGGCGATCGCCTCCCCCACCGTGGCGATGTTCTCCGCGTACTGGTCCGGGATCTCAATCCCGAACTCGTCCTCGAACTCCATGATCAGCTCGACCGTATCGAGGGAGTCCGCCCCGAGGTCGTTCACAAACGACGCTTCATCGGTGATCTCATCGAGATCCACCATCAGCTGCTCGGCGATGATCTCCCGTACCCGATCGGCAATCTCGCTCATAGATCCCACACCTCCTCACTGCCCCACCGCGGGGCGGCACCGTCCCAACTGTGGGCCAGTTATATAGGGCCCCCCGGCGCGGCGCAACACCACTCCGGCGGCCCTCAGGCCGCGCCCGTGGGGGTGGCGGAGGGTACCCGGGGATCCCCGGGGTTGGCAAGCCCCGGCCCAGCGGGAGGGGAGGAAAGGCGGGACCGAAGGACCTCCACGATCTGGGACTGGCTGGCCTGGAACGTGCGCCGCAGGGCGCCCTCGATCGCCGCGGCGTCGGATCGGCCATGGGCGACGGTCACGAGGCCGTTCACGCCGAGGAGGGGGGCAGCATTGCGCTCCTCGTAGCGGAGGCTCCGCGCCACCGCGCGCAGCGCCCGACGGGAGAACAAGGCCCCGAGCCGGGCGCGGGCCGAGCTCCGCAGGGCGTCCTTCACCATCGCCAGGACCGCCTCCGCTCCCCCCTCGACCGCCTTCAAGAACAGGTTCCCGCTGAACCCGCCCGCGACGACGACATCCACTGGCCGCTCGGTGAGGATCGTATGGGGCTCGACGTTGCCCACAAACCCCGCCGTGCGGGCAAGCAAGGGATGGGCTTCCCGGGTGAGGGCGTCCCCTTTCCCGTGCTCGGTCCCGATGTTAAGGAGGCCCACCGTGGGCGAGGGGATGCCGAGCACCGCCTGGGCGTAGGCCGCACCGAGGTCCGCGAACTGAACAAGGTGGGCGGGCTTGGGATCGGCAGTGGCGCCAGCGTCGATGAGGAGCACCTCGCCGCGAAGGGTGGGGAGCGAGGCACAGAGCCCGGGGCGGACCACCCCGGGAAGCCGCCCCAGGCGGAGGATGGCCGCGCTGACCACCGCCCCCGTGCTGCCGGGGGAGAGGAACGCATCCGCCTCCCCCCGGCGGAGCGCGTCCAGGCCCCGGGCGATCGAGGTGTCCTCGCGGCGCGCAACGCGGGTCGCCCCCTCCTCGTGGTCCGCAGCCGGCGGGCACTCGAGGACCTCCACTCCGGGGGGAAGGGGGGGGAGGAGCGGCCGATGGGCGACGAGGATGAGCCGAATCGGGAGGACCGTAGCGGCGCGGATCGCCCCCGCCGCGAGCTCGGCGGGAGGGCGATCAGCCCCCATCACGTCCACGACGATGCGCGGCTCCACCGGTCCTGGTGCCGAGGGTGGGATTTGAACCCACACAGGCCGAAGCCCACTGCCCCCTCAAGACAGCGCGTCTGCCAATTCCGCCACCTCGGCGCGGAGGGATGGTAGCCGCATGGGCCCACAAGCTCAACATTGTCGCCGCGTTCGGGGGGAGGTAACGTTCGGCGATGGCCGGGCCGCGGATCGTCGCCTACTGGGGAGACCCGCTCCTCGTGGAGCGGGCCCTCGCCCGGGCACTCGGGTCGTGGGGCCAAGCCCGGCGGGTGGTCCTGTTCGGGGACGAGCCGTGCCTCGATCGGCTGATCGAGGAGTTGGGGAGCGCGGACCTGTTCGGGGAGCGGCGGGCGATCGTCGTCCGTCGGGCGGACCCCCTGATGGGGGAGGAGCGGCTGGGGCGGGTGCTCGCGCGGGGGGTGCCGCCCGACCTCGGGGTGGCGTTCGTCGGTGCTGCGCTGAGGGGCCCCGTGGTGCAGGCCGCTGAGGAAGCCATGTCCTTCCCCACCCCGACCGGCCGCGCGCTACGGGCGCTCGCCGCCGAGCTCCTCTCCGAGGCGGGCCTGGCGGGGACGGCCGCGGTGGTGGACCCCCTCATCGAGGCGGCGGGGGGGGACACGCTCCTCCTCTCCCAGGAGGTGGAGAAGCTCTCTCTGTGGAAGGGGGAACGGCTCCCCGCGCAGTGGCGGGAGCTCCTCTTCTCCTCCCAGGGGCCGGCGTACGCATACCTCGACGCCGTGGGGTCGCGGGAGATCCCCGCTGCCCTGGCCGAGCTACGGCGTCTCCTTGCCGCGGGGGGGAACCCGTCCCCTCTCTTCTTCTCCCTCGTCGGCCACGTGCGGGCGCTCCTCGCTGCCCTCGCCGCGAGCGAGGACGGACGCGAGCCGGCCGGCCCGCCCTGGCTCGTCCGGCGGCGGCTTGACCAGGCCCGCCGCTGGGGGGAGGCGAGGCTCGTCGGGCTCCTTGCCTCCCTTCAGGCGCTCGACCACCAGATCAAGACCGGCCACATCTCCCCTGAGGCCGCCCTGCACCAATTCACTCTTGGGCTGGCGCGGGCCGGCCCGGGATGAACTCCCCCAGCCCCGTCGTCTCGAGGAGGAGGCGGGACAGGACGAGGGCGGAGAACATCGAGGCCGCGATCCCCAAGCCCAGCGTGATCCCGAATCCCTCCACCGGCCCTGAGCCCAACAGGAACAGGATGAACGCCACGATGAGCGTGGTGATGTTTGCGTCGAGGATTGCAGACAGGGACTTCGCGAACCCCGCGGTGACGCACGCCTTGGGGGCCTTGCCCGTGCGGCGCTCCTCCTTGATCCGCTCGAAGATGATCACGTTCGCATCCACCGCCATCCCGATGGTGAGGACGAGCCCCGCGATCCCGGGCAGGGTGAGGGTCGCCCCGAACGCGCGCAGCGCGGCGAACACGAGGAGCATCGTCATCAACATCCCGGCGTCAGCGACAATCCCCAACCAGCGGTAGTAAATGACCATGTAGATGAGGACGAGGACGAAGCTCGCCACGAGGGCCGTCATCCCCCGCCGCACGTATTCCGCGCCAAGGGTCGGGCCGACCGTCTGCTGCTCGATGATCACCACCTGGGTCGGGAGGGCCCCGGACCGGAGTACCGCCGAGAGGAGCTTCGCCTCGTCGAGGGTGAACCGGCCGGTGATCGTCGTTGAGTCCTGAACGGACCTCCACCCCTGCTGGGCCGCCTGCTTGATCGAGTCGGACACGAGCGGGGCGGAGTAGACGACGTTATCGAGGATGATTGCCAACCGATCGTTCACCTGCATGCGCCGGATGGCGTCAGCGAACCTCTCGGCCCCATCGCGATTGAAGGTCAAGGCGATGAGGAACCCCGGGTTGCGCGGATCGGTGGAGGTGCGGACCACCGCATTGTCGAGGACGTCCCCGGTGAGGAGCGGTTCGACCTCGACGAGGTACCACTCGCTCTGGTCCTGGTTGGGCAGGACATCGAACAGGAACCCCTTGCGCGCTTCGAGGTCCTCTCGGTTGGGAGAGGCCTCGATCACCTTCCGGAACTCGAGGAGGGCGGTGCTCCCGAGGAGCCTCTCCGCCTCTTCAGGGTCCTGGACCTTGGGGATCTTGACCTCGACCCGATCCCGTCCCAAGGGCCGGATCTCGGCGTTGACCATCCCATACTGGTCCACCCGCTCCGAGAAGATCGTCACGAGCTGGTTCACCGCGTCCTGCTGCTTCGCAGGTTCAAGCTGGGACTCGCGAAGCGGGATGAGCTCGCCCGTCGCCGGGTCGAGGACCTGCGCCTCGAGCACGAGGCGCACCCCCCCCTGAAGATCCAAGCCGAGCTTGATCACGTCCTGAAACGGGAAGAACGGGTAGAGAAGGCCGATCGAGGCGAAGAGGGCTGCCACCACAAAGCCAAACCGAACCCAGTCCGAACGCTTCATCGTCGCACCTACTTCCGCACCTTGTCCACGATGCTGCCCTTCGAGAGTCGGATCTTCCCATCCTCAACGGCGAGGAGAACCGAATCCTCGCTGATGTCCTCGATCGTGCCGAGGATCCCGCCCGCGGTGACCACACGATCCCCGCGCTTGAGCGAGCTGAGGAGGTCGCGATGCTCCTTCTGATGCCGGCGCTGGGGCCGGATGAGGAGGAAGTAGAAGATGGCGGCGAACGCCACCAGCATCACGACGAGGGTGATCATGGACTGGGTTGTCGTCTCAGTCCCCGTCATACCATCACTCCTTTTTCCCGTAGTCTACGCGCTCTGCTCGCCCATCCAAAATGGCGACAAGCGCGCTCCCCTCGCTCCCCAGGGCGCACGCCGGTCCCGTTCGGTCCCGGCCGCTGCAGAGCGAAAAGGTCGAGCCGGAGTATAGCGTACCCAGCGGGGGCAAGCGACCTCCCGCGGGGGAACCCCGGTCAGGTGAGGTAGGGGAGGAACACCGTGGCCAGCCCGAGGAAGAGGAAGAAGCCGGTCAGGTCCGCGACCGTCGTCGCCACGGGGCCCGAAACCATCGCCGGATCCAGCCGGAGCCGCTTCAGCACATACGGGAGAGAGCCCCCGACGAAACAGGCGGCGATCGTATTCCCCATCAGGGCCACCGCGCTCACCACCCCGAACAGGGGCTTCCGCCACAGGAGGTACGAGATGAGCCCGATCTCCGTCCCCAAGATGAGCCCGTTCAGGATGCCGACCGAGAGCTCCTTCCGCATCACGTGGGGCAGATCGGACCATTGGACCTCCCCAGTGGCGATCCCGCGGATGGCGACCGAGAGCGCCTGGGATGCCACGTTCCCGCTCATGTCGGCGATGAGGGGCATCAGGCTGGCCACGAACGTGATCTGGGCGATCGTCTCCTCGAACTGAGCCACCACCGCGACGATCACCAGGTCGAGGAGGATGTAGACCATCATCCACGGGACGCGCTTGCGCACGGAGCTCCACGGTGGGTCGAGCGGATGCTCCTCACCCGCCGGGATGCCGCCCAGCCGCAGCACGTCCTCCGTCGCTTCCTCGCGGATCACGTCAATGACGTCGTCAATCGTGACGATCCCGAGGAGCTTCCGGTTCTCGTCCACCACCGGGAGGGCGAGGAAGTTGTACTTGTCGAACAGGTGGGCCACTTCCTCCTTGTCCATCGTCACGGGGAGGGTCACCGCGTCCGCGTTCATGATCTGGCGGAGCGGGGTGGTGGGGCGGGCGAGGACGAGGTCGCGCAGGGACAGGACCCCGAGGAGCGTGCCCCGGTCATCCACGACGTACGCGTAGTAGACGGTCTCCGCCTCCTCCGCCCTCGCCCGGAGCTCCCGGATCGCCTCCTCGACGGTCATGTCCGCGGGGAGGGCCACGACCTCGGTGGACATGAGCCCGCCCGCCGTGTCGGGGGGATAGGAGAGGAGCTCCCCTAGCTCCTTCGCCTCCTGCGTCTCGAGGCGGGACAGGATGTCCTGCACCGTCTCCGGGGGAAGCTCGGCGAGGAGATCCACCGCGTCGTCGGGCTCCATGTGGGACAGGATGTGAGCAGCGTCCTCCCGGTTGAGCTCGGCGAAGAGCCGCGCTGCCTCCTCGGGCTCCATCTCCCCCAGCGGCGCGGCGGCGGCGCGGCGGAGGTAGAGGCGGCGGAGGAGTTCCACCGCCTCCTCCTCGCGGAGCGCGGCGAGGATCTCCGCGATCTCCGCGGGGTGGCGGCGGATGAGCTCGGCGATGTCCAGGGACCGGGTGTTCTCCTCAGCCATAACGACCGACTATACCCGTCACCCCCCGCCGCGCCCACATCAGGCGAACCGGGTCACAGCACGGCGATCACGCCGAGCGAGGCGAGGAGGACGATGACCCCGGCGAGGAGGACCCCAAGCGAGATCATGACGAGCGCGCGGCGCCAGGGGATCCCGAACAGGACGGCAAGGAGAGATCCCGTCCACGCCCCCGTCACGGGGAGGGGGATCGCGACGAGGAGGACCAGCGCCCATTCCCCGAACTTCGCAAACCGTGTGCGGTGGCGGGTCTCCTGCCAGGTGAGGTAGCGCCGGGCGGCCCGGCCGAGGGGCCCAGGGATCCTCCCCGCGGAGGGGATGAGCCAGGAGAGGCCGAAAAGGAGGAGCGGTACGGGGAGAAGGTTCCCCACCACCGCGACGGCGTAGGCGGTCGCCGGGGATAACCCAAATGAGAGGGCGAGCGGCAGCCCGCCCCGCAGCTCCGCGAGCGGGGCCGCAGAGAGGAGAAGCACCTGCCCCACCGCACCGAGGTCCATGGGCGCATTATGCCCGGGAGCGGGCCTTGGGAGAGAGCCAGCTCCCGCGTAGGATTGGCGGCGTCGCCACGAGCGAGAGGAGGGCTGAGCCGATGCGCCTCTACAACACGCTGACCCGGAAGCTCGAGGAGCTGGCCGTCCACGACAACACGGTGCGGATGTACGTGTGCGGTCCCACCGTCTACGACCTCATCCACATCGGGAACGCCCGGCCGATGATCGTGTTCGATGCCCTGCGGCGGTACCTGGAGAGCCGTGGTCACACCGTGATCTACGTCCAGAACGTGACCGACATCGAGGACAAGATCATCCGCCGCGCCCAGGAAGAGGGGCGCACCCCGGCCGAGGTGGCCGCCCACTACACCGCAGAGTACTTCCGCGATCTGGCGGCGCTGGGGGTGAGGGAGCCGACCCACGCCCCCCGGGCCACCGACTACGTCCCCAAGATGGTGGCGTTCATCCAGGGCCTCGTTGCCTCCGGGCACGCCTACGCCGTGGACGGCGACGTCTACTTCTCCGTCCGGAGCTTCCCGGGGTACGGCAAGCTATCGGGGAGGGTGAGGGACGACCAGGAGGCAGGGGCGCGGGTCGAGGTGGACGAGAGGAAGCGGGATCCGCTCGACTTCGCCCTCTGGAAAAAGGGCAAGCCGGGCGAGCCCACCTGGCCGTCCCCGTGGGGCGAGGGCCGCCCCGGGTGGCACACGGAGTGCGTCGTCATGTCCCGCGACCTCCTCGGGGAGACGATCGACATCCACGCCGGCGGGAGCGACCTCATCTTCCCCCATCACGAGAACGAGCTCGCCCAGGCCGAGGCGGCCACCGGGAAGGAGTTCGTGCGGATCTGGCTCCACAACGGACTCCTCACCGTGCGCGGCGAGCGGATGGGGAAGTCCATCGGGAACTTCGAGTACGCCCGCGACGTGATCGGGCGGTACGGCAGCGAGGCCGTGCGCTACTTCTACCTCTCCCGCGACTGGCGCAAGCCGTTGGACTTCTCCCACGACGGCCTCGCGGAGGCGAAGCGCACCGTGGACCGGGTGTACGACTTCCTGTGGGCAGCGGAGGCCCTCCCCGACGGGGGCACCCACGGGCCCACCGCCGAGCTCGATGCCCTCACGCAGCGGTTCCACGACGCCTTGGAGGAGGACTTCACCACCCCCGCTGCCCTCGCGGTGCTGCAGGAGATCGTGGGGCTGGGGCACCGTCGGAAGCAGGGGGGCGACGTGGCGGGAGCGAAGGCCGCCGCGGCGGTTGTGCGGGAGCTCGGGGCGAGCCTCGGCCTGTTCCAGGCCGGCCGCCCAGCAACGGAGGGCCTCGCCGAGGACCTGATCCGGCTCCTCATCGAACTCCGCGCCGAACTCCGTACCGCAAGACAGTTCGTGCTTGCCGATCGGGTGCGGGACCGGTTGGGCGAGCTCGGGATCGAGCTCCGCGATGGCCCTCAGGGGACGACGTGGGCGCTGCGGCCCCCGTCCGATGAGGAGGCCGGCCCCGAAGCCTAGCCCGCGATTGCCCGCCCGGGGCGAGGTCGCTACCATCGTTCCGGGTTGGCCATGCCCAGGGCGAGGAAGAGCGCGCAGCGAGCGGGTCCCACCGGCGCCACAGTGGGTTACGAAGCCCAGCTGTGGAAGATGGTTTTTGTTTTAATGATCCGCCGACCACCGAGATCTACACAACACTGGACACTCTTTCCCTACACGACGCTCT